>Ga0206805_1056_pt1 | contig 24228 bp, 22 predicted proteins | sample Alteio_BWOrgCont_59_FD_152890 | JGI IMG/M metagenome (GOLD analysis project Ga0206805, IMG submission 152890) | Enriched cells from forest soil in Barre Woods Harvard Forest LTER site, Petersham, Massachusetts, United States -... | ecosystem: Environmental > Terrestrial > Soil > Temperate forest >... | reverse complement strand
CACCTAATGTCCATTGCAATTGTCCGCTGCCATTGGAAAAAAAATCTCCGGAGGCACCTATTACATCGGGTGAAACAGATTGGGCAGAGAGTCCGGAGAAGAACTGAAATGCGACAACAGCGATCAAAAACAATTTTTTCATGGGCCGAGGTTAACGAGTTGAAAAGTCAAGCTGTGTAATTACGCCGGGTGTAATATTAGTCAATTCCTTTCAAATGCATTCGCGGGATACGGCGTACTATTGTGTTTCAAAGTTTTGTATTAATTTTCTAACTAAATTAGCTGAGATGAGAACGATTATTTTACTTCTGGCATTCTCCTTTACCAATTTCACTGAAGCTCAATACCAAGCTATTTATACGACTGCCGGAAATGACACCTCCGGATACACCGGAGATTTCGGTCTGGCTACTTCTGCCCAATTGAATTCACCCTCTGGGATTGCTGTCGATGGTTCGGGAAACCAATTCATTGCTGATTATGGAAACCACTGTATCAGAAATGTTGCAGCAAATACCGGGATCATAACCACCGTTGCGGGAACAGGTACTCCGGGATTTTCAGGTGACGGAGGAGCGGCAACTTCTGCAGAATTGTATTTCCCGACGGGTATTGCAGTGGATTCGAAGGGAAATATTTATGTCGCAGATTTCAGAAACTACCGGATCAGAAAAATAAATTCGGTTACAGGAATAATTACTACAGTTGCTGGCTGTGGCAAAATTGGGTATTCTGGGGATGGAGGCCAGGCTACCCTGGCAGAAATCAGTCCCACTGGAGTCGCTTTGGATGCTGCAGGTAATATATATGTAGCGGATAATTTAAACAGCCGTATCCGCGCAGTTAATGCAAGTACCGGAGTTATCACTACCATTGCAGGAAATGGGACAAAAGGGTATTCGGGAGATAATGGACCCGCAACTTCAGCTGAGCTATTTAACCCCTGGAGTGTGGCACTGGATATATCCGGAAATATTTATGTCGGAGACCTTAACAACCATGTTGTACGGGAAATCATGAAAAGTTCGGGTAAAATAGTTACTGTTGCAGGAAATGTCAAATTAACCGGTTTTTCAGGAGATGGGGGACCGGCTACAAATGCATCATTAAGCGTATATGGAATAGCGGTTGATTCATCGGGCAACATTTATATTTCAGACTTTGCCAACAGTCGAATCAGGAAGGTAACTGCAAGCAGCGGAATTATCAGCACTATTGCAGGTAATGGATCATTTGGTTTTTATGGAAACAGGATTGGGGCCATTTTGGCAGAAATAAATTCACCTCACGGACTTGCAGTTGACGGTATTGGTAATTTATTTATTGCAGATTTGGGTAACAATATAATCCGGAAAATTTCAGGAATTCTGTTGAACAAAAGCTCTTCTACCTGCAACGGGTACGCTGATACCATTACGGCATCCAATGTGCTGACAAATTATTCCTGGGCACCTTCTGCAGGCTTAAATACCACAAAGGGATTCCAGGTGATTGCCACTCCTTTAGCAACGACAACTTACACAGTAACAGGAAGCAGGGGAAGTTTAAAGGACAGCACTTTTGTTACACTGATTGTTTACGGCAAAGCAGATAGCTTATTGTTTTCGGAGGCTCCGTCCTGCAGAGACAGTTCAATTTCCATCTCAGTTACTGGTGCGAGAAGTTATTTATGGTCACCAGGAAATTTGTCCGGATCCGTTGTTTCCGTTTCCCCGTCCGGACCTACTACGTATACAATTATGGGTACAGACTCGAATGGCTGTGTCTTAAGGTCAACCAGAGTTTTTACGCTCAATTCTATCTTCACGGAGATTACCCAGCAACCTGTTAACCAGACGGCGCTTGTTAACTCAAGCGCCCTGATTTATTTGATTGCCCGTGGGACCAATAGCTATCAATGGCAGCAAAACGATGGTTTGGGTTTCGTTAATTTATACGATGCCGGTCCGTTCAGCGGAGTTCATACGGACTCTTTGACAGTAAGCGGGCTCACGACTCTTTTTAATAACAGTTTATACCGGTGTATTATCACCAACGGGATTTGCTCAGATACTTCACAAACAATGACATTAACGGTGAAAAATGTTTCTGGTATAGAAAATTTCAGTTGGGATGTAAACGTCCTTGAGTTTCCAAATCCCTGTAACGGAATATTTACGATCCAAACAAAAAATTCGGGATCACAATTGCTGGAGATCTTTGATTTTACCGGAAAATTAATGTTTTCCGAAATTTTTTCTTCTTCAACTCAAGTAATCGACGCTTCCGGTTTGTCTGAGGGGATTTATAACTTATGCCTTACAGCTTCAGGAGGTGAAAGGGGGAATAAGAGGCTGGTTGTGGTGAGGTGAAAGCTTGATTACTCAAGTGTATTTGAATACTTGAATACCATCTGGCTGAATAAATTTTCCCGTTTGGAGCAAGTTGCAAATCGACTCCCTGTGTACTAAACGATTTGAATATGAATTTTTTTTATATCCATGTAGTTTCTACGCGGCGATTGGTGGAAAGGTTTCCTGGCAAAGCTCAGGATCATTCGATGGAAAAATTACTTATCCCCAGAAATAATTATTTTTTTGACTCCAAAGTCTGTATTGGATTTTTCGTCCAATATTCGAAGAAAATACACGCCTTTATCTACTGAACTTAAGTCTACTGATATATTACTTAAAGACAGGTCGATTTCTTTTTTGAGAATTTCTTTTCCCGTAATATTTATTACTGAAAGGATTGCCATTCCAAATCTGCCCTTGCCAGTATTGATAACCAGATTGCCAGATGATGGATTTGGAATAACTTCCCAGCTATTTTTCTCTGTTAAATTTTGGACGGATAACAACGTGTTAGATGCGAAGTTTGAAATTGACATATTAATGGTGTTTAAAGTGTGGAAATCCGGTTTTGTTTTCATACTTGGGCTGCAACCCACAGAGTCAAGAACAGCCACCACATAAAAGACATCTCCTACTGGGGCGGTAACGTCCGTATAGGAAAAAAGGGAGCTTTGAATTGATGTCAAATACGTAATATCAGCGGCTGTAGTTCCTCTAAAGATCAAGTAGGTCTTAAAAGAAAAACCTTCATAAGCATCCCAGATCAAGTTCCAGGTATTTCCCAAACCTTTGTTAATATTCAAATGAATGGTTTTGTGATCCGGGCTCAATGGGGATTCATTCCCGCAGGAATCAAGTTCGGAAAGTTTGTAGCGAGCGGCTTCTTGCAGCGGTCTTGATGAAGTATCAATAAATGTTGAATAGGCTTCGAAGCGCTGACTTCCGATCGTGTCATACACTCCTGCAACGGTTGTTTCTTTATAAATCCTGAATTTTTCTATTTTCTGACCAGGAAATTTATCCCAAATCAGCATATTTTTTCCACTTACGGTATCGACCGTAACTAAGCAGATGAATGGACTGGATAGTGGGCCGCTAAGGGTTACATAAACTGAATCTGTAACAACCTGTCCGCAGGTGTTATTTGCACTTACATAATACATTTGATTTGATGAAGGGGCAACAGTGGGGCTTTCAAGCGTATTGTAGTTTATTGCAAAGGATGGCGACCATTTGAAAGTCATAGGTAAAATCCCGTCGTAGCTTGTGGATGTACTCAAGGTAACTGAATCTCCACAAAACATATAAACTGTGCCGGAGGTATTAATATCTAACGGAACTACGGTTATCGTAACCGATTGCGTATTCGTACAGCTATTCAGATCTGTAACGGTTACTGTATAAGTGCTGGAAGTAATCGGGTAAGCCATTGGATTGGGGATTTCTGAATTATTCAAAGTGCCTGAAGGATTCCAACTGTAGCTTAAACCACCATTTGCCAATAATTGCGCGCTGTCTCCTTTGCAAATATTGACACCCGGGCTTATATTGACGGTTGGCAGGGGAAAGGCAGTAATTTTAACTGAATCGCTTAAGGTGCAGCCAGGATAGTAGGTAATAAGCGTTTGATAATAACCTGTAGTGTCGGGGGAAACAATAAAATTAACACCATTTAATGTATCGGGACCTGAATTCTTTGACCACCATCTATAGGATATTGCACCGCTAGTGCTTAAGCTAATTGGGGAATCTTTGCATGTTTTTAAAGCAGTACCGAAATTTATTGTCGGAGGAATGTTGTTCATAAAAACTGCATAGCCGGTATCGTAGCTTCCAAGAATAATATCTTTTCTTAGGTCATTGTTTAGGTCTGCTATGGTTACTTCTTCTGCTCCGGCGAGATTAACTTGAAATTCAGGATTGGCTTGTTGAAACGATCCATTTCCATTTCCCAGGTAAACATTTAGTCCTGTAAATCCGCCTAAAAGTCCTGAAACTATTAAATCAGCATTGCCATCAAGATTCAAGTCGGCTGCCTCTACAAATCTTGGAGGGAATGAGGTAGGCATATTGACTGCAGTTTGAAAAGTTCCATCCCCATTACCCAAGAGTATTGAAATGCCCGGGCTGTGCTGATTTGCGGAAGCAATATCTGCTTTTCCGTCATTATTGAAGTCTCCAACCGTACAGGAAACAGGGAAAATGCCGACAGGATATTCAACTCCCGGCTTAAACGTCCCATCTCCATTCCCTATTAGCACTGAAATCTTGTTGTCGTCGATTCCGACTGCAGCAAGGTCCAAAATGGAATCTGCATTAAAATAACCTTTTTCAAGGTAAATTACTGTTGATAATCCTGTAGCATAATAAGTAGGAGTGTTAAATATAACTGAGTTGCTTCCCGTGCAAACTCCTATGCTACTACTGCCACCATTTGTAAAAGCAATATCCAAATAGGAATCTGAATTAAAATTTCCGGCAAGCAATCTTACACTGTTAGCGGGAATCCTAAAAAAATTAGAGGTGTCCTGAACTATTTTGAATGTTCCATCACCGTTTCCGCTCAAAAAAGATTTTCCCCAGAGGCAGGAGGCGAGGATATCAAGATGTTTGTCCCCTTTAAAATGACCAACAGCAATGTTGTTTGTTCCATTCAAATTGAGCGAATATACACCTTCGATTTTAAAAGAGCCATTGCCTTTTCCGAGTAAGATTGTAATCTCATATCCGTTTTGGTTACCGGCCATTGCCAAATCGGGAATTCCATCTTCATTAAAATCTCCTACAGTTGGTGCAAATGGATTTAACAGGCCACCATAAACATTTTCTTTCAGACAAAGATTTTGAGAGAATATTGTCGTGACTGAAAGTAGTTGAAGGATTAAGACTATTTTTTTCATTTTCGGAGTGTAATGATGTTTTGGGTTTACTTGCGAAGCTAAGATGGTGATTTTTTTCGGATTTGGAGAAGTGAATTTGCTGGGATATTCATCTCACCCGCTTCTTGGGAGCAGGGATTATTCGCCTCCTTACGTCGGCTCACGATCCCAAGTTCTCCATGCATTGGATCAAAAAGCTCACCAGCTTTGCGGGTCGCTGGGGTATGTTATCAACAGCGTATTTAGTTAATATTCAATAAATTACGTTATTTAAAAAAGCGAGTTTGCTTGTCAGTGAAGAACGATCACTTTGTTTTAACCCGTTTCAAATGCTTTCGCTGAAAGGTGAAGATGAGATAATCCTAACCAGAATGAATTGAAATGAAGATAACATGAGGATTAATTGATTCGTTGTTCATTTCATTTAATTTGCCTACCTTTGGCGTTAGTAACGTAAAGCAATAGTATGATTCTTTCTTTTGGAGATAAGGACACGAATAAGATTTGGATTGGAGAAAGGGTGAGAAATATGTCTTTGGAATTGCAGAAAATTTCAAGGAGAAAACTAAGAATGCTTAATAACTCTCAAAATATGATAGACTTAATGGTTCCTCCTTCAAATCGTCTTGAAAAGTTGAAAGGCAATCTTAAAGAGTTCTATTCTATTCGAATTAATTCACAGTGGAGAATTATTTTCAAATGGGATGGAGGTAATGCTTCAGAAGTTGAAATCATTGATTATCATTAAAGATTGAAAACATGAAAAAGTTAAACAATGTACACCCGGGCGAAGTGATTCACGCGGAATTTCTTAAACCGCTGGGAATATCAGCCTACCGGCTTTCTAAAGACCTGGGTATTCCGCAAACACGGATTTCGGAAATAATAAAAGGCAACCGTAGGATAACTGCGGATACTGCATTAAGGCTGTCTAAATACTTTGGAACTTCGGCTAAGTTCTGGCTTGGGCTTCAGGATGATTTTGACATTGAAGAGGAGCAGGTGCATTTACTGAACGATTTAAAGATGATCAAGCAATGCATTCGGAATGCGGCATAAATTTTGAATCCCCACAGAAGACAGGGTTAATTAAATGAGCAGGCTTCAAAAAGAATTTTTCTTCAGAGAGAGTGTTGTGGAAATCAGCAGGGATTTGCTTGGAAAATACCTCTGTACAAAAATTGGAGATTGCATCACATCTGCTGTCATAACTGAAACGGAAGCTTATGCCGGTATTAGCGATAAAGCCTCACACGCCTATAACAACAGGAGAACAGGCAGGACAGAAACTATGTTTGCAGAAGGAGGGATCAGCTATGTTTACCTGTGTTATGGCATTCATCATCTTTTCAATATTGTAACGAATAGGAAAGAAATACCGCATGCGGTGTTGATCAGGGCGGTTCAACCTGTCGAAGGAATTGAAACCATTCTTAAAAGGCGAAAACATAAAACAATGCATTCTAAAATTGCAACGGGCCCCGGTACGGTTTCTCAGGCTCTGGGAATTAAAACATCTCACAACGGAATTGACCTGACCGGGGATTCCATCTGGCTTGAAGACAGAGGGATGAAAATAAACGAAATCATTTCTGGTCCCAGGATTGGGGTGGACTATGCGGGAGAAGATGCATTGTTGCCATACCGGTTCAGGGTTTCCGACAAAAAATAAAATCTGTCTTCGATCAGAAGGCTTTACGGGGTGTCTAAGAATGTGATGATAAAGGTGAAAAAATGATATATTTTAGTGCCATGAAGTACATATTTTACTTATTGTTATTGCTTTTAGGCAATACCATTTTTGGTCAACAGACTAATTATAGTGTTGTTTCGTGCTTAAAGGATGACCCAATTCGTTCAGCCACATTGACACTTTACAATGACACCTTTCTTTTCATCGTACGATATAAAAATGTCTCCTACATAGACGCAGGAAAATATACCAAAGAAAAAGACAAAATATTTTTTAATCCATTTCATAACAAAACGGATTCTGTAATTAAGAATGTGACCAAATTGGAGTGTTATTATTCTTCTAAACCTACTTTTGACACCAGCTATTTTTATATTGTAAATTCAACCAACATTGAAGTAAATGATGTGAAAATTAGTCAAGACACACTAAATTATTTTTCAGTAAAAACAATTCCCCCCAATTCAAAAATTTTAATTGCTCTTCCTGTTAAATCAGTTATCCAGTCCATATTTGTGAAATTTAGGGGCGGATTTACAAATTTTCAACTTTATGAATTTAACGTTATTTTACTTGAATCCTATACAAGTTTGTATACCACTCCTTTGTTGAAAGAAGGCAAAATTTCAAAACGTTTAATTGCTTTGGATAAGGTAAAATATTTTGAAGGAAAGATTTTTAATCTTGAAAGGGAAAAGTGAAAGGGAAAAGTAAAAAGAGATTGAGTAAGAATACCACTTTTTTTGTCAATAATAAGCTGAATGAGCTGCTAAAGCGGGTCCGGAAGATCAAATATGCACGTTTGAAAAGCAGGTTCGGTGCTACTGATTTATTATCCAGAAGGGAGAAGCAGGTATTGAATCTCATTGTGAAGGGTGGTAGCAGTTCAGGAATAGGAAAGGAGCTGGGGATATCGAAAAGAAACGTGGAAGCTCACAGGGATCATATTTTAAAGCATGTAGTTCGTAAAAACGCTGTTTCCCTGATTTTGTTTTTTGTTATCGTTTTTGGTTTAAACGCAAGTGGACAAAAAGCAAAATGGGTCCAGTTCGGTTTAAATCAGCAAATTAGTTCTTCCAACTTTCCTTTGGCTATAATAACTGACCATACGGGAAACGTAATCGAGGCAGGAAATCTGGATAGCACAGTTAGTTTTGGATCTTACACTTTGAATACCGGAATGCCTTATATCGATAATCAGGGGGCCTATTTAGTAAAATATGATTCTAAGGGTAATGTATTGTGGGCACTTTCAAATGCCAAGAGCAATTGCTACGTCATTGCCCAGGCACTTGCCGCCGATGGAAACGGTAATATCTATATGGCTGGCTATTTTGGTGGTAATCTTAAATTCGGGTCCGATTCGCTTCAAACTAAAAGCGCGTTTAGCTATGAATTTTTTATTGCCAAATTTGATCCCAATGGCCATATTTTGTGGCTTTCTGGTGACGTCATTCAGCGGTGGCAATCCTTTGGCATAGGCCTAACTGTGGATCCTGGCAACAATGTTTACTTACAAGGATTATTTATTGACTCGGTAAAAATTGGCCCATTTACTCTTGCTAGCCCGTACATACAGTATGGACTTTATGAAAGAACTATGTTTATTGCGAAATATAGTCCAAGCGGTAAAGTAATTTGGGCTAATAAAGTACGATTAGACGAAGCCGGAAATGGTGGAGATCCACCTAATAATTTTGCTCAATTTTCAATTACTTCTGACACCTCAGCAAATATTTATGCTTACGGAATCTTTCATGATTCTTTGGTTTCCGGTTCAATTATTTTGAATAGCGGAGGAACCTTTCCTAATTCATACATAAATTTTTTTCTTTTAAAATATGATTCCACTGGAACAATACAATGGGCCACGAATCCAGTTAATGTTACTGGCTCGACCGGGGTTGGTCTTTTGGAAGGACCTGGGCTGGCTATTACAACAGATATGGCTTGCAACCTTTACATTACCGGACAACTTTCTGGCACGTTTAGTTTTGGTGCATTCAACGTTTTCGGTTCTGTGTTCGGAGATGCATTTCTCGTCAAATACAATTCTTCCGGAAAAGTTCTTTGGACTGAATCAATGTCCGTATTAAATGGATCAAACGGATCCTCATTATCTGCCGATAAATGGGGACATATTTATATGGGAGGAAATTCAAGTGGTATTACCTCCTTTGGAGGTCAGGCTATAGGAATCGGTCAGTTTGCAATAAAATTGGATACCAATGGTAGAGGAATTTGTGGTATCGGCACAGGTGTTGACGGATTTTATACTATCAATGGAGTTGCGGCTGCCCCTTTTCTCCCTGATGTTTATATAACAGGTGTTGGGTTTCCTTATTATTTAGGTGGCAAATATACAGGGATAGGTGGCGGTTTCAATACGTTTATCGCCGATTGGACATGTGATACCTGTAAGTTGTCTGCTAAAATTAGCGGATTTACAGCGGTATGTGCCGGACAAAAGTCTAATTTGACAGCTTCCAATGGATCGTCATATCTTTGGGACAATGGAAGCAATTCCCCTTTACGAAAGGTAGCTCCACTTTCAACAACTACCTATACTTTGTATGCAAGTTCCGGAGTGTGTTTCGGAGATACCACGTTTACAGTAAGTGTAGTTCCAAAACCGGTTCCTTCCATAATTGGGATTACACAATTGTGTCAAGGAGACTCGGTCACCTTGACAGGTTCCGGAGGATCAAACTTTCTTTGGAGTAACGGGGATACAAGTTCCACTTTAGTTGTAAAGCCAAGCGCTGATACGTCATTTAGACTTATTGTTTCCAAGGGAGCCTGTTCGTCAATAGATAGTGTCGGATTACGTGTTTTTAACTATCCGGTTCCTTCTGTGAGTCCCACCCAGTATGTCTGTGCAGGGAATGCAGTTACGTTGACGGCAAACGGAGGATCAACCTACTCATGGAGTACAGGAGCCTCTTCATCCTCAATTAATCCGGTTCCATCAAGCAATTCAACGTATACGGTTCAACTTAATAATGGACCTTGTTCTGCGACAGATAGTATAAAAGTTATTTTAAATCCTTTGCCTACGTCCACAGCTTGTTGTGATACCTCAATGAAAATTGGAGAAAGCACACAGCTAACCTCCTCATTGGGCACAAATTATTCCTGGTCACCAGAATCCGGATTGAGTTGTAGCAATTGTTTCAACCCAATTGCGTCTCCGAATTTTACAACAATCTATACGGTAACAGTTTCGAGTGACAGCGGTTGTACCGCATCTTCCACAGTTACTATTGAGATTCTTTGTGGAGATATTTTCGTGCCGGATGCCTTTTCGCCGAACGGAGATGGGGAAAACGATATTTTATTTGTGAGAGGTGTTTGCATTGAATCCATGGATTTTATGGTATTTAATCGCTGGGGTGAAAAAGTGTTTGAATCCACAAACCCTTCCGTCGGTTGGAATGGAATATTCAATTACAGGCATTGTAATCAGGACGTATTTGTTTATTACCTGAATGCCAAACTATTTGATGGCACGAAGGTTGCCAAGGAGGGGCATGTGACACTTTTAAGATGATTAATAGTTAAACTTAAAGCTATCCACAATAATGACCTTTACCGAGTTTCTTAAATTACTACCCATCCAAAACGACATTACCCTTGCCGGTTTTCAAAACTGGGCTAAAATTCAGACAGATTTACCGGGAACCTCTGATCCCAGGGAACTTGCACAGGCTTTTTATAAAAAACTGGACCACAATACCACGGCTGGGTTTATCAAGGCGGTAATGATTTATACAACGATGCCTAATAACGAGCTCCCGGAAACGCTGCTAAAGGATGAGGATGCCATGCTAAGGGCAATAAACCATATTGTCGAATTGCAGCATGCGGAGCGGAATTAATTGTGTAAACGGGCAGAGACCCTTTCATCCTGCCTATTTATTGATTATACTAGGTAAAGAAAACACTACCCCATGAGTATCTAGATTTCCTTACTTTGTTACCGTTTAATCAGTCGTTCCTACCGTTTAAACATTTGGGAAGATTGAAAACTGGGAAAGAGATTAACTTCGGGTATAGTGAAATGCAAACAATGAGAAAAGCGATACTAATATTTTTCGCCATAATTCCTAGTTTCAGTTTGCTTAATGCCCAATGGCAGCAAACACCCGGTCCTTATGGAGGAAATGTATTGTCATTTTTAGTGAACGGCAATAATATTTTCGCTGGAACTGAAGGAGGAGGCATATTCCTTTCTACAAATAATGGAACCTCATGGAACACTGCAAACTCAGGGTTGATAAATTTTAACGTATTTGCGCTGGCAATAAATGGAAAAAATATTTTTGCAGGGACCGATAGTGGCGTTTTTATTTCTTCCAACAATGGGTCTTCCTGGTCAACGGCCAATACTGGTTTAAATAGGCAACACGTAAATACTTTTACATTAAGTGGTAGTAATATTTTTGTTGGGACTTTAGATAGTGGGATATTTGTTTCTACCAACAATGGGATTTCATGGTATCCTTCAGATTCCGGTTTGACAAATCATAATATCAATGCTCTTGCTGTTGGCGACAGTAATGTTTTTGCCGGAACAGATAGTGGGGTATTTATTTCTTCAAATCGAGGGATATCATGGTCCAGTATTGATGGCGGCTTACCAAATCTTTACATTACGTCTCTTGCATTTGAAGGAGGGAGGATAATTGCAGGAACAGGTGTAGGGTCTATAAGTGGAATATTTATTTCTACTAATAATGGGAAAGCATGGACACCGATTGATTCGGGGTTATCAAATCCTCAAATTAGCGCATTATTTGTGAACGGCACAACTATTCTAGCTGGAACAGATAACGGTGTAATTCTTTCAACTAATAATGGAATTTCATGGACAGCAACTACGGGTATACCTCTTCTGTATGTAACTTCTTTTGGGCAATCTGGAACGAATGTATTCGCCGGTGTTGGAAAAGATTTTTACGGAGGAATCTATCATTCAACCGATAATGGTAACACATGGTCCCCCTCTGATTCGGGACTAACAAACCTTGTAGTTTCTTCATTTGCAAATAAGGATTCCCTGCTCTTTGTTGGCACTAGCGATGGAGTATTCTCATCAATTAATAATGGCGAAAATTGGTCCTCAAAAAATTCTGGTTTATATTATCAAACTGTACAGTCCTTTGCTATATGTGGAAAAAACATTATTTCTGGGACTCAAAACAATGGAGTTTACATATCGTCAAATAATGGGAATTCATGGTCATTTGCAGATGCAACATTACATTATGTTACAATTAATTCAATCGCAGTAGATAGTTCAAACATTTTTTGTGGTGGAAGTGCCGGGTTATACCTTTCTTCCGACAATGGGACTTCATGGTCCAATATGAGTTCATTTAGCTTTCCATTGGCAATTTGGTCCATTGGGATAAATGGTCCAACTGTTTTTATTGGCACTAATAGTGGGATAATTCTTTCAAAAGATAAGGGCATGACATGCTACCCATGTGATTCTGGCTTGACAAGTGCCGGAGTTAGTTGTTTTGCTTTTAACGGAAGCAATGTTTTTGCTGGGACTACTCAGTTTAACGGTGGTACTGGCGGAGTATTCCTTTCAACCAATAACGGTACTTCTTGGTCCCCAATTAGTTCGGGTTTAACAAATTTAAATATCTATTCTCTTGCGGTTGAAGGATCAAATCTATTTGCTGGAACATCCGGTGGCGGTGTTTTTCTTTCTACTAACAATGGGAGTTCATGGTCACAAATAAACTCAGGGCTTTCCAATTTAGATATCACTTCCCTTAAAATAATTGGAACAACCATATTCGCTGGAACTAATGGGAGTAGCGTTTTTGAGGCTAGAATTAAGGATTTAACTGGAATAGACCCTGTTCAAAAACTATTTTCATTGGTAAATATTTATCCCAACCCAAGCAATGGTCAGGTTTTTATAACGACAACCTTGACTGAAAAACAAACGGTACAGGTTTATGACATTACTGGCAAGCTTCTTCATTCTCAGATCCTGGAGAACGGGAAAACAACCATCGACGCATCCGGTCTGGCCCAAGGCGTTTATAATTTATGCCTTACAACCTCTGGAGGGGAGAGGGCGAATAAACGGCTGGTTATAGTTCGGTGAAGCATTGCCTGGTATTGGCCTTATAGGCGGCTCCTAACTGGAGGTTTGTTAGGTTTAATATAATTCCTCTGTTTATTGGAAATCTTTCATAAATAGCCCCCACTTCATCGCTCGAAAGAGCCCCCAGGATCCTTCTTACAAAACAGGTGGACACCTGAATCTTTTCCCCTTTCATTGAGGAAGATGTTTTTTTTAGATACCTTTTTTACTTAAATTTTGCCCCCAGGAAGAGGGTTGTAGTGGAGTGAAGTGTAGGTGAAACAAATTGTGAAGAAGTCGAAATAAGATGAAGCAAAATGAAGGTTGGCTAAAGTAACTTTGCAAAATAAACGCCGTTTAACATTAGAAGCCTACCGCTTAGAAATTGTGAAGAGGTTACTGAACAATAAATACCGGAATTTATTATCTTCCATTTTATTCATACCGGACTAAAAGTCATATTCTAGCTAAATTGTATCTTTACAGAATGAATTTGGACAATGTAAAAATAGAGTCGATTAAAAATTATTTCAAAAGCCGGCCGGTTTTAAAAGCATACCTGTTCGGGTCATACGTGCGTGGAGAGGCCGATGACAAGAGTGACATAGATATTTTAGTTGATCTTGATTATTCCAAGAAGATCGGCTTGCAATTTATCCAGATGAAATTGGATTTGGAAAAACTGCTCAAGAGGAAGGTCGACCTGGTTTCTTCAAATGGTGTTTCAAAATATATCAAGCCGTTAATTGACAATGAAAAACGGTTGATTTATGCGAAGTGAATTAGGGGATAAGATCAGGCTACAACATGTCCTGGATGCAATCTTTGAAATAGAAAGCTACATCACCAATTCCGATTTCTCCGATTTCATGAAAAGTTCTATGATGAGGTTTACATAAAACAGATGGAAATAATCGGAGAAGCGAGTAATCACATAACGGAACAAACAAGGAAACTATTCACTTCAATCGAATGGCGTCAGATCATAGGTATGCGAAATGTATTTGTTCATGAATATTTCGGAATCGATGCTGATCTGGTTTGGGAGATCATCAAAAAGGACCTGCCGGATTTGAAGGAAAAGGTAGTGGGAGTATTGAGCAAAATAGAATCCTGATCTTCGTGATCTTCGTTTTCCAATAGCGCCAGTAGCATTAGAATCGACGGCACATCCGACGGCAGAAAACTGAAAGCCCCTGCAACTTCTTCAGTTACAAGGGCCTCAGACATAAAATTGCGATCCCGCTGGGATTATTCGCCGCCGCAGGCGGCTAATAATCCCAATTACTCCAGGCAGTGGATCAAAAAGCTCACCCGCTTCGCGGGTCGCCGGGCTTTTTCATTTGTACGCTTTTTCAAACAAGTTTGAAACGCTACCAAACGAAAAAGCCCAACACTTCGTGTTGAGCTTTTTTGATCATTATGTGATCCCGCTGGGACTCGGACCCAGGACCCTTACATTAAAAGTGTAATGCTCTACCAACTGAGCTACGGAATCGAAAACCCTCTTAAATTTAAGAGGGTGCAAATATAGAATCAATATTGGTTTCCGCAAAACTTATTTTTTATAATTTTTGAAGACAAAATTAGTATACTTGTGCAGAAGGTATGGTTTACAAAGGTGCATTAATCGTAAAACCCCGTCAAGGCCTCTGTGATTTGAGGTTTGGGGCGAGTATGCCTCAGGCGGAGATGTATTTCGGGAAACCGGAGGCTATTGAACACATTGATGAAATTGAGGAGTATAAGAGTATCGTCTGGCATTACTGGAAAAGGGGTTTTTCGCTGTTTTTTGACGATTCGTTTCGGAATACGTTTAGTTGCGTGGAACTTGATGATCAGCAGACTTTGTTGTGGTCGAGGGAGGTGTTTAAGATGGATGAAAATGAAATTGTGAAGCTTTTTAAAACCCAGGGCTATGTTGATGTAGACCGGGAGGAACACAAGTGGGGAGAAAAGCGGGTGTCTCTGGATGATGCCATGGTGGATCTGTATTTTGAAAATGAAGTTTTGATTTCAATTAATTATTGCGTCACGCAGGATTTTGAAAATATTTTGCTTCTGCCGAATTAATTTGTTCAATTTCATTCAAACTGACTATTTCGTTCAAACTGACTATTTAATTCATACTGACTGTTTAACTCCTACTGACTATGCGAATTGTACTCCTGGGTTTTATGGGTTGCGGAAAGACCTCAACCGGCCAACTGCTTGCCGATAAGATGGGTTATGAATTTGCCGATCTCGATCATGAAATCGAGTCGGCCTCAAAAGCCACTATTGAGGAGTTGTTTCGGGACAAAGGTGAGAAGGCTTTCCGGAAGATGGAGTACGAGGCGCTTTGCCAATTGCTGAAGAAGGAAGACACGGTGCTTTCTCTGGGAGGAGGGGCCCCTTGTTTTTTCAATTCCATGGAGCTGATCAATACAAGCAGTGTGTCGGTTTACCTGAAAATGAGTGCCGATTCGCTGTTCAGCAGGCTTTTGAACGAACGCAAGCATCGTCCGCTGATCAAGGATCTGAGTGAAAAGGAATTGAAAGATTTTATTTCGGAAATGCTTTACATACGCGAGCCCTTTTACAACAGGGCGCATTACAAAATAAAAGCCAAGGAAATTCAGGTTGGCGCGCTTGTCGATTTTCTGATGCAGGCTCAGCATCAGTTCAACTAACCTTTTTCAGGTTAGGTATATTGCTTCTTTCAGGTTAGGTATATTGCTTCTTTCAGATGAGGTATACTGCTTCTTTGAGATGAGGTATACTGCTTCTTTCAGGTGAGGTACACTGCTTCTTTACCGGATTTTGCAACATCTACGGTAATGTGGTCCTGAAGGGTGGTGGCCAGGGAGATGCCCACGAAATCGGCTTTGATGGGATAGCGGTTGTGGTTGCGGTCTACGAGGATAACGGTGGTTATTCTTTTGACCGGAAGCGACAGAAAGGGAGCCATTCCGTAAATGAGTGTCTTGCCGGAATTGAGGACATCGTCTACCAGGATCACTACTTTGCCTCCAAATACTTCGGGTTTGATGCTCAGTTTTACATCTTGTTTGATCGGATTTTCTTTGTCGACCGTGATCTCGGCTAGGACGATCTTGATTTTTGTGATGTCTTTCAGCTTTTCGGCCAGTTTCTGAGCAAGCACATAGCCCCTGGAGGCGATTCCGGCTATGATGATTTCTTTTTCCTCAAAGTTATTTTCGTATACCTGATAGGCAATGCGGTCTATCTTTTGCTGAATTTGCTTGGCGTTCAGTATGAGCGTAGGGGCAGATTTCATGTGAATAGAATGTGGCTCATGAAAATATAATGTAGCTATTTCAGCTCTTTCAAAGTTAATGAATTTAGATGTTAAATGTAGCTTTTTAGTAAATTAGTCCTCGCAAGAAATTATGGCAAATCAGAATAAGGCGAAGCAGGGACAATACAAACCGACGGGGAAGCCGGGCGGAAAGCCGGCAGGAAATCAGGCTGCAAAATCATTCAAAGCCCCGCTGGACAAACGTTCGGTTTTCATTCTAAGCCTGATCGTCGCACTTACCGGTTTTCTGCTGTATTCCGGAACTTTTGGTCACAAATACGTTCTCGACGATTACCCAACGGTAAAGGAAAACAAGCTTACACAGAAGGGCATTCACGGCATTCCAGAAATCTACAAGCATTCGTACTGGTACGGGAATGACGGAAAGGACGATTGGCTTTACCGGCCGCTGTCGGTATCTGTTTTTGCCCTTGAATGGGAAATCTGGCCCGACAATCCCAAGCCTTCTCATATCATCAATGTGTTGCTTTATGCATTGACAGGGATGCTTTTGTTTTACACGCTTCGCAAGCTGTTCATCCGGCAGAATATACTGATTCCTTTTGTTTCGAGCCTGTTGTTTATGGCTCATCCGCTTCATACCGAAGTGGTGGCCAATATCAAGAGCCTGGATGAAATTCTGACTTTTCTGTTTTTTCTGGTTTCACTTCATCTGCTTTTGGATTATTCCCGAAAGGGAAACCTGTTTTTGCTGGCGGTTTCGCTGGTTTCCTTTTTTCTTTCACTGATGGCCAAGGAAAGCGCCATTACTTACCTGTTTATGTTTCCGCTGGCCCTGTATTATTATACCGAATTTCCATTGAAGAAGCTGGTCATTACCATGGGCTTTTTCGGAGTCGTCGCTGCAACCTATATGCTGATCAGAGGTCACGTGCTGACTTCGCAGACCCTGGGTTCGGTTGTTTCGATCATTGACAATACGGTGGTGAAATCGGATTACCTGCACCGTTTTGCCACGGCCATGGTTATTCTGGGTGTTTACATCAAGTTGCTTTTGTTTCCGCATCCCCTGGTTTACGATTATTCGTTCAATACGTTTGAAATTGTGGGATTGAATGACCGCTGGGCCCTGTTGTCTATTTTGATCTATGCCGGAATGGGCTATTACGTGCTAAGGAATTTCTTAAAGAAGGATACCATTGTATTCAGCATTGTGTTGTACATCATACCGGTGATTCTGGTGTCTAATATTTTCTTTTTAACGCGTTCTACAGCAGCGGAGCGTTTTCTGTATCAGCCTTCTCTGGGTTATGCGATCGTTGTCGCTTTGCTGTTGTCGCGATTGTTCAAGGCGGATTTGCTGAGAACCAATTTTCAGGGTCTGCGTTCTTTTTTTAAAACCTACAGCCGTGTTATTGCCGTCACGGTTGTAATTCTGGCCTGTTATTCCTTTAAGACATTTCACCGAGCCGCGGTCTGGAAAGACAACATTACGTTGTTCAAGACGGATCTTCAGAACATACCCAAAAGTGCGAGGGCCCAGTATAGTTATGCGAATGACCTTACCCAATCGCTGGTGAAGGATTCTATTAAAACCAAGACCCAGCAGGATCAGGCGTATGCCGAAGCCCTGGAGGGCTTGAACAAAGCGCTGAAAATTTACTCGGATTATTTCGAACCTTATTTTGCGCTGGGCCAGCTGGCTGCCTACAAAAAGGACTACGGGAAGTCGATTGAGATTTACAAGAAGGCCATGACCCTGAATAAGGATTACCACTTTCTTTACAACAACATCGGCAACAACTATTTCAGGATGGGTCAGCTCGATTCGGCGTTGAAATACCTGCACATTGCCATCAGCATGAAAGCCGATTATGCCGAAGCCTACGGGAACATCGGTTCGGTTTACTTTACCCAGGGAAAACAGAAAGAAGCGCTGGAGGCCTATGAAAGGGCCATACAGATGGACCCCAGGTATTACGATGCTTACAAAAACCTGGGAAGTACGTATGGCATGTTAAAAGATTACAACAAGGCCATGGAGAATTTTTTTAAGGCACTTAAACTTAAAAGCTCGGATGCCGACCTGTACGGGTTTATTGGCATGACCTATGGTTTTATGGGTGACAAGGCCAACGAGAAGGCGTACAACGACAAGGCCGCCCAAATAAGGGCGGACCGGGGACGCTGATTATCGGGCGTCGCCAGTTGAAACTACCGTGCTGACCTCTTTTTTTCGCTGAAGTAAAACTACGTTCTCGACATGATGGGTATGCGGAAACATGTCGAGGGGTTGTATGCGCACGACGTCGAATTTTTCACACAGGATCAGCAGATCACGGGCCTGTGTTGCCGGGTTGCAGCTTACATAGACGATGCGCTCGGGATTGATTGCGGCAATTTTATGGGTAACGGCTTCGTCCATGCCGTTTCTGGGCGGATCGGTGATGATTACATCAGGGCGTCCATTGACGGAGAGAAAAACATCGTTGAGGATGTTTTTCATGTCCCCCGCAAAAAAAGAAGTGTTGCTGATACCGTTCAGAATCGAATTTGATTTTGCATCTTCAATGGCATCGGGGATGTATTCCACACCGATTATTTTTTTTGCCTGCCGGGCCACGAAATTGGCAATGGTTCCTGTACCGGTGTAAAGGTCATAGACCAGTTCTTTTCCGGTTAATCCGGCGAATTCCCTCACCACTTTATACAATTCATAGGCCTGCCCGGGATTGGTCTGGTAAAAGGACTTGGGGCTTATTTTGAATTTCAAGCCTTCCATTTCTTCCATGATGTGGTCTTTCTTTTTCCAGCTGAGTATGTTCTGGTCGGCGATGGTGTCGTTCATCTTGAGATTTACGGTATACATCAGCGATGTAATCTGCGGAAAGCCGGTCAGCAAATACTCCATCACCAGCTGAATACCGGCCTGGTCTTGCTCCCCGAAACAAACGATGATCATCAGCTCTCCGGTGGACGAGGAGCGGATGATTAAATTCCTCAGCAGGCCTTTGTGCTCGCGGATATCGTAAAACGAAAGGTTGTTTTCGAGTGCAAATGACCTGAGTGCAATGCGTATGCTGTTGGAGGGCTCGGCCTGCAGGTAACAGTTTTTTATATCCAGTACTTTGTCGAACATGCGCGGTATGTGAAAACCCAGAGCATTTCGCTGTTCAATGGCGATACCGCTGAGGATTTCTTCTCCCGTCAGCCACATTTTGTTGGAAAAGGTAAACTCCAGCTTGTTGCGGTATTCGGTTTGTTTGGCTGAGGGAAGTATATCGCTCACCTGAGGGAATTCTATTTTGCCAATGCGTTTTAAATTATCCCCGACTTGTTTTTGTTTGTAAAACAATTGCCATTTGTAACCGAGGTTCTGCCACTTGCATCCCCCGCAAACTGAAAAGTGTTCGCAAAACGGAATGCTTCTTTTGTCGGAGGCCTTGTGCAATTTGACAATACGGCCTTCGGCGTAGTTTTTCTTTTTTTTTGTCAGTTGCACATCTACCAGGTCTCCCGGAATTCCTCCTTCAATAAACACAATGAGTTCTTCGGATTTGGCAACGGCTTTTCCTTCGGCTCCGGCGTCGATGATAAGCAGGTTTTCGAGCAGGGGAAATTTCTTTATTTTTCTTTGCATGGGCTGCAAAGGTATGATTCTAATGGCGCATATTGGCGAAAATTGGACCTGTTGCAGACTGAATTGGGCGCGGTTTCGTTTTTTTTTGGTTAAATTTACTTCATGGGAGAAGTTGAAATCAGGAAAAGCAATGTCGAATCGGCTATTGAGCTCGAAGGAAAATTCGGGGCGCACAATTATGCGCCTTTGCCGGTTATATTGGAAAGGGGAGAAGGGGTTTTTGTCTGGGATACAGATGGCAAACGGTACTTTGATTTTCTGGCTTCTTACTCCGCCGTGAATCAGGGGCATTGCCACCCGAAGATTATTGAGGCCCTGGTAACCCAGGCCCGCAAACTGACACTTACCTCAAGAGCATTTTACAATGATTGCCTGGGTGAATTTGAAAAATTTATAACCTCTTATTTCGGATACGACAAGGTGTTGCCGATGAACACCGGGGCAGAAGGCGTTGAGACTGCTCTTAAACTGGTTCGCAAATGGGCCTATGAAAAAAAAGGCGTTCCTGAAAATCAGGCCCGGATCATTGTGTGTGCGGGAAATTTTCACGGACGCACCATAACCATTGTATCGGCCAGTACCGATCCCGAATCCAGCGGGCATTACGGTCCGTTCACACCCGGATTTGTCGTTATACCTTATAACGATATTGAAGCGTTGAAAAATGCTCTTGCAGACCCTCGTGTTGCCGCTTTCCTGGTTGAGCCCGTTCAGGGTGAAGCGGGTGTGGTTGTACCTGATGAAGGTTATTTGTCGGCTTGCCTGGAACTTTGTAAAAAAGCGAATGTGCTGTTTGTTGCAGACGAAATTCAAACGGGCGTCGGCCGTACCGGTAAACGATTGGCCTGCGATCACGAGCATGTAAGGCCCGATGTCCTGATTCTGGGAAAAGCACTCTCCGGAGGTGTTTATCCGGTTTCGGCCGTTTTGGCTGATGATGACATTATGCTCTGCATAAAGCCCGGACAGCATGGCTCAACGTATGGCGGAAATCCCCTGGCTTGCCGCGTGGCGATTGCTGCACTTACCGTTGCCCGGGATGAAAAGCTTGCCGAAAATTCCCAGCGCCTCGGAAAACTGCTGAGAAAAGAACTGTCTCAGATCAACTCAAAACGAATTGCCTGCATCAGGGGGAAAGGCCTTTTTAATGCGATTGTGACTGTTCCTGAAGGCGGACTAACGGCCTGGGACATCTGTCTGGCCCTGAAAGAAAACGGATTGCTTGCTAAGCCAACGCACAACGACATTATTCGTTTTGCTCCACCGCTTGTCATCACCGAAGAACAGCTGATGGAATGTGTAGGGATCATCCGGAAAACATTTGATCAGTTGTAGGTCAGACTCAGACTCAGGCTGTTGTCTGGGATGAGTCAGGTTGCTGTCTCTGGTTGCCTGCTTTGAGGGCTTCAAAAGAAAGGTGCATCTCGTTGAACCGAAGAATGACCTGTTTGACAAAGTCTTCGTTGAGCATTTTGTCAATCCCATCTAATCCACTAACCTGATCCTGATTCAGTTTAAAGGTTTGTTCCATGGGGCCTGCTTCAAATTTGATGACGTACTTGTCGTTCATCTGAAATACGGTGGTGGTTATTTTCGGATGTTTGCGCAGAATGCCCAATACTCTCATGCAATGCCCGGGTTTTAAGTTTTACGTTTTTTCTTTTTGGCCGCCGGAAACAGGATGTTGTTCAGGATGAGGCGGTATCCGGCAGAATTGGGATGCAGATTGAGATCGGTCGGCGGGTCCTCAACCCTGTGCTGGTAATCCTCGGGATCGTGCCCCCCGTAAAAGGTAAACATGCCTTTTCCGAATTCTCCGTGAATGTAGCGCGCTTCGTTTGCCGCTTTGTTTTCGCCCATGATCAGAATGTTGGGTTTTATAAAGGTCTTGTCAAAGGCTACACTTTGACCCCAAAAGCCCTTGATCAGGTTTTCGTGGTTCTGGCAAAGCATGGTGGGAACGGGATCCCACTTGGCAGAGTATTCAAAGAGCGAAAAGTAGTCGTTTTTCTCTGTCACACCGTAGCGCGTTGCCCTGGTGCCGTAGGTGTCAATGTTGGATTTGGCGTATTCGGCGGGATTGGTACTCAGCTTAAATCCTGTGAAGGCAAAGCACTTGGAATAATCGAGTTTGCTGTTCATGGCCGGGTCGGCCGGGTCGCCGTCAAACATGCTTTCGCAAATGTCGACTCCTTCGGCAGCCAGTGCAATATCGTAGGAGTCGGGAGCGGAACACATGGCGAAAAGAAAACCGCCACCAGCCGTAAAATCCCTTATTTTCTGAGCGACGGCCAGCTTGAGCTGGGAAACCTTAGTGAAGCCCAGAACCTTTGCTGTTGCTTCGAGCGAGCGAACCTGGTCCTGGTACCAGGTTGCATTGCGGTACATCGACCAGAACCGCCCGTATTGGCCGGTAAAGTCTTCGTGGTGCAGGTGCAGCCAGTCGTATTGGGGAAGTTTGCCCTGAATGATGTCCTCGTCGTAAACGACTTCGTAGGGAATTTCGGCATAGGTGAGAACCAGTGTAACCGCATCGTCCCAGGGCTGTTTGGTTTTTGGTGAATAGACGGCGACCTTAGGGGCTTTCTCCAGTTTAACAGCATCCATGTTGACTTCGGGATTCGAAATTTCCTGCAGAATGCCGGTCGACTGCGCATCTGATATCACCTCATAACTCACACCGCGTATCAGGCATTCGCTTTCAAACTGTTTGTCAAAATCGAACATGAAACTCCCTCCCCTGTAGTTGAGCAGCCATTGCACCGGTTTTTCGTGCTTCAGGATCCAGTACGCAATGCCGTAAGCCTTCAGGTGATTTTTCTGGGTGTTGTCCATCGGAATCAGAATCTGGCTCGCTCTGGCAGCAAGCGTCAGGCAAAGCAGAAGTACCGGGAGGAATTGTTTTTTAAACAAGGGATTTGATTTTTGCTTTTTAAATTTTCGTTTGTGTTTTACAATGCAGACCTTAGCTACAAATATACAAAGCAGTTCATGGTTTGTTTTCCGAATGCCAAGATAAATATAGGGTTAAATATAGTTGAAAAGAGGCCTGATGGTTTTCATACTGTCGAAAGTATTCTCTATCCGGTTGGGCTTTGTGATATTCTGGAAGTGGTTTCAACGGATGAAGCCGCCGGACTGGCCCGGTTTAAATCAACCGGCCTGGCCATACCCGGCGGAGCTGAAAATAACCTTTGCGTGAAGGCCTATGAATTGTTGTCAAAAGAACACGTTTTGCCCGGCGTGAACATTCATCTGCATAAAATTATTCCGATCGGTGCCGGTCTGGGCGGAGGTTCCTCCGACGGGGCATTCTTCGTCAAGCTACTCAACGATAAATTTGAGCTCGGACTCAGCTGGGGTGAACTGCATCATTATGCCCGGCAACTGGGAAGTGACTGTTCTTTTTTTATTGGGAACCGTCCGGCTTATGCCGAAGGGATAGGTGATCAATTTGAACCCACGGGGGTTCAGCTTTCTGGATACCACCTGGTTATTGTTTACCCTGCCATTCATATCAGCACTGCAGAAGCCTACTCGAGGGTGAAACCCCAAAAACCGGAAAGGACGCTGGAAACCGTTATCGACGGACTTTCACCTGAAAACTGGAAGCCGGTGATTAAAAATGACTTTGAGGATTCTGCTTTCAGGGTTTATCCTCTTTTGAGGGACATTAAAGACAAGTTATACAAGCTGGGGGCCGTTTATGCCTCTATGAGCGGCAGCGGTTCTTCGGTTTACGGTTTGTTTAAAACCGAAAAGGGAACGGCGGGTGCGGGGGCAGCGGAAGCAACGGAAGCAACGGAAGCAGATAAGTTTAAGAAAGAATTCGATGGGTTTTTTTGTATGGGAAGAGGTTCTCCGATTTCTCCCTTGAATTCACCCATTTTAGAAAGGGCGTTCAGCTTTTGTGTGGCGTCAACCGCATTCGAAATCAACTCCCTGAGGAATATTTCATGATCTGAATAAAGAAATTTTTTGATGATCGGAAAAATATTTTCCGTTTGAACATTGATCTTACCGCTTTGCATAGGCTGTTGTTGGTTATTGGATTAATTCAAATTGCGTATTCAACTGGCTTCTGCGCTTCTTGTCAAACGGTATGCCACGAGACCAAAACTGACAAAGTGGCGCATCTTGTCCTCCGATTACTTGTTTTTCAGATCCTCACAAGGGCTTTCCCCGACAGAACCGGAATAACAGGAGCAAGATTAAAGGAAAGGCAATGGCGTATGTCCTTCTCCAGATTGAGCTTTTCAAGTCGTTGGCGATGGGAGGAGCACGACAAAAACCCATACAGATCATTTCCCGCCCG
>Ga0206805_1055_pt1 | contig 24605 bp, 12 predicted proteins | sample Alteio_BWOrgCont_59_FD_152890 | JGI IMG/M metagenome (GOLD analysis project Ga0206805, IMG submission 152890) | Enriched cells from forest soil in Barre Woods Harvard Forest LTER site, Petersham, Massachusetts, United States -... | ecosystem: Environmental > Terrestrial > Soil > Temperate forest >... | reverse complement strand
CGGAGATCCGCAATACAACCTGCCGCAAATCATCGAAGCAGCTAAACTGGCTCACGCTCACCAGTTCATCGAGAAGCTTCCCTACGGCTATGAAACCGTGGTGGGGGAGCACGGTCACACCTTGAAGCCGGGCCAACGGTTCCGCATCGCGCTCGCCCGCGCGTTGTTGCGCGATCCGAACATCCTGGTGATTGAAGAGCCGAACGGCACCATCGATGAAGATACACTGGCATTACTGGACGATACTTTGGAACGGGCAGTTCACGGCCGAACGATTATTTTCCTGGCCAATCGGCTTTCCACGCTCCGTTACGTGGACCGGGTATTCCTGCTCAAGAACGGAAGACTGGAAGCTTCCGGCTCGCACCAGGACCTCTGGCAGAATAACGAGCATTATCGCCGCTTGCAGATCGTTGCCGATGGAAGTTCCGACTGATTCTTGATTGTTCTGTCTGGAATTTACTTACGTTGATGGGTATGGATAGAGTGTGCTTGGGAGGAACACAACGTGATACCCTTCAGCTCATACGATGGTGAATTGATCGCCGCTCTGGAAGCCGCGGAGCGCGCGAGTGAATTGATACGCCGCGAATACGAATCATTCGTGGCAATCCCGGACGCGCCTGCCAGTATCAGCACTTACGTGGACAAGCTGTCGCAAGAACTCATTTTGAATTTCCTTCACGAGCATTTCCCCAAGGATTCTCTTTGTGCTGAGGAATCGATTCCGGATTTTGAAGACATCCCGAAGTCCGGACCCCGAACCTGGGTTGTGGATCCGATTGATGGAACTCGTGGATTCGCGAAGAAAGTCGGCCAGTTTTCAGTCATGATCGGGTTGCTCGTCGAAAAGAAACCCGTGGTTGGAGTTGTGGCGGAACCAGCGCAAGATCGCATGACCTACGCCCGACTCGGCGGCGGGTGCTGGTCGCATGTTGGAGACGGCACGGCGATGGCCTGCCGAGTTTCCGGACGGCCATTGGACCGGCTGGTCTTGACGCAGAGTTGGTCGAAACCAGGCCAGGTCACAAAACCTGTCGTGGCTCTCAAGCCAAAAAAGGTTATTGAAACCTATTCCGGCGGAGTCAAGCTTGCATTGATTGCCCGCGGCGATGCCGATGTTTATGCCAATACCTACGAGACCTTCTTCGATTGGGATATCTGCGCTGGCCACATACTCGTTACCGAAGCGGGTGGAACAGTCACCGACCTCGCCGGCGAACTCATCAATTATCAGGGACCCGATTTTGCTCAACGCAAAGGTCTCCTGGCGACAACTGGCTCACTCCATGCGGAAATCGTGCAGAAGCTGGCCATCGGATAATTCAAATCCAGGATCTTCCCATTACTATCGCATCGATCTGATGGCTTCGTTATGCTCCTGTCTCGATATACTTATTGATATCCAACCTATGGAGGCGTTCAAAAATGACATCCATTTTGGTCGTGGCGGCTTCCAGCCGCCACGGCTCGCGGCGGCTGGAAGCCGCCGCTACACAAAACTGGAATTAATTGTTGAATGCCCTCCTATGTGAACGACCACTTGTAGGGAACCGACATGAGAACGCTCTTCGTTCTGGCAACTACAGCCTTTTCCCTGCTCATGGCAGGATGCGCAGATGAATCGACTCAAAAGACCAGCTTTGAACCTGGAACCCAGAAACAATATGTCGTTTACGATTTCTGGGCCGAGTGGTGCGGTCCATGTAAAGTCTACGCGCCGAAATTTGAGAAGTTGCAAGAGAAATACTCGCGCTCAAATGTGATCTTCAAGAGGGTGAATATCGATCAGGATCGGGCCGCCGCCGATCAATTTAACATTCACGCTATACCGACTGTGGTTGTCACCGCGGATGACAAAGAAGTTGGCCGGGTTGAAGGTGGTGCATCGGAATCGCAGTTGATCAAGCTGTTGAAGTGACGCCAGCTTCATGGGCCGACATCATAGCAAGCAATCTTCTCCTCATCGCGAAGATAGAGTTTCCCATCCACCAGAGTTGGAGCTGTCCAGTTACGGCTGCCGCTCAACACTTTCGGAATTCTGGCCAGCAACCTAAATTCCGCAGGAGTCGCTTCCACCAGGCACAAATCGCCTCGCTCGGTCTGAACGATGAGATAGTTCTCTGCCAGTATGAGGCTGCCCTTATCAATGCCCGTGGCCTCCCAATCCGTTTTCTCGTTACCGGTATTGAACTCAATGCACTTGAGTCGTGCAGCGCCCTCGCCATCGAATCCATAAATGTAACGATCCTTGTAAACGCTCGTGCTGTGGTGGTTCTTCAGACCCCGTACGTGGCGGGCGTACACCTGGATCAGCTTCACTCTTTCGTTATTTCTTTGTGCACGAAGTAGCGCGCAGCCCTGTCCGTAAGCCGCCGAGATGAAGATGTAATCGTCCACGATGAGCGGTGTGGCCACATTCCCGTCAAATTGTGTTGCCCAAGGAAAACTATCGTTGATTAGTCCCCCCAAGCCAATGGCAAGAAGAGCGTTACCCGTCAGTGCGAAGACTGTCCGTTGTCCGCCGATGGTCGCAGCTATTGGCGAGCTATACCCCGAAGGATTAGTCCCCGCCCGCCAGCGTATTTCGCCGGATGTCTTGTCGAACGCCACCACCGAACCGTTTTTTCCGCCCGGCTGGACGATGGCGAGATCTCCTTCAATCAGGGGAGACGAAGCAACGCCCCATTTCGGCATCTGGGCATCAAATTCCGAGAGGAGATTGTGCTGCCAAACGACTTTTGGAGTGGGATTGCCCTGGGGTGCTTCGAGGCACAGAAATAGTCCGGCACCGCTTACAACATACACCAGGTTTCCTTGAACAGTCGGTGTCGCTCGCGGACCGCTCGAGTAATTCCGATCCTCTCCGGCTGGCTCGGATGGATAGCTATACTCCCAAAGTTGTTTCCCATTCTCGGCATTCAAACAGAAGACTCGTTCGTTGCCGCCTTGACGATCTTGTGTGTACACCTGGCCATTAACCACTGCCAGCGAAGAGAAACCGCCGCCGCACGGCGCTCTCCAGACGAGTTTTGGAGGTCGATTGTCCCAGTCGGTGCGAAGTGGTCCGGCGGGAGCCCGGCCATCGCGGAATGGCCCTCGCCATTGCGGCCAACCGGTCGAGGGTTCGGCAACAGCGGGGAGTTCGAACTTGGTTTCAGCCAGCTTCGATAGCTCCGCGGTATCGACAGTATCTTTGGTGAATATGCTTCGAACCCAGGGAGAGCGATATGCTAAAAATCCAACGAGTGCGATGCAGAGGAGGAGAGCAAGTATGAGTGCGGCTTTGGGTCTTCTCATTGTGATCATCCACTTCGACATCGCCTACTGCACTTAGGAGGCATTCAAAAATAAGTTCCACATTATCCGTAGCGGAAGTCGCCAGACTTCCGCATAGCTTTGCCGAATTCTGCTTTTTTGTAGCGGAAGTCGCCAGACCTCCGCCAAGCTATGCGGAAGTCTGGCGACTTCCGCTACAAAAACTGGGATTAATTGTTGAATGCTTTTTATTCCCGAATCCTCATTTCATTAACAATTGCAGAAAGCGATTCTCCGGCTGCCGCTATGGTCTGATCAATGTGATCCGTCGTCATGGGCGTGCTCAGAAAGGCAGCTTCAAACTGACTACAGGGGAGGTAGAAACCGCGGTCCATCATTTCCCAGAAGAATCGGGCGAACAGTTTTGTGTCGGATGCCTTGGCGGTCTCGTAATTCACAACCGGAGTAGTGGTGAAGAATAGTGTCCACATGCTTCCCAACCGATTCAATTGACATGGCACTCCGGCATTCTCAGCCGCTTCAGTTAAACCGCTAGCCAGTCGAGTTCCGAGCTCCTCAAAGCGCTGGTAAGGTGGATTCTTCTTCAACTCGCGCAAGGTGGCGATTCCCGCCGCCATTGCCACCGGATTACCCGAGAGCGTGCCCGCCTGGAAAACAGGACCCGCCGGCATGATTTTTTTCATAACATCAGCACGACCACCATAGGCCCCCACGGGATAACCGCCGCCAACGATCTTGCCAAAGGCAGTGATGTCTGGGCCATCTCCAAATAGTACCTGGGCACCACCATAGGCAAGCCGGAAACCGGTCATCACTTCATCGTAAATCAGAAGCGCGCCATTAAACTGAGTCAAGCGGCGTAGCTCCTGACGAAAAGCCGGCGTTGGCATCACCAGCCCCATGTTCCCAACCACCGGTTCCAGGATCACACCGGCGATCTTGTCTCCTTTTGCCTGAAAAACCGCTTTCAATCCATCGACATCGTTAAATTGCAACACCAGGGTGTCATCGGTGCAGCCCTTGGGAACACCCGGGCTGTTGGGGACTCCATGCGTCAAAGCGCTGGACCCAGCGGAGACGAGAAGTGAATCGACATGCCCGTGATAGCAACCGGCAAATTTGATGATGAGATCGCGACCGGTGAAGCCGCGTGCCAGACGGATGGCACTCATGGTGGCTTCCGTTCCACTCGAGACGAACCGCACCATCTCAACTGTAGGCACGGCCTCGATCACCATCTCGGCCAGTTCCGTTTCGAGCTGGCATGGCGCCCCATAGCTCGACCCGTTCCGCACGGCAGCGATACTTGCCTCAACCACGGCAGGGTGGCAATGGCCCAGGATCATCGGACCCCAGGAGCCGATGAAATCGAGATAGCGGTTGCCATCGAGATCGAAGAGATAGGGCCCTTCCGCGCGCGAGATGAAAAGAGGCGTTCCACCCACGGCACCAAATGCCCGCGCCGGACTGTTCACTCCACCCGGGATCACTCTTTTGGCACGGTCGAAGGCAGATGCACTGCTCGAACGATTGGGCATCAGAAACCTCGGCGGATAAAAGTAGCAGGCACACTCCGTGTGCCGTCAGCCACGGCACACGGAGTGTGCCTGCTACTTCGCGGTATCAGATCGATCGACCTAGCTTTTTGGCACCTTCGCCATGATATCTTTGGCCCGTTTGACCTCGGCCGTAATCTTCTCATCGGTCTCGTCCTGATAGAGATCGATTACCTCGCGGCAGACTTCGCGAACTTCAGCGCGCTGTTTTTTCTCATCGGGCTTTGCTGTCACCGCGTTTGCCTTGTCCGCGGCCTTGTCCAGTTTCTCTTTTATTTGCTTTCGTCGCTCAGCCAACGGATCGTTGGGGGCCTTCTCTGCCTGGATCTTTTGTTGGGCTGCAAGCAAGTACCAGTCGCGTTTGTCGGATTCTTTCTCAGTGGAAGAAATGAGTTGATCCCAACAGGTACGAACAGCTTTTTCCGAGTCCGGAAATTCCTTGAGCCGGAAACCTCTGATCGCGAGTCCCTCCGGACTGTTCGGATCGTCGTTGAACGGTATCTCGTAATCGCGATTGGTCTTGATCTTCAATTGCATTGTATTTGTCAATTGATCGACTTTCCTGAGGTCTGCCAGCCGCTTGTCGGCGAGCCAGCCCCAGCGCGCTTTTCCCAGGACCTCATCCTTCAAAGCGAAGGGAAGTTTCGCCTCATCCGGGAACTTGGCTTTGACTTTGAGCCACAGTTCGGCAGCGGGTTTCAACGAACCGGCTTTTTCCTGCTCCATCGCTTTCCAGGCCAAGCCGAATGCTTCCGCATCGTCGGTTTCCTCGGGCTTCGACATGCCTCTCGCAAACCGGTTCGACATTTGTTCATCGCGTTTGCGGGTTGCGGCTTCGCGGAAAACCGCGGCGGCCCTGTCCGTCATCTCACTGCTTCGGTCTCCGTAGGTCTCGAGATACTTCGTTGCTTTTTCGAACTTCGCTTCCGGCGTTGCCGCGGCATCCATTGCCGCGATCAGTTTCTCTTGTGAAGGAGGTCTGATGGCCACGTAGACACCGGCAATCATTGCCAACAGCACCAGCATGAGACCACAGGCCTTGACCCAGTTTTGCTGGAACAACGGGACATCTTTTTTCTTCTTCTTTTTCTTGCCGCGCAGAGCGCGGGCTGCTTCTTTGTCGCTGTCATCGAGTTTGGAACCGTCGAGGTTTCGCTTTTTGTTGGTTCGTTTGGAGGTGACCAAATCCAAACCCGCGCTCTTCCGCATGATGACATCTTCGTCGATCTCGCCCAGCATGCGTGCGACCCAGGCGGCATCCATGGGCCGTTCGTCCTTGTCTTTCTCCATCAATTGCAAAATCAAGGCCTCCATTTTCGGGGGGAGATTGTCGACCAGCTTACCGATCCGCGGAGGAGGCTCGTTGACATGTTTGAGAAACATATCGACCGTATTTTCGGCATAAAAGGGCTTCTTCCCGGTCATGAGCTCGAAAAAGACAACTCCCAGCGAATAGAGATCGGATTTGAATGTGAGGTTCTTATCTCCCTTGCACTGCTCGGGGGACATATACGAGGCTGTTCCAATCGTGCTGTTCTGACCCGTCAGGGCCGTGAGATCGGTGTCCTTGGCGATCCCAAAATCGGTTAGTTTTAACCCCCCATCGTGAGTGATCATCAAATTGGAGGGTTTCAGGTCGCGGTGGATGATGCCTTTGTCGTGAGCATATTGCAGGGCCGAACACAATTGTTTGCCGTAGGTTATCACTTCCTCCCAGCTCAATCGGCCGCGGCGTGCCAGCACGCGGTCGAGCGGTTCGCCATCGATATACTCCATGGCAATAAACGGTGTTTTGCGATAATTACCCGTGGCGTACAGCTTGACGATGTGAGGATGCCGCAGTTGTTTCAAAATGTTTGCTTCGCGCTCGAACCGGGCCATCGCTCCTTCATTTCCCAACAAACCCAACGCTACAACCTTGAGGGCAACCTGGCGAATTTTCCCGTTCTGATCCCATTGCGCACGGTAGACCGCCCCCATGGCGCCACTGCCCAGTTCCTGCTCGATATCGAACCGGGTCGACCCGGACCCGATAGTCTGCCCCACCAGCATAGCGGGCCCTCCGCCTGGAAAAACGCTTGCGATTTATATTGTAGGCGAGTTTTGCCGCGGTTCTTGAAGTAATGCCAGAGAGCATGTGGTGATTGAGTGTAACAGAAACCAAACCAAAAAGCTTCTCGATTCGTCGGGTAGATAGTCCAATACCCCATCGAAAGCGACCGTGTCTGGGGTTATAATTACGTTTGTTGGTGGAAAAGAAAAACCGGCACATAACAAGCTATCATACGTTTGTATGTCTACCCGTTTGTCGTGCCTCGGAGGTGGTCATGGCTTCGGTACTTGAACAGCAAAAGAATCCGATCGCAAAATTCGGTTCCCAAGTGGATGACCAGATCGCTCAGACCACCAGTCGAATCCGCATCCACGATTTGACCTTTGGCGTTCTCACACTGGCCGCTTTCGCGGCTTTTTACGCCACCACAATGATCCTGATCGATCGGTATCTTCACCTCCAGGAATGGGTGCGTCAGTTCGCTTTTCTGGCATTTGCAGCGATTTTAACAGCCACGACCTATCGGCTGATCGTCCGACCAATTCGGCGCCGGATCAATCCGCTCTATGCCGCCGCTCGCGTGGAAAAAACCATTGAGGATGCCAAGAACAGCGTCATGGGTTATGTCGAGGCTCAGGAGAATGGAGAAGTTCATGCCGCGGTCAAAGCAGCCATGTCTGCCAAGGCGGCGAAAGCAGTCGGCGATGCCGACTTGAATGAGGCGATCGACCATCGGAGCCTGATTGTTGCTGGAAGTGTCTTTATTTTCTTTCTGTTAGCGTTGATCGTGCTGTTTTTTGTCTTCCGACCCACGCAATTCAAGTCCCTGTTCGCTCGCTCCTTTGCTCCGTTCACCTCCAACCAAATTGCCGGCCAAACGCAACTGACTCTCATAAAACCCGATCCAGCAGATACCACCATCACCACCGGACAAACCATCAATGTCGCGGTTCACGTCGGAGGCAAAGTGCCGTCCAAAGATAAGTCCGATCGGGTGAGGGTATTGATTCGCCACAACCAGTCCGATACCGACTTCGAAGAAATCCCCATGAGGGAAGCAGAAACAACTCGTGACTGGGAAGTGAAAATACCCGTTGACATGGTCCTTAACGGCTTCTGGTACAAGGTTGCAGCCGGTGATGCCGAAACACCCGAATACCGCGTCACAGTGCGTTCGCTACCTCTCTTCACAGCTTTTGAAGCAACTTATAAGTATCCGCCATACACGGGCAAGCCAGAAGACAAAGCATTGAGTGCCAATATCCGGGCACCAAAGGGGACTGCTGTGACTTTGATCGCTCGGACAAACCGGGAAGTGAAAGAGGGCCTGATGAAGTTCGAGTTGGGTGGTCTTGAGTCTGAGAAGAGTTTGCCTGTCGTAAACCAACCTGACAGTCTGATGTTTAAGTTCAATGTGAGCAAACCGACCAAATACACGCTATCCATGACCACAACTTCAGGAGAGAAAAACACCGATCTTCCTTCATACGCCATTAACGTCGACTCAGATCTACCGCCATCTGTTCAAATCAGGAAGCCCGAGCAAGCCGAAGTCGAAATTCCCGCCAACGGTCAACTGGCGGTGGATGCCATCGTCGGCGATGACTATGGAATCGATAAGGTTCGGCTGCGTCTGAAAGTTAATGGACGCGACCTCGTGCCCATTCCCTATATGGGAGGTCAGTCATTCAAACGAGAGAAGGACAAAACCTGGCCGCGCGATCTCGAATACAAAGATTCCGCCGATTTCACCAAGCTCAAATATGCCGATGGATCGCCATTCGAAGCCAAAGCAGGGTTGGCAATCGAGTACTGGGTGGAAGCGATTGACAACTGCAACCTGGCAGAGCCCGTTAAGGATTGGGATATGCAGCGCGGTAATGTTGGAAGCTCCAAACCTCAAAAGGCCCTTCTCTCCGCTCCCAAGACAATGGAAGAAAAGCAGGATCTCGATCAATCCAAGGGCCAGCGCAAAAACGAAGAGAAGCAACACAACCAGGCCCAACAGCAGAAATTCAACACGGAAAAACGCGATCAGCAACAACCTCAGAATAGCGAAGCCAAAAAGGGCGAGAATCAAAACAACAACGATCCCAACAAGACAGACGATCCGAATACCGGGAAGTCTCAATCTCAAGAACCGAAGACTGGGGACATGAATGGGATGGGCATGGGCGATCCCATGAACAAGAATACCGATCCCAATAAAGCCGATCCCAAAAACAGCCCAGACAAAAACCCGAACCCCAACAACACCGATCCAAAAAATCCGAACGACAAACAGAACACGCAACCGGGCGGTTCCGGGACAGAAGGAACAACCGACCCCAAAATGCCTCCGAAAACGCAACCGCCAGGGGGCACGAACGAGTCGAACAAGGATCCCAATCCCATGCAACCCAAGGGCATGGACATGCAACCACCCATGGGTGGAGCGAACAACAAAGGCATGAACGAGAAGGGTGGGCCGGACAACAACCCGAACCCCATGCAACAACCTGAACCGATGTCGCAACCTCAGGGTGATGACAAGAAAACCGAGGAGCAGGCCCGGAAGGTGAAAGAGGAGATCGAAAAGACCAGCCGGCCCGAGAGCGAGGCCAAGTCGAACCCGGGAGCTAAACCCGAGGAACGGACTGATCCGGCTCAACAGAAGCAGCAGCCGGGTGAAGGTGCGAAACCGGATTCACCAGAGAAAGAGCAACCTAAATCCGACGACGCGGCCAACAAGCCCACGGGCGAAAATAAGAATGCGCCGAGCCAAGAAAGGTCCGAGGGCAATAACGAAAAGCCGATGGACCAAGCCACGCCTAAGCCGGCTCCTTCACAGCCGGATCCGAAGAGTTCCACGAACAAGAGCGAGCAACCTTCGGAACCGCGCGATGAGCCGTTGGGAGGCACGCCTGGCCAGGATAAGCAACCAAAACAAGATAACGCGCAGTCCAAGAATACTCCCAAGAACCAGGACGCCGGTTCGGGTTCCACCAGCAAGCCTGCCACCGAGCGAAAAGAAAACGAGCCTGGAAAAGGCGGAGATTCGGGCACTAGCGACCCAAATAACAAACAAAAAAATCCAGCGGCAAATGCTGCCAAGAGCAAACCGAAAGCCGAGCCGACACCCGGAGAGGATAAAGAACAAACCGATTCCAAGGGCGGTTCAACCGACGATAAGTCCGCGCCCGAAAACCAGGCGGCCAAGGCCAAGCCTGAAAAAGCAGGAGAGAGTGGATCTTCCAAATCGCGGAAGCAGGATCCCATGGCGGACAAAGAGCAGGAAACCAGCACAGCCAAGCCTGCGCCCAGCGATCAGAACCCCAACGACCCCATGAACGGTGCTTCTGCAGCCAAGCCCGATCAACCGACCAAACCAATGGGTGCGGGCGAGAAAAACCCGGTTGAAAAGGGAATGGAGAAGCCGGAGCAGAAAGCTGGAGCAAACGCTGGGCAAAAAGATCCCAAGAATCAGGATCCCCAGAAAGGCAGCGGTGCGCTCGATCCAAAGGATCTGAAAGAGCTACAGGACGCCGCGAAGGACCTCAACAATCCTGACCCAAAGAAACAAGAGGAAGCTCGCAACAAGCTCGATAAGGGCTTGGGAGAAATGAACCGAAAGGCCATCGAGCAGTTCCAGAAACAGGAGCGAGAGAAGCTTGACCAATTGCAGAAGGATTTGCAATCGCCCGACAAGGGCACTCGCGAAGCTGCCGAGAAAAAATTGGAAGAGATGATGAAGGAGAACCAGAAGAAAGGCGGTGGTGAACAGCCCAAGATCGATCAAAAGCAGCTTGAGGAATTGAAGAGCGCCGCGAAAGACCTCAACAATCCCGATCCGAAGAAACAAGCGGAAGCACGCGACAAGCTCGATAAAGGCATCGGCGAGCAGAGCCGTAAATCCCTCGAAGAATTCCAGAAAAAAGAACAGGAGGAGTTGAAACAACTCCAGAAAGATCTGCAGTCCCAGGATAAAGCGACTCGAGAAGCCGCTCAGAAAAAAGTCGAGGAAAAGATGAATAAGGCCAGGGAAGAAGCAAAAAAGAATAATGATGGCAAAGGAAAAGAGCCTTCGCCAGAGGAAATCGCCGACCTGGCGAAAAAGGCCAGGGACTTGAACTCGAACGATGAGGCCAAACGGAAAGAGGCCGAAAAGGCACTCGATGACAAGATCGGCAAGGAGAACCGCGAGAAACTCCAGGAGGAGTTGAAGAAGGACATGCCACTTGATCCCAAGCAGGAGGCTGAACAGCAGAAGAAGTTGGAGGAGGAGATGAAGGAACTGGCGAAACGTGGGCAGGACCATCTTGATCCCACCAAGCCGCGTGGCCCAGCCTCAGCTTCCACGGATAAGGTGTTGCCGTCGATCGAAGACGACCCACGCAATCGAGCCAAGTCAGCCGAACTTCAATTGGAGGAGTTCGAAAAGAACCGTTACAACAGGAATCTTCAGGATAAGCTCGGCTGGACGCAGAAGGAATACGACGACTTCCTTGCAGCACAACAAAAACGTGCCGAGCAACTCCAGAAGGAAGCCGAAAAGTTCGAGCAGCAAGCCAAAAATCCTGCGAAACCAATGGGGCCGCCAAGCCTCAATACCAATAGTGGTGGTAAAGTTGAGAGCCAGGATAAAGGCAAGAGTAATGCCACTGGCGCCAGTGCTGTCTTTGCACCCGAAGGGTTTGAGAAGGCCAGACAGAAGTTCGCTGAGGAAGCACAGAAGCTTCAGCCCAAGAAACCATGATCGGGGAATTGAACAGAAGGAGAGTTCAACCTTTTAAAATCCGAGTGGCCGGGACGGAGTCTTCGACGCCCGCAAGTAATGTCTTATCTCCCCCCGCTTGCGGGGGGATAAAGGGGGGTTCTTTGCAGACCCCACCCCAGCCCTCCCCGTAAACGAAACGGGGAGGGAGTAAGATCTGTTTCCTCGGCCACCAAATCCCGTATTGTGAATGGTGGAAGAACCCTGGATTTAACGAGGCCTCGTCTCCATTCAGGAGACGAGGCCTCATTATTTTGCTAGCTTAACCAAATCATGGCGAGCAGCCGCTACCTGGTATCGTTCGATTCACGAAACACATTCCATCGTTTCACCGACATCCTCGTGATTGGCGCGGGGATCGCCGGGCTGCGTGCCGCGCTTGAAATTGATGAGCAACTCTCGGTCCTGGTCGCCACCAAGGACCGGATCACGGAAAGCAATAGCTCATATGCGCAGGGTGGTCTTGCGGGCGTTCTTTCTCCAGAGGACACCTTTGAGAACCACGTTGAAGATACCCTCATAGCCGGCGATGGTCTTTGCCATCGTGAAGTGGTGGAGCATGTCGTTCACGAAGCACCTGCCGAGATCGAAAAGCTGATCGGCTGGGGCACGAATTTCGATCTCGAGAACGGCTCGCTGGCCCTCACCCGCGAGGGCGGACATAGCCACCGGCGAATCGTGCATGCGCTGGGCGATTCGACCGGCTTCGAAGTTATGCGCGCCATCATTGCCACCGCCCGGACCAGGTCGAACATCACACTCTGGGACGACACCATCCTGGTCGATTTACTCACCGATCGAGGTCAATGCGTTGGTGCTATCCTTTCCCGAGGCGGCACGGGTCAATTTCTGATTTGGGCCAGGCAGGTCATCCTGGCGGCAGGCGGCTGCGGCATGGTCTACCGGGAAACCACCAACCCCCCCGTTGCGACGGGGGACGGCATGGCCGCGGCTTATCGGGCCGGGGCCGAATTGCGCGATATGGAATTCATGCAGTTCCACCCAACGGTGCTTTATGTAGCCGGGTCCGCCCGCTACCTGATCAGCGAGGCGGTTCGCGGGGAAGGAGCTTATCTCCGGGACATCAATGGCGAGCGGTTCATGCCTGCCGCGGATAAGCGGGCGGAGCTGGCTCCGCGCGATGTGGTAGCCCGTGCCATCTTCCGGACCATGGAGAAAACGCAACATCCGAATGTCTACCTGGACCTTTCGCACCTCGACCCGGCCATGGTCCTCAAACGCTTTCCCGGCATCAATCGCGTCTGCAAGGGCTTCGGTATGGATATCACCAAGGACCGCATTCCCGTGCGTCCCGGTGCCCATTACATGATCGGTGGGGTAACAATCGACGATCGTGGACGCACAACCTTACCGGGACTCTGGGCCTGTGGTGAAGTCTCTTCGAGCGGTTTGCATGGTGCCAATCGTCTGGCATCCAACAGCCTGATTGAAGGACTCGTCTTTGGGGCAACCTGTGGACGAGGAGCCACGGAGGCGGCACGCAAATATAGTGGCGACCTGGTCGCTCTACCTTTGCGCTACACGGTACCACAGCATGAAACCAACGATCACCTCGATCTCGCGGATATGACAGCCTCTCTGCGTGCCCTCATGGTGCGCAAAATGGGGATCGTCAGAGAACGCTCCCGATTGAACGAAGCTTTACAGGACGTGGGCTTCTGGTGCCGATATGTCCTGACGCGGGAATTCGATAACCGCAGTGGCTGGGAGTTGCAGAACCTGCTGATCATCGCGCGGCTAATGATCGATGCAGCGATAAAAAGAGACGAATCCCGCGGCACCCATTTCCGAAGCGATTTCCCCACGCGGGACGATGTTCGGTGGGGATTGCGGCACAATGCAGCGCCGAGGGTGGAGGAGCTGTTCTAAATTGAAGGTTTGAAACGGCACTCGGACGTCTAATAACTTGTGGGGTGCCATGCCCACGGCTTTGCGTGGGCATGAGTTTCCCAGTAATTAGTGTCTCACGAACGTCGCCAGCGGTTCGTGCTCAGGTAACTATCAATTATCTCTGAGTGATGGGCCGCTTCATGCCCACGCAAAGCCGTGGGCATGGCACCCGGCGTGAAGAATATGGATCAACCACAACCAGTTCCATCAAAACGCAAGACCGCTCTCGCATTGCTCGCATGGGCGTTACTTCCTCTGTCGATATTCAGTGTAATAATGTGGCAGTTCTGCGAATGGGAATGGCCGCTCAAACGTGACCCAATTGAATTCAATCCCTTCATCCAGTCAGACTTCCGAGCAGCCGAACGGGAAGCGGAAGAATTGCTCAAAAATGACCCGACGTTAATTAAACTTTGCTCTCGCGGCAGACAAAACATTTACTGGCAATCCAAACAGGCAATTCTCGGAAACAAGTATGGTATTACGTGGCGCACTCCTGCCGAAATGAATCCGGGCAAGTTTCATTGAACTATGCTGACAGCAATCCAAGTGTAACTTGATACGATAAAGGCAGGTTGACACGTTAGACACCTGAAAATGCGTTCAACGTATCAAAGCCCGCGAGTGGGCAAACTGTCACGATGAACGTGGCTTGAATGTGGCAAGTTTCTCTCTCTGATTTTTCGGTTGACTCAAGGATGGTTTTACCCGATCCTAAAGGTAGAAGTATCCCACCGCCGGTTTTCCCTCCCTGTATTTCCCGCCTCTCAATCACACCCAAGAAGGGTGCCCGCCATGTTGGATCTGTCTACCGGCCGCACGGCCGATTGTTATGCGTTGAATCGCCGCACTTTCCTCCGCGTAGGTGGCTTGGCCGCGTTTGGCTTATCGCTGCCGCAATACCTCCAGGCACGTGCGGATGTTGTCGCCAATCCATCGGCAAAAGCCAAGCGTTGCATTCTGCTCTGGATGCAGGGTGGTCCTAGCCACATCGACTCGTTCGATCCCAAGCCCGATGCTCCCGCCGAAATCCGCGGAGAATTCGACACAATACCCACGACTTTGCCAGGGGTACGATTCGCTGATCCACTACCGCTCTTGGCCAAACAAACCGGTGACCTCGCCATCATTCGCGGTCACGACCCCAAGAACGGCTCGCATGGCGTTGCCGACCACCTGATGATGAGCGGGCGGCCATTCAATGCCTCTCTGCCCTTCCCTTGCTTTGGTTCTGTAGTAGCCAAGGAACGCGGCTACCAGGATGGCATGCTTCCGTTCGTGCAGCTTGGGAAGAGTATCGACCGACGCTTCAATGGCGGAGTTGCCGGTTTCCTCGGCGACCAGTTCAACCCTTTCGAAGTGCCGGACGATCCCAGTTCACCCGCTTTCAAGGTCCGCGACCTGGCTTTATCTACTAATGACGAAAGAGTGAGGCTCGAACGCCGCTATTCGATGCTCGCCGACCTGGAGAATTACCAGAGGACAGTGGAAGCCTCCGAAGTTGTGAAAGCACGCGATGAGTTCTACGAAAAAGCCCACGGCATCATCACGGGTCCAGCCGCCAAGAAGGCCTTCGACCTTACGGCTGAACCGGACCGGGTCCGCGAACGTTATGGCCGTAATTCCCTTGGCCAGGGCTGTCTCCTTGCTCGGCGCTTGGTCGAAGCGGGAGTACAGTTCGTGACCGTTACCGATGGCGGCTGGGATACACACACGAACAACTTCAAGAGTCTCAAGGATCGCCTGTTGCCCCGCGTGGATCGAGGGCTTTCCGCATTGCTCGACGACCTTAAGATCCGTGGCTTGTTGGATGACACTTTGGTCGTTTGGTTTGGCGACTTCGGACGCACTCCAAAAGTAAATCCCACCGCGGGGCGGGATCACTGGAGCACGGCGGGGGTAGCTTTGATGGCAGGTGGCGGGTTGAGGGTTGGGCAAGTAATTGGGCAAACAAACGCACTGGCGGAATACGTCACCGACAATCCCGTGAGTCCACAGGACCTTGCCGCAACTATATACACAGTCCTGGGTGTCAAGCTTAACACCTGGTACAAGGCCCAAGATGGCAGGCCAATCGAACTCTGTCCGGAAGGAAAACCGGTACGGCAGTTGGTAGGCTGAGACCAGCAAGATTGAATAACGAGGAAAGGCTGGAACCAGTGGCTCCAGCCTTTCTCGTTTGCAGAACTCACAATACTATTTCTTGAACTCTTGCTTGAACTCCTTCTTGGCCGGCACAAAGCCAAGGCCACCAAGCCCTTCGAACCCCTTCAAGTTCGTACCGAACTTGAGGCGCAATTCTTTACCGCCCTCAATCGATACTGACCAGGGTGAAAGCAGCATATCCTTGGTTCCGAAGTTCTCACTTGGTATATCCACTCCGGCTAGTTGAAGCAGGTTTTTCAACCGTTTTGGATTGATGACGATTTCGAAGACCGGAGATTGAGTTTTCTTCACTTCCAATGCAGTTTTCAGAGTGTCGATGGCATCGGGACCGAACGCAAAAAAAATGCCGTGCGGTGCCAGGGCAAACGTGAGCGATGCCTCATCGCCGAACACTTTTTGGACTTCCTGAGGCAGAAGACCGCCAAGTTTCACCTGATGGATGTTTGTCTTGCCAACTTTGGCGACATCCAGGTTGAAGAAGCTCTTGAACATCGCCGGCAGTTCGTTCTTGTAGAGAATGCGAAGTTCCGCTTCGAGCGCTGTGGGGTCTTCAAAGGCAACCGCCCCAACTGCCGTGTACCGCCCCTCCTTGTCCGGTCCACGGAGAGCAAGTGTCAGATCGAATTCGCCATCTTTCACCGTGCGGATCAATCCCTTGGCCGCTTCATCGATTGCGCCGTGGGACGTTTGAGGAAGCTTGTTTTTCAGCTGGGTTTGACCGGCTTCCAAACCAATAACCGCGGCGTTTTGAATCTCCTTCGCAAAGAGCGGCAGTTGCAGTTTAAGTCCGGCTACCGTGTCCTTTGTAACGAGACCGGCAAATTTATTGGTGCTCGGTTTCCTCTCGGCAATCGATTTTGCCAGAGCCGAACCTGGATTCCCCGCCAATGCAAGCTCGATCGCGGCTTCGCCGGAATTGACGTCGAGGATCACTCTGGCAGTAGCGGTTTTGGCATCCTGCAAAAGATCGGAATACCTCGTCCCCAGTTTGATCATTTCATCCATTGCCTTGCGCGCTGGCTCGCTGGCTTCTGGAGGTAAAGGCAGTGCGGCGATTTTGTTCTTGAGCTCTTTGAGTCCGTTGCTCATCACTTCGCGAATTTCTTTTGGCAGACGATCGAAATGAACTTTCAACGAGGCCAAGGCCTTATCTGAAGGATCGAATAACTTGCTGGGTTGAACCAAAGACTGAGAAGAGAGAGCGGTTTTTGGATCCAGACCAATGCCGACGTATGCGTGCTGCGATTCGAATCGCACGAGAATTTTTAAGGGGATATCCCCCGGTTCAGGAATCTTGAATTCGTAGAGTCCTTTCTCAATAGGCTCGAGTTTTTTGTTGGAAAATCGCTCAAAGAGACCCAAAAATTCCTTCTCGGTCGTGACGGGAATGGCAATAACCGCAACCGAATCCTCAATTTTTGCATTGATCACCACATAGCCAAGGATTGGGCGTTCCAGGTCGAGTCCGTCGAAACCTTTATCGCCAAGCTTTCCCTTGATCGCCTCGTTGATCTCCTTGACTGAATTCTCTCCCCCGGCCAGCTTGGCAATCGCACGCACATCGTCGAGTATTCGACTGACGGGTGCGGTCTGGAATACAACAGGCGGATCGGCAGCCAACGTCGTCAACGGTGCGGCTAACGCCGCGACAACTGCAAGAAAGCCCATTCTCATCGCATTACCTCCTGTTTGGGACAGAATAACATCCTCACACTAGCTCTGGAGTCCGCGAGCGGCAATGAAATGTTGATGCAAGTGTTAAGCACGGTGAGTCCAGACATGCTGATCGCTTCACAAACGCACACCGCCTACCCCAATAGCAGGTAGGCGGTGGAATTGTTTGGAAGGTGATCTTTCGTTTACGGGACTTCCACGTTTTCCTTGGCGGCCCATTCACGAAGCTGCTTCATGCCGCGGACATTGATTTGCCGCACGCGCTCCTTGGTGATGCCGAAGTGTTGGCCAATCTGCTCGAGCGTCATCTCCTCCGAGCCATCCAGACCTGTACGCATGCGGATCACTTCGCGTGTCCGGGCATCGAGATGATCGAGCAAACGGTTGACGCGCGCCCGGGCAGCATCGGCCGCGGCCAGGACCTCCTGCTCATCCGTTCGCACGTCCGCCTTGGCTTCGAAGAGCTCATCGTGCCCGGTCATGTAGCGCTGCTTGTGGGTCTTGGAGTCCGGTATCGAACGGGCGAAGTTCTTCATAATCGCCCAAGTTGCATAAGTGCTGAACTTATTTCCACGCGAGTAGTCAAATTTTTCAACCGCCCGCATCAGCGACATGTTGCCATCGCTCACCAGGTCGTCGATGCTTTCGCCCAGGGCCAGTTTCTGCTTGGCCTGGGAATAGACCAGCCGCTGGTTGCAACTGATCAAAAGGTCCCGGCAGTCCTTGATCGCTTCTTTCAACTCTTCCACCCGCATCATATCGCTGACTTTGGCCTTGCTGGGATCGATCGACGCTTGAAACTTGTGCAGTTGATGCTTCAAGAAATTCATTTTGCGGAACATGTGCTGCTCTTGCTCCTTATTGAGCAGCGGCCATTCGTAAAGATGCGCCATGTGCGCGGGGACATCCTTGGGAGGACTCTTGCCCGAACGCTTCCCGTCGAACTCATCGAGGCCCGGCATATCGGTCAACATGGCACCAGACCGCGAAGGGTCGTCGAACTCGGCGTTATAGATGTAGTCCACAGGCTGGCGAATGAGTTCGCTGGCCCGTACTTCGTTGATGACGCGATACATGCTCGATCGTGTGCGTCCAAAGCGTTTAGCGATGGTATCCACGGTATCCCCCGTGAGTTTGGTTTGTTTGGCGCTCATTGCTCTCACAATTTGTTCCTTCGCGATGGGCGAGAGAGGTCCGGTTGCCGCGGGAAACAGTGCAAATTCCGGGTTTCCCCTGTCAAAGTTTTTGATGGTGTAACGGATAGCCTCCGGACTCCTCCCCAGCTTGTGGGCGATCCTCTTGCTCACTTCCGTGAGCGTTCCACCTTCATCCCGCAATTCTCGGGCCAGTCGAAGAATGTCTTCTTTTTCCGACTCGCTGAGATGGCTGAACCGTGCACCCTTCTCGACCAGGTCCTTGTGATCCGAAATGAATTTTTCCACGGCGATTCGGGGAAAGCCGAGCTGGCTGCGGCCGTTCACTTTCACCCGACGAGCCGTTAGTCCCTTTACCCGCCAACGGGAGATCGTCTTCGTTGAGACGTTGAATCGTCTGCTCACTTCGTCAAGAGTGAGCATCTCCTCAACTGTCTGCTCGATGGGCAGCGCGGGGAGTGACTTTTCAACCCGTCGAATGAAGAGTTCGAGATCGTGCCGGAGAGCTGCTCCTGCTATCATCAGGTCCGGATGCGCTTCGGAGCGGTACTCGGTGACCCTAAAACAGATGTACTGGTAAGGATATTTCCTTTCCGATTCGATCTCGGACAAAAGCTTTCTGGCGCTGGCTATCTGCGCTTGTCGACGAACTGGCGGAGCAAAACGTGTTTGCTGCTCCGCAAGCTCTTTCAGGACTATGGTTTTAAACTCGCTCACCGGTCTCCTCCCGGCCCTGGACTATGCGTCCGTTTCAGGTCTATCTCGTTTGCCCACCACGTGGTGGATTGTTGTAACTATCAACAGAACACGACTTAAAGTTATTCGCTCCCTATCCTTGGAAATTGAAGAGCACTCGCCCATCAATTGATACCTATCCCAGAAGCTCCATCTTTACCCGTCAGTTACAGACGACCACCATTGACTTGGGAAATCGTCTTGCATAACTCCACTACATTGGATACACATTGCCTCGTCCTGGGTTCGCTAAACGAATAATTCTTGACTTTATGCTCACTTCTAAGTAAACGGAGATCGCACATTTGCGATCTTGATTCTGCCGGGATCTTGAGTGGAGAGCTTGAATTCGGCAGGTGGGTCACCACAAGAAGCCAACATCTCCCCATGCAACCGCCTTGCCAATCTCTCAACTTCTAGCAGTTTATCCTTGATGATTTTCATTAATCCTTTGAATCAATACACTTGTGTCTAACAAGCATTTGTATTCCTATTGTAACCTCCTGTAATCATCGCTCATACGAACGTCTACTTTGGATCTTTTTACCGTTGCAATGTTCTTTGTTGCAAACCCCAGATCTATTCCAAAAAGACCCCGTTTAACCGAAAAGCTCATCGTAATTTAACTATTCCTCACATTTTCGCGCCCCTCGATTAAAGAACTCCAATTCCCACAGTGTTTGCGCTGAGAGTTGGATCAACCAGGCGCTAAAATGCCGTCAATTCTCGTCCAATCCAACTGCTCAGCCTCATGTGTGTGCAATGACGAACTTTTGTCGGATCATTTTCCCAATCATGATCTTGGGACCGATGATTGGCAATGTTGGTGCCCAAGAATTGGTCAAAATGAATGAGACGTTTCCCACCAGCACTGCCATGCGGGTGGACGTTTCTGTCAGGTTGAATGGCAGGTTATCTGTTCCCGCGGAAAAAGGAAAAGATCCTCAGCTGATGTCGATCTCAGGAAGCAGTCGAGTGATCTACGAAGAAAGAGTTCTAACGACTGATGAAAGCTCTAGCCTCAAAACGGTTCGGTCATATCGGGATGTCAACTTCCAACGCACTTTGGGCACTTCAAAACAAGAGGCAGGGATACGGCAGTCTGTTCGCCGCATGGTGGTGATCAAGTCCGAAAATCGACGGGCACCATTTTCACCCGACGGACCACTCACCTGGGGTGAGATCGATGTGGTTCGAACCGATGTCTTTATCCCGGTTGCAGTCCCGGGCTTACTTCCGACCACTGAGGTACGAAAAGGCCAAAGCTGGAAAGCATCGGCGGCCGCCGTTTCTGAATTGACGGACATGGAGAAAATCGAGTCGGGAGAGATCGCGGTCGAGTTTGAAGGTGTCACGGAGATAGATCGCAAACGTTGTGCGCGATTGAAGATTTCCGGCACGGTTCGCGGCGTTAACGAAGATGGACCAAATCAGCAGAAGCTGGAAGGGCACGCTTTCTTCGATCTGGAAGCAAACCTGCTCAGCTATCTTTCGCTTCGAGGAACCCACGAACTACTGGATGGAAAAGGACAGACGGTCGGCCGCATCGAAGGCCAGTTTACGATGACGCGATCGCGACTGGACAAATTACCACCAGACTTGTCCGATGCGTCACTGAAGGATCTGGATTTGAAGCCGACGCTGGAGAACACGCTTCTCCTCTTCGACAATCCAGAGCTTGGGATTCGGTTTCTCTACCCGCGCGGTTGGCGGGTCGGAGTGGTACAAGGCCGGCAAGTCGCCATCGACCACGCTCGCGGAGCTGGTGTATTCATTACTGTGGAACCCACAAGCAAAACTCCCACTGCCGAAGATTATCAGAAAGAAGTAAGCGAATTCCTGCAGAAACAGAAGAAAGCCACAATCACCGGTATCAACAAACCCGTTCAAGTACGTACGGGACCGACCCTCGACCGTTTCGGCTTTGATGCCGCGTTTGGCATGGATAAAGTTCGAATGGAATGCGCAGTGCTGAAGCAGACAGATGGTGGCATCACTGCTGCCGCGACGATTCCCGCTGCCGATGCTGAGGCACTCAAGCTAGAAGTTGAACGGATCATCCGGAGCATCACGGTGACGAAGAAGATCGACGAAATAAAGTAGCAGGCACACTCCCGTGTGCCTGCTACTTTATTTGTCGACTTCCATTTCCTTAGAGCAGTTTCACACCGAACTGAGTTCAGGTGTCAGATCGCGTTTGTTCCCATTATCTCCATTGAATCGGGACATCGCTTTGGCGGTCGATCTCAATAGGTCGATCGGAGTGAACGGCTTGGGTAAAAACACGCTACCCGGCACATCATCCAACCAACCCGTGTCCGGAATATACCCCGACATCACCACCACCCCCACTTCAGGCTGGAGCAGCCGAACCTGAGCGGCCAGCTCGCGGCCATCGATGCCGGGCATGGTCAGATCGGTAACGAGAAGGTCCAGATTGGGGAGAGTATCCAAAATTCGCAATGCGGTATCTCCATCCGGAACATCGACAACGGAGTACCCTTCCCCTTGTAATGTGAGCCGCGCGAATTTTCTGACCGACTCCTCATCCTCCACGAGCAAGACCGTCCCAGCCCGTTTATTCCGCCTCTCGGGGCAAGCCACGGGAAATGGAGTGAGAATTAAATCATTCGAAACCCCTTCGCACCACGGCAAGTCGATGCGGAAAGTGCTTCCTACGCCCGGTGTGGAATCGACATCCAGGCTCCCCGAAGCCTGTTCGACGATGCCAAACACTGTCGCAAGCCCAAGTCCTGAGCCCTTATCCGGACCTTTGGTCGTAAAGAACGGTTCGAAGATTCGTCCTTTCACTTCATCCGTCATGCCAACTCCTGTATCGGTCACCCACATACGGGCAATACGTTTAGTCTGGGAATGGACGCGGTCTCCGGGCAATTCCACCAGGTCCGTGCCGATCGTCAGCGTACCGCCTTCCGGCATGGCATCCCGGGCATTGACCGCGAGATTCATAACCACTTGTTCCAGATGCCGATAATCGGCTCGCGTCGTCACTCGATCGGATTTCAAACGGATATCGATTGCAATTCGCTCACCCAACAATCGCCGCAACATGCCGGCCAGGCCGGAAATTACCGCATTCAGATCGACCACCTCCATCCGAACCGGCTGCCGGCGACTGAACGTCAGCAATTGTCGGACAAGGCTTGCAGCCCGGTCGGATGCCATGCAAACTTCATCGAGCAAATTGGAGGTGTCGCAACCCTCGGGCAGATCTCGCAATAGATCGGCATTGCCGCGAACGATTGTCAGCAGGTTGTTGAAATCGTGGGCAATTCCACCAGCCAGCCGGCCTACCGCATCCATCTTTTGCGCCTGGCGAAGCTCTTCTTCCAGTCGCTTTCGCTCGGTGATGTCTTGATAGACGCCCAGAACGCCAACAACAGTGCCACTGGCATCGCGAAGCGGCACTTTGCTGGTAATCAGTGTGATCCTGGTCCCATCCGGTCGAGTCAGATGCTCTTCCGCATCCATCGATGCTTGTCCACTCTGCACAACTTGTTGGTCATTTTCCCGATACGTCCCCGCTTCTTCCGGAGTGACGCACAGATCGTAGTCAGTTAAGCCAACAACTTTCTCGGGACTTTTGAACCCCGTGTCTCGGGCCACCCGCTCGTTGCATCCCAGATAGACGGAATTGCGATCTTTCCAGAACACACCGCATGGGATGTGCGTGATGATATTGCGGAGCAGTTCTTCTCGTTCGCGCAAAGCCTGTTCCGTGCGGCGACGGCGCGTGACATCGCGCACCAGACAGAATTTCAATCGTCGGCCGCTGGCTTCAAGCAGAGCAAAACGGATTTCAACCGGGAAAGTGGTGCCATCCTTGCGGCGATACAAATTCTCCGCCGTCAAAGTCTCCCCCGGATTCAGCTCATCGACGTGATAGCCGCCCTCGAGGTCCGACATTTTCATGCTGAGCAGTTCTTGCCGGGAATAACCGAGGCTGTAACACGCCCGGCGATTGGCATCCAATATGTTGCCGCACGGCTCCAAAACAAAAATCGCATCGGCAGCATGCTCGAACAAGCCGCGGAACCGTTCCTCGCTTTCGCGAATGGTTTGCTCGGCTCGTCGTCTTTCGGTCGTATCTCGCAGAACGGCCACGGAATGAGTATGGCGTTCGTTATCGTCGGTAACAGGCACCACTTGCCACTCGATCCATAAGCGGCTTCCATCCTTTCGCCGACTGGGAATTTCCAAACGGGCAGTCTCTGTTCCGCGCATGGCGACCCGCACGGATTCCAGCGCCGCCGGCCCGGCCTCGTGATCGGGCAAAATGCTGGGACTACGTCCCACGGCTTCGTGAGTCGAATAACCGGTTAGCTTTTCGAATGCCGGATTCGCATACACAATGCTGATTTGGCCATTTTCATCATTTCCCACTCCGGCAATCATCACTCCGTCACTCGATGCGTTCACTGCGGCAGCCAGCAGGCGTAACCGAGCCAGATCCCCCTTTCGGGCATCGCGCTCGGAATTCGTGGCACGTGGAAGAACTCGAAGGAGCGCGAAGGCAAACGCTGTCATAAATGCAGCTGTCCCCCATTTTGCCCAATCCTTAAAGCCGCTTCCGCCACTGGTTTCATTCGGGATCAGCCAGATAGCGTGAGTGATTCCGCAGGAAACTGCAAAGGCGGCAAGAAGAACGAAGACCGTGTGAAGTGGGGGCGGAAGAGATCGACGCTGCCACAACAACAATCCGGCAATTGCCAAATAAGCCGACCATATTAACAAGTCAGGCCAAGCCGGAATTCCCTGGCTCATTGGCCAAACAGCCATGATCAGTATGGAATTGTGAAAACTATCCATTTTATTCAACTCGTGGCGCTATCGATGGGGATAACTTCCTCCACCGCGATGCAATACGCTCACCCGGATAAACCAACAGAGTATCTTGAAATGACTCTAGCTTAGTTCGACGGAAAGTGAGGTTTTCATCCCATCCGCAACGCCAACGAACTCCACTCGTTTACACGAATTGAGAGCGGACCGGAATCCTCGCGCACGAGGGGAAAAAATAACTTGTAGAAGAGAGGAAAAATGCGATGTGGCAACAGAACAAAGGGCAGGAAATTGTTCCGTGTCCACCACACTCATCCACGAATCAAAGCTGTCAGGAGGTCGTCCAAGCAAGGCAAAAAACCACTATGGGAGGTTCATCAGTCTTTGAAGACCTGGATTGCAAGAGAAATTAACCGCGTTTTACAACCACCAAAGTGCGATCGTCAGCAGCGGGAACACCTGCCGTGAAGGTTGTCAGATTTCGTAAAATCGCTTGTATCAGCAGTTCGGCAGTCGCTGGG
>Ga0206805_1054_pt1 | contig 24994 bp, 22 predicted proteins | sample Alteio_BWOrgCont_59_FD_152890 | JGI IMG/M metagenome (GOLD analysis project Ga0206805, IMG submission 152890) | Enriched cells from forest soil in Barre Woods Harvard Forest LTER site, Petersham, Massachusetts, United States -... | ecosystem: Environmental > Terrestrial > Soil > Temperate forest >... | reverse complement strand
AATGCAGGGTCTTTGCTCATCGCTAAAAGTCTATATATGGGGCATATTTTTGACCGGGCATAAAGTCTTTCATCGAAAGCATTGGGCTGTCGCGCTCCGTTTTGCCTTTTCTCTTTTTCTTCACGGGTGGCTTACCGCTAAAAGGATAGTAATGCGTTTCCCTGCGGTTAAATTTTTCGATACGTTCCTTGCTTACCTGGCTTCGCATATAGAGCCCATCGAGCATGGTGCGCAATTGCAGGCGCGTAAGTTTACGGTGTACTTTGCTGTGTAACTGGCTAAGTGATACTCCCTCGGGCGAGGCATTTATCACCGAGTGGATGTATTCTCGTGTTTCTGCTTTTATCATATTTATTTGGCTGATAGCTATTAGCTGTTAGCCGATAGCTGTTTGTTATTTTTTAAGTGAATCTGCATAGTGAATATGCGCTTGCCCAGGTTAAGGCCCAACAATAGCACAGGTGCTTGACATGCTTCGCAGCGACCTACAGCGACGAAGGGTAATGGAACCACGTAGCATATCGTTCCTTTGTAATTAGAAAATATGATCATATTAGGTGTAAATTAGTAGGATTAAATAAATCAGTATCGCTATGGCAACCGCTATCCAGAATGGATTGAACTGAGGATTTTTGCGGAGCACGTATGAATTGTTTTGATAATCGAATCGGTAATTCATCATTCCTTGTTCATCGTTACTTTATAAGTCCTTTCTTCAAAACTCACTTCCTCCATACCGGGCTCCCAATATTTTATTCCGTAGTGCTTCAATACCTTTTGTTCCTCGTCAGGCAAACCGTCGTCGTAAGCTTTCAGTACGGTATTAGCCAACAGGTAACGGTAGAGGAATTCATCTTTGGGAAGCTCGCGCCATTTCCTGCGGAATGGTGCAGGCAGCGGGGCTTGGGTAGTATGTCCGTTTGGTAGTGTAATCATAATTTCGAACACATTAGTTAATTTGAAAGTGTTCCATTATTTTGCACAGGGCGTAGATGCCGTAAGGCTGCGGGGTAATAATTTCCGCCTCGTGTACAATGGTGGAATTCAAGCTTTTTTCATCGACTGGTGATACATTGCCGGGTTGCAATGCCGGTTGGTTGCATAAGGCGGGCAGCATTTCTGCCGGGCTCTTTTCGGGGTTTCTGTGTGTATTCATACTATATATTGGGTTTATAATTTCATTCTTTGGCAAAGGCGAAGAAGCTGAACCAGGCGAGGGCTGCCATTTCTACCGCGATGATGATAAGCAGCAGCACCCAGGATTTTATTCCCCGGCGGGGAATGATGCCGGGTATTTTCCAAACAGTCCTCATACGTTCTGGGTTTTGCGTGATTTTTTAGGTGACAAGTGCATGGCGGTTATTTTTTTATTTTTCCGCATATATTGTGTGATCACTTTCAAGGCTGCGGGGTTCTTGGCCAGGCGTTCGGGGTAATATTTCGCCCATTGATAGATGGTTACTACTGCAAGACCAATCTCTTGTGCTACAGCAATTTGAAGGTTTCGGTCGCGTTGTACCAGCGTGCACATTTTGTCAGTTAATGTCGGGTGTGTCATTTTTGTATATATTTGTGTCGTAAATTTGACACAAAAATAGACAATAGAATAATATAATGTCAAATAAATAGACACATAATTATAAACACTGCCACTATTTATCTATGCATCAGGGAGAATATTTAAAAAAGGTAATAAAGAACAGCAACTTCACGGTAAAGGAAGTCGCCGATGCCATAGGTATTTCACGCGCCAATATGTATCTTCTTTTCGCGAAAGAGAAGCTCGACGATTATTATATAGACAAAATTGGACAGATTGGAATTGATCTTGACAACTTGAAGCCTCAAAAAGGGCTGGTTAAAGAATCGAAGGAACTGGTAAGGAAAGATAACGAGGTGCATATCCCTTTTTACGAAGCCAACGTAACCGGCGGCGATGTAAACAACTTTGGCGACCAGGTGAAGAATGCTTCCTACTTTTTAACGATACCTCATTTTAAAGATTGCCACATAGCCGTGCGCGTCAATGGACATAGCATGTACCCAAAATATTGCAACGGCGATATTGTGGTGTGCAAAAAGATAAACGACCATAGCCAGGTTCCATATGGAGAGCCTTACATCGTGGTATTGGCCGATTATTCTGTGTTGAAATATGTACACCCTCATCCAACTAATAAGGCCCTTTTTGTGCTGAAAAGCGCTAATGAAGCCTATGAACCTATGGAAGTGAAACGCCGCGATGTGCTGGGCATTTATATTGTGAAAGGGAAATTGGAGTTGGCATAGGCTAGGGGTTATGACCAAGGATAACTCATAGTGGTGTCTTAAGTTCTGTTTACTTTTGGATTAGTACCTTTCCTTCACCCATCAAATTACCATTTTCTTCAATTACTCCATATAAATAAACACCATTTGATTGTGAGGATAAATCGATGTTAAAAGCCGAATGCTGAATGTTGAATTGAGAATACACTAGTTCCCCTAAAACATTATAAATCTTAAGATTCAAAATTCCCGGTTGAAAATTATTAATCGAAATGGCAAACTCTCCATTATTTGGATTCGGACAAACATTTATTGTATTAGGAGCTTGAACTAGTTCGGGGATTGAAAGCGTTGAATTACTTATCGTATTAGTGTCAACTTTAAAAATAACACCATAGTTGCTGTATTTCAGACCTCCTTGCGAAGTCATCCCATACAAAGCATTTCCAGATATTTTTAATGAACCATAAGGCAATGAACCATTTGTCTGATTAAAGTCTTGAATATATTTATACCCACTGCCATCTTTATTGATTGAAAAAATAACTCCATCCCCTCCGGCTCCTCCCTCGGTAGTCATTCCATACAGCACATTCCCTGATAACGTTAAGTCGCCCTTTGGAAACGAACCATCAGAATAATTAAAATTATGGAGAATATTATATCCATTGCCATTGGTAAGTATTGAGAAAATAATTCCAACTTTATTTACTCCACCTCCCAATGTCATGCCATACAAGACGTTTCCAGAAAGAGTTAATGAGCCATAAGGATATCCACCATTTGTATCATTAAAATCAAAAAGGTCTTTGTATGAGCTTCCATTTGTATCAATAGAAAAAATATTTCCCGTGTTATAAAGCATTCCTCCTGTTCTGGTCATACCGTACAATATATTACCCGACAGGGTTAGTGAACCCTCCGGATATTCTCCATTTGCACCATTGAAATCAAGTAGATCTTTGTAGGAGCTTCCATCGGTATGAATGGAAAAAATATTGCCCTCCTTATTACTTCCGCCAGCCTCGGTCATTCCGTATAGAACATTCCCTGAAACTAGTAGTGAACCACGGGGATTTGCGCCGTTTGTATCGTTGAAGTCAAGCAAGTCCTTATAAACACTTCCATTGGTATCTAAAGAAAATATATTACCAAAGCCGAATAACCCGCCTGAAGATGTCATGCCATATAACATGCTTCCGGAGAGTGTTAAAGAACCATAGGGATTTGAACCATTTGTACTGTCAAAATCAAGAATATCGATATACCTCCTCCCATCCGTATCTATAGAGAAAATAGTTCCATCACCACTTAAACCATTGGAATAGGTCATTCCATACAATACTTTTCCCGAAAGAGTTAAAGAACCATAAGGGTTTTCGCCGTTGGTAGCACTTAAATCTTTAATATCCTTATATCTGCTACCATTCGTATCTAGGGAGAAAATATTGCCATCGCCATTTCTTCCCCCTTGGCTGGCCATTCCATATAATACATTTCCTGAGACTGTTAATGAACCAAGGGGATTTTCACCATTAGTGATATTAAAATCAAATAGGTCATGGTATGAGTTCCCATTAGCAGAAATTGAGAAAATGTTTCCATGATGATTAGTCCCTCCTGATTCGGTCATTCCGTATAAGACGCTTCCAGAGAGCGTTAATGAACCCATCGGATCAGCACCATTTGTTTCATTAAAATCCAATAAGTCCCTATATCCACTTCCATTCATATCTATAGAAAAAATACATCCCCAATTAGAATATGCCCCTCCTGATTCGGTCATGCCATATAATATGCTTCCCGAAAGAGTTAATGACCCATAAGGTACGGCACCATTTGTATCGTTAAAAACAAGCAGAACTTTATATTGGTCGCCATTTGTATCAATCGAAAACATACAACCCCAGTTGTATGTTTCACCATAAGGTGTCATTCCAAATAATTTATTTCCTGAGACTGTTAACGAGCCACAAGGGTTTGCACCGTTTGTTCCATTAAAATCATAAAGATCCTTAAAGTTGCCATTCGTATCTATAGCGAATATAGATCCAACGTTATATACCCCTCCCTCACTTACCATTCCATATAGTATACTTCCTGAGACTGTTAACGAGCCATAAGGCCAATACCCTTTATTATTCTTATTAAAATTATACAGGTCTTTGTATTCATTTCCATTCGTATCAATTGTGAAAATACAACCACTGTCATCTGCCCCTCCTAGCGAAGTCATTCCATAAAGCTTATTCCCAGAAAGAGTTAAAGAGCCTTCGGGATTTGCACCATTTATTCCATTAAAGTCAAGTAAGGTTTTATATCCACTACCATTGGTATCAATGGAAAAAACACAACCCTTGTTGTATGCGCCACCGAATTGGGACATTCCAAATAGGACTTTACCAGAAAGTATTAAGTTGCCATGCGGTGATGATGGTTTTCCATTAAAATCAAGGATAACTTGATATTGTGCCTTACATACCCCAATCCCTAAATAAAGAAGTGTGAAAATAAAAATGTAATACTTTTTCATTGGTGATTTTTCTTTCTGAATAATGTAATTGTTTAAACCCAGCGGGGACTAAAATATGCCGTTTTGTGCCGTTTTTTTGTCATGCTGAAGTTGTTGCACCATCCCATAAATAAACCCAAATATTGCGATTCCGAAACAATCCCGATGGCTATCGGGACGCAATGACGGACCCATCACTCATAACTCCAGTTTCGCCGCCATACCCGTTTTTAGCCGTTTTTTCCGTAAGTTTTGAGTATGAAGCATCTTTGGCCATAATTCATAACTCATAATTACTTCAACAGCGTTACATTGCCGAGATACGAATGCTGGTTGAACTGTGCATCGGTTACGGTAATCTTATAGATATATGTATCCTCTTGCGAAATGTTGCCATTGCCGCCATGCACGGTGCCATCCCATCCTTTAGTGATGTCAGTAGTATGGTATATTTCCATGCCCCAGCGGTCGAAGATGTACATATCAAAGTCGCGGATATATTGCCCTACCGGCTTGAATGTTTCATTTATTCCATCTCCATTCGGTGTAAATGCTGAAGGAATATATAAATTATAGAGCGGTTCAACAACCAGGCAGTTGGTAACGGTATCGGAGCATCCTTTTTCATTCATTTCTATCAGGGTAGCGCAATAGGAGCCTGTGTCGCGGTATGTGTGGACAGGGTTTGCAGCGTGGCTGGTCGAATCGCTGCTGTCGCCAAAGTACCACCAGCGGTAGGCGAGTCCGTAGCTATCGGTGCTTTCATCGGTAAATTGTACAGTAGGCGAGAGGATGGTTACCGGCTGAGGCGAATAGGTAAAAGCCGCTTTGGGTTTTCCAAACACATTTATCAAATCAGCTTTGCGCAAGCTCGAGCTGCATCCGCTGTCGGATACCACAGTAAGCGTTATATTATATGAACCTTCTTTCGGAAAGCAATAAATAGGATCTTCTTCTTTCAGACTGTCTCCGTTACCGAAGTTCCACACATACGTTTCTTTTCCACCCGTAGGCGGAGTGGTGTTGTGGAATTGTACGCACATAGGCGCGCAACCCTGGGTGGCGCTCGATACAAAGCTCGCTTCCGGCGGAGGCTGAACATGCACCGTAGTGCTTGCCGTAGCGCTTACGTTGCAATTATCCGTCACAATGACGGTATATACCGTTGTTATAGAAGTCGGAATAGTTACACAAGGCGAAGCTGAGTTGATGGGTTCCCACAAATAAATATCGCCACCTGTTCCTCCCGTAGCAAGGGCGCAGAGTGTAGCAGTACGCTTGCTGCAGGTAACATTATCTCCCGAAATACTAACCGCCAGCGGTGGAGGGAAAGTGAAGCTTACATATCCGTTTTGTTGGCATCCATTGGCATCGGTTACGGTTACCGTATAGGTTACAGAGCCCGGGGGCGTAAGCGTAACTGAACTGCCGCTTTGGTTACCCGGGTTCCAGGTATAGTTATAAGGCCCTGTACCGCCGCTTACAGTAGCGCTGTAAACGGCATTATGGCCCAAACAAGGTATGGGGAGGCCAGTAACGGTTACTGCCATTGCGGCAGGTTGTGTTATTATCGTAGTGGCCGTAGTGGTGCATCCGTTGTTGTCTCTCACGGTTACGGTGTAGTTCCCGGCTGTAAGTCCTGTTCCGGTAGCTCCATTGCCGCCCGCAGGGCTCCATATGTAGCCGTAGGGCGCTGTTCCGCCACTGGCGGTAACTGTTGCGCTTCCGGTGGGGGTTCCATTACAAATTGCGTTTTTAACACTGGTAATAGTAGCCACCACCGCCGAAGGTTGTGTTACCGTTACCGATGTGCTCGCCGAACATCCATTATTATCTTTTACGGTTACCGTGTAGGTAGCTGCTTTAAGTCCCACAGCGTTGGCATTGCTTTGCCCACCCGGACTCCAGGAGTATGCATAAGGTGATGTTCCGCCCGCAGGTGTAGCCGTGGCGCTTCCGTTGGCCAGGTTGCATGTTGCCTGGTTGAAGGTAGCCGTTACAGTTAGTACGGCAGGTTGTGTAATATTAATACTGGCTGTGCCTGTGCACCCGTGCGAATCGGTTACTGTTACGGTATAAATTGTTACACCAAGCCCGGTGGCTGCAGCAACGGTTTGTCCTGAAGGAGTCCACAAATATTTATAGCCGGGGGTTCCGCCGGTGGCTGTTACCGTGGCGCTGCCCTTGTTCCCATTACATGCCGGATAGGTAACCGCTATGGTAGCTTTTACTACGGTCGGCTGGGTTATTACTACGCTGGTTGTGGCCGTGCATCCGTTCAAGTCTTTAACTGTTGCAGTATAGGTTGCTGCCGAAAGCCCGGTAGCCGTGGCCGTGGTTTGTGCGGAAGGGCTCCAGGAATACGTATAAGGCGATATGCCTCCGCCTCCGCTGGCCATAGCGCTGCCTACGCCCCCGTTACATGGTGGATAGGTAGGTGTGGCTATGCTGGCTGTTAATACTACAGGCTGTGTAACAAGTACAGCAGTGCTTCCTGTACATGAATTGGCATCGGTTATGGTTACGGTGTAGGTAGCCGCTTTAAGTCCAGTGGCTGTGGCATTCGTTTGCGCAGAGGGGTTCCAGAAATAGTTGTATGGCGTAGTACCCCCGCTTGCTGTTATGGTGGCGCTGCCCGTGCCCCCGTTACATAAGACATTGGTAACCGTTTTGGTGGCCGTAATGGGTAGAGGCTGCGTTATGACGGCTGTAGCCGTACCCAAACAACCATTTATATCTTTTACGCTGATGGTATATGTTCCTGCACATAGACCCGTAGCGGTGGCACTTTTCCCTCCCGATGGAGTCCAGGCATAGGTATAGGGAGAGGTTCCTCCTGATACCGTTACACTGGCGCTGCCATTACAATTGCCATTGCATTTGTCGTTCGAATTGATGGTGGTATTAATAGTAAGCCCCGCTGTGGTCATAGTAACGGTTGCAGTAGTAATATCGCCGCATGAATCGGTTACGCTCACCGTATATGTTCCTACGCACAGGCCGGTAGCGGTTTTAGTAGTTTGATTGCTGGGTGTCCACAGGTAGGTATAAGGTGTGCCGCCGCCATTAGCCGTAACGGTAGCGCTTCCGTTACAAAGCCCGCAGGTGGGATCGATAGTGGCGAATGACATGTGGAAGGTATCGGTAAGCGGCATATTGAACGTATCGGTATATTGCTGGGAGCATCCTAAGCTTACCGTAAGGGTGTAGGTATTGCCGGGACAGAGGCCGGTTGCCGTATAGGTAGTTTGCCCGTTACTCCACAGGTAGGTAGCATTGGCGCCGGTATCTACATTGCCGCAAAAGCTCAATAGTCCTGTTGCGCTGCATATACAGGAACAGTGAAATACTTTCGATTTTTTTATGGTCGGAGGGCTTGGTGGATCAATTTCTATGCTCGATACAAATCCTTTACCGCAAACATATAATATGCTGTCGTGCCCGCTAAGAACGCCGTTGCCCAATACTACATCAAAAACATTTCCCTTAAATGCGCCGATAGAACCCTTGTAACTCATCGAGCCTCCATCGTATATATCCACGCTGTCGCTATTGCCGAGGTAAATATTATCGCACAGGTCTACAGCTATACCTCCCCAGTTAAAATAAGTACCCGATACATTTACCTTGGAATTAATGGCCCCGGTACCTTTATCAATTTGTTGCAGGCTATCTCCATCGTAGGTATAGAGCCAGTTAGGGCTGATGGCCATTCCGTTCATACCATTGGTATTTCCGGGACCGGTGGCCACGTACTTGGGGCTTGCGCATTCCTGAAAATTAAGTCCGTCGTAAGTTTTCAGGCCCGTTGGTGAAAGGGAGGGCATCGGGAAACTCATCAATACATTATTATCAAGTTTTGTATTTGCATACGTCCAGGTAGAGGCCATGTATGTACTATCTACAAGCGGGTCGCAGGCTACGAGGCACAAATCATGATACCCCGTGCCCGGCGACAGGCCCAATACGTTTACTGAAGTATAGGTGCTGTTGGCCGTATCCAGGGTTGCGGCTTGCAGGCTAAGGCTTATGCCACCTCCGGCAATGGCAATCTCATGGCTGCATAAATCGTAGGCTGCCCTCCATTGTTCATCAAGGGTGCCCGAAGTTTTTTGGTTTATAAGTGCACCGTTGGTGCTCACCTTATCGGTATAGGCATAACCGCCTCCGCCAAATCCTTCGAAACAAAATGAAATACCGGTGTATTTATCTACACAAAAGCATCCGAAATATTGGTTTGGGAAAGTTGTGTTATATGTCCATATCTGTACACCCGAAGCATTGTATTTGGCCAATTGGAAGGGATTGTAGGCTCCGTAGATATATACGTTTCCTGCATAGTCATAATCTAAATCATAAGCTCCCGTAAATCCGCCTATACCTGCATAAGAGGTGGTCCAGTTAGTTGCCCAGGGGTCAATCACCAAGGTTCTGAATGGGTCAGGGTTGGTTACATGGAATGACTCTACATTATTCAGCAGGCGGTATGAAGAAGCAAACCGGGCAGCCGAATCTCCGTCGGCGAAGCTAACAGGGGCGTGGTCGGTAAAGGTTCCCCAACCGCTGTTGATTTGTACGTTACCTTGTTTATCAATATACATTTTTTTGGTGCCGTCGTATTTCAACTGTATGTCCGACACGTTAGCGCCCGGGTGAACAATGAGGGCATACTCAAATCCGTCTTTCCCCGGAATGAATGAATATTTTATATCAATGCCCGGATATACATTCAGGCAAGTCAGGGTTTTAAAGATGTTTACCTTGATGGTGCTTTTGCCATCGGCTCCGGGGTAAGTGTAGTAATTTGTTTTTTCTTCACCTGCAACAACGTTTGATGCACCGTTCGAACCTTCCCAGGTAGCGGTTACATAATGGTCGATTGATCTGGCTTTTTTCCAGTTTACATCATCGGGGTCGGCCATTATAAGGCGTTTTTTATCAGGGCTAAGGCTTGCTTCGGGGTGCTGGGTAAATTTATAAATGAGGCCATGCGGGGTGATAAACACAAACAGGTCGCCTACCTGTGCGCCATATAGTATTTTATCGCCATTTTCGGGCCCGGTAAATTGTCCGCCGTTTTCAATAAATACCTGGTGGTCGAACGGATTTGAGGTCCATTTCACTTTCGATTTGGCTCCGAGTCCTTTCCCATTCGGTTTAGGAAGGCTTGATTGTGCCTGTAGCGGTTGAAAAAAAGTGAATAGAGTGAGTGAGAGGGTAAGAAGAAGTGGTAGGCGATATAGCTTCATCCGGGTAGTTTTTTGGTATAGGTATGTATCGGTTTTTAACGTTTGGTTTTGAACAAACGTTGGGTTTTCATAACAAGTAAGATTCAAATATATAAATTCTTTTTATACAAAATACAATTCGTTAATATTTGGTAGTAATTCCTGTGGAGAAAGCGATTTAAGCCACCTTTTATATTTTACCTTATTTTACGGTTTTGCAAGTTTACGTGGCCTAATTGCTTGGTAATCAAAGCTATTTTGTTTTACAGATTCTCAACAAGCATAACACCCAAAAATTAATAGTTTTGTATAAACAAAACATGAAACCCCTTTTAATTACAATAGTATCCCTTTCATTTACTATTGCTGCTTTTGGACAAACTGACAGCAGTTTACATAAAAAAAGAGATACTATATATACCTACACCACCCTTGTGCCTTTGAAGTGCCAGGTGCCTACTATTGTTTCCCACAAAGTTGACAGTTCAACACTATTTGTAGTGGAATTAAGAGAAAAAGGCTATTGTGTATGGTATGATAGTAAACCAATAAAACTTAAAAATTTGAATCAACTCGATAGCTTTATAAAAAAGAATATATCTGGAATACAAAAAAAGAATACTACGTTAAGATGTTCCCAAAAACAACCTTATTCCAGGTTAAAAGAAGTTACTGACTTATTCAATACATATAAAATTGAACACTTCAATCTAACAACTACTGATTAAATAAATTCAAACTGGCTCACGTCTATCATTGACCGATAAATTATAAATGCGATTGAACCATATTCTATTAAATCAAGTAGGCTTTCCCAGATCAGTAATGTTCGCTGTCTTTGTCGTGTACATGGTACTATTTGCTTTACTGCTGTTTCTGCTGTTTTTAGCCATTGATTATATTAGCAAGTATTTTAAGCGGAAGAAATAATTTTAAAACCGGCGGAAAATAAACCCTAATATAAAAAAACAGCCCTTGCAGCTATCGTTTTGATAACCTTTTTTTCCACCGGATGTAGCAGAGATCGGGGAAGGTACAGGGTATCTAATTCTCCATTTGTTATAGATATTAAAACAGGCGATCTGTGGTATTACGATATCGATTCCGTTCATTCCAAATACCGGAACAGGGATAGCAACCGGATATATTTAGGGCATCCACCTTCTAAAAGATAAGAGATATCAACGCCCTAAAATACTTCCATATCGTTTTTGTTCCATTTGGCACTGTTTTATATTCTATCTTTACCAACCTTATGCAGACTCCATACGTCTTGTATACTGAGTTCAAATTTAAAACTTCAAAAAAAACTATGAAAAACTTTCTTAAGACAATTACTACTGCCAGCTTCTCATTGGTGGCTTTCGGCGCTATGGCGCAAAACGTGGAGAATACCTCTCTGGGCACTTACAATACTGCCCAACGTGCTATTATTTCCCAGAACGATCCTGCTATTCAGAAATTATCAAATGTGGGGAAGGTAGCCAGTGCACCCAATTATTTATTTTTAGATTACCCCTTTGTAGATTCCGTAGAGGCTTCTAAAAAGGGCGTTTCCTATTCTGCATCCCCGAAACTATTAAGTGGTTTCTTTATCCAAAGTATGAATGCACATTATGGTCCTGGAGATACAGGTAAAAATAATACCAACAATCTACTATTGGTCAACTGTGCTGTGTCGTTTGATACGTTGATTAACCCGAATACCTTAAAGGGTGACTATACAACGCAAGGCGTGGAAGTTGACTCACTGTTCATCCCGGTAGGGCAACAAAACGTATCAGGAGTAGCTGATTCTCTTTTAATTTCCATAAATTCGGTAGATGCTAACGGAATACCTACCAATACATCGCTTTGGAGTACCCTGATTATACAAGATACCGGCCTTTCCGGAAAAGGTAAAAATTGGTTGCACTTGCGCCTGCTTGATTTTGCGCCACATGTTACCGTACCGGGCACAGGCAAATTTGCAGTGGTTATGGCCTATTTAGCAAGCAATAAAAGAGACAGCATGGGTTTCCTTTATTCCTACCCTGAATTTACCTGCAGCAGTCCTAGCGAAAAACTACCTGATACTACCTATGTTGGACATGCTATTTCAGTAACCAATAAAGCAGGAACACATCAAATGACTGTAAATAGTTTTACCACCGGCTACGAGTATTTTTTGCCCGGACACACCGGTTCACCTATTACACTACCTGAATTGGTAGCCGGAGACGGCGGTATAGGTTATGGTTGTTCCTCACCAAGCGTTACCAGCGCACTTCCGTTCCAGGATATTACCATGTTTGCTGAAGTTTCCTATACAAAAGCATTAGGTGTGAATAATATCAATGGTTCCGGGTTATCTATCGGTCAAAATTATCCTAACCCATTCAACAAACAAACAACTATTAACTATAGCTTAACGAAAGCTTCCGACGTTACTTTTACCATATACGACATTACCGGAAGAGTGGTAACTGCTACCAACTATGGCAATGTTGCTCCCGGTCAATATCAAGTTAACATCAATGCTAACACATTCACTCCGGGTATTTACTTCTACACATTTAATGTGAACGGAAATACCATAACCAAGAAAATGGTTATCACGGAATAACTATTGACAAAACAATAAATGGAAAAGCCCTGACGTTAATGTCAGGGCTTTTTTTGTCTGCATATTTAGTGGTTTTAATCCTTTATTCCTTCTCTATTTATTCGCCGATTCTTATTCCATTTTCAACCCTTATTTTTCAAGCTTTACCGAAAAGTTGAAACAAAAAATGGAAGAGAGATTACCTTGCGAACAATTCAATAAAACAGTAATTTTTTTATTCGTTAACGCCATGAGTACACAAAAAATTGCGCTGTTCGGGACTTCGGGAGAAGCCATGCAACGCGTAGCAACAGAAGCCCTCCGGAGAGGGCACACGGTTACCGCCATTATAACCGATGAAAAGGAATTTCCATTAAAGCATCCTAACCTGAAAGTGGTGAAAGGTGATATGCGCAAAAAAGAAGATGTGCGTAAATATGCACAAGGCCATGATGTGGTAATTTCTACCCACACGCCCAGGCAAACCAATCCGCAGGAACATGTTACCATTACCCGCACCCTCATCGAAGGGCTTAAGGGTACCGGCATTCACAGCCTGTTATCGGTTGCACAGCCACAAGGACAACCGGCTGAAAGAACCGAAAAAGAATTCAAGGAATTCAAATCTGTGCTGAATGCCCAGGAAGAAGCATTGCAACTTTTTGAAAACCAAAGCGAATTAAAATGGGGATACTTGTATGCTGCCGAACCAAAAGAAAAAGCAGGCAAATATCCAACCCCGAATGAATTGCTTTTTGCCAGTCCCGAAGGCGAATGGAAAGTGCCTGTAAAGGATTATGCTTCGGCTGTTATAGAAGAAGTTGAAAACGCCGAAATGGAACTTCACGAGGGTGAAGAAGAAGGCCGGGAATACTAGGCCTTTTTATTATCATCCGCTCTCTGTGTGTGAATGCACTCCGGTCTTTCCGACGCTTCCTTCCGGAAAAACAACCGGGGTGCTTTTTTTAATGGCTCATTAAACTAATAGTAGCCGTTCCATGTCAAATCTAAAATAGTAGCTGCATATTTCACATAAATATAATATCTTTGCTTTTCAATTCCCTCATAAAAAAAGCCTGCTGAAGAAGCATAAACCCTAAACTGAACATAACCATAACAGATACAGGTACATTCTTGCCTGCTCATTTTTTTCTATAAAATAAAAACTAAAACCCCCTTAAAAAAAACATAAACTATTGTAAATAAAACTACTTCATTTTTACAACCATTAATTCAGCAGTATGAAAAATGCGAGTGTTCTCATAGTAGAAGATGAGGTAATTATTGCAAAAGATATGTCGCTTACCCTAACCAAGTTAGGATACAACGTAGTGGGACATTCAGTAGGCGGGCAGGAAGCCATGGACATGGCAGCCGAAAAGAGGCCCGATATAGTGGTGATGGATGTGATGCTGAAAGGCGACATGAATGGCATTGAAGCCGCCAGGGAAATAAGGCAACGACATAATATACCCGTAATTTTCATTACAGCCTATTCGGATGAAGATACCCTTGAACGCACCAGATCGTCCTCTCCTTTCGGATACCTGGTAAAACCTTTTAAAGCCAACGATTTGCGCGCCACCATTGAAACCGCTTTAGCCCGTTTCGGGGAGGAAGAGGAACTGAAAAGAGAAAATGAAATATTGCTTAAATTACATAAGCACGATACCGACAATAATATTTTATTTATAAAAACAGATTCCAAGCTCATCCGCCTGAAAATAAACGACATTTTATACATAGAAGCGCTGAAAGACTATGTGAACATATTCACCCAGGACAACAAGTACATGGTACGCTCGACCATGAAAGGCATACAGGACAAGCTGCCGGCCGAACGCTTTGTACGCATACACCGTTCGTTTATTGTAGCGGTCGACAAGGTTTCTACCATCGACCATGCCAAGGTAATACTCGAAAACGAAAACTGCGTGCCCCTCGGAGGGCTGTATAAAGAGCAGTTTTTAGAAAAGCTGAATACGGTATAGGGAAGTTGAAAATTAAAAGTTGAAAGTGGAAAGTTGAATTCACCCGAAGACGGTTTCTCATTTTTTCCTTTCCCATCCTCCTTCCCCGTTTTCTCCTCAATTCATTTTTTTTTTATCTTGTCGACTATTATAAGAATCCTTTATCCGGAAGCCGAAAATAAAATAGATGATATTGAAGAATATTCTCGCATTCTTTTGTTTAATGGGGTTCTTTGTAAACCCTGTTTTTTCGCAATTTCACCCGGTAGTTCCAGGAGGAGTTTCTGATGAAAGTATTCGACAGGATACCACCTACTGGGGCAATACCAGTATAAAGATTAACCCGCTGCGTATGCTATCAGGGCTCATAGGCGGGGAAGAATACGGAGGCATTTTTCAATTTCCCTTATTAAAAGACTCGAATGCCGGTGGGAAATATTATTGCCTCGATGCTTATATTGGGGGAGGACTGAATCAGTATTTTGGAGTGCAGGCTCCTAATGGAAATTTTCCGCTGGGATATACTATACGTGCAGGGCTTTATCGTTTTTTTTCGAATAAAAGAGGAGGATACATTAGCTTGCAATATTTTTTCAGGAAATGGTTTTTAAATGGTATTACTGATTATACTTTCGGGGACCCAAACTCAATTATAGATCCCATTAGTTTTGGAGGGCAAGGTGACCCTGATTATCGGTACAATGGTACGGTGAATATAAATTGTTTTGATTTAGTTTATGGAAGTCAAATAGTAAAATCACACCATGTTATAATAGATTTGTATGTTGGGTTAGGTGTGAGAATAAAAAATATTCAGCAGACAATAATTGGCGATTATGATGGTAGCATAGAAGACTACACACCACGTGCCACGCCTTTTTCTCTCCCAAATGAAACAGATACGTATCCTGATATAAAACTAGGATTTATGATTGGTTTTATTTTATAAAATGATGATATTGAAGAATATTCTTGCATTCTTTTGTTTGATGGGTTTCTTTGTAACCCCAGTTTTTTCGCAAGATTTTCATCCGGGAGTTTCCCAACACTCAGGGGTGTCTCCTGAAGCTGTTCAAAGAGATAGTAACTTTTTGGGCAATATAATTGTAAAATTTAATCCCACGCTTATACTAACCGGGTTAGGAGCAGTAGGAGAGTATGGAGCTATTATTCAATTTCCTATCGAGAGAACACAAGGACAAAGTGGGGTATTCAAAAATATGGATGCATTTGTTGGGGGAGGATATAATACAAGTTTTGATATGGATACTCCTTCAAAGAATCCAAATGGAACAGGATACACAGTTAGAGGAGGAGTATACGGTTATTTCAAGGGAAAATATCTGTCACTTCAGTTTTTTTATCGAAGATGGGATATCAAAGGTATTTATGATGTAGACTATACCCCAGATGGCTCGCAAGACAATATATTAGACCCATTTGCGCTTATCGGAGTTAATAGTAACACTCCTATACAATTTTTAGAAAATGCAACTGTAAGTGTTTACTCATTTGATATAGTTTATGGAAAGCAATATATAAACCAGCATAAATTAGCGCGGATATTTGTGGAATGGTACATTGGAGTTGGAATGAGATTCAAAACTATTAGCCTTGAAGAACTAGGATATTATGACCCTAATACATTCGTCAGCTCAGGTGTGCCGGGAACTTATTATCCGTCAAGGTCTCCTAAATATTTTCCTGAAACATCAACATTGCCTGATATTAAAGCAGGATTTATGGTCGGATTTATTTTGTAAACCTAAACTAGAAGAATAGCCGTTTTTACCCATTTTTTCCGTAGGTTTCAAACTGTTCTTGTCATGTTGAGTGAAACGAAACATCCCTGTCAATAGTAGAGATTCTTCACTCTGTTCAGAATGACAATCGCACTTTTTATTTTCGCCTTACTGCTTATCCTTCTACTAATTCAAAGTCTATTTGTTTCTTTATCAAATCGGTTTTCTTCACCCGCACTTTTACTTTCTGTCCTAATTGGAATTTATTGCCCGTGCGTTTTCCGCGCAGGGTATAGGTAGTTTCATCGTAATAATAATAGTCGCCTTCAATATCGCGGGCGCGCACAAAGCCTTCGCATTTGTTCGAGTCCAGTTCCACAAAAATGCCCGATTCGGTAGCCCCTGAAATGGTGCCGTCGTAAACACCTTCGCGGTGCATTTCCATATATTGCACTTGTTTAAACTTAACCGAAGACCTTTCAGCTTGTTCGGCCTTGCGTTCCATTTCCGAACAATATTTGCAACGTTCTTCGAGTGCGGTGCGGTCGGGTTGGTTTTGTTTATTGCGGATATGGTCAAACAGGATACGGTGCACCAACAGGTCGGGGTAGCGGCGAATAGGGGAGGTGAAGTGCGTATAATAATGGAACCCTAATCCATAGTGGCCTATATTTTTGGTGGTATAGAATGCTTTAGCCATAGTGCGTATGGCCAGCAGATTGATAATGTTTTCGTATGGTTTTTTGCGGGAGTCTTTCAGCAGGGCGTTGAACGATGCTGCCAGGTTTTTAGTCCGGTTAAAATTTTGCATAATGCCCGACTTGCCGAGGAATTCAGAGAATTTTTTCAGCTTTTCGTCATCGGGTACATCGTGTACGCGATACACAAATACGCTGCCGGGTATTTTGCCCATTATTTCAGCAACGGTGCGGTTGGCCAACAGCATAAAGTCTTCTATCAGTTGGTGTGATTCGCTGGGTTCCAGAAAGAACACATCCACGGGGTTGCCCTTTTCATCCAACTTGAATTTGGTTTCTGTTTTTTCAAACGGAATAGAACCCTTCTTAATGCGGTCTTCCCTTAGTTTGCGGGCAATGGTATTAAGCGTCAATATTTCCGCCGAAAGTTTATCTGCTTTCCCTTCAATAATTTCCTGTACTTCTTCGTAGTTGAATCTTCTATCCGAATCAATCACTGTTTTGCCTACCCAGTGGTTCAGCACCTGTGCTTCAGGCGTGATTTCAAACACAGCCGAAAAGCACAATTTATCTTCATTGGGGTTCAGCGAACAGGCATCGTTCGACAGGCTTTCGGGCAGCATGGGTATCACCCGGTCTACCAGGTAAACCGAAGTGGCGCGCTCGGTAGCTTCTACATCCACCATCGAGCCTTCGGTTACATAGTGGCTCACATCGGCAATGTGCACGCCTATTTCCCAATTGCCATTTTCCAATTTGCGCACCGAAATGGCATCGTCGAAGTCTTTCGCATCAACCGGGTCAATGGTAAAAGTGGTTATGGGCCTGAAATCCCTGCGGTTCTTTATTTCTTCAGCCGTTATCTGCTTGGGCATATCGGCCGCGAACTTTTTTACATGAGCCGGGAAATCGGGGGCCAATTCATATTCCTCCATAATGGAGTTCATCTCGGCAAAGTGCTCGCCCGGCGAACCCAGTACGTGCGTTATTTCTCCTTCCGGATGATTTTCATTTTCGCTCCAGCCTGTAATATTCACCACCACTTTTTGTCCGTCCTGGGCGTGGTTCAGCTTATCGCCGGCCACGAAAATATCAATGGGCATTTTAGTGTTGTCGGGTGTAACAAAAGCGTATCCTTTAGATATGGCAATGGTACCACTATACGAAGTTTTTATCCGTTCTACAACTGATAGTATGCGGCCTTCGGGACGGTTGCGGTTTGCCGATTCTTTAATGGAAACTTTAACTATATCGCCATGCAGGGCATGGTTGGTTTTTTCTTTGGGGATAAACACATCGTGTTCCGATTCGGGCGAGATAATGTAGGCCGAGCCCGACGATTTCATATCTACCTTGCCCGTGATAACGCGGGAGAGTTTGCGTCCGTCTTCCCGGGGTCCTTTATCTTTATGCGAGTGCTCTTTTTTCCCGTGTTTCTTTTTCATTTGGTTCCGGTGTTGATCGTTCGCTGGCGCACGGCTTCAAACAACACGATGCCCGCACTCACCGAAACATTAAGGGAATCTATTTTACCCATGAGTGGAATTTTAACCTGTTTATCGCACAGGTCGAGCAGTTCGTTTGAGATGCCTTTGCCTTCTGAACCCAGTACGAATGCCGTTGGGCCGGTGAGGTCGGCAGCAGTATAAGAGGTATCTGTTTTTTCGTTGCAGGCAAGCACTTGTACTCCCGAATTTTGCAGGAAACGTACTGTTTCCCCCAGGCTTTTTTCGCGGCAAACAGGCAGTATGTTCAAGGCTCCGGCCGAGGCTTTCATCCCTTCGGCATTAATAAGCGCAGAGCCTTTTTGAGGGATTATAACGGCCTGGGCTCCCGCACATTCGGCTGTACGAACCAAAGCGCCCATGTTACGCACATCGGTAATTTCGTCTAATATTAAGAGCAGGGGTACTTTGCCCTGTTCAAATAAAAAGGGCAGAATATCTTCCGTTTTCTGATAGGTTATTTCCGATACGTAGGCTACCACACCCTGGTGGTTTTTACCTGTGATGCGGTTCAATTTTTCAAGCGGCACATATTGAAATTGAATATCGTTTTCGCGCAACAGGCGTTGCAGGTCTTTGGCTACCTGGCTGGTGAGGTTAGCCTGGATAAATATTTTTTCAATCTCCTTGCCACTTTCTATGGCTTCAATAACGGGATGTAATCCAAATATGAAATTATCTTTCTGGTGCGGCATTAGGTTGTATAAAAGTACAAAGTAAGCAAAAATGTGGAGACAAGAGCTATGAGTTATGATCCCGATAGCTATCGGGAATGAATTATAACCTTTACGGTTTTTGTCATTGGGCCGGGAACGAAGCAATCTCCGCCCATTATAGAAGTATACAATGTACTCAGCGAAAAAGTGTACTCTCAATTCAACATCCAACACTCAACATTGATTTAAATGGTCAACCCAACGGGGTCTACTTCTATAGGGTAATTTCAACTGGCGGAGAACCGGTTGGCGAAGGAAAACTGGTGATACAGAAATAAGAGAAACTAACCTTTACCACCTCAAAACTACCTTATAATAAATGGTAACCGCCATATAATAATTGTGGCTTGACAAAGCACTTATTTCACATATCTTTACAGAAGATTTGTTACTCAAAAGCTATTGATTAAAGTAAAAGATAATGAAAAAACTTACATTTTTTATCACTGTATTTTTTTGTTTGGGCATAGGTGTAGGGAATGCACAGTATGCAGTTTTGCATAACTTTAATGGTGCCGACGGCGCTAATCCATCTGGTACATTAGCCCTTTCGGGAAATAAATTATATGGGACGACGCAATTGGGAGGAGCAAAAGGCGTTGGTAATATTTTCTCTGTAAATACAGATGGCAGCTATTATAAAGACTTGTTCGATTTTGACACTGCAAATGGTGGCAATCCCCAAGGATCAGTAATCCTTTTAGGAAATAAATTATTTGGCGCAACATCGGAGAATACTATTTTCTCTATTGATACAAATGGCAAGGGCTTCAAGGTGCTGTTTACTTTTAATGGAATCAATTCTCAGGGATCGTGGCCCAATGGCGCATTAACTTTTTCAGGAGGTAAATTATACGGCACAACAATTTATGGAGGAAAATACAGTAATGATAAGGGAATGGTTTTCTGTATCGATACCAATGGAAAAGGTTTTAAGGATTTGCTTGATTTCAATGGTAAAAATGGAGAATTTCCGGTAGGAGGCCCATTAGCCTACTCATCAGGTGTGTTATATGGAATGACACAATATGGAGGCGCAAATGACAGTGGCTGCGTTTTTTCTATTGATACCAATGGGAATAAATATAAAGACTTATTTGATTTTAATGAGGCAAACGGTAAAAGACCTTATGCTACCTCTTTAGTATTGTCGGGTAGTACTTTATATGGAACGGTAACCGAAGGCGGGGCGCACGACAGCGGCTGCATCTTTTCTATTGATACCAATGGAAGTGGATATACTGACTTGTTTGATTTCAATAATAAAAGTAGTGGAATACCCCAGAGTGGATTAATGCTTTCAGGAAATGTTTTGTATGGAACCACATTTAGAGGAGGCACTTATCATGGTGACTGTATTTTTTCCATAGGTGCTAATGGCAGTAATTATACGGACCTCTTTGATTTTGATGGGACAGATGGTGCAGCACCTTGGAATATGGCATTAATATCTTCGGGCAATGTACTATATGGCACAACATCTTATGGAGGAACATCCAATAGATATGGGGTTGTTTTCAAGTTTACCTATGCAGATTTGGGAGTTAATAATATGCCTGCAACTTCCAATTCCATAAATGTATATCCCAATCCCAGCAATGGAGTGTTCACAATCCAGTCGTCAGTTGTCAGTGGACAGTTGACAGTTTATAACGTACTGGGAGAGAAAGTGTATTCCAATTATCAACTTGCCAATCCCGATAGCTATCGGGAATCAAATTATCAAATTGATCTTTCTTCTCAACCTAACGGAGTTTATCTTTATAGGGTAATTTCAACTGGCGGAGCATTAATAGGAGAAGGAAAAATAGTCAAGCAATAGCCGTTTTTTCTTTAGCCCACCCAACATTTCCACCGCAGGGTTCGTTATAGAAAGTAGAGGATATTGTATAAGTGAATAAGTATCCCACAATGAACATCCTGTATTATACATTTTTATGAGTTTTTTTAGTAAATTTGCAATTCAAAATCGAAAATCAATATCTTCTTTCGTCATGAAGAAAAGATTATTATCACTGTTAGTCGTTATTTTCTTACTGGGAAGCAACGGCCTTTTAAAAGCCCAATGTTATGGGGTAGTTACCCTTGATACCTTTGCAGTTGCGGGTGCAACAGGGTTCCCTTTGTTTGGCAACACCACATTTAATATTGCTACAGCCAACCCCAATGAGCTGATTATGATTTCCTATAACGGCTGGAACGGTCCCGGTTTAGGCCCTGTTACAGTAGATGGTAATAAGGCCACATACATTAACAATGCCACCAATGGTAATTCAGGTACGGCCGATGTATATGCGTATTCGGCTCCCTTAGCCGGAACCCATACCATTGTATGCGCTACGGCGGGATACAACTCCGGATATTACAACAATTTTGCAGCGGCATTTTATTGTGTAGGCGGATTAACGCCTCTTACCGTTGCCAGTCTTACTTCTAACATAAATACCATCGTATGTACTACGGGCGGAAGCATTACCGATAATATAACCACTACAAAACCTAATTCAGCTATCTATTGTTCGGCTGAAATTAATGAAGGAACCACTATTACCTGGCCTATTTCATGGACAGGTGCAACATTTTTAGGAAATACCCATACCGAGAACGGCATTGATGCAGGACAAGCCTATGAACCGGCCCCGTGCGCGGCTACTTATTCGGTTATAGCAACTAATTCATCCCCTCCCAATAATGGATGTGGCGGGTTAACCATTGTAATGGTAATTATTCCACCTACCCTTAGTAACGGCCCCTGTGGTGTTGGCCACCTGGCAGCTACTTCAAGCCAAACGAATACTACTTGTGGTCTTTGTAATGGAATAGCTAACGTGTCGGCAACAGGAGGAAGCCGGCCATATAAGTATAACTGGACTCCGAATGTAAGCCTTGATTCTGTTGCATCAAACCTCTGCGCAGGCAGCTATACCTGTGTTGTTAACGATGCCAGTTGCCCAGTTTTGGATACAACTATTATATTTAAGATTGACTCCAGCGGTCTGCCTCTTAAACCAAGAGATACCCTTACCACGAACGAAAAATGCAATGGCGATCAGATAGGCGCTACAAGCATGAGCGTTACTGGCGGAAGTACCCCTTATACGTATATATGGTCCGGCGGACAAACCACCACCACTATTAATAACCAGCTTGCAGGAGTATATACTTTTACGGTAACCGATATCAACGGGTGCAGTGCTTCGGCCACAGCCACTATCACGCAACCTCAGGTATTAACTGCTACTACTACCGTCGTCAACGTAGCGTGTAACGGGGCTGCTACAGGCAGCGCTACGGCAGTTCCTGCTGGAGGAACGGCCCCTTATAAATATAGCTGGACAGCAGCAAGTCAAAGCACAGTAGTAGCCACCGGCCTTACGGCGGGCAGCTATACGGTAACAGTTACCGATGCCCACGGGTGTAGCACTACTACATCAGCCACCCTTACACAACCCACTGCGGTATCCGTTACCTTAAGCGGGCCCGCTATTATATGTCAAGGTATCCAGGGCACCCTGAAAGCTACCCCTGCGGGAGGAACCCCGGGGTATAAATATGCCTGGAAAGGACCGGGTGTTATTGGCTCGCCTACCGGAGACAGTTGCTCCATTCTTGCTATGACCCAAACCGATACGGTAACAGTATTCGATGCAAACGGATGTACGGCCTCAGCCCAGATAAGTGTACAACTAGGTCCTTTGATGACGGTAGACATTACCGGGCCGGCTTCTATCTGCCAGGGCTTATCAACCACCTTATGCTCCAATGTACATGGCGGAACAGGAGGCAATACCTATACCTGGCAACCGGGTAATGCCCTAACACCTTGTGAAAATGTAGGTCCTGCCAGCACTACCACATATAGCGTGTCGGTAATAGATAATTGTGGAACCACCGCTACAGCTAGCTACACGCTTCGCATCAACCCATTGCCGGTTACAGCATTCACTTCGAGCCTATTCTCTGGCTGCGCCCCGCTGTGTGTGCAGTTTTATAATACCACTACATTGGCCCAGGGTAATTCATCGACTTATCTATGGACCTTTGGCAACGGAGATTCTTCGAAGTCAGAGAACCCGATATACTGTTATTCGAATAGCGGCCAATACTCTATAAACTTGTCGGTAACATCGGACAGCGGGTGCAGCAATACGCTGAACAAGCTGAACTACATCACAGCTTTTGCAAGACCGAATACAGCCTTCACCTATTCACCACAACCGGCTACCATACTGACTCCTACGGTACAGTTCATCAACCAGAGCAATGACCCTTATGGCATTGTATCCTGGATATGGAACTTTGGAGATGCCACCGATTCAGTAAGCAATGCGACTAACCCGGTGCATACCTACCAGGATACTGGCAGATATTGTGTAAGCATGATAGCTATGGACGAACACGGATGTGCGGATACAGCTACCAACTGTTTTGTAATAGAACCTAATTATACCTTATATATCCCATCGGCCTTTACTCCGAACGGAGACAGCAAGAACCCCACATTTGAACCCAAGGGAGAATACATCAAAAAGTTCGAGATGTATATCTTCGACCGTTGGGGCATGCAGGTATATCATACCACCGACATCAACCAGGGCTGGGATGGAACCGTAAACGGAGGCACTCCTTCACAGGAAGATACTTACATATACCGTATACAGGTAACCGATGCCCAAAAGCATGAACACACCTACGTGGGTAGTGTAACGGTGTTGAAATAAAGTAAAAACTTAATTTTCTTATCTGAAAAGTCCGTCTGAAACAGGCGGGCTTTTTTAGTTAAAATAACCGGAGAACTTTGGTATGGTAATATATTTGTATATTTGACTGACACACCAAACTCTATAGCCTATGAATTGTATTGTTGTTGACGATGACCAAGCGTCTATCAACGTGTTTACCCAGCTCATCAAACAAGTTGATTACCTTCATGTAACACAAACTTGTTCCACGCCTGTGGAAGCCATTGTGGCGCTGAATAAACACAATGATATAGATGTGCTTTTTTTGGATATAGAAATGCCGGAGATGAATGGGCTGGAAGTGATAAAGGCATTAGCCAACAGGCCACGAATAATATTAACTACTTCGCACACCGAATATGCCTTCGATGCATATGAGTTGGATGTGGTAGACTATCTTGTAAAGCCTATTACATTGCCCCGGTTGCTTAAGGCGCTGTCCAAGATAAAACAAACGGACAACCATAGTAACCACCTGACGGTGGAACAGGATTTCTTTTTTGTGAAGAAAGATTCCGTATTGATCAAGGTCCCGGTTAAAGATATTTTATGGATTGAAGCCCTGGGCGATTATGTAAATCTTCATACCAAAAATGAACGGTTCGTTTTACACATCACCCTTAAATCAGTCGAAAATAAACTACCGGCCAGCAAGTTTGTACGCGTTCATCGCTCCTATATTGTTCATATCGACAATGTAAGGACAGTAGAAGATACTACCATTTATATTAATGAGGTATCTATCCCTATTGGGGCGTTGTACCGTGAAAACTTCTTGAAACGCTTGAATACCCTGTAATAATGAGTCGATAATTTCACCGTTTATTTTTTACAGTTCATAGGTGAAATTGATACGTTTGCCGAAAAGATAGCTTTTATACTTGGTACCAAAGGTACTTTGTGTGCATTTGTTAAGTGTGCGTGGGAAAAGATGCAGACTAACGATAAAGAAACCTGTTTATATAAAGTGTATGAATGAAACACATCACAGGCATGCGCATAAGCATACCGATTTAGCTTACCTACGCG
>Ga0206805_1049_pt1 | contig 25151 bp, 21 predicted proteins | sample Alteio_BWOrgCont_59_FD_152890 | JGI IMG/M metagenome (GOLD analysis project Ga0206805, IMG submission 152890) | Enriched cells from forest soil in Barre Woods Harvard Forest LTER site, Petersham, Massachusetts, United States -... | ecosystem: Environmental > Terrestrial > Soil > Temperate forest >... | reverse complement strand
CTCCTGCTGTTGCAACAGGCATTCATGCCACCCGTGCTGCCGGGGGCGCGTAAAATCAATGATGTTTTGGACAAAAAAACGCCCGCTCCCCTGCAACATATGTTGAAGGAGAATTTTCCCAGGTATTATCTCACCCGCCTGAATGAATTGCCGCAGGAGGAAACATCCGGGTTGGGGATCGGGGTCACGATGCTGTTGTTGGCCAGCGCCGGCGCTTGCGTGTTCGGGCAGAAAAGACCGGGAATAAAAATTCCTTTGTCCATGATGCTGGTTGGTTTCGCCGGATGGATCGCCGTTCTCGCTTATATGCTCAAAATGGGTTCGGAGGCGACCGCCCGGTTAATGTTGCCGTATTATCCCCTGGCGATCGTCCCGATTCTATGGATGTCATCGCAGGAATGCCTTTTGCGCCGCCGCTTTTGGAAAATATTTGCCGCCCTGGCGGCGCTATGCGTCCTGCCTGCGATGATTGTATCGCCGTCGCGCCCATTGTTTCCCGCCCAGACGATCACCGGATGGCTGGCGCGCCATCATCCGCACAGCATGGGAATACAACGGTTCGCCGTGGTGTACTCCACTTATGCCAATCGAAACGACGTGCTGGCGCCTCTTCGCGCAGGCATCCCGGCAGATGTCAGAAAGATCGGTTTTGTGGCCGGTTCAAACGACACGGATTATTCCCTCTGGCGGCCGTTTGGCCAAAGGCAGGCGGTCGAGTTAAGAAGTGACGATGGGAATTCCATCCATGTTCCGGATGACATCAAATGGATAGTCGTCAAGGAAGACGCCTGGGCGGATTTCAGCAAGGTTCCTCTCGAAGAGTGGACGGCGGAACATCATGCTCAAATTGTCCTGTCAGTTCCTCTCGTGGTTCTGGTGAGCTGGGGCGAGCAAACCTGGTGCCTGGTGCATATGCAGTGATGGCCCTCATTAAAACTGCGCTCGCCAAAGCGTCATGGATTTAATTAAATTTCACGCGTGGACGAACCCCTCGATTTGACCATTCTCATGCCTTGCCTTAATGAGGCAGAAACACTCGCACGTTGCATCGGGAAAGCAAAGATCGGGCTTCAAAAATCCGGCGTGAGCGGCGAAATCCTGATCGCGGATAACGGCAGCACGGATGGTTCGCAGGCGATCGCGGAAAAACTTGGCGCGCGGGTTGTCGCCGTCAAAGAAAAAGGCTATGGCAGCGCGCTCCTGGGCGGGAGCCGCGCCGCGCGCGGGCGGTGGATCCTGATGGGGGATGCCGACGACAGCTATGATTTTGCCGAAGCCGACCGTTTCGTGAAAAAATTTCAAGAAGGCTTTGAACTGGTGATGGGCTGCCGGCTGCCGGTGGGGGGTGGAACGATTCTGCCGGGGGCGATGCCGTGGAAAAATCGGTGGCTCGGCAATCCCGTGCTTTCTTTCATCGGCCGGCTTTTTTTTAAATGCCCGGCCCATGATTTTCATTGTGGCTTGCGGGGATTCACAAAGGATGCCTTTGAGAAAATGGATCTGCAGACAACCGGCATGGAGTTCGCCTCGGAAATGGTCATCAAGACGACCCTGAAAAAAATGAAAATCACCGAGGTTCCGGTGACCTTGAGCAAGGACGGCCGCTCCCGGCCTCCGCACTTGAAACCCTGGCGTGATGGCTGGCGGCATTTGCGGTTCATGCTGCTTTTCTCACCGCGCTGGCTGTTTCTCTTTCCGGGGATAGCCCTCTGCCTCCTGGGGGTGGCGGTTTCGACCCCGCTTTCATGCGCGGATTTCCAGGTGGGCGCGGTCAAGTTTAATGTCGGCACTCTCGCAGTTTCATGCATGACAATGATCGTCGGTTTCCAGTTGGTCGCCTTCGCTTTTTTCACAAAAGTGTTTGCCATAGCCGAAGGGCTTTTGCCGGAGGACCCGAAACTCAGCCGGGTCTTGAAAATTTTTACTCTTGAAAAGGGTCTTTTGCTGGGCATTGTTGTTTTGCTGGCTGGAATCATCTTGTTTTTCCGCGCTGTCTGGATCTGGAAACAGGCGCATTATGGTATCCTGCCTTCCACCGAGGACAATATGCGGCGACTGATTCCGGCGGTCACTCTGGTAGTGCTGGGCATCCAGGGAGTATTCTCCAGCTTTTTCATGAGCGCGCTGGGCTTGAAAACCACTAACCGCCGTCCCCCGGCAACGGCATGAATGATTCCGGACTCAAAAAAGTTCCGCTCTGGCTGTGGGTCATCTTTGGCTTCTTTCTCCTGAATGTTTTGACCTACGATTGGTACACGACGGTTTGGATGGATGAGGTGATGTATACCGATCCGGCAGCGAACCATTACTTTGGCAAGGGATTTACGTCCACCGCATGGGCTTTTCAAAACAAGGATGCTTTTTGGGCCGGCAATGTGCCGTTGTATTCATCGTTGCTCGTCATTTGGTTTAAAATATGTGGCTTTGGCATCTTTCAAACGCGCCTGCTTGATTATCTCCTTTGGGCACTTGCTTCGACCATGATTTGCCTGTCCGCCCGCAGGTTTAGATGGGTGACCAGTGGCAAGTCCCTTGCCTTGTTGGCGGTTTTGACTTCGTTGGGGCCGGGTACTGCTTTCATCTGCCGTTCCGGACGCTATGATCCACTGGCTGTGCTGCTGGCGGCTGCTTGCTTGTGGGCCTCCTCGCTTTCGGGAAGTAAATTGCGACTGTCGGCGATCTTCCTGGTCTCTTGTTTGTTTTTTCCCGCTTATCCGGCTTTCGCCCCTTTTTGCGCACTGATGGCCGTGGGGTTATTGTTGGTCAACCGTGGGAAAATCTGGTGTGAACTGATGGCGTCCGCTCTTGGTGGAGCGATGGGTATCGGTCTGTTGTACGTTCTTTATCATCACTTTGGTGTCTGGACCGATTTTCTGCATGCGGTGACTGGCAATACGCAGACTTACTATAACCGGGATTATTATCATACGACTCATATCGATCTGTCCGTGCTCCTTCACAAAAAAATGGCTGATGGCTTCAGCGTCTTGTTTGCCGATAAGTCGAGCCTTTTGCTCCTGCTGGGAATTCTCGCCTTGCTTTTTTTCCGGAAGGTTGATGCCCCGTTAAAAAATCATAAGTTGGTGGCCTTCTCGTTGCTGGCCTTTGTCATCATTCCGTTTGGGATGCTATTGGTCTATGCGTTCCCGATCTATTACTGGTGGATGCGTTATTTGCCGCTATGCTTATCCTTGGTTACGTTGTTGGAAACGGTCACCCTGCCCGGTGGCAACTGGTCAAAGGCGTTGCTCGTTGCTGTCGTGGGGCTGGTGGTGTCCGTTAATGGTCTCCCGGGCCGCTTATTGTTTGCGGCGGATGATTTGTCCGAGCGGAATTACCACAACGTTGAAAATGTCATTAACGGATCGATAAAAACCAATGACGTGGTTTTTGCGGATTACCAGGCCTTTTACCCTTTGCAAAAATTAAAAGTCAGGACTTATTACGGGTGGTACTTGAACGTCATCACCAAACCAGAGGAGGATTCGATCACGTGTCTTGTCATCAATCCCGATGCGCTGCCCGGGACTGAAAAAGCATTGGGTGGACAGTGGCAACCTGTGGGTGCGGCTTATTTGCACGAAAATAAATTCCATTCCAGGCTTTTGAACCGATTGTTACCGGGATATTTCCAGGGACAAACAAATCAAAAATACAATTTGGCTGTCTATCGCCGTGCCGTTGTCGCGGAAACACCGCCTTAACGGCCGTTTGATCACAATCTCAACGCCGCGCGATTGAACGGCCGGCATTGTAGTCCCACTTCTGCATTGTTTGAAAAATCCGGCCTGGGATTTTGGTGCATCAGGCTTACCAAACTGTCGCTGCGGAAATTCAGCCGCAATCCTGTGGTTTCGGCGGTTTTCAATCCCAGCCAGACGAGCCGCCACGGCAGGGGAATGAATTTTGGCTTTCGATCCAGGGCTTTGGCGATTTCCAAAAGCAATTGTTTGAAGGGCCAGGGTTGTTCATGGGCCGCTGTCAACACGCGCGGCGGAGTCTCCACCGCCCCGCGCGCAAAACGCTCAATGAATGCGCACAGATCTTCTTCATGCACCAGAAATTGGATTTGCGATCCGCTGCCGATCATCGGGATGATCGATGAATTTTTGATTTGCGCCGCCAATTTTCCAAACATCCCGCCGGAGCCGTTCCCATAGACCAACCCCGGACGGATGACCAGCGCGCCGCAATCGAGCGCGATCTTTTCGATCTCAAGTTTGGCCCTCCCGTACAACGAACGGCACCCGTCAAACGCGCTGATACTGGAGATAAAAACGATTTTTTGGACCTTTGCTTCCCTTGCCGCCTCAAGAATTTTTCGCGAACCCTCCACATTCACCGCCATGATCTCGTTCCAATGTAAAGGCCCAAAATCATACGCGCAATGCACCAGGGCCGAGAAGCCGGACAACAACTGGGGTGAAATATCGTTCCCCAATTGAAAAGGCGCGGAGCGCGAGTTTGGGCGGGGCCGACGCGTCAGTTCAAAAATTTCCCAGCCGCGTGCCGCGAAGTGCTGCTTCGCGCAACCGCCGATGTAACCGTTGCTGCCGGTGATCGCGCAAATCTTCTTCTCGCTCATATATTAAGTGTTTGCCGTCTCCCAACCGATGCGGTGGGCGTTGGCCATGACAGGAAAAGTGATAGTAGTTGCCGGCACGCTTGGCAAGACACTCGCATCCACGACATGTACTTGCGACCAGCCGTAAGGCCGTCCCAACACGTCGCTCTCATATTCAGCCGGATGCGTGCGCATCGGGAATGTTCCTCCGCTGTGGAAACCTGCTCCTGGCTGCATCAATTGCAACATCGGTGCCAGCGGAAAGGCGCCTAACTTGTGTGCGTTACGCCGGAATTCACCCATCACCCGCCCGACGGCCCGGCGTATTTCGGGGCCGGTCTCCGCCGTGATCTCCAAAAAATCTTTATCTCCGGAACGTCTCAATGTCATTTCAATACCAGACGAATCATTCGAATGTAGATAGCCCTGGGCGATCAGAATCCTTTCCGCGAGCATCGGCGCAAGGGCTTTGAGCGGTCCCAATGATTTGCGGACGGTTTGCGCGATGATTTCGTTATAACCATAGATTTGCAAGTGCACCGGTCGTAGTGCCATTTCGGGCCGGCTGATCTCGATGAACAATTGGCTCAACGTATAAGCCGCCTCTTCTGCGGCTTCACGTGGACGTCCCAGAGTCAGCAATGGGAAAATATAATACTGGCTGTCCCGCGCCCGGAGCGGTTGGTCATAACTGTTCTGCGACCGCAACAGGATCTGTGTCGTCGGCACGATTCCGGCCGCCAGATATGCACGTGTGGCTTCAAATGACAAGGTCTCCCGCGTTTGACGGTGATAACCGCTGATGATGACTTTCCCTGAACTTTCGCGCAATTGCGTCACGACCACGTCCCGTTGGTATGTAAAATTCTTGTCCGTGCGCATCTCAGAAACGGTTCCGGCGGCATTATAGATGCAGCCGTACGGGCAACCGTACAGGCACATTTTGCAGTAGATGCATCCTTTACTACCCGCCGAATCTGCCGCGCGCAATGCGAGGCGGGCTCGGCCAAAACGCCATCCGGAATCCCGCAACGATTGTCGATGGCGCTGTAAATTATAAAGGAAACGTTTGGCCTGCTCGCTGGTTCGCAAGGTACCGGGATTGTCCGCATACACTGGAAACCATTCCTCCAAGTCATCCCGCTGCGCGACCATACCCATAAAATTGGCCACGGCCCGGTAATGTGGTGCCAACGCATCGTTTTTTATCGGCCAATCCCTGATGTCTTCGTCCCTGTACGGAAGCATGGCTGCACCCCAAACAGTACTGAAGCCGCCCAGCGCCAATGATGGCCTGACACTCGCTCCACTTTCGCGCCGGGGGATGTGTTCGTCTGCTTCGCGATAAGGAAAGTCGGAGCCGAAAACAAGTTTTTGAGGGATGCGTTTTGAAGAAGCTTCCATGGCGTTTTTCAAAGTGCCGACCTCTTCCGGCAACCAGGCGGAGGGACCGAGTGTGCTCAGCTTCCGGACAAGCTGTGCCCGTTCCGTTTCCAATTCGATTCCCGCGTCGAGCATGAGGACACGCGCCCCGCGCGCCAGCAGTGCTTTGGCGCAGGCAACGCCCGCCGGGCCCGAACCGATGACGCAGTGCATATTTCCAAGAGAAACGGGCCATGAATAGAATCATGACTCGCCCCGAATTCAAGGATTTTTGAATCCAAAAGCGAACAATTTGTCGAATAGCCGTTGCATTGAAATCTTCTTGACGGCATTTTAGCGTTTTATTCATGAGCATCAAACGACAATCGTTGTGGAACATGCTGCCGCAACTCGTCGCCGCCGTGGCCGGAGTCATTTCGCTGCCGCTTTATTTGCGCTATCTCGGCTACGAAATGAATGCCATCTGGCTTTATGTAGCGGTATTGAATGGGATGTTCGGATTTGCGGATTTGGGGCTGGGCGTGGCTGTTGGACGTTATATCGGGGTGGCTTTGGGAAACAAGGACCGTGAAGCATTGCAGGCCTACTGGGGCACGGGCAATGCCATTATCATTCCGTTTCTGGCGCTGATGGCGGTTGCGTTTATGGTTGCGGGCATCTGGCTGGGATCCCAATGGTTTAATGTTTCGCGGGAAAATGTCTTCTTGCTCCGCGAATGTTTTGTAGCGGCGGGCTTTGGGCTTTTTTTTTCCTACTATTCGCAGTATTGGAACATCCTGGCCCAGGCACACCTGGATTTTAAATTCATCGGTATCCTGCGCATGGTCTGCACGCTGGCGCAAATCATTCCGACTATCATCCTGGCCGCGGTCACCCGAAATCCATTTTTGCTGGTTGTCTGGAGTGTGTTGATTGCTCTTTTACAACTGCTCATTTTTATCTGGTATGGGCGAAAACTTTACGAGCTTGGATTCCACTTTGAATCCGCGCGTTGGGCGCGTGCGAAAGAGATGTCCGCCTTCATCGGGAAAAATTTTCTCGGCCTTCTTGTTGCCTCAACCTTCGGGCAAATCGATCGATTGATCCTCGGCCGGTTTGCCGCGCATGCTCCCTTTGTGAATTACACATGGGCGGCCAATATTGGGTCACGGCTGCAGGGATTAAGTGTATCCGTAATGGGCCCCGTCTTTTTTAATTCCGCCCGGGCTGGCGGAGATCACAATGCTTCCATCACCAAAGTTTACAATGACACGTTCCAGTTTGTCTTCGACTGGTATTTGTTCGCGGCGATCTGGATCGGTATTTGGCATCCGGTATTGCTCCGGCTCTGGCTGACGCATTCCATGGGAGCCAAAATGGGACAGGCAACTGCGGCGCTGGTGGGCCCGTTATTGGTACCGCTGGTAATCGCGTGCAGCTTTATGGCGGTGTCGAACATTTCCAGCGCCCAGTTATCATCCATCAACCGCCTTGGAACGGCGATTTGTTTTACGGTAGCGGGTGGTTTGCTGACGATGGCTGGGGTTTTAATCGGATGGTATCTCGCCGGCATTGTGGGTGCGGCCTATGGCTTTCTCTGCGCGCGGATTACTAATGTCGCGCAGGATTTGTTTGCCATTCGTCTGCTCAAAGCCGGCGGGTGGCTGGACATCTCTACGTGGGAAAAAATGGCAACACAAGCTTTGGTCGCCGTCGCTTTTTCATCTCCCTATTTATTTTTTCATGTGAATTCTTATTGGCTCTTGATTCCCGCCGTGTTGCACGGTGGATTGGTGGTTTTTTGGTATTTACGCCAACCCATCCTGAAATTGCTAGCCCAGGCAAATTTTTTTAGACATCCTGAAAAAAATTTATGAGTTCATCTCCCGCTTTTCTTGACCCGGTCGTGCTGCCACTCATCCGCGGTGATTGCATTCTCGATGTTGCCTGTGGTTTTGGGAGATGGGGATGTCTTTTGCGCACAAATTATTTTGATTGTGGCTTATCAAAGCCACCCGTGGTGGACGGCTTGGATGCTTTTGCGCCCAATGTCGAATATGTAAAAAAACTCGGCGTTTATCGGGAGGTCTGGCATGCAGAATTGCCATGCTCTTTGCCTCGTGGAAAATATACGACAATCCTTGCCAGTGAGGTATTGGAGCATCTGCCGCTGGATGCCGTGAGCAAAGCCCTCGATGAATGCGAAGCGGCGGCCATTAATCGTGTCGTGATTACAACCCCCAACTGGGAATATTTGCGAGGCGGTGGCGAAACTTTTCTGGGAACCAATGAATTGGAGCATCACTTATCTTATGTCAGCGCCGCGTTCTTGAAAAAAAGAGGTTATAAAATTTACGGAGCGGGATTTGGAAATCCGCGGACACTTTCGGTCAAAATTTTTGTCCGTTTTTTCAGGTTATTCGGAGTCAGGAATTTTACGATTTTTAATTCCTTAAGCTGGAAGTTTCCTTCTTTAGGCGCGCTCACAGTTGCCGTTAAAGACCTTAAATCCTGATGAACCGAACCGCTGCCCGGCGCGATTTGATATTGACTCTGCTTTATCGCATGCATTTTGATGCGATCGCGCCTTTCGTTTTTTCATTGAAACAGACCGGTTACACCGGTGATTTGGTAGCTTTCGTCACGATGATGGATGATGAAACCATTGTGGAAATGAACCGGCATGGAATCATCACCATCCCCTTCCGTTTTCATCCGAGAATCGCGCGGCGAACTTGGTGGCTCGGATCGTTATGGCGGCAGATTTTTAAGAGCGGTCTTTCACAGAAAAAAAAGGAACGGTTGGCCCATGCCGTTTTTCCTCTCTTTTATCGCAGGCATTTGCTTTATCTGGAATTTCTGCGGGAACATCATCAAAAATATGACCGCGTCTTTATCACGGACTGCCGCGATGTTTTTTTTCAGGGGAATCCCTTTTCCTGGGATATGTCCCCCGGCGTCCATTTTTCTTTGGAAGAGGAGTCAAATAAAATCGGCCAATGCCGCCATCATATCCGATGGCTTAAAAGCCAATTTGGCCAGAATACATTGGATGAATTGGCGCATGAAACAATTTCGTGCGCCGGAACCACTTTCGGCGACATCGCCGGCATGGTTGAATATCTTTCCACAATGGTCTCACTTTCCATGAACGCCCTCAGCCTGCGCGAGCACGATGGCGACCAGGGCATCCACAATTACATTTTGCGCAAGAAGCTTATTTCCCGGGCAATGGTTCATGAAAATCGGCGCGGCCTGGTAATAACCATGGGAGACATGAAACCGGAAGATGTCCGCTTTAATCCGGAAGGCTGGATAATCAATGACGGAGGAGAAATCCCGCCGGTCCTGCATCAATATGATCGTATCCCACAATTGGGGCCCATGCTGTTAAAGCACATCAAGGAGAGATGAGAAGATTGATTATGGATTTCTCAGCCGATTTATTCGCCAAATTGCGCCGCGTTTGATTCGCTTCCCAAACAATTGGATTCGCTTGCCCAGGGTGGGCGGAACATTTTGATGAAGATAAGAAGCATGTTTGTAAGTCGCGCGCAAATGGCCATGGGCACGCATCCAGGCATCCGCGCGTTTCTCAAATAGCTCTCCCCCGTAGTCGGGATAAGGTGACGGGACTGGAGGAGGGTGGTTATAGATCTTCGCTCTAAAATCGGGAACACGGATCAAATAACATTGGTCAGAAAAACCATAGCCTTTGAAGAAATCCCGCGTTTGCTCGGAAGATTCACTCTCCGCCTCCGCCCAATTTCCGCCCCATAGCAGATTGGCCACTTTGATCCGATGGTCTTCCTTAAAGGTCGCCAGAGCTTGAGGGATCCAGCCATGCCGCCCGGCCGGAATACAGTCACCGGCAAAGTGCAGGAGAAATTCTGTCCGGCATAAAAAAATACCGACCAGTTCGGCGATGGAATAAACGTATCCTTTGCCAAGTGATTCGCGGCTCAATTCAAAAAAGTCCAACACTTCAGCGGCATGATCTTCGGCCCAATAATATCGCGTCAGGCGGCCATCCCGGACCGCTTCGTCGGCAAAATGCGCGACTTCCTTGAAATTTTTGACGTTGTTAATGATCAAAATTTTTTCCGCAAAGGGGAAATCATTTAAATCCACCATTTGACGCAAGCGATCGGTCTGGAGCAGGCGCTTCCAGTCCCGTTCCCAGCATTTAGTTTCAAATGTGACAGCCGGTGGCATACAAAAATCGAAACTAAGATATTCACAAAATTGACGCCATTAAAATTTCAGGGCAATTCCTCGCTACGACGGTTTTACAGCACCCGTGAAACCGGAACATTTCAGTGTGGTTTACGATTCTTTACTTGAACAAGTTGGTTGCGCCTATTCTATTAGGCGTGCCCATCACTGGGAAACCGATAATGAATAAAGCCGCCTTTTCGCCACGTTTACCTTCGCTTGATGGATGGCGAGCGATAAGCATTTTAATGGTATTGGGTGCTCATACAGGATACATCGTTTCCTCTTCAATGCAGCATTCTTTTCGCTGGGAGGATGGCACTCTGGGAGTTAGATGCTTTTTTATCATTAGCGGATTTCTGATCACCTGGCTGATGCTTTTGGAAAGGGCGCAGACCGGGACGGTCAGCCTAAAACACTTTTACATCCGCCGTTGCCTGCGAATTCTCCCGGTCTATGGCGCATTCCTTATTGTGTTGTTTGGATTCCAATTGTTGACTCCGTTCAGGGAAAGGAACGTGACATGGATCGCCTTGCTGACTTTTACACGAAACTATATTGAAGGAACCATGGCCAGCGGACATTTCTGGTCGCTTTCCGTCGAAGAGCAATTTTACCTGATTTGGCCGACAGTCTTTTTGTATTTTTGCGCACGGAAAACAATAAAAAGTGCCGCTTATATTTTGGTTGTTCCCATCTTGTCCGCGCCGTTTTTTCGGGCGCTTGGGTATGTGTCAAATTATCCGGCTCATTTGATGAGAATCGATTCAGGTCTTTTGCAGCAACTTTTTAAAAGCGTTTCTTTCTTTGATAATTATGACTCCCTGGCCTTTGGATGTCTGGCGGCTCTGCTTCTTTTCACCCGCTATGAAATCCTCGAAAAACGGTTTCAGGAAAAACCATTGTCTGTAACGTGGATTGCAGGAGGATTGGTTTTGTTTCCATATATCGCGGATCGTCTGGGGATCCCGGTTTGGATCAAGGTTCCATTTTTAGATACGCTCGAAGCGATCTGTTTTTCAATGTTAATATTGCAAAGCGTCATCGAACCCCGCCTATGGATATATCGGGCATTGAACTGGCGATGGGTTCGGCAAATCGGTGTTCTGTCATATTCATTGTATGTCTGGCAGCAGATTTTTTGGGTGAGACCCTGGCTGGGCGGGGATGTTCCAAAAACTACGTCAATCTGGTGGGTATGGTGTTGGCTGCTGCCGACCTTTGCCGTCGCTTTCACTTCATATTATGGATTAGAGCGGCCTTTGTTCAAATTACGGTCCCGATTTCGTGATGTGAACATATCGGCCCAGGTAGAAGTACGGCCAGTTGCCTCTGCCATTTTATCCTTTGAAAAGCCACGGCCTCCCTTGCCATCCGCGCCGTCCTCCAATATTGACGAAGACTCATGAATTGTGAGCTTCTTTGCTTGAAGAAGCTTCCAATAACTCTATCATTTCATCCGGTTCGCCAATCGAAATATTGAAAGAGCGTTGATTCATGCCTGCCATTTCCCTTGTCGTTTGTGTTCATCGTCAGCGCGATTTGCTGGAACGGCTTATCTGTGAATCAAGCGGTTGCTATGATGATTTAGTGGTGGTCCACGATGGGCCGGACACCACCAATGTACGCGAGGTGGTGGAAAAATCCGGCGGACGATTTTTTGCGCCGGACAAACGCGAATATCAACAGGAGCCCCATTGGCCTTTTGCCTGGGGACAGGCAAAGCATGATTGGATCTTGCGTCTGGATGCGGATGAGTTTCCTAGTGTGGAGATGAAAAGGTGGCTGCAGGAATTCCGGCGCGCTCCAGAACCGCCGGCAGAAATTTCTGGTTATACTTGTGTCTGGCCTTTGTGGAATGGCCGGCGCGAAATCTCCAAAAAATGGCCGGCGGGAAGAGTTTTTTTCTTCCACCGTCAACGGGTGAGATTCTTTGGCATGGTGGAACAGACCCCCGCTCCCGATGGCGTTTATCAACCATTGGATTTTGTTTTACACCATCGGCCCGGGCGCAAGTCTTACGGTCTGCATAACATCCTCGTGCGCAAGCAGGCTTATTTTTGGCGCGAACGGATCGCCACCTCTCTTCTCGGCAAGCCGACGGACTTGCCATGCTGGCGTTGGGAAAGTGAAGAATGGCCGCCGGGATGGGAACGGATCCGGCAAAAACCGCTAAAAACATCTTTGACCCGGCTGATAATATGGCCGCTGCGAACATTAAGAGATCAATGGAAAGCGGAAAAAAAAATCTTTCCGGCGGCGGCGCTCAACGTCCCCATCTATCATGCGATGTTATGCATCAAGTATTGGATCCTGCGGCGAAAACAGAAGTGTGGCTGATACTATTCTCCAGACTGGCATCGCTATGGCAGAGCGATCCAGATTTATGGCAAGAGAAAGCGGTGGAATGAACACCCATTTAATTTTGGTTGCTACCGGTAAAAGATAGCCTTTGCCGGATTGAACCAAGCCGAAACGTATCAGGGCCAAAGCATCGCGCCAGCCATTGCAAAAGCGCATAGCCCAAATGTGGAGGATTGCTGTGCGTGAAGAGCCACCAGTTATAAACCAGCATGCGCCGGGAAAATCCATTCGCCTGGCGAAACAACCAGCGCGAGGGAATGGGGCTGTGTTCCAGCAATTTGGCCCGGTCAAAAGGGATGACCATTCCCCTTTCCTTTTTCAACAAGGCCAGATTGCGCTTTCGTTGCACATTATCCAGGGCATATTTCCAGCCTTTGCGCAGAACGAAGGACGTGCCGCGGTCCCAGCCTTCATGCGAACGCGTCACGGAAGCTTCCGTCGCCGTTTGTGCCGCGCCAAATTTCAATGCCAGCCGATACCACATATCCCAATCCCCGGTGAAATAGGAATTGGTCCGAAAACTGCCGAGGGCCCGTGCCGCTTCGACTCGAAAGAGTTGTCCCGGGAAAAACACGAGACATTCGTCGGCAAATGCTACCACGTCAAAGTCACGCCAGCCTTTTGGCCATGAAACCACCGACGCGGAAACCATCGTCCCGTTGTCCTTCAAAAATGTTGAACGGCAAAAATACAAGGCCCGTCCCGGCGCTTCCCGGGCCAGGGTGAGCATCGCCTCAACAAAATCGGAGTGGAGCAAATCGTCGTCGTGCAAAATCGAAAGCCAGGGCGTGCGGCAGTATTCCATGCAGGCATTCCAATTGCCAAAGAGTCCGCGATTCTGCGGATTGCGAAAATACTCGATGCGGTCGCCAAACTCTTTCAGCACAAAATCGCGCAGCGTGACATCTGGCCCGCAATCTTCGACGACAATAACTTTGACGGGGACAGTCTGGTTGAGCGCGCTGCGGATGGCGTCAAAGATATATTGGCGCCGGCTAAAAACGGTGATGGCAATGGTGATGTCCGACGCTTTTAGTTCCATGTTAAAGGTGTACTTTCAATTCGTTTTCATGGACACGCCCACTCCCGTAACAATGATGCTTCAAGAGCGTTCATGCAGTCGCAACACAAGCCGTATGGATTTCCTGCAAGAGATCGTTAAGGCTATATCGAAATTTCCATTCCGGGTAATGAGACTGGAATTTTCGCACATCACTGACCCACCAGATATGATCGCCGATGCGGTTTTCTTCGACATAGGTCCATTTCAGCATTTTGCCGCTGATTTTTTCGCACAAATCAATCGCTTCAAGCAGGGAGCAATTCGCATGGCGGCTGCCGCCGGCGTTATAAACTTCGCCGGAACGCGGTTTTTTGAAGAATTGCCAGAACATTTCTACCAGGTCGTGGCTATGGATGTTGTCGCGTACTTGTTTGCCTTTATAGCCAAAGACGCGGTAGGGTGTCCCGTCCACCGTGCAACGCATCAGGTACGCAAGAAAACCGTGAAGTTCGGTGCCGGCGTGTGTCGGACCCGTCAGGCAACCGCCGCGGAAACAGGCTGTCTTCATCCCGAAATAATTCCCATATTCCTGTACCATCACGTCGGCGGCAACTTTGCTCGCGCCAAAAAGCGAATGTTTGGTGTGGTCGATGCTCATCGTCTCGGAAATGCCCGGCTCGTATTCATGCCCGGTTTTGATCTCCCAGCGCTTTTCAAGCTCCACCAGCGGCAGACGATTGGGCGTATCTCCATATACTTTATTCGTAGAGGTGAAGATAAAAACCGCCTCCGGGCAAAACTGGCGCGTCGCCTCGAGCAAATTCAACGTGCCGACGGCATTGACGTTAAAATCTGTGTGCGGATCCCGCGTCGCCCAGTCATGCGACGGTTGGGCAGCCGTATGGATGATGAGTGAAATTTTCCTCCCGAATTTTTTGAACAGGCTCTCGACCGCGCTGCGGTCACGAATATCAAAATCGTGATGCTGATAATTCGGCAGTGAGGAAATCAATTTCTGCCGATTACTGAGAGTGGAGGCCTCCTTGCCGAAAAACCATTGGCGCAGATCGTTATCAATGCCAATGACCTCGAATCCCTCACCCGCGAAACGCTTGACGCTTTCCGAACCGATCAAGCCGGCGGAGCCGGTGATAATAACGACACTCATTAGTATTAATATGTGAATCGATAGCTTGGTCGGTAATAGATATTCAGGGCAAGATGATTTTGCACATCGAGGATTTCGCCTTGCAACCCAACATCCCCATAAATTATTGTCAACGCGTGTCGCCCTGCCATGATGCTAAAACCTAAATCCGTTTTCATCCTTAGATGGTTATTGCTATCCTCACTACAGACAACCGCCAGGCGTTTCGCCAATACGACAGCCTGACCCCGTGGTTCGGAACCGCGCCGGAAGCGCTCTTGCAGGGATTTAGAGAGATGCCTGGAATCAAAATCCATGTCATTTCGTGCGCTCAACGTCCCATGCGTTCGCCGGAAAAACTGGCGGACAACATCTGGTTTCACAGCTTGCACGTCCCCAGAATCGGCTGGCTGCGTACATTTTATCAAGGATGTGTCCGCGCCATCCGAAAAAAATTGCGCGAGATTCAACCGGACATTGTTCACGGCCAGGGCTCTGAGAAAGAAGCGGCCATCAGCGCGGCGTTCTCGGGCTTTCCCAATGTGATCACGATCCATGGCAACATGAAGGCGATCGCGGAATTTTACCGCGCGCCTTTCGGCAGTTATTATTGGCTGGCGGGCAAACTGGAAACCATGGCGCTCCGGCGGACCGACGGCGTGCTGTGCAACTCCGGTTATACTGAAAGTCTCGTCGCGCCACGGGCAAAAAATGTCTGGCGGGTGCCGAACGCCTTGCGTTCGCAGTTCTTCTCGTCCCGGGCGGAACATCCGAAAAATTTTCGCCCGATTTTGCTGAATATCGGCATCTTTGAGCCCCGCAAGCGGCAGATTGAAATCCTGGGAATGGCGCGGAGTTTATGGAAGCGCGGTTTGCGTTTTGAGATTCACTTCGTCAGCCATGCTTATCCAGGCGCAGTCAATAAAGACGAGTTTTTCAAGCAATTGGCGATCGCGGAAGCGGAAGGTTATGCGCGGCACCTGGGCTTGATGGAAATCGGTCCTTTGGTTGCTGCAATGGATGCGGCCGATGCGCTGGTCCACTTTCCGACAGAGGAAGCATTTGGGCTGGTGGTGGCGGAGGCTTTGGCAAGAAATCTGAAACTATTCGCCGCATCCGTTGGCGGCATCGTGGACATTGCGTCGGGACTCGAAGAAGCGGAACTTTTCCCGGTGAATGATTTTGCCGCCCTGGAAAACTCAATTGCACGCTGGATAAACAGCGGATGTGTTCATCCGGTCAAAGCCGCCGGGGTTATGCGACAGCGTTATTCGCCAGAAGTGGTTGCCCGCCGGCATTTAGAAATATATGGCGAAGTGCTCAATCGTCGATTGTGAATCGTCTTGAACCATCTGGCAAATACCAGGCAATAAACAGGTCAGTCTGCACCTCCTCTGTTTCCAATTTCATGGGAGGGAACTGGAGAATTCCCGCCCGGGGTTCGGCCAGCCCTTAAATTCCAATTTTTCCTTTAATCCAGAATCATTTCCGTTAGTTTTTCCATATAAATGAGCATCAGCCAGCTTTTGCGTGATCGGTTGCATTCATGCCGGTTATTTCGTGCTCACTGGCGATTGAAGAGTTTTTCATGAGAATCGCCTTCTTGACCACTGATAACCGGTGGCATTTCAAAGATTATGGGAATGCCATTCCCTATTTCGGGACCGCGCCGGAAGCGCTCTTACAGGGATTTAAAGCGGAGGCGAAAACCGAAATCCATGTTATTTCCTGTACACGACAGCCGGTGAAATCACCGGAAAAATTGGCCGACAACATCTGGTTTCACAGCTTGCATGTTCCTAAAATCGGCTGGATGCGCACATTCTACCAGGGTTGCATCCGGGCAACCCGGAAAAAATTGCGCGAGATTCAGCCGGACATCGTCCATGGACAGGGCACCGAACTCGATTGCGCTATCAGCGCGGTCCTCTCGGGATTTCCCTGCGTCATCACGCTGCACGGCAGTATGAACGCCATGGCTGCATTACATCATTCCCGCGTTGGCAGTTTTTTTTGGCTGGCGGCCCGGCTTGAGAATTTCACCCTCCCGCGGGCCGGCGGCATCATCTGCATTTCAGATTATGTAAAGGGTTTGGTGACAAAATATAAAGTTCCCACATGGGCTGTTCCCAATGCAATCCAGACAATGTTCTTTGATTTTCCCAGGGAGGCCGGTGTTCCTTTAAAAAGGCCGTTGCTCATCAACGTTGGGATTATCAGTGAGCGAAAACGCCAGCAGGAACTGCTGGCCGTCCTGGAATCTCTTCGCAATGACGGTTTGGATTTTGACACGACGTTTGTCGGTCTTTGCAGTCCCCAACTGCCCTACGCCGTTGAATTTAACCGGATGCTTGCAAGAGCGCGCGGAAAATACGGTGGTTTTGAACATATCCAAAGACTGGATGATGCTTCTTTTTGCCGATTATATGATCGCGCGTCGGCGATGATCCATTTTTCCAATGAAGAATCTTTTGGCCTGACCTTTGCCGAAGCGATCGCGCGCGGAGCCTATCTTTTTGCTTCCGATGTGGGCGCTATCCGTGATATTGCCAAAGGAGTGGAACGGGTTCAAATTTTTGGCCTGGATAAATGGGGTGAGATGAAAAATGCGGTCAGACAATGGCTCGCTTCCAGGGCGTATCAAAATCCGCGCCCGGTCAGTCCGCCCACTGAATTCATTGAGCGTTATCACCCAAAATTCGTCGCCCGCCGGCATCTGGAAATCTATCGGGAAGTGCTTAAGACCCGCGTATAAACAGCGCGCAATTTTTCCGCAACATCAATCCAACCCGCCAGTCTGGTGTCTGGTGGAGAGAGTGACGGGGCCTCCTCCCAAAATTTCCGGAGCGTTTCGACATTGCGCCGGCTGAAACCGATCTGTTTAAAATACCTGGCCTTGTCTCCAAAACGCTCCCGGGACCATTTTTGATCTTGAACCAGCACCGGCAGCCCGCAGGCAATGGCCTCATGGGCCGACAGGCACCAGTTTTCGTGCTGACTCATCAATACAAACCCGCGCGCCCGGCGCAGCAATTCGATCATTTCCGGTTCACCCGAAACAAACGGGTGATATTTCACGAATCGGCCGTCAATCAAGCTCTTGAAATGTTTCCAATAAGAGTCGGCTTCAGAATAGGGTTTACCGACAAAGAGAAGGGGAATTTCAGCGGCGCGCGCCAGGCGCGCCAATTCCACCGAGTTCTTTCTCGAGGTGATGGTTCCCGTGCAGATGAGAGACGTCTCGGAGCGGGAACCGGCGCCAGCCTGCAAATAATTCTCAGAAAGGCCAAGCGGGACAATTGAAATCTTTTCCGGCGCAACACCGTAAACGATTTCCAAAACCCGGCGTTCGGCTTCAAGGCCGACAACATTTTGATCACAATCGCGAAAGGTATTCCAGGTCAACTGTTGCTTGACCCCATTCCCAAACGGCAGCGCCAGAAGGGAGCGAACAAAAAATCCCTGGCGCTTCAATTGAGTATCGGTCCGATTGCAGGTTTCAGTGAACAGATACGTGATCACTACAGGCAGACCCACTACGTGCGCGTGTTGCACATATCCCCTGCCAGGCGCGCCAAAGAAGTGGACCAGGTCCCCCCGCTGTGCATTGTCCCACCAACGCAGGAATTCAACCTCCACGCCATTCTTTTCCAGAGCGGCTTTGGTCTGCTCGATCTGGATTTGCGCGCCCCCATGTGCCATTGAAAAGGGTAAATTATGGTCGAGGAGGATTTTCATTTAAAATTGTTGCCACGACGATAATGCAGGGGCGGGCGTTTGTGAATTTAGAAAGAGCAGCTTCCAGGATTATTTTGAGCAAAGAACAACGGCTCTTTGTCCATTGATTTCCTGTTGAGCAATGGCAAAAAGAACATCATAATAGAATTCGATGGACAACCTGTCAGCCAATAACGCCCCGGCTTTACTGAAGTCGCTCGTCATTTATGCGATGGTTGTCCCTCTGGCACTGTTGGTGGGCTATTTGCTGACTAACCCGTTGACGACTTCGTCGCTTATTTTCGTGGGTATTCTTGGCTTTGTGCTGGTCTTCCCGTTACTTGCGCGTTGGCATTACCCCTGGATGCTGTTTGGCTGGTCGGCCACCTTGATTCTATTTTTTATCAAAGGCACGCCCAATCTAGGCCAGGCCATGGTGGCTCTGAGTTTGAGTCTTTCCATCCTGGAACGCATTTTGAATCCGCAACGGCACTTTGTTCGTGTGCCTTCCGTCACGTTGCCGCTGATGGTTTTTTTGATTGTGGTGCTGATCACGGCCAAAATGAACGGTGGAATCGGGATGCATAGCTTTGGTTCGGACGTTTATGGCGGAAGAAAATACGCGTTTTTATTCATCGGTATAGCGGGCTATTTTGCCCTGGCTTCCCGCCCCATCCCCCCGGAGAAAGCCAAATTGTATGCCTCATTATTCCTGTTGGGCGCAACCACCTCTTTTATCGGCGATCTCTACCCGATTGCCCCGTCCTGGTCAATCATCATCTTTCATTTTTTTCCTCCCTCCGCAGGGGCAATTCAAGGTGGTTTTGATCTGGGAGAAGCCCGTCTTGCCGGCATCGGTAGCGCTGCCGGTGCCGTTTACTTATGGATGCTGGCCAGGTATGGTTTGCGGGGAATTTTTCTCGGCGGCAAACCCTGGCGTTTGGTTGTGTTGATTGTGTTAGGTTGCTTGATTTTTTTGGGAGGATTCCGGTCGGCCATCTTCGCTGCCGGATTGTCCTTTATTTTCATGTTTTTCGCCGAAGGATTGTATCGCACCCGAATGCTCGGGATCTTTATTTTGATCGCCCTCTTTGGCGCTACCCTGATCGTTCCGTTGGCGGACAAACTGCCGTTCACTTTTCAACGTGCGCTGTCTTTTTTGCCGATCCATGTGGATCCACTGGCCAAGGAATCCGCAGAGGCCAGCACAAATTGGCGTATCCAAATGTGGACCGCTCTCTTGCCCCAAATTCCGCCACATCTCCTGGTGGGCAAAGGTTATGCCATTTCGCCCGAAGATTATGATCAGATGATGGGTGGCGGAATGGGGTTCCAAACCATCGATGCCGCCGATCAGGGTTTGGCTCTCGCGGGTGATTATCACAATGGCATGCTTTCCGTTGTCCTGTGTTTTGGCGCCTGGGGGGTGGTTGCTATCCTCTGGTTTATGTATGCGGGATTGAAAGTCTTGTATTACAACTGGAAATATGGAAGGCCGGAACTATCCACCATTAATGCCATGTTATTGTTTATGTTTTTCAATGAAGCGGCTTCCTATCTTTCCTGCTTTGGAGGGTTGTCAATCGCCACGGATATGATGTACTTCACCGGCCCGCTCGGATTAAGCGTAGCCCTCAACCATGGCATGTGCCGCCCGCCGCCAAAACCAACCCCCATGGTTGAAACCCCCGGTCAGCGGCGGCTTGTCCCCGTCCTGCAGGCTTTTCAGCAATAGCATGGCAATGGGGTATCCTGCCATTTTCCTTGAATATATAACGAATTTGAAAGTTGAATGACCCTGTGACGACTGAAATCAATCCGCGAGGTTTTGGTTCATCGGAGCAACCTTAGGATTGCGTATATTATTTCAGCGTATCAGCTGTCCAGGCCGGTTGTTCGCCTGGTTCGCGCCCCCCATGGTGCAGGCTAAAGACAATCCAATTTCAATGTTTCCGCGGGTGGTTCATCGCCCTTCATTGTCATCCGGCTGGCGGTCAACGCGGTCCACGATATACGAAGGTCTCTGTTTCACTTCATGATGGATGCGCCCGATATATTCGCCGAGTATGCCCAAACAGATCAACTGCACCCCTCCCAGAAAAAACAGACCGACGGCCAAGGTCGCAAAGCCCGGCAGATTGTATCCGACGATCAAGCGTTGAAGGAACAAGAACGCGCCGTAAGCAAAGGAAAAGCCGGCGACACAAAACCCGACGAGCGTCGCCAGGCGCAAAGGCGTTTCACTGAAAGTGAAGATGCCATCGGCGGCGAGCATGAGCAATTTGCGGAAAGTGTATTTGGGCTGGCCGCCGGCGCGTTCATGGCGTTCGTAATTGAACCCGGTTTGCCGCAACCCGACATAGCTGCGCATGCCGCGCACAAACCGGCGGCGTTCGGGCATGGTCTTCAACAAATCGACCACCCGCCGGCTCATCATGGCAAAGTCGCCGCTATCCAGGGGAATTTTGATCGGAGTCATGGCCGCCATCACGCGATAAAAAGCCCAATACAAAAAGCGCATCACAAAATTCTCTTTCCGGTTTTGCCGGATGGCATAGACGACATCGTAACCTTCGTTGAGTTTCGCGTAGAATGCCGGAAGGATTTCCGGCGGGTCCTGCAGGTCCCCGTCCAAAATCGCGACCGCTTCCCCGCAGGCAAGGTCTAATCCCGCGCAAATGGCCATTTGATGTCCGAAATTGCGCGCCAGATGAACTCCGACAAAATGGCTGTCCTGCCGGCAAAGTTCGGTGATCAGCTTGCCTGTTTCGTCTGTGCTGCCGTCGTTGACGAGAAGTATTTCGGAGGAATCGGGCAATGACGGCAATATTCCGGCGAGCCGGTGCTTCAATTGGTCAAAAATGACTGCTTCATTAAACAATGGGATGATCAAAGATAATTTCATTGCGGTGGTCTATCCGGCGAAGACTTGATCGGCTTGCGGTAAATGGCCATGACCGAGGTTCCCATCCATCGTTGAGGGATGGGTTCCAGTGTGCTGATGAAACCTAGAAACCAGTTGGCAAAACAGCCCGGCGGCTTAAATCCAGTCTGGACGACTTGTTGTGGATCCGTCCGGCCCGACAACCAAATCCGTCGCAATAATAGGATCGGCACCAGCGGTAATCCCCAATAAGTGGCAGCGACATTTTGCAAATTCACATCATCGCAAATTTCTTCCAAAGATTTAAGAGTATACCGCCGTTGATGACCCGCCACCGTGTCATAAATAGAAAACAGACTCATCAACGCAGGAACATTGATCAATAAATAGCCGCCGGGCTTCAAATGATAGAGGACTGCTTCCAGAAATTCCTTCTCCTTTTCGATATGCTCGATGACATCGAACAAAATCAAATAATCATATCTTCCTTCCATTTGTGGATTGCGGTCGAAAATATTGTAGCAAAACCGCGGAAGGTTTTTGGCCAGAGATTCACGCAGGGCCAAGTCATTTAAGTCAAACCCATCCACCTTGGCGCCGACATACTTTTCAAACTGTATTTGTAGCATGCCATGACCACATCCGATTTCCCCAATTTTCGCGGTCGAAAAATCGAGGTTTCTGCCAATTTTGCGCAACACTTCAAAACGTCGCTTGATCCAAAAATGCGTGATCGACGCGATTTTAAACCACTCATCCACCATGTGTACCGGGGCGGGGGGGGAAAGATAGGTGACATTCGACACCGATGCAGATTCTCCTGTTGTTGTCGACATGCCAGATTTTAACAAGTCATACTTATCAAGGCAATCTTTAGGCCGACGGAGAGACGACTGTTTCATTGACAATTCCGGGGTGCTCCTTCAGCTTTATACTATGTCGTCTTTGCCTCGAAGGTATTTTATTCCAATTTTTTTGGCCATCTTGCTTGGCGGATGTTGCATGTTGTTTTACCTGACTCCTTTGACCGTCCGCCGGGGCGATTGGGTGCATAGCGTTTTAATGAATTGGCATGACTTCGGTTTTTTTAATCTCAAGGGGCAATTGGTACACAACGCCGGGGGAAGCGGCCTTCCTGAACATCCGGATGTCTACAGTGGACATCGGGCTTACAGTCTTTATCCGGCATATTTTGTCGATTGGATTTTTAATGATTGTGACAGCGGGCTGGCTTTCTTTCTGGTTTTTTCCGCTATTCTTGGCTTGTCAATTTGGCTTCTCTTGGGAGGGGGGATCATGGGAGCAATCACCGCGGCCCTGATCGTTTATTCCGCTTCTTATCTTCGCATGATTCCAGCATTGGATCCATTGAATCTCCCGGTGTTATTCGGCATCCCCTTTCTCTTTCGAGTGCGCGAATTGCTCAACAGGGAAAGGCTGACCATGGCCACCCTGGCCATTTTATTTGGCATCATGGTTTTTTACATGCCGATGAATTGGACGACGATCGTCGCACTGGGGATCACCATTATTTACCTAGCCGTTGCGCGGCCGGTTAATTTAAAAAGAGTTTGGGGATTCGCTCTTTTTTCCGCCCTCGGCGGCGCCATGGTTCTGGCGATTTCACTGGCGTCAAGAATGGGTGGCAAATCCGAAACCGGCGCGACCGGCCATTTCACGATTTTTTACAACCATTATCTCATCGGCCCGGGCGGTTACGACGATAATGGAATGAATTGGGTTAGAGCGGCGGCCCGTTTGACTGTTGCCAATTTCGTCGCCTTGTTGCCTCTTTGGATGGTTTTCCTGTGGAAAATCTGGCGGATTGCCCAGGTGGAAAAGACAATTTCTCAAAAACTTCTTATCTGTTTGTCGCCCCTGCTGGCCGCAATTTTTTTCATTGCTGTGTTGCGCAATTATTTTGCCCACCATCCCTGGATGGCTGGGCCAGTGCTGATTTACGGAATAGTATTTTCTTTGAGGCTGCTGTTGGACCGTCAGCCGGAGGCGCCGATCACCGCCGGGGACCGCCGTTTTTGGATCATGACTGCGGTTCCGATCTCGGTGGGGTTTATTTATGCGATTGTCGTTCTAGCATGGCTGGGAGCCAATGCTGTTGAGATGGATTCTGTTTTACGGCTGACCGACAAACATACTCCGCGCACGGGCATCATTTTTTATTCGCCCTCCGATCCCGGGATTGCTCAATCTGCTGGCAGTTTTCATTCGCTCATTGATCGTCAAGTGGTACCGCTAACAAGTTCAAATTCGATCCCGCAAGAGTTTCTGGGTTCCACCGGCGAAAGATTTTATCTCAGTTCCCATGTTTTGTCCGATAATCCAAACTTGCTCGCACAAACGGAGATTGAAAAGAAACCAGGCATCATTACCTCGACATTAAATTGGTACCGGACACATATTGCCAAACGCCCTCCCGGCGGTCGCATTGATATGTCGGGCAGCCTTTATCTTTATCGCATGCCCTAAGGCGAAAGCTAAACTTCAAAATGGATCGATATTTATCTTCCAAACAAGTCCATTTGCGGCGGCGGGGCCAGCTTTTTCAATTTCTCGCGGTCTTCCTGCCGGCGTGATTGGCGCACATTGCCTTCCGGCGTCAGTTCAGACTCTTCCAGGTTCGATAAAATTTGTTTGGCACGCTCCAAAACCTCTTTAGGGACCCCCGCCAGCCGGGCCACCTGGATACCGTAACTTTTATCGGCGCCGCCGGTGACGATTTTTCGCAGAAAAACGATCTGGTCATGCCATTCGCGGACGGCCACGTTGAAATTTTTCAATCGCGCCAGGCGCGAGGCCAGTTCGGTCAATTCATGATAATGCGTGGCAAACAATGTTTTGGCGCCGACCTGATTATGCACATGTTCGAGAATGCTCCAAGCCAGTGAAAGCCCGTCAAACGTGCTCGTGCCGCGGCCGATCTCGTCCAGCACGATCAAACTGCGCAGCGTGGCGTTGTTCAGGATGTTTGCGGTTTCAGTCATTTCCACCATGAACGTGCTTTGGCCCCGGGCCAAGTCATCGCTGGCGCCAATGCGGGTGAAAATCCGGTCCACCAGGTCGATCCGCGCCTCCGCTGCCGGGACAAATCCGCCCGTATGCGCCATCAAAGTGATCAGTGCAACCTGCCGGATATAGGTGGATTTGCCGGCCATATTTGGCCCCGTGATCAATGCAATCTGCGTCTCACCATCCAGGGAGGTGTCGTTGGGCACGAAGCGCTCCTCCAAAAGATTTTGCTCCAGGACGGGATGACGGCCGTCATGAATTTGCAGGACCCCCTCGCCGGAAATTTGCGGGCGGCAATAATTATGCAGGCGCGCAGTCTCCGCGAATGATGCCAGCACGTCCAATTGTGCCAGCGCGGTCGCGGTTTGCTGGATCTCTTTCAATTTGCCCAGGACCTCTTCACGCAAGCGTTGGAACAGTTCATATTCCAGCTTCACGCTGCGCTCTTCCGCGCCGAGAATTTTCCCCTCCATCTCCTTCAATTCCGGCGTGATGAAACGCTCGCCATTGGCGATGGTCTGCTTGCGGATATAATGCGCGGGGACCTTGTCCAGGTTGGCTTTGGTGACCTCGATGTAATAACCGAAAACCGAATTGAACCGGACTTTCAACGAGGAAATGCCCGTATGGATGATTTCATCCGCCTGCAACTTCGCGATCCAATCCTTGCCGCCGCGGGTGGCTTGCCGGATCTCATCGAGCGCCGCGTCAAACCCGTCGCGGATCATGCCGCCTTCCTTGATGGCCAGCGGCGGATCGTCCACGACCGCGCGCGCGAGCAACGCGGCCAGTTCGGGTGATTCGGAGACCTGCGCGTTGAGCGTTTCAATCAGATTTTGCCGGGCGTCCTTTAGTTTCAGCTTTGCGG
>Ga0206805_1053_pt1 | contig 25591 bp, 17 predicted proteins | sample Alteio_BWOrgCont_59_FD_152890 | JGI IMG/M metagenome (GOLD analysis project Ga0206805, IMG submission 152890) | Enriched cells from forest soil in Barre Woods Harvard Forest LTER site, Petersham, Massachusetts, United States -... | ecosystem: Environmental > Terrestrial > Soil > Temperate forest >... | reverse complement strand
ATAGGCACTCCATTGAAATCGGAAGAGCTTAAAAAACATATTGATTTCGCTTTCCTTTGTCTGCACGGGGCAGGAGGGGAAGATGGTAGCATACAAGGCTTGTTAGAATACTTGAAAATCCCTTATTCGGGTTCAGGGATATTGTCTTCTGCACTGGGTATGGACAAGGCCCTGCAACGCCAGTGGATGAAAAGCTATGGCTTTGAAACTCCGAATTATATCAGCCTAAAAAGAAGTAATATTTCAGATAAATCGCTTAAGAAAATATATACTGAAGTAAAGAAAAAAATAAGCATACCTTGTGTTGTAAAGCCTTCGCACCAAGGCTCTTCTATTGGCGCTACGGTACTTGCAAAAAGTGATTTTGCTTCTTTCGAAAAAGCGGTACTGCGGAGCTTTTTTATGCGCAAAATTACCTACAAAGAGTGGGGAGCATATAAGGAACCGCAACAAGTTGCTTTTGTTCGTGAACTGTCTGATATCCGTGAAGGGATAGGTTTTCCGCTTACATTGAAATACAAAAAAAACACAGCAGTTATACAACATCCCGAAGAGTTGTTGACCAACATCAATGCCTCTTTTGAGAAGTCGAAGGACGATATTTTACTGGAAGCGGGTAAGTATTAATTTACTAATTTTGCACCCAGCAGGTCGTTCTATCGCTCCATAGTGATATGGGGAGGAAAGTCCGGACAACAATGAGCATCCCGCCCCTGAAGTACGGGGGACACTTGGTAGTAAATACCGGGTGATGGATAGTGTCACAGAAAATTACCGTCTCTGACTAAACCCCAGGGATAAGGGTGAAAACGCGAGGTAAGAGCTCACGATTCTGTAAGGCAACTTGCAGGAGGGAAAAACCCCGGGAGTTGCAAAACCAAATAAGCCTGGGCTTGAGGGTGGCTCGCCCGATCCAGGTGGGTAGGTTGCAGGATTCGCGAAAGCGGACCTATACCGGTGCAAACCGGTGTAAGATAAATGATAGGATCCTTTTTAATTTATTAGAAAGCAGACAGAATCCGGCTTACAGACCTGCTTTTTTATTTACCCAAACCATTATCTTTGCCCCTACTAATGAGGTTATAGATGAAATACATTTTTACTGCCTTCTTGTTGTTTGTTCTAACTTCTTCCTGCATAAAAGCACAGGACACCATTGTGCTGAACGACGGCAAAAAGATATTAGCCCAACATATACATATCAGGCAAAAAATCTATTACAAGAATTCTACAACCCACCTAAAAGACTCCATAGCGAAATCACAAGTAAACTATGTAATTCATGAGTCTGGCTGGAAAATACCTATGATTCCGCCTCCATGGCTTCCTTATTTTGTAATCACTCCCGGGATTGGGTTGAGTACAATGCCATACCTTTTCCGTTCTATTTTAGGCGATTCAGGTTCAACCATCCAGGCTTCAACGCCTGTATATACCCTCAATGTAGATTATGATCAAAATTCACAATTTAGTATTGGAATTGGTTTCGCCTGGCAATCTGTCAAAATCAATCCCTATACTTCCTATAATGGACAATTATCCACCTATAGTTTTAATCCTCTTTTTCCCAGCGTAAACATTCATCCCTCCCCCACCATTTTTATCCCCAACTCTTATTTTGGTGGATCTGATAATACCATTCTCGAAACAATTACCCGGTTCAATATAGGTGTTCGATTACTTTATCACATCCGCAATGATGATGATGAAGATTTTTATTTGGGTACCCGTCTGGGAGTTTCTTTCTGGACCGATAAAAGTATCCCCATGGGATATAACTCTATGACTAATTTAGTTGCACCAAGTGTGCAATTTGTAATAGGGGTAAGAAAGAGACTTAACGACTTTATGGGTATAACCCTGGAAGGTGGAATTGGTACACCTTATTTTGCAAACGCAGGGATTTCCTTCAAAGTAAACACCAAGCACCCAACCCCTGCTCATCCCTAAAATTTATTTACTTGTTCACCACTACCATCTTCCTTGTACCCTTGAAGTTGTTGGTAGTAATGGTGTAGTAGTATTCGCCGGGGGCAAGTGGTTGGCTATATTGTAATTGATGTTCGCCTGCTATTTGGCTGCCCAAATTTTGGGTGAAAAGTTTCCGCCCTACGGCATCATAAACTTCAAAGGTTACAAAACTACTTGTGCGTGGTATGGTGTATATAATAGTGGTTTGAGTATTATAGGGATTAGGGAAATTTGTTAATACATAGTTTGTCTCCTCGTTATTAGTTGTTGTTGTACCGGGCTTATATAACATCAGTTTATATATGGTATTTCCACTGGCATAGAAAAGGGAATCACCAAACTTGCGGAAACGATTAATATACGGTAGTGGTTGTGTATATGGCACAGAAGCAATGCCAAAACTACTGTCCAAGGCCCATGAGTTACCCCCATCTTTTGTAATGTATGACATACCTGTCCATCCACCAATCCAGCCTACTGTATCATTTATAAACCCACACCCTTCTTCATCATAATTAGGTATAAAGGGATGTTCCGTCCATGTTTTGCCACCATCGGTTGTTTTTACAAAATAGGTCTTATAGCTTCCTAAATTATTGGATATGTAAATCCCGCTGTTTCCCGTATATTCAATACTTCCATAGCCCACATTACGGCTCGGAAAAAATATTTTCCAAACATGGTCGGTATCGTTCCGGGTGGCTTCATAAACGGTCTGCCAGGTTTCACCCCCATCAGTAGTATGCAGGATTACAGAATTAGGGCCGTTTTGCCCCGTAATAAATCCCGTATCTTTACTCCAAAACCAACCGTCAATTAACCCCACGGAAGCATAGGAACTCATATCGTAAGTCTTCCAACTTTTCCCCCCATCAATAGTTTTAGCCAAAACAGACGGTCCGTAATATCTACCATAAGCATATACAACTGAGCTGCTAACAACAGAAATGCCACATATACCTTTAGGACGTGGTGAGGGGAAATTAACAGGAGTTAATGTTTTTCCACCATCATTAGTGGAATACATTGCTACTGTATCTGACGTTACAGTTTGATCACCCAGATTGCCAATAAAGCCATGAAGTGAGTCGATAAAACCAACCGAACGTAGGTAAGATTCCATGCTGTCATGCACCAAAGTCCATGTGACACCAGCATTTCTTGTTTCATACACTTTTCCGAGAATTTTATCAGTAATGGAGTACGCAGCTATAGGTTCTACCAACCATCCCTGGTTGGGATTGATAAAATAGACATCATCAAAACGCTCAGGAGTAGTTGGGGTATTAGGATAAACTACCCAATTGTATTGGGCAAATAGCTTTGTAGATGCTATGCACAATAATACTGAAAGAAAAATTCTTTTTCTCATGTATCTTCAATTCATTTCAACTGTAAATATACTTAAATATCTCTTTTACAGACATTTTTAATATCTATTTGATTTTTCGCCTATCTTTGAGTTATATACCCTTTTCTATTGAAGAAAATACTTTCTATATTTTTTGTTTTAGGATTCTTTAGTGTCAGTTCAGCACAAACCTGGACCACCGTTGGAGGCGGAATATCCGCCGGAGGCTATGTTACAACTTTATTCGTTTACGATTCTGTAATGTATGCTGGGGGCTATTTCTCCTCGCCCGGAAATAATATTATACAATGGAATGATATCACTTGGAAAAACCTAGGCTCAGGTATCAATGGCAGAGTTTGTGCCATAGGTATATATAAAGATACTGTTTACATGGGTGGATATTTCAGCTCTGCGGGCGGGCATTCGGCAGGTTGTGTCACCAAATGGGATGGCACTTCATTTGCCAATGCAGGCTTTGATGTAGAAGGAGGGTTGGGCCAGGTGAATGTTATTCAAGCATATAACAACTTACTATACATTGGAGGGGAATTTGATTCAGTAAATCATAAGCGTCCTTCCGGACTTGTTACTTGGAACGGCAATAAGGTAGATTCGCTTCACATTGCTTACGGCGGCGATTGGAATAATGTATGCGCCTTATCAATCTATAAAAATGAGCTATTAATGGGTTTTGGGCCTCTTTACTATGGTACTTTTGGTCAACCGATAGTTGGGTGGAATAATAAGGGCTTTTCATACCCAGGTAATGGTTATTTTTATACTAGTTCAAATAACTCACCAATATATATGACCCACTTCTGTCTAATTGATACCGAGTTTTATGTTGGTGGCTCTTTTTTATACTTTGAGGACCAAAATCTAAGTCGCCCTATAAAAGACACAGTAAATAATATTGCCATGTGGAATGGCAAAGAATGGTCTGGCTTGGGTAAGGGTATCAATGGCACTGTTTATGCATTGGTTTCTTATCATAACCTTATAGTTGCTGGTGGTAGTTTTGATAGTGCGAGTGGTATTCCGGTTAATAATATAGCCGCATGGAACGGCGTTTCCTGGGAACCCCTGGGCAATGGGCTAAATGGCACTGTATATACATTAGCAGTATTTGATAGTAATTTGTACGCTGGAGGCAACTTCTCTTCTCCCGGAAATGGTATTGCTAAATTTAATCCTACGTTGAGGATTCCCTCACCCATAATAAACAATGACAGCATCAATATCTTTCCAAATCCGAATAATGGTCAGTTTACGATTGTTTGTAACAGAGCCATTACAACAAACAATCAACCTATTCTTGAAATATACAATAACCTGGGCCAAAAAATCTATTCTGCCAATTTAACCGATAGCAACAACCTTATTGATATTGGCAAACAAGCTAAAGGAATATATATTTACAAAATAACTTCTTCAGGTACTAATCTAATAAATCCGGGGAAGTTTGTAATAGACTGATTTTGAAATATACTTAACGGATACTTATTTCAGATTCGCTATTTCAGCAGGAGGAACATAATCATGCACCCGGTTTTTAATCGGCGTTAGCGACTTGAGGTAGGCAAACATGCATTTTAGGTCTTGATCAGACATTACCTTCCCAAATACCGGTGGCATCGGTGGCATAATGGGTCTTCCGGCTTCCACACCCATAAATTTCCCGCTCCGTAATATTTTTATAAATAGTTCTTCTGTCCAGCCTCCTATGCCCGTATTAGTGTCAGGAGTAAGGTTGGCAGCATACGAAATTCCCCAAGGGCCCACCCACGCAGTAAGATCGCTGCTACCAAGATACCATTTTCCGGGAGTAATCTGGTTAGCATCAATGTCCGGTAATTTCATATCTCCCGGAGAACCTGAAAGCGGACGAGTACTGTCAACAATGGGTCCCTGGGCGGTCATAACTTTTGGCGAATGGCAATCATTACATCCACCTACCATTACCAGGTTTTCGCCATGCGTTATCATTTGTTGATGCGTCATCGCCGGTGGAGATGAAGCTGTTTTCTGCTCAGGTTCAGTACAACAGTAAAGTGATAATACTGCCTGGCCAACAATTAAACAGGCTGTTACAGATACTAATTTGTGTAGTTTATTCATATGTGTAGAGATTAGGCATCAAAAATAAAAAATACTTTTTATTGTACAATCACCTGCATATTATCCTGCTTTAACATTTATCTCGTTTTGGGTTCCATTTCTAATAATTTCTTATCTTTGCCGCCCAATAAATAAAAATAAGAACGAATGTACTTAACATCAGAAGCCAAAAAGCAGATATTCCGTGAACACGGAGGCGCTGAAACCGCGACTGGGACATCAGAATCTCAAATTGCCCTCTTTACTACCCGCATCAATTTCCTTACCAAGCACATGCAGCAAAACCCAAAAGACTTGGGTACCAAAAGGTCGCTGGTAAATATGGTGGGTAAACGTAAAGCTCTATTAGAATACTTGAAAGCCAAAGATATTGCTCGTTACAGAGCGCTTATCAAAAAGCTCGATATCCGCAGATAATTAAAGGATTTAAGGTTTAAGATTTAAGATGTGTGATTTATAAAGTCATTATAGATTGTGCTGCTTAAATCTTAAATCTTATTTCTTAAATCTTAAATTACAATTATGAATATACAAAACATTAAAATCGCTCTTCCCGGAGACGGCGAGCGGTCTATTACCATAGAAACGGGTAAACTGGCTAAACAAGCCGATGGAAGCGTAGTAGTTCGCATGGGCGACACCATGTTATTAGCTACCGTAGTATCTTCCCAAACTGCTAAAGAAGGTATGGATTACCTTCCTTTATCGGTTGATTACCAAGAAAAATTTGCATCATCAGGACGTATCCCAGGCGGTTTCTTCAAACGTGAAGCCCGTCCTTCGGAATATGAAATCCTTATCTCTCGCTTGATTGATAGGTCTTTACGTCCTTTATTCCCGGACGATTACCATGCTGAAATACAAGTACTGGTATATCTTATTTCTGCCGATGGCCACGTTATGCCTGATTCGCTTGCCGGATTGGCTGCTTCTGCTGCCATTGCCGTATCGGATATTCCGTTTAACGGACCTATTTCCGAAGTGCGTGTAGCTAAGATAGATGGTAAATTTATCGTTAACCCGACTTTTGAAGAAGTAGAAAAAGCAACCATCGATATTATTGTTGCCGGAACCATGCATGATTTGAACATGGTAGAAGGTAAAATGAGCGAATGCAGCGAAGCTGAAATGATTGAAGCCCTTAAACTGGCTCACGATGTAATTAAGGCCCATTGCAAGGCTCAGTTAGAATTGGCTAAGATGGTAGGCGCTGAAAAGAAACGCGAATACTCCCACGAAACCAATGATGACACGTTGAAGGAAAATATGCGCAAGCATTGTTACGATAAGTTTTATGCTATTGCCAAAGAAGGAACTGCCAACAAACATATCCGCAATGAAAAGTTTGAAGCTATTCGCGAAGAATTTATTGCTACTCTTACCGACGAAGAAAAAGATGAAAAAGGCGGCATGATGAAACGCTACTTTTTCGAAATAGAAAAAGATGCCGTTCGTGATTGCATGCTGAACGAAAAACTTCGTTTGGATGGACGAAAAGGAGATGAAATCCGCCCGATTTGGAGCGAAGTAGCTTACCTGCCTATGGCGCATGGTTCAGCTATCTTCACCCGTGGCGAAACCCAATCACTTACCACCGTTACCCTGGGCAGCAAATTAGATGCCCAGTTGATTGACGGAGCCGTGATTGACGGAACCAACAATTTTATGCTTCACTATAACTTCCCTCCCTTCTCAACCGGTGAAGTGAAAATGATGCGTGGCACCGGACGCCGCGAAATCGGCCATGGTAACCTCGCATTAAGAGCGTTAAAAGCCGTTATGCCACAAGATAATCCTTATACTATACGTATTGTTTCCGATATTTTAGAATCCAATGGTTCATCATCTATGGCTACAGTTTGTGCCGGATGTTTGGCCCTTATGGATGCGGGTATACAAATCAACAAGCCGGTAGCAGGTATTGCTATGGGATTGATTGCTGACCCTAAAACTAAGAAATTCGCTATTCTTTCCGATATATTGGGAGATGAAGATCACCTCGGCGATATGGACTTTAAAGTAACCGGAACCAAAGACGGTATTACTGCTTGCCAAATGGACATCAAGATTGACGGACTATCATACGAAGTGCTTGCACAAGCGTTGGAACAAGCCCGCAACGGCAGATTACACATTTTAGGTGAAATGGCCAAAACCCTTGAAAAACCAAATGCTGACTACAAACCCTATGCTCCTAGAATCATACAAATTAAGATTCCTAAGGAAATGATTGGCGCGGTTATAGGTCCGGGTGGTAAGGTGATACAAGGCATACAAGCCGATACCGGTGCGGTAATTGTGATTGAAGAAAAAGACGGAATGGGTATTGTAGATATTTCCTCTCCTAACAAAGAAGCTATTGATGCGGCTTTAGCAAGGATTAAAGGAATTACCACACTGCCAGAAGCCGGAACAGAATACGAAGGCAAAGTAAAAAGCATTGTTGAATTCGGCGCATTTGTTGAATTCCTGCCGGGAAGAGAAGGACTGCTCCACATTTCGGAAGTAGACTGGAAACGCCTCGACAGCATGGAAGGACTGTTTAAAGAAGGTGATATGGTGAAGGTAAAACTTCTCGCCATTGACCAAAAAACAGGCAAGTTCCGCTTATCGCGCAAGGCTCTTTTACCAAGGCCTGAAGGCATGCCAGAACCTACCGAAGAAGAAAACAGCGGATTCCGCTCTTCCGGTGGAGGTGATAGACGTGGCGGTGGCGACAGACGCGGCGGTGGACACCGCAGGTAGTCGGATTCCGATAGTTATCGGGACGACTGGCATTAACATAAAAAGTAAAAGCCCTTTCAGAAATGGAAGGGCTTTTTTAATTCTACTCTTACTAGTGGCAATTATTTTTGCAGCAACATCTTTTTTGTGTCTATTACCGCGCCGTTTACAACAAGGCTGTATGCGTAAATACCATTAGCCAAATTGTCTGGAGTAACATTTAAAGTACCATTACCCGTTTGACTGAGTTGTATGGTTTTTATTTGGTTCCCATACGTATCATAAAACATTATACTTGCTCCTATAGTTCCTTGTGGCAAATAGTAATTTATTTTAGTGCCTGTGCTGAAAGGGTTAGGAGTATTTTGGTAAAGCAAAGGGGCATCTGTTGAACCAAGGGTAACATTTTGCTCCGAAGTAATAGTTGGATTATCACCTGTGGATGAAGAACCTTGATTCAGACGATTTTGAATATTTGTTACAATAGCTCTAAGGCTGTCTATTGTTAGTTGTTGCTTAGACTGTATCAGGCTATCAGCTTTATGGTTACTGGTAACCGTTGAGTCCAATTGTTTAATGGCATTCACAGCAGTATATAATACCCCTTCTTCATATATATTCAATATAGTTTCCTGGCTATGCGTAACCGTATCGTTTATTTTTGAAGACAATACAGCACTTGGAACATTTCTTTGCAGGTTTTGAGCTAGTAATCCTATATACCTGTTAGATGTATTAAATCCGCCTTTTCCACTGTAATTATAGGATACGGGATTTAGATTACGAATGGCTTTAATACCATATGTAAAGGGTGATACATTCGTTTTTAGATTTGAATCCGATGGTATTACAGTGCCATCAATTCTTGCATAATCGTTGACATCTAATAAATAATCCGGAACATCGGAGCCAAAGTCATAGCCAAGGTCTACCGTTCCACCAGTATGGGCAGATACACCTCCCGGGTAATGAGGAACAAATATGGCGTATCCATAATAATAAGACGAACCCGCATCACCATCTGCATCAAACCAGCCTGCCACTGGATAGAATTGAGAACCAACCGAATAAGGCATTTGACTTTGGAGTCCAATAACGGGTTGTGGAGAACTAACTGAACCACTGCTGGCATCAAGATTTTCTACATATTCCCCGATTGTATTGTAAGAGCCGGAACTTTGATTTACCTGAAGTTTTGCCATCTGAGAACCGCTACAGAGCACCCCTATATTTACATTGTCTGCACTAGAACCTGCTCCATTCCCCAAAAAGAAGAAGTTGCCTCCATTCAAATCTATTGCGCCCGTGCCGCTTGCTGGTAAAGTAGTTGGCGAGGAACAGGTTCCAATACCCCCGTTGCCATTCGGGAATCCCATGTATACTACATTGCCTGAATTATCTACTGTTAAAAATCCCTGGCTGGAAACATAAGAATATTCTGTAGAAGCTGCTGTAAGGTCGCGGAATTGTAAACCACTGGCCCCCGTTGCTGTTCCTGTGCCAATAGGGCTAAAGCTTGATACCGGGGCAACTGAAGTTGAATAGGTAGAGGCCGCTGCTGAGGAATAGCTGATTTCTAACCTATTTAGAGCCCCCCCACTTATGTTCGACATACCTATACCTACATTTTGAGCATTATTTCCCAGTATAAAATTATTGCTTACCACAGCAACAGCGCTTGCTCCTATGGCACATGAGTTCACTACTCCATCTACCAGGTCCGATTTCCATCCCAACAATACATTATAGTCACCTGTTTGGTGGCTTGGGCTGCACCTTGCTCCTATCATTACATTGTAGTTGCTGGCGTTTGTATTTCCTCCATTAATGTCTGCATAGTCACCAATTATTACGTTACTGTAACTAGCTATATTCCCCGTTTCAGAAGCAAAACCCATTGATACGCTACTATCTCCGTTGACATTGGCAGCTGATGAATGCGCTCCAAAAAAGGAGTTCTCTGCCCCGTATGTGTTCCAAAGTCCACAATCTTTTCCATAAAAGGAATTACCATTGGCGCTTATATTATGTTCTCCGCATTGGTATCCCATGATGGTATTCCAACTACCTGTAGTATTTGAATAGCCTGCAAAGTACCCCAGAAATGAATTATAATTACCTTGTGTATTCGAGAGTCCAGTATTACTTCCTACAAATGTATTTTCCGTTCCACTAGTATTATCATTACCTGTCTCCATTCCTAAAAATGTGTTATCGGATCCGCTGCTAAAAACAGGGCCTGCTCCGTACCCTAAAAATGTATTATCTGTACCTGTACCGGTATTATTTCCTGCGACCACTCCTACATACGTGCTGGTTATGATATTATTATTCCATAGCACATAAGATCCATCTATCTGGTATCCATTTCCGCTCCCCAGAATGTCCAAATCTCCATTCGTGGTTAGCTGCATTTGATCAGTACCCCCCGTGCCAAAATTAATTGGGTAACTACCACTGCATTTTAAATAGATTGGATTAGTTGCCCCAGTAGTAGTTGTTACACTATAAGTCCAATTCTGCGCATTACTCTTCACAATAAATATTAGTGAAAGAGCGAATAAAAAGATTATTTTTTTCATGACATGTAAAATTTATTGGTTTATAATTTGGGCACAAAACTACTATGCCAAAAAGCGAAGTGTATCAACTATGTCGTGAAAGACAAAAACTATGTTGTGAAAGACAAATTTTATGTCGTGAAAGACAAATTTCGTGTATTAAAAAAAACGGATTTTTGCCCTTTTAACTTCTCAATTCTTTTATAAAAAGCATCCCGGTAGTGCCTGCCGAGGGTAACCTGCTTGTTAGTCCACCCGGGGAAAAGATTGTTAAGGGTTATAAAGTCGTGGGTGCACGAATGCACCGCATCAACAGACAAAAGGGTGAATTTATTCACTTTAAAAAGCTTACCTGAATATTTTAAAAACAAAGGAAAACTTACGTTCATCAAAGTATATTCCTTAGTTTCATTTTTAAGCCACACCACTTTGTTCCTGCTGCTTATTTCATCGGTAACTACTAATACTATATCTGAAAAATCGACTTTCAATTTTTCATGCATTTCTGCCACATTAAAGAAAAAGACAGGAGAGTGCGCTTCCTCTTTATGTTCGTCCAATAAATTTGTATGTGATGCTTCCTCCATACACTTACATTTTCTTGTACTAAGTAAAGGTATTATTAATACCATCCACTTAACTCATGCAAATATATACACAATAAAATTAGAAAAGCAAATTATTATCTTAAGTTTTTGTTACTTTATGGGGAAAATCTTACCATTCATAACCAAAACTTATCATCCTCCCCATCCCGATAGCTATCGGGAGTCAATGACCGTTTTGCATAGCATTTGCCAAGCATTTGTATTGACCGACTAATTGTCACAACATTTGCTTTTCGTGTGACACATAGTAAATAACTGAATATCAATACATAACAAGCAAATAGTACACTTTCTACTGTCGCCAAAAGTGTGACGATTAAGCTCTGCAAAAAAATCTGAAATGTTGAATCATTTAAGATAACCCCATCTTCTACTCTACCCCATTACTATTTATATACCAAAATATACTATCTTTGGTTTGTATTACACCTGTTAAAACATGCAAAAAACGACTTTTCATTTTTTTATTTTTTTATCGGTAATCCTATTATCAGTCAGCTCAAAGGCTCAAACTTGGTATTGGACCAGCCAGGCCGATAGCAGCAATTCACAAACTGCCAGCCAGGTGGCAGTGGATAGAAACGATAATCCTGTATATACGGGATATTGCAGCGGCAGCCGGATGTCTTTTGGGAATATTGGCATCTATATTACAGGCCCCCAAGTTGATTTTCTGGCTAAATATAATAGTTCCGGAAAACCTTTATGGGCAAGAACTGCAACGGCACTCAATGGCTCAACTTATATCTACGGAATGTCTGTAGCCACCGACCGGAATAATGCGATTATAGAAGCGGGTTATTTTACGGATTCCATTGCATTTGGCGCATATCACCTACACTCCAACGGCTCAAATTATAATAGCTACCTCGTAAAGTATGATGCAAATGGCAATATACTTTGGGCAACTTCATCAACTGCCGCGAAATCGCAAAACTGCGACAACCTGGCATATACAGTAGCCACCGATAAGCAGAATAATATATTGTTAACAGGCTATTTTACTGATACGGCATTTTTTGGCAAGGATACTCTGATAGCAGCATCTTCTATAGATATGTTTTTGGTAAAATACACTCCTGCTGGCAAGGTAATATGGGCAAGGACAGCCACCTTAGGCGGAGGGGCTGATGCATATGCTTTTTCAGTAGCAACCGACGATAGCAGCAATGTATTCATAGGGGGTAATATAAACGGACTAGTAACTTTTGGTTCAACACCTGCATTAAATGGTACTGCCAGCGTTTACCTGGCGAAATACGATTCTTCCGGAAAAGCGAAATGGTCGCTCAATACTACAGCTACCCCGGGTTCAGAATATCCTACACCTGTGGTGGTTGACAGAAGTAATAATGTATATATCGGCGCCCAATTCACCAATGCATCTATTACATTCGGCAAATCAGTGGTGACTGATGGTGCTTCACCGGGTTGTTCCAACGCATTGCTTGCAAAATACGACCGCAATGGGAACCCGCTATGGGCCACTTGCGCTGATTATATATCAAATGCTGAAGTATGCGTTATTATTGAATCATCAGCGGCAACCGACCGTTGCAACAATGTATATTGGTCGGGCTTATGCTCCGATTCCTTTGGAGTTGGAAATGTAAAAGTTACTATACCTAATGGAAACATTAATCAAAGTACACCGTTTGCTTATGTTATCCAATTAGACTCTAATGGTAATGCCATAGCAGGCGCAGCGCTGGCTAACCAAAATGGCAATTCCTTCTCTAATTATCTGGTTGTTGACAGTCTTTCAAAAGCCCTGTTTGCATCAGAATTAGTTGACCCAGCTACCCTGGTGGTAGGCAATGATACAGTAAACAGGTACCTAACTAATTCCACTTGCTTTTTAAGCAAATTTGCGGTCGTCCCCGCGATAATTAATAGTAAAAGCAGCGACTCTATCTGCAGGGGCGATAGTATTGTCCTGCATGTGGTATCTGTAAAAGGTACTACTTACACATGGAGCAATGGGAAAACAACAGATAGTGTAACGTTTTTCCCTGACAGCTCAACTACCTATTTTGTGGCTATTAATAATGGATGCATTATTGATACAAGCTTTGTGCACGTGTTTGTCGGCAATGGTATTGCGGCAGGAATAAAAGGGAAAGATAGCATCTGCAAGGGCTCCAAAACGGAATTGGTAGGAAGCGGGGGAGCCACTTACAAATGGAGCAACGGAAAAACTACCGATAGCATTAGTGTAAACCCCTTAACTAATACAACCTATACACTTACTTCTTTCCGAGGGGGATGCAGCAGAGACACTACATTTTCAGTGCATGTGGTACCCGCACCCAATGCAGCTATTAAAGCCTCGCCGGGCGATACTGTTTGTAAAGGCGATAGCATACTGCTTAGCGGAAGCGGGGGAATAAGCTATAAATGGAGCAATGGAAAAACCACCAGTACTATATGGGCTAATCCCGCTACATCAAACACATATACTTTGTATGTTAAAGGGAGTGAGTGCTCCGATTCCACTACGATAAAAATTAATAACTACCCTCCTGTCACGGCTTCTGTAACTGCACTAAAAGACTCTATATGTCCGCATGGTTCAACAACGCTCACAGCAAAAGGAAGCCTTTCGCCGGCAACATATAAATGGAGTAATGGAGCTACCACCTCTTCTATCACTGTCAACGATACGGCTACTACAAAATACGTTGCTACTGTTTTCGGCCCATGCAATAGTGCAACAGACTCTATTATAATCACTGTTGTTCCATTACCTAATATGAGTATTAAAGGGACTGCTTTTAAGTGTACCGGAAGTCCCGATACGCTGACTGTTAGCGGAGCTTTCGTCTATGTTTGGGGTAATGGCTCAACAAGCAATACTTACTTTACAGGTGATATAAATGCTGATTCAGTTATTACTGTAACGGGATTTAATTCCATTGGGTGCCCTGAATCAAAAAGCTTTACTATAAATGTTGCTCCCGCCCCAAATGTTACTCTTACATATACCAATACTTGCCTAAATAATCCCGTTACCATACAAGCTACAACCACCGGGCAAGGACCCTTTAGCTATTCCTGGACTCCGGGCGGAGAAACTAGTAGCAGTATTACCGTGCCTGATACCGGGGAAACATTTGGAGTAACAGTATCTAATGGGTGCAAAACCACTAAAAAAGTTACACTCACACCTACTGTTCCCCAATTTAGCGCCTGCTGTGATAAGCTTATCTTTATAGGCGATGATACCATTATAGTAGCGCAAGGACTACCTAACTCTGTACACTCTTATTCCTGGTCGCCCAAAGTAACTTGTTTGGACCCGTTATGTGATTCTGTTCAGGTGAGCCCTACCGTTACCACTACCTATACTGTAATTGGAACGGACTCGTTAGGTTGCCAGGCTGAACGAATTGTTACCATAGTAGTTGATGTACCTTGCTTTGGTTTTACGATACCCAATGTATTCACTCCAACCAATTCAGGGGTGTATGGCCTGGATAATATATTCTACATAAAAACAAAAGACCTTGATTCATGGGCCATAACCATTTATGACCGTTGGGGAAAAGAAATGTTCAAAAGCTCCGACCCTAATCAATATTGGAGTGGCAATACTGAAGGGGGTGGCCAAGCACCGGCAGGAGTATATTACTACATTATAAATGCTACCTGCCAGCAAACCACTTTCAAGAAAGATGGGTTTGTACAGTTGATAAGATAGAAACAAATTGAAAGTGGAAAGTTGAGAACTGAAATTTTGAAGTGGAGCTATTCTCCACTTTCAACATTCCATTTTTAATTTAATTTATGCTTCCACAAGCGTTTCCTCTTTCTCAACTACCAGGTTTTCTATGATGAAATCCTGACGTTCAGGAGTATTTTTACCCATATAATACTTGAGTATTTCCTCAATGGAGCTATCCTGTGTAATGATAACAGGTTGCAAGCGTATGTCTTTCCCAATAAAGAACTTAAACTCATCTGGAGAGATTTCCCCTAATCCTTTAAAACGAGTTATCTCGGGCCTTACACCCAGCTTCTTCATGGCATTCTGCCTTTCGGCATCAGAATAGCAGTAAATGGTTTCTTTCTTATTTCTTACCCGGAACAAAGGAGTTTCTAATATGTACAGATGTCCGTTTTTAACTATATCCGGGAAAAACTGCAAAAAGAAAGTGAGCAATAACAGTCGTATGTGCATACCATCCACATCAGCATCGGTAGCCACCACAACATTATTATAGCGCAAGTCTTCCATCCCATTTTCAATATTCAGCGCGCTTTGCAACAAACTGAATTCTTCATTTTCATAAACAATCTTTTTAGTAAGCCCGTATGAATTCAAAGGCTTCCCCTTTAGGCTAAATACAGCCTGTATGTTGGGATCTCGTGCCTTGGTAATGGACCCACTGGCAGAATCGCCCTCCGTAATAAATAAAGTGGTTTCAAGCCTGCGCTCAGCATTGCCATTATAATGCTGGCGGCAATCGCGGAGTTTCTTATTGTGGAGGCTGGCTTTCTTAGCGCGTTCGCGTGCAAGCTTTTCTATGCCGCTCATAGCCTTGCGTTCCTCTTCGCTTTGCACAATCTTATTTAGAAGCTCTTCGGCTACCTCCGGGTTTTTGTGCAGAAAGTTATCTAATTCGGTTTTAATAAAGTCACCAATAAAGGTACGTACCGAAGGACCTTCAGGCCCCATATCCTGTGAACCAAGTTTGGTCTTAGTTTGCGATTCAAAAATAGGCTCCTGAACCTTTATGCTAATAGCTGCTACAATGGATTTCCGTATATCTGCAGCTTCAAAATTTTTCTTGTAAAATTCACGTAAAGTCTTTACCACCGCCTCGCGGAAAGCTATAAGATGGGTACCACCCTGGGTAGTATGCTGCCCATTTACAAAAGAATAATATTCTTCGCTGTATTGCTGCATGCTATGTGTCATAGCAAGCTCTATATCATTGCCCCGCAAATGAATAATAGGATACAGTATGGGGCCATTAATGTTGCGCTCCAATAAATCGTGCAGCCCTTTTTCCGATTCTATCTTCTGCCCGTTGAACTTAATCCTAAGCCCCATATTCAGGTAGGCATAGTTCCACAGCATACGCTCTACATGCTCAGTGAGGTAATGAAAGTTATGAAATATACTATCGTCTGCCTGAAAAGTCATCATCGTGCCATCATGCTCATCTGATGATGTTATACTGTGGTCTTTCAGTATTTCGCCTTTATTGAACTCAATTATTTTAGTTTTACCTTCCCTAACTGATTGGACTTTGAAATAAGAAGAAAGCGCATTAACAGCTTTAGTACCTACCCCATTCAATCCAACAGATTTTTTGAAAACCTCTGAATCGTATTTGGCTCCTGTATTTATTTTGGCTACACAATCCATCACTTTACCTAGTGGTATGCCCCGGCCAAAATCACGTACCATCACATTCTTCTCCTTAATGGTTACTTCTATCGTTTTGCCAAAACCCATAGCAAACTCGTCAATAGAGTTGTCTACCGCCTCCTTAAGTAATACATAGATACCATCATCTGGAGAAGAGCCATCACCCAATTTACCAATGTACATACCGGGGCGGAATCGTATGTGGTCTTTCCAGTCAAGCGACCGGATACTGTCTTCTGTATATTTTGCTGTCATATTGCTTCTATTCTTACCGCAAAATTACGGTAAACAGCCTTTGCATCCTACAATCCCTGACTGATATTATGAACAGGTTTTGAAACACTCCTGGTCACTATAATTTGTAAGGGTGATTTTTCCTACCTTTGGCAACTTAAAAAAATGGACACCGAGAAACTATATTCATCTAAAGCACCCGAACCGGTTGGCGCATATCCACATGCCCGTAGGGTGGGTAATTTGCTTTTCCTATCAGGTATAGGTCCACGTGAAAGAGGCACCAAGCAAATCCCGGGAGTTACCCTGGATGAAAAAGGTAATATTACTTCTTACGATATAGAGGCACAATGTCATTCAGTGTTTAATAATATAAAGACCGTTTTAGAAGAAGCAGGCTCCAGTTGGGATAAGATGGTAGATGTAACTGTATTCCTAACCAATATGAAAGCTGACTTTCAAACGTATAACCGCATATATGCTGAATATTTTAAAGAAAATCAGCCCTGCCGCACAACAGTGGAGATAAAATCGCTTCCCACCCCTATTGCCATCGAATTAAAAGTAATAGCGACGATATAATCGTCTAAGATTAATTATGCCAAAATTCCCACAATACGATAGTCTTGATTTAAGTTCAATAAGTAAACAAGTACTTGAAAAATGGTCTAATGAAAAGACCTTTGAAAAGAGTATTTCGCTTCGTGATGGCGCAAAGGCTTTTACCTTTTATGAAGGGCCGCCATCGGCAAATGGTATGCCCGGCATCCACCATGTAATGGCACGGACAATCAAGGATATTTTCTGCCGTTACCGCACTATGAAAGGCTTTAAGGTGGAGCGTAAAGGCGGATGGGACACACATGGCTTGCCTATTGAATTAAGTGTAGAAAAATCACTGGGAATAACCAAAGAAGATATTGGCAAAAAGATAAGTGTAGAAGAGTATAATACGGCTTGTAGGCGCGAGGTGATGAAGTACAAGGACAAGTGGGAAGAAGTAACCCAAAAGATGGGCTACTGGGTAGACATGGAAAAGCCTTATATCACGTTTGACAACAAGTACATCGAAAGCGTTTGGTATTTGCTCAATGAGTTGTACAAGAAAGAGCTGCTTTATAAGGGTTATACTATACAGCCATACTCATGGGCTGCCGGTACAGGCCTCAGTTCACACGAACTTAACCAACCCGGATGCTATAAAAACATAAAAGATACTTCCGTTACTGCCCAATTTAAGGTTATAAAAGATGCCAAGTCATCCCAACTATTCTCAGATAATTCAGATATATTTTTCCTTGCCTGGACAACCACACCCTGGACACTACCATCTAACTGCGCCTTAGCAGCAGGTAAGAGTATTGAATATGCTTTGGTAAAGACCTATCAACCTTATTTTGGGAATCCTATCAAAGTTATATTGGCCAAAGAATTAGTACACAAATATTTCCATGAAAGTGCTGCCGAAATTCCAATGGAAGACTATAAGCACGGAGACCGTTATGTACCTTATAAAATTGAAAAAACATTTAAAGGAAGTGAACTTGAAGGTATAAACTATGAACAGTTAATGCCTTATGTAAAACCTACTGGAGACGCTTTCCGGGTAATTATCGGTGACTTTGTTACTACCGATGACGGTACTGGTATTGTTCATACTGCCTCTCTTTTTGGAGCAGATGACTTCCGTGTTTGCAATCAAAACAATATTGCCGCCATATATGTAAAAGATGCCGATGGCAATAATGTCCCGCTGGTAGACAAACAAGGGAAATTTGTAAAAGAAGTAACCGACTTTGCAGGGATGCATGTTAAGACCAAGGAGGATCAGGAACATCCTGAAAAGTCTACTGATTTGGCGATTGCGTTAAAATTGAAAAAAGAAGGCAAAGCATTCAAAATTGAAAAAATTGAGCACAGTTATCCGCATTGCTGGAGAACTGACCAACCCGTAATCTATTACCCGCTCGATTCATGGTTCATCCGCACCACAGCAATGAAAGACAGGATGATTGAATTGAATAAAACCATCAACTGGAAACCTGAATCAACCGGGACGGGCCGATTTGGAAACTGGTTGGAAAATATGGTTGACTGGAATCTGTCACGCTCGCGTTTTTGGGGTATCCCCCTACCTATATGGAGAACGGAGGATGGCAAGGAAGAAATTTGTATTGGCTCGTATGAAGAGTTGGATAAGGAAGTGAAGAAGTCTCTTGCCAAGGGCATCATGACGGAAGAAGATTTAAAGAAAAATAAATGGAACACAGAGGAAAGAGACATCCATAAACCTTACTGCGATAACATCTTTTTAGTTTCTGCCAGCGGTAAAAAAATGTTCCGCGAATCAGATCTGATAGACGTTTGGTTCGATTCAGGCTCAATGCCTTATGCCCAATGGCATTATCCTTTTGAAAATCAGGAAAAATTTAAAGAAAACTTCCCCGCTGACTTTATTGCCGAAGGAGTTGACCAGACAAGAGGCTGGTTCTTTACCCTTCACGCCATTGCCAGTATGCTGTTCGATTCGGTTGCATTTAAAAATGTTGTGTCTAACGGTTTAGTATTAGATAAGCATGGAAATAAAATGTCAAAGCGACTTGGCAATGCGGTTGACCCATTTGAAATACTAAATAAATACGGTGCCGATGCCACACGCTGGTACATGATAAGTAATGCACAGCCCTGGGATAACCTCAAGTTTGACGAAGAGGGAATTACCGAGGTACAACGTAAATTATTCAGAGCGCTTTATAATACTTATGCCTTTTACGCCCTCTATGCCAATATTGATGGATTTGCTTTCTCTGAAAAAGAAATACCAACAAGTGAACGGACAGAACTCGACCAATGGATTCTTTCGGTATTAAACTCACTTATAAAAAGGGTAGATGAGTTTTATGAAACATACGAACCGATGCGGTCCGCAAGGGAAATTGAAGCCTTTGTTACCGATCAGTTGAGCAACTGGTATGTACGTTTATCTCGCAGGCGTTTTTGGAAAGGCGAGTATAGCGAGGATAAAATTGCAGCCTTCCAAACGCTTTATACTTGCCTGGAAACCATTGCCAAACTTATTGCACCAATTGCACCCTTCTATTCCGAACAGTTATTTACCGACCTGAACAACGTTTCTCATAGAGAAAATGTACAAAGCGTACACCATTCCATGTTCCCTTATTTTAATGAAAAGGATATAAATCCTTCCCTGGAAGAAAGAATGGATTTGGCTCAGCGTATTTCATCGCTCACACTCGGTTTACGTAAGAAGGTTAATATCAGAGTTCGTCAACCCCTTAACAGGATATTAGTACCTATTCTTGACGAAAGCCTAAAACATCAGATTGACACCGTAAAAGATCTTATCCTCGCCGAAGTAAATGTTAAGCAACTGGAGTTTATTCACGATACGGAGGGTATGCTTAACAAAAAGATAAAAGCAAACTTTAAAACACTGGGCAAAAAGCTGGGACCTTTGATGAAAGAAGGAGCCGCTGCCATAGCTAATTTCACCCCTGAACAAATACGTGAAATTGAAACAAATGGTACTTACACGGTGGTGCTTTCGGGCAAGCCGGTTGAATTAGTTTTAAATGATGTAGAAATAACCTCGGAAGATATACCCGGCTGGCATCTTATGTCGGACGGAAAGCTAACTGTTGCCCTCGACACCATGGTAACAAAAGGGCTTGAAGAAGAGGGAATTGCCCGAGAGTTGATAAACCGTATACAAAATTTGCGAAAGGAAAAAAATTATGAAGTAACCGACAAAATAAAACTTCAAATAAAAAGAAATGCAGCCCTCGAAAGTGCCATTGAGAATAATTTTGCATACATTTGCAGCGAAATTTTAGCCAGTTCTTTCGAAATGGTTGATAATCTTGACGAAAGACTGGCAATAGACATAGAAGTGGCCGATAATTTAAGTGCTTCTATTTCTATTAACAAGTCAAATTAAGGTGCGATGAAAAAGAAAACCGCAAAAAAGACCTCGAAAGCAAAAGTAGTAACTTCTAAAAAGGCGACTCCTAAGAAGAAAGTTATGAAAAAAGCTAAACCGGCCGTTAAAAAAAGCAAACCTGTTCTAAAGAAAAATAAACCAGCTCCCAAGAAGGTTTCTCCTACAAAAAAGAAGATGGAGAAAAAACCGCTAAAAGCTAAAAAAAAGGCAGAACCTAAAAAAGTGATGAAGAAACCAGAACCTAAGAAAGTAAAAGCAGAAGTAAAAAAAGCACCTGTTACTCCCGTAAAGAAAACAACTCAGTCTATAAAATCAGCTCCCAAAGCAGAAAGCAAGCCAGTTCCTGTAGAAAAAACAGAAATTAAGAAAGTTGTCCCTGCTAAAACGGCCCCCCTATCTGACCCAAACGAAAAAAAGAGTTACACTGAAAAAGAATTAGCTGAATTCCGTGCACTTATTGTTGGTAAGTTAGATCAAGCAAGAAAAGACTACGACCTGTTGAAAAATACATTATGCCATACAGATGATCACGGTACCGATGATACCTCGCCAACCTTTAAGGCGTTAGAAGATGGCTCAGATGTATTGACAAGGGAAGAAACAGCCCAACTTGCATTGCGTCAGGAAAAGTTTATTCAGAACCTTCAAAATGCGTTAGTACGCATTCAAAATAAAACTTATGGGATTTGCAGGGTAACCGGCAAGTTGATTCCAAAGGAAAGATTGATGAGGGTTCCTCATGCCACTCTTAGCATCGATGCCAAGATGGTACAGCAGTTCAATCAATAGATATAATAAGGTCACGTGAAAAGGCCTTTACTTATCATATTGCTGGTGCTGGTTTTAGACCAGGCACTGAAGATTTATATTAAAACTCATTTTATCCTTCAGGAAGAGTATCGTATTACCAATTGGTTCATTATACACTTTACTGAAAACAATGGCATGGCTTTTGGCATGCAGTTTTCAGGGCAATATGGCAAGATATTCTTAAGCGTATTTCGTATTGCAGCCTTAGGTGCTATAGGCTATTATCTATGGACTTTGGTTAAACGACATGCACACCAAGGACTTATAGCGAGCTTTGCCCTCATATTTGCAGGAGCCATGGGCAATATACTCGATAGTGCTTTTTATGGAGTACTTTTCAGCGACAGCAGTTATGAGCTTGCCAAGTTTTTACCTAAAGAAGGTGGCTATGCCAGTTTTCTGCACGGTAAAGTAGTAGATATGCTCTATTTTCCGCTAGTTGAAGGACATTTTCCGTCTTGGATCCCATTTTGGGGCGGCGAAGATTTCTTATTCTTCCGCCCTGTATTTAATCTTTCCGATTCAGCTATCACGGTAGGAGTTGTTCTAATACTTCTTTTCCAAAAGAAGTTCTATCCAAAGAATCCTACCACAATTGAAACCGTATAAGGCTTTATATAACTTTATTGCTGCTCATTATCACCCTCTTTTTGACTCTTCCTGTTTGCTCTTTGCTGAGCCATATAGTCCTTCAACTTTTGTTGTTGATCGGGAGTAAGAATAGCGTTTACCTGGGTTTTATAATTCTGATTACTAATTTTATTAGCATTTCTTAAACTTGCAGAATCGTTGGCATATTGCTGCTTGTTGGCCTCACGGGTTTTAATGTAATTTTCTGCTATGGGTTGCAATTTAGAAACCTGGTCGGATGTAAGTCCACATGCTTGGTTTATATGATTTACCATTTTAGTTGCTTTGGCAGCAGTTTTGTCCTGGGCATTAACCGTTACAAGGCCTGCCAATAATATACTGAATGTTAAAATGAGTTTTTTCATATCGTTTGATTTGAAGGATTGGACACCCACACTTAGGTAAGGTTTAAAGATACCATTCTAATAATCTATGATCTTCTCCTTCTCCAGTTTGAAATTTCTTTGGTATCACTAGTAGAATCAGCTGCTATCACTGCTTTTTCTCTTTTCGAAACAAAAATATCGGCAACCAGTGCTGCGAGCATATCCTGTTCGCCGTTATCCGGAATGGCTCTCAGCATTTCAGGTTTGAAATACTGAGCAACAAAATGCGTATCGAACTTACCCGATGTAAATGCTTTGTGTTGCATCACAAATTTGCAAAATGGCAAGGTGGTCTCCACACCTGATATTTTATATTCATCTATTGCACGAATCATGCGCTCAATAGCCTCTTCCCTACTAGCACCATAGGTAATCAACTTACTAATCATAGAGTCGTAGTAAATGGGTATTTCCATACCTTCTTCAAATCCATCATCTACCCTTACTCCCGGACCTTTTGGCGGATCATATATACGTAACTTACCAATATCAGGAAGGAAGTTATTGGCAGGGTCTTCCGCATATACACGAACTTCTATAGCATGACCGCGCATCTCAATATCTTCTTGTTTAAAGCTTAGCTTATTACCTCGCGCTACATTAATTTGTTCCCTAACCAGGTCTATCCCTGTAATCATTTCTGTAACCGGGTGCTCCACTTGCAGACGGGTATTCATTTCCAGAAAATAGAAATTGAGGTTTTCATCGAGCAGAAATTCTACTGTTCCTGCACCTGAGTAATTGCATGCTTTGGCGATACGCACGGCACATTCTCCCATCTCTTTTCTTATTTTAGGAGTAAGTACCGAGGAAGGGGCCTCTTCAATTACCTTTTGGTGGCGACGTTGAACAGAACATTCCCTTTCAAATAAATATATGGCATTACCATGATTGTCGCCCATCACCTGTATTTCAATATGACGGGGGCTTTTTACATATCTTTCAATAAAAACGGCACCATCTCCAAATGCTGATTTGGCTTCACTGGAAGCCAACTTTATCTGCTCTTCCAGTAATTCGATGTTCTCCACTACGCGCATACCCTTGCCACCACCGCCCGCACTGGCCTTAATAAGCACAGGCAGACCCACTTTTTTAGCTACTTCAATAGCATCTTTAGTATTGGTAATTGCCCCGTCGCTACCCGGAACCATGGGTATGTTATGTTGTTTTGCCGCATGTTTGGCAGAGAGCTTGTCACCCATCATTTTCATAGCTTCTGCAGATGGACCAATGAATATGATTCCGGCTTTCTTTACTTTATCGGAAAATGTCGCATTTTCTGACAGAAAACCATAGCCGGGATGTATACCATCTACATGCAATTGTTTGGCAACTTCGATAATTTTATCCGCATTCAAATATGATTGGGAGGATTCAGGAGGACCTATGCAAACTGCTTCATCAGCGTAGTTTACAAATGGTGCTTTCCTATCGGCTTCTGAAAATACTGCTACGGTTTTAATTCCCATATCGCGACAGGTACGCATAACCCTTAGGGCTATCTCTCCGCGATTAGCAACAAGAATTTTCTTCATAAGCGTATTCTTTATTTGACCGGTCAGGCTGGGACTTGAGTTTTCAATACCTGGCTAACCAAATCAGCGGCTTCTTGGAGCAATATCGCGGAAGAAACTTTAAGACCTGAATCATCAATAATTTTCTTTGCTTCAATAGCATTGGTACCTTGCAAACGAACTATAATAGGCACTTTTATTTCGCCTATGTTTTTATACGCGTCTACAATACCTTGTGCCACACGGTCGCAACGTACAATGCCACCAAAAATATTAACAAGAATAGCCTTTACCCCTTCTTCTCTTAAGATAATACGGAAAGCCTTTTCAACACGTTCAGCATTGGCAGTGCCACCCACATCAAGGAAATTGGCCGGATTACCACCTGCCAGTTTAATAATATCCATAGTTGCCATAGCTAATCCTGCACCATTAACCATACAGCCTACATTACCATCTAATTTTACAAAATTCAGTTTATTGTCGGCAGCTTCCACTTCAATAGGATCTTCCTCGGTAACATCGCGCATAGCGGCATAGTCAGGATGACGATAGAGTGCATTCCCATCCAGCACCATTTTACAATCTACAGCTATTATTTTTTCATCCGTAGTTTTAAGTACCGGATTAATTTCAATCATGGATGCATCTGCACCCATGTACGCTTTATAAACCCCAGTTACAAACTTTACCATAGCCTTAAATGCATCGCCTGAAAGGCCAAAGTTGAATGCTATTTTACGGGCTTGAAAAGCCTGTAAACCGACCTTAGGGTCAATTTCTTCTTTAAAAATTAATTCAGGAGTATTGGCAGCCACTTCTTCAATTTCCATACCTCCGGCTTGAGAATAAACGATCATATCACGTCCTTGTTGACGATTGAGCATTACACTCAGGTAAAATTCCTTGGTAGGGGTAGCACCCGGATAATATACATCTTGGGCTATCAATATTTTATGTACTATTTTGCCTTGTGGACCTGTTTGCCTCGAAACAAGGTTCATTCCTAAAATACCGGTAGCTTTCTCCTTTACTGCATCCATTGAGGTAGCTACTTTTACACCTCCGGCCTTTCCCCTGCCCCCTGCATGTATCTGGGCTTTTACTACCCACACCTGGGTGCCGGTTTGTTTCTTTAATTCGTTAGCGGCAGCAATAGCTTCGTCAACTGTATTGGCTACTATTCCTTCTTGTATAGGAACTCCAAATTGTTTTAATATTAATTTACCTTGATATTCGTGAAGATTCATAAAATAGTGATAAGATATAAGTTATAATATATGCTTTTAAAACGGCAGCAAGTTAACAAGAAATGCTAATAGCTCTCGCATTTTGCATAT
>Ga0206805_1052_pt1 | contig 25916 bp, 19 predicted proteins | sample Alteio_BWOrgCont_59_FD_152890 | JGI IMG/M metagenome (GOLD analysis project Ga0206805, IMG submission 152890) | Enriched cells from forest soil in Barre Woods Harvard Forest LTER site, Petersham, Massachusetts, United States -... | ecosystem: Environmental > Terrestrial > Soil > Temperate forest >... | reverse complement strand
GGATGGCTAGATTTTCTGCAAGTTTTTCGGCATCCGAAATGGAGCCGCTGGAGGAGAACTCGCTGGGCATGCCGATGCCGAGGACATTTTCGGGTCCGAGGGCTTCGACGGCGATAGCTGCGACGAGGGCGGAGTCGATGCCGCCGGAGAGCGCGACGAGAGCTTTGGTGAAGCCGCACTTGCGGACGTAGTCGCGCGTGCCGAGGACGAGGGCAGCCCAGGTGGCGGCGATATCGTCGTCGGTGTGGCATGCGAGGTCGGTGACGACACCAGGATCGACGCGATGAGGCTGCCTCGAGCCCGGGGCACCCGGATTGCCGGGGGCATCGGTGTCGAAGATGACGAGGTCTTCAGTGAAGGAGGCGGCCTGGGCTGCGACTTCGCCGGCGGCAGTAAGGACGAGGGACGAGCCGTCGAAGACCAGCGAGTCGTTGCCGCCAACCTGGTTGACCATGACGACGAAGGCGTGATGGCGGCGGGCAATGGCGGCGAGCATTTCGCGGCGGAGGTCGCGCTTGCCGCACCAGAAAGGCGAGGCAGAGATGTTGAGGATGATGCGGGGATGGGTGGAGGCGATGGGGTCAGGCAGGATGGCCCACTGACGCATGAGTTCGTCGACGGGGTCGACGGGATAGAGACGTCGTGGCCAGAAACCCTTGTCGTTCCAGGCGTCCTCGCAGACGGTGACGGCGAGAGGTTTGCTGTCGAGCAGGGTGAGGGATTGGCGGCTGGCGGGTTCGAAATAACGCTGCTCGTCGAAGACATCGTAGAAGGGCAGCAGCATTTTCTGCTGCAGAAAGCTGATCTTGCCGCCCGAGAGCAGAGCCGCGACGTTGCGCGCACGCTTGCCGACAGGAGGCTCGCCGTCGAGCGAGTCAGCGGGCAGGGCGGTTCCGCAGAGGATGGCCGGGCCGCTGGCCGTTTGCGCTGCGATCTCTTCGAGGGTCTGTTGAGCGCGAGCGAGGAAGGCGGCCTTTTCCAGGAGGTCGGCGGGCGGGTATCCGCAGATCGCGAGCTCGGGGAAGATGACAAGGTCGGCGGATTGGGCGGCCGCGCGCGCGGTGAAGTCAAGGATCAGGCGGGCGTTCCCGGCGAAATCGCCGACGGTCGGATTGATCTGGGCGAGAGCTAGCTTCACAGTTTAAGTTTACCGCGCGCGCCCTGCCAGACGGGCGCCCTGCGCGGGCAGCGGTCACTTCGTGACTTGTATTGGGCTTCGCGTGTTGCTCCCGATGGTCGCGAACCAGATTTTCGTGCCGACCAACGGGAGGACTAAGCGAAGCAGCAAAAGGGCGTGTGAACGCCTAGGAGCCGGTGCCGGAGACCACTACACCCAGGGTGCGGGCGAGGATCTTCATGTCGAGCCACAGGGACCAGTTTTCGACGTAGGCGGTGTCAAGAGAGATGTAGCTGTCGAAGGACGGGTCCTGCCGGGCTTCGACCTGCCACAGGCCGGTCATGCCGGGGAGGACGTCGAGGCGGCGGAGATGGGCGAGATCGTACTGCTCAACTTCGCTGGCCAGGGGAGGCCGCGGGCCGACGAGGCTCATGTCGCCGCGCATCACGTTGTAGAACTGGGGCAGCTCGTCAAGGGAGTACTTGCGCAGGATGCGGCCGACGCGGGTGATGCGGGGGTCGTTGCTGATCTTGAAGAGGATGCCGTCGCGCTCGTTCTGATCCTTCAGGGATTCCTTGAGTTTGTCAGCGTTGGCGCACATAGTGCGGAATTTGTAGCAGGTAAAGGTGCGGCCTTTGCGGCCGGTGCGTTGGGCGCGGTAGAAGATGGGACCGGGCGAGTCCAGCCTGATGGCGGCCGAGAGGATCAGCATGATGGGCCAGCCGAGAAGCATGGCGAAGGCGGCGCCGGTGGTATCGATCACGCGCTTCAGCAGGAAGGCGCCGATGGGCAGGTCGCGGCGGTGGAGCGGAATGGTTGGGAACTGGCCAATGTATTCGACGGGGGCGTTCCAGGCGAGGCCGTCGTAGAGATCGGGGACAACGCGGACGTCAATGCCGATAGCGCGTGCCTCCTCAACCAGGGAGATGACCAGTTTTTTCTCTGCGGGGACGGAGAAGAAGATTTCATCGACGAACAGAGAGCGCGCGAGCGGGAGGCAGTTGCGCACGTCCCCGATGATGTCGGCGTCGCCGGATTCGGCCTCGGGTTCGGTGAGGGCGACGAAGCCCTTGAAGCGGAAACCAAGGTGACGCAGGGACTCGAGGTGGTTGCGCAGGGCGTGCGCGACGCGGCCGGCGCCGACGATGAGGACATTGCGCGTTTCCAGCCCGTCGCGATAGCGGCTGTAGATGACCTTGCGCCAGATGGCCCTGCGGGCACACAGCAGCGCAGTGGAGAAGACGACGACCAGAACGACTACTTCGCGGGAGACCATCTCGGCGCGGCGGAGATAAAGGGTGCCGCAGAGCAACAGACCCGCTGTGAGCGAGGCCTGGACGGTCATACGCTGTTCATTGAGGCCGTTGCGGCTAAGGATGGGACCGTAGAGTCCGTAGGACCGCGCCAGGGTGACCAGCATCAGTCCGAACAGGCCGATATAGATAATCAGAATATGCTGCGCGTGGAGGTAGGCGTGCAGCGCGGCGGTATGCAGGTCACTGGGTGCGCCAATGCGCAAACGGAGCGCCAGCATGGTGGCCAAAGCCACGGTCGCCAGATCAAGGGAGGCCCAGATGAGGCTGTTAAGCGAGGGGAGATACGACCTTCCATGCCGGTGGGACGGCACAGAACCGGCTATAGGACGAGTTCGTCCTGAAACAACTACCTGCTCGAGATAATCTGGTGTCGCCATTGCGTACGACTCTCTCACTCCGACGACGTGCACCCTGCACGCCGAAAAGGGGTATGCCGGAAGGTCCCGGCGTCTTTTTGAGCAGCTTGGCATCCTGGGTCGGACGTTTTGCGAACTCGCTTCTACGGGTCTCTCCAAGGGAAACCCGGAAAAACGAAATTCGTCTCGCTACGTGGAGACTGCTCGATCAAAACCAGCGAACTCAAACGTTCTCGGGAGAGGCACCACAAATGGGTGCGCCAAAGTGGAGCAATGGAGTGAAACCTGCCAGGGCGTTCTGGTCTTTGTTTGAGGATACTGAAAACAAAGATACATGGCAATCCTTTCCAGGTCAGGCGGACATTGTGACAAGACCGACAACCATCGGTCTAAGCGGGTAGAACGAGAGCATCCAGGGACAAAAACTCCTGTAATACGGAATCGTTCGAGCGATCTATCTCTTCCATAGTGCCGAAAAAGCGTACTCCTCCCTGATGCAGGAAGACGACTCGGTCGGCCAGCTTGCGGGCGAACCTCATGTCGTGGGTTACTACGATGCTGGTTAGATGCAATTGGGTTTTCAAACGCGCGATGAGGCTGCCAAGAAGGTGACCCATCAGGGGGTCGACCATGGTGGTGGGTTCGTCGTAGAGGACGGCCTCAGGCTGGGACGCGAGCGCGCGGGCGATGGCGACTGAGCGCTTCATGCCGGTGGACAGATCAGAGGGATTGAGGTGCTCCATCCCGGCGACGCCGACCATCTCAAGCATGCCTTTGACGATCTGCTGAATCTGGTCTTCGGCGAGGTCGTGGCGTTCGCGCAGCGGGAAGGCGACATTTTCGCCGACGGAAATGGAGTCGAAGAGCGCGCCGTTCTGGAAGACCATGGTGACCTTGCGGCGGACTTCCTGCAGTTGCTTCTCATCGAATCCACAGATGTCTTCGCCGGCGACCATCACTCTTCCCCTATCGGCGCGGAGGAAGCCCATGAGAATTTGCAGGGAGACGGATTTGCCGACGCCGGAGCGGCCGAGGATGCAGAGGGTCTCGCCGGGGAGGACGGAAAAGCTTACGTCGTCGAGCACGACGAGGCTACCGAAGGATTTGTAGACATGCTCGAATGCGATATAAGGGCCGGGCTGGTCGCGGCGGTCGGGTACAGCCTCGTTGGCGGCTTCGTTTTGCTGGGCAGCCTCGCCGAGAAACTCCTGCACCGTCTCCTGAGACTCAGGCGAGATTTCGGCGGTGAGGTCTTCATGGCCGTCGAAGGGCGCGTCGGAAGGCGCAGGTTCGGGCGGCGAATTGCGCGCGTCAGCCCGTTCGCCTTGGTGAGGCTTCGGATCTGGTTTCAGATCGGAGTCTGACATGGGTGGTATCTCTATGATGCACCAAGCAGAGAGGGAATGGATGAGGAAAACTATCCGGCGACACCGGAGCATTACTTCGGAGTAGTGAGGCGGAGTTTTCCTGCTGATGCTGCGGGGTCAGCCGTCGAGGGCTGCGATATTGGCTTCGGCGTCGGCGAAATCCTGCGGTGTGTTGAGATTGGCGAACCAGAGAAGCTGGGTTGAGGAATCCGAGCCGCCTGGGATGGGTTGGTAGCCGAGGACCTGGTCGAGCGGGTGGCCATGCTGCAGGGCGAGGACATCCGCCGCAGCTTCGAGGACGGGCAGGAGTTTGAGTTCGCCCAGCGCGATGGCGGCAGCGATGGAGGGGGCAATCTCGCGGTGCAGCAGGCAGACGGCGGGCTGCGGGCGGCCGGAGACGGTAAACATGGCGACGCGGGCAGGGCCGCTGGCGGTGTCGACCAGGGTTTGCAGGATAGCTACGGGCAGAAATGGGACGTCGACCGGCAAGATGAGGTTCCAGTCGCGGCCGGTGTGGGCGAGCGCCGCTTCAATGCCGCCGACCGGGCCACAGCCGGCGTGAAGGTCGGCGACCAGCGGGGCGTAGGCAGCGAGGGCAGCGTCGGCACTGAGGATGTGCACGTCCGCGCAAATTCGGCGGAGTTTGGCGACGGCATGCGCGATAAGTGGCTTGCCGGCGAGCGGCAGCAGGGATTTGTCTGCGCCCATGCGGGAGCTGCGACCGCCGGCGAGGATGTAGCCGGAGATGGGAGGTGAAGTGGTCATCGGGAGGAAAGGCAAATACGAACATTCTGGCTGCGCCAGATTGACGACGGGAAATTATGAGGGGGCGATGTTGGAAAGGAAGCGGATGATCGACTCGATGCCGCGATGGAAGTTGGCGAGGTGGAATTTCTCATTGGGAGCATGCAGGTTGTCGTCGGGCAGACCGAAGCCCATCAGGATGCTGGGCGTGCCCAGGTTGCGGATGAAGTCACCCACAATGGGGATCGAACCCCCACTGCGGATGAAGACAGTATCTTTGCCGAAGACGTCGTGCATGGCAGAGGTGGCGGCGCGGACGTAGGGATTGTCGGTGGAGACGACGATGGGGTCGCCCATATGGATCAGCCGCACGTCGAGCGTGATGCCCTTCGGGCAGAGTGATTCGACATAGGTCTTGTACTGCGCGAAGGTCTCGGCGGGAGTCTGGTCGGGGACGAGGCGCATGGAAACCTTGGCCACCGCGCGTGCCGGTATCACGGTCTTCGCGCCGGCCCCGGTGAAGCCTCCGGGCATGCCGTGGACCTCCAGCGTCGGCCGCGCCCACGTCCGTTCCAGCACAGAGTAGCCGGGTTCGCCCGTGAGGGTGGTAGAGCCAACCTCGGTCTCGCGGTAGTGCTCTTCGTCGAAGGGCAGCGACTTCCACGCCGCCAGTTCAGCGGGAGTCGGCGTAGCCACCTTGTCGTAGAACCCCGGGATCAGGATCCGCCCGTCCGCGTCCTTCAGCTTCGCGATGATCTCGCACAGCGCAAAGAAAGGATTCGGCGCGGCCCCGCCGTACATTCCCGAGTGCAGATCAGTCCGCGCGCCGCGGGCTTCGATCTCGGTGTAGATCATGCCGCGCAGCCCAACGCACAACGTCGGCAGATCCGGCGCGAACATTTCGGAGTCCGATACCAGCGCAACGTCAGCGGCAAGCTGATCGGGATGCTCGCGCACGAAGGCGGCGATTCCCTCCCCTCCGACTTCCTCTTCGCCTTCGATGATGACGCGGATATTGATAGGGAGTTTGCCGGCATGGGCGGCGAGCAGCGATTCGAGAGCCTTGACGTGCATCCAGAGCTGGCCTTTGTCGTCGACGGCGCCGCGCGCGTAGAGATTGCCATTGCGCTCCGTAGGGTCGAAGGGCGGTGAAGTCCACTCGTCCAGCGGGTCGGGCGGCTGGACATCATAGTGCGCATACAGCAGGACAGTCGGCGCAGGCTTTCCCTTCACCGGCGCGGCGAGGAGATGGTCGGCGTAGATCAGCGGGTGGCCGTTGGGATGTTCGGCGGTAGTGGTCTCGATGAGGCGGACGTTTTGCATGCCGATGCGGCGAAGTTCGGCGGCGACGAACTCGGCGGCGCGGCGGGTGTCGGCAGCGTGGTCCGGATCCGTGGAAACAGAGGGGATGCGCAGGAGGGCCTTTAGCTCTTCGACAAAACGCGGGGAATTATCCTTTGCAAAGGTCACTGCCGGGTCGGTCATCTTCTACACCACACTTTCTTCCTGCCTGGTTAAATAGTCCCTGGTCTCGATCCGGGAGCGCGAACTACCCAGTATATCTTCGTCATCCGGCAAGGGTGCCGTAGAAATACATCTGACATCAGGAACCTTCAGGCATCTAACAATCATCTATTCCAAGAGGTCCCGTTTCTCAAGAAAACTATGAATCGATCGTTAGGCCAAGTGCGCTTGTTGGTTTTGATTGTGACGATGGGCTTTTTGTTCTCGCGCCTGGCGAACGCCCAGCAGCTGGCCGCGACGGAGCTTCCCGACGCGCCGGACGCGCAGCAGGCGCCAGTTGCGGGCGGGGCCACGCTTCCCAGTGAGCACTCCGATCCGCAGACCAAGCGCATCCTGGGAATCTTTCCGAACTTCCGCGCCGTGACGGCGGACACCCATCTACCGCCACAGTCGGTGAGGGAGAAGTTCGTTACCGCATCCCAGGACAGCTTCGACTATTCGTCGTTTGTGCTGCCGGTGCTGCTGGCGGGGTACGGTCAGGCAACCAACCAGACACCAGAGTTTCGCCAGGGCGCAGCCGGGTATGGGCGCTACTTCTGGCACACGTTTGTCGACCAGACAGATGAGAACTACATGGTCGAGTTCATTGTGCCGACGGTGACGCACGAGGACACGCGCTATTACACGCTGGGGCCCGGCGGAGGCGGAACCATGAAGCGCATCGGGTACGCGCTCAGCCGCGCGGTAGTGACGCGCAACGACGCGGGGCACGATACCTTCAACATCAGCGAGGTGGTGGGCGCCGGCGCAGCGGCGGGGATTTCGAACCTTTACTACCCGTCGAAGGAACGGACCACGGGGAACACGGTAGACAAATGGACGACAAACGTGGGCATCGATGCCGCGAGCTTCATCATTCGTGAGTTCTGGCCCGATATCAATCACTGGCTGTTCCACGGCGACAAGCCAATGGCAAATCACTAAAGCAATGGACAACCCTGATCGAAAGCGGGAGGCCGCAGCAGCCGGTGCGTTCCGGGGACAGGCCTGGAATTCGGCGGCGTATGCGGCGACGGGACGGTTTGTCGCGGACCTGGCCGATGGCGTGGTGGAGTTGCTGGCGCCGCAGCCGGGTGAGGCGATTCTCGATCTCGGATGCGGCGACGGCGCGCTGACGGAGAAGATTGCCGCGACCGGCGCGCTGGTGAGGGGGGCGGATGCTTCGCCCGGCATGGTAGCGGCCGCGAGGGCACGTGGGCTAAGCGTGGATGAGGTGAGCGCAGAGTCATTGCAGTATGACGGCGAGTTCGACGCGGTGTTTTCAAATGCAGCGCTGCACTGGATGCCAAATGCCGAGGCAGTGATTGCCCGGGTGTGGCACGCCTTGAAGCCGGGCGGGCGCTTTGTCGCGGAGATGGGCGGCCTGGGAAATATTGCGGCGATCCGGGTGGCGCTGCAGTCGGTGCTGGCGCAGCATGGCATTGACGCGGAGGCCGTCGCAGCGAGCTTTTATCCTTCGCCCGCGCACTACCGGCGTCTGTTGGAGGCGGCGGGCTTCACCGTGCGGACAGTCGAGTTGATTCCCCGGCCCACCGCGTTGCCCGCCGGCATGGAGGCCTGGCTGAACACCTTTCGCAATGGCGTGCTGGATCTGCTGGGGCCGGAGGACCGGGCGCGCGCAGTGGCGGACACGCTGGCCCTGCTGCGGCCTGCATTATGCGACGTGGATGGAAACTGGACCGCGGATTATGTCCGGCTGCGCTTCTCCGCCGTGCGCACTATTTCGCCTCCGCCTCCAGTGGTGTCATTCTGACTTGAAGAGTCGGAATCTCCGTCGCTGTTTTGCCCACAGCTTAACCCCACTCACCCCTTGATAAGGTACCGAAATTGGGTTCCTACGGGATAACTCCATGATCATGAAGGAATTGCATCCACAGGATCGTGCCTTTCTGGTTTTCCGCGGCAGAGAAATTGCCATGACCGCCACCCACCACGATGTCCTCTTCATTCGGAACATGGACCGCATCCAGCGCAGCCTTCAGCTTGTAGGACTGCGTCGGATTGTAGGTGTGATCCTGGTCGCCGTTGATGATGAACGTAGGCGGCAGGCCGGGATGAATATAAGTCAGCGGCGACACCTCGCGGGCACGGGCCAGCATGGCTTCAGTGGGATCCGGCCAGCGCGGAGCCTGCGGGCGCGGCCGCGGCATGCCATCCGGATTGACGGGCTCGGAGGAGCTTGCGGCCGGAGCTGCGCCGGGAACTGCAGCAGCGGCAGGCGCCGGATCGCGCGGTAGTGGAAGATCGAGCCCGATCCACTGGTGGGTAAAGTCCCTGCTGCCGGAGTAAGTAAGCGACTCGGCAACGTCGCTGGCGCCATACATATCGATGATGGCAACCACCTTGGGCTGGTCGGTGCAGCCGGGCGGGTCGAACGAAGCAGGCGCGTACCCGGCCATTAGCGCCAGGTGTCCGCCGGCCGATCCGCCCCAGGCAACCACCTTGCTGGGATCAAAATTATATTTCGCGGCGTTCTTCTTCACCCAGGACATGGCGCAGCGAACATCCTCGATGGCGGCAGGCGCAGGCGCGTCGATGGCGTTGCGGTATTGCACAGCGACGACGCTCATTCCGGCAGCAAAGAATGGCCCCATGCTTCCGGAAGAGCTTGGGCGGTCGCCGCGAATCCAGCCGCCGCCGTGGATCTGGATGACGACGGGCGTGGGTTTATCGGATGGAACCTGGTAGACATCGAGATGCATGTCGAGGGTGCCCGCAGGGCCGGTGTTGGGGGGCAAGGGACGGATGCCGTTTGGAGTGCCTGGGTTAGGCGAGGCTTCCGCGCTGGGGTTCGGGATGTGGGGTACGGTGGCGTAGACGATATCGTCCGTCACGATGGGTTTGACGGAATGCCAGTTCACGGGATTCAGGTAGGCAGGACCGTCCGCAAGAGAAGCCGGCGCAGGCGTCGCTTGCGAAGGCGCGGTCTGCGAGAGCGCGGGATCAGCCGCCATCGAAAAAACAGTGAGGAGAGTTACCACAGCGGTCGTCAGGGACAGGTTACGCATCGCATTTCCTCGCACAATTCGGGTGGCGACTATCGTAGCGGGCGGCAGGGGCGAATGCCAAATCGTAAACAATTCCGGGATGACAGAAGAACGGTCCCACTGCTAGGCTTTTGGCCATGAATGCGATGATGAAGTTTTCCTCTCGTGCCGCCGCGGCAACGGTGATGGCGATAGCTCTGAGCGGGTTCGCGCAGGCTCCCGTTGCAGGACAGCCCGGACCGAACCTGCCGGTTCCAGACCAGACCCGAGTGCCCCAGGACGCTGCCCTGAATCCCAACCTGCCGACGATCTTTGTGGTGGGCGACTCAACCGCGCGCAACAAGGCTGACCTGGGCTGGGGCGACCATTTTGCACACTACTTCGACACCACCAGGGTGAATGTAGCCAACCGCGCGATTGCCGGGCGTAGCGCTCGGTCGTACATGAACGAGGGCGCGTGGGACAAGGTGCTGGCAGAAATGAAGCCCGGCGATTACGTATTGCCGCAGTGGGGGCACAACGACGGCGGGCCGCCGCTGACGCCTGACTTCAAGGCTCGTGGCGAGGGCAAGGGCGTGGGTGAAGAGTCTGTCGACATTCCCGTCGCTGTGCCGTACAAGGGGGGGCCGTACGCGGGCAAGACGACGGAGACGATCCACACCTATGGCTGGTACAACCGCAAATACATTGCAGACACGCGGGCCAGGGGCGCAACACCGATGCTGCTGACAGTGACGGTGCGGGATATCTGGACGCCAGGCCCCGACGGCAAGCTGCACATCGAGCACGATATGGGATACCGCGACTACGACTTCCAGATTGCGGCGTCGGAAAAAGTACCGTTGATCGATATGGCCAGCGTCGCTGCGGACAAGTTCGAAATGCTGGGGCCGGACACGACGCGGCTGCTGTTCCCGATCGACCACACGCATACCAGCGCGGTGGGCGCGGAGATGAATGCGGCGTCGGTGGTGACTGCGTTGAAGAATGCGAATTCGCCGCTGCTGCAATATCTGGCACCGCAGAAAGCGCCGACGTACCCTGCCGCGGTCGCACCGTCAACCATGGGAGCCCAGAATTCCGCACCCGTTCCGGATGCGTCGCCGCAGACGAATGTGCCGCAGCGTGCTCCGCTGAATCCGAGCCTGCCGACGATTTTTATCGTGGGCGACTCGACCGCGAGCAACGGGCCAAACCTGGGCTGGGGTTCCCACCTGGGGAACTACTTCGATCAGTCCAGGGTCAACGTGGCGAATCGCGCGATCGCGGGACGCAGCAGCCGCAGCTATATGGACGAGGGCCATTGGGACAGCACGCTGGCCGAGATCAAAGCCGGCGATTATGTGCTGCTCGAGTGGGGGCAGAACGACGGCGGCGACCTGGGCGGCACGGGAAGCAAGAATGCGCGCGGCGACCTGAAAGGCGACGGCGATGCGACCGAGGATGTGATGCAGACGACGGGCCCGAAGGCGGGCCAGGTCGAGACCATCCATACCTACGGCTGGTACAACCGCAAATATGTCGCCGACATTCTGGCGAAGGGAGCGACGCCGATGTTCCTGTCGATGACGATCCATAACAGTTGGAAGCCGGATGCGAACGGCGCGCTGCACCTGTCGCTGGACATGCGGTTTGGCCCGGTGATGTGGAAGATCGCGCAGGAAAATCACCTCGCGTTCATCGATATGGCGCCGGTGGAGGCGACGCGGATGGAGTCCGTGGGCAAGGACAAGGCGTCGCTGTGGTTCCCCATCGACTTTGTGCACACCAGTCCGGAGGGTGCGGACTTGAATGCACAGTCGGTGGTGATCGCGCTCGAGATTGCTAAGAGTCCGCTGTTGAAATTCCTGAAGCAGCCGCTGCCGATTCCGCCGGATGCCGCTATAGCGACGAAAACGTCAGAGGAATCATTGGCGGCGAATGTGGCAGCAGCGTCGGTGACTCCGCCGCCACGCCCGGCGTCTCCGGCAACACCTGCAGCCCAGGAACATAGATGACCGCATTAAGGATTGCCACAACGTACTACTTCTTGAACTTCGGAGGATATTTGCTGATGAGCATCGTAACCTCCTTTTCGATGGTGTTGTCTTTCTTGTCCTCACTCCCGGCCAGGGGTTCGGTCACAGTACCGCGCCACAGAAGCTTGTGAGTCTTGGTGTCGTACATATCGATGATGAGCGTGCCGACAGGTACGTCCTGCAAGCTGGCCTGCGAGTCCAGAAAGCCGCTGCCCCATGGACGCTGCCAGCTATAGTCGCTGCCCAGGGAATTATAAAAAGTCGTGAATTCCTGCTTGTCCTGGGTGGCTTCGACGGCGGTGATGGTGACGTCACCGTTCTTGGACGCCTCACTCATATATCTGCCGCCCATGTCGCGATTAACTGCGATAGTGATGCGGTCTTCGACACTGGGATCCGTGGCGTGAACCTTTTCCCATGTATAGGTCTTGAATTTCAGGAAGTTGACGGAGTGGTCATAGTCGATGGTGACGGTCTGCGCCACGACGGGTACGCTTGCCATGGCACCGCCAAAGAGAGCAATTGCGAGCGATTTCGCGATTGATTTCATAGAACCTCCAAAACGCGGTTTAGGGAATCAAGGTCCGCCCGGTCCGGGTACCGGCCGCTCTAATTCGATTCTTACTTCTAGTCAAAGGAAACGCTTGCCAGGATGACAAAGTCGCAAATGTGTTGCGATTTGAATGTAAAAGGTTGCCTCTGATTCGATTGGGGACGGCAATGACTGCACTTGACCGCAAACATCGCGTAAACTAGTACTTGGCGAATTTAGACGCCAGTAGGTTGCTGCCAATAGCTCTATGAGAGTGCGATCTGTCCAACTCGTCTGCATCATCATCCTGCTGGGTTCGATGCGGATGGCCGGAGCGTCGGTTCTGGCCGGCAGCGAGTACGGCATGCGCGGGCGCTATGTTGGATCCGTCCTGTGCCAGGATTGCGCCGGCGTATGGACGGAGATCACTCTCATCGATACGAGAGATGACTGGCGCAGCGGAAGCGGCGCCTTGGTCATGATTGAGCGCTTCCCCGGCCGTTCGCTTTGGACTCTGAATCCGGATCGCAGGTCCACGCTCAAAGCAGTAACTTTCAACGCCAACAGCGCTACCATTCATGCGCGCGCGGGCGATACGCTTACTCTTCCGGTCGAATCGCTCGCGGCGTATCGCACGGCATGGACCATGAAGCCACCAGCCGCACAATGCGTAACGATTTACGCAAACACGGGATCCAGTGGACAGATGCCGCCAAGAGCGACTTTCTGCTGAAAGCCGCCGCGGCCGGCAAGGTTCACCTCAAATTCGAGAGCACGGAGCCGCCTTTACGCTCTGTTTCTTATGAGTTTGAGATCCTGCCTTAGCCTGATCCAGCCGCGGTTCTCCCATCCTCCGCTAGTTGCAATTCGCGTAAACTAGACATTGCGGCCAACTGCGTCGCGCGAACGCATATAAGGACGTCAGCCTTGATTAACACCGTGATAGCCAAAGTATTTGGAACCGCGAATGAACGCGCGGTAAAACGCCTGCTGCCGGCCGTGACGCAGATCAACGCGCTGGAGGCGTCTGTGCAGGCGCTCTCGGATGAGGAACTGCGCGCGAAGACGGACGAGTTCCGCAAGCGGGTCGCGGATGCGGTGGCAGCCGAGAAGCTCGATCCGGCTGACCCCGACGCGGCGGACGCGCTTCGCGCGGCGGAAAAGCGGGCGCTCGACGACATTCTGCCGGAGGCGTTCGCAGTGGTCCGCGAAGCCGGAATTCGCGCCGTCGGCATGCGGCACTTCGACGTACAGCTGATCGGCGGCATCGTGCTGCACTCCGGCAAGATCGCCGAGATGAAGACCGGCGAAGGCAAGACGCTGGTAGCGACGCTTCCCTGCTATCTGAACGCGTTGGCCCGGCACGGCGTGCACGTGGTAACGGTGAACGACTACCTGGCCAAGCGCGACGCCGAGTGGATGGGCAAAATCTACGGCTTCCTGGGGCTGTCGGTCGGCGTGATCGTGCACGATCTCTCCGACGAACAGCGCCGCGAGGCGTACGGTTCGGACATTACCTACGGGACCAACAACGAGTTCGGGTTCGACTATCTGCGCGACAACATGAAGTTCGATCTGAAGGACATGGTCCAGCGCGGGCACTACTTCTGCATCGTGGACGAGGTGGATTCGATCCTGATCGACGAGGCGCGGACGCCGCTGATCATCTCCGGCCCGACCGATCAGACGACGGACAAATACGCCCGGGTGAACCTGATCATTCCGAACCTGGAAGAGGGTGAACTGATTGAGACGCTCGAAACCAAGACGTGGTCCGGCGACTTCGTGGTGGACGAGAAGGCGCGCGCGATCACAGTGACGGACGAGGGCTGGGAAAAGATCGAGAAGCTGCTCGGCATCGGCAATATTGCCGACCCGGAGAACTGGGACCTGAAGCACCACGTGGAAGTAGCGATCAAGGCGCACCACCTGTACAAACGCGATGTGGAGTACGTGGTGAAGGACGGCGAGGTGATTATCGTCGACGAGTTCACCGGGCGGTTGATGCCGGGGCGGCGCTGGTCGGATGGACTGCACCAGGCGGTGGAGGCAAAGGAGGGCGTTTCGATCCGCAAGGAAGACCAGACGCTGGCGACGATTACGTTCCAGAACTACTTCCGCATGTACAAAAAACTCTCGGGCATGACGGGTACGGCGGAGACCGAGGCAGCGGAGTTCGAGAAGATCTACAAGCTTGAGATTGTGGTGATTCCCACCAACCGGAAGATGCTGCGCATCGAGAATTCGGACGTGGTGTTCCGCACGGCGAAGGAGAAGTATTTCGCCGTGGCGGACGAGATCACGCGCCTGCACGAGGTGAAGCAGCCGGTGCTGGTGGGCACAACGTCGATTGAGAAGTCGGAGCTGCTGAGCGAGATTTTGAAGCGCAAGGGCGTGCGCCACGTGGTGCTGAACGCGAAGTTCCACGAGAAGGAAGCAGAGATTGTGGCGCAGGCGGGACGGCTGGGGATGGTGACGATTGCCACCAACATGGCCGGCCGCGGCACGGATATTCTGCTGGGCGGCAACTCGGAGTTCATGGCCAGGCAGGAGCTGGTCAAGAAGGCGCAGGCACGAGCGGTGTCGGCGGCGGAGGGCGCGATCTCGCCAACGGCGGGACCGGGGATGAAGCGCTTCTACTACGCGAGCCAGGAGTTTGAGACAACACAGGCTGCGTGGGATGCGGCGATAGCGTCGCACCTGGCGACGGCCGAGAAGGAACATGCGTCGGTGGTTGGGGCCGGCGGACTGCATATTCTGGGCACGGAGCGGCACGAGTCGCGACGCGTGGACAACCAGCTGCGCGGACGCGCGGGCCGGCAGGGCGATCCGGGATCGTCGCGGTTCTTCCTGTCGCTGGAAGACGACCTGATGCGCATCTTTGCGCGCGAGTGGGTGAGCACGCTGTTGCAGCGGCTGGGCATGGAAGAGGGCGTGCCGATCGAGAGCAAGATGATCTCGAAACGCATTGAAGCAGCGCAGAAAGCCGTGGAGACGCAGAACTTCGAGTCGCGCAAACACGTGCTGGAATACGACGACGTGATGAACAAGCAGCGCGAGGCCGTGTATGGCCTGCGACGGCAGCTGATGGAAGGCGTCGACCAGAAGCAGCTGATTACGGAGGACTATGTTTCGACGATCCTGTCGGGCATCCTGGATGAACACGCGCCGGAGAAATCGCACCCCGACGAGTGGAAGCTGGATGCGATCTTCACGCAGGTTTACGACGTGTTCGGCGCAAAGCTAAGCACAACTGACGAACCTGGGGCCGACAAGATCGATGTAAACGAGATCACCCGGCATCAGCTGGGCGAGACGATCTTCGAAACGATTCGCGCACGCTACGACGTGAAGGAACAGATTCTCGGCGCGCCAGCCATGCGCTATCACGAACGTATCGTGATGCTGAGCGTGCTGGACGGGCTGTGGAAGGACCATCTGCTGGCGATGGACCACCTGAAGGAAGGCATCGGGTTGCGCGGCTATGCGCAGCAGGACCCGCTGGTGGCGTACAAGAAGGAATCGTTCGAGATGTTCGAAGAGATGATGATGCAGTTCCAGCAGGACACTGCGCGGCACCTCTTCCGGATGCAGATCATCGGGCCGGACGGCAAGCCAATTGAGACGGTGGAGCAGATGCCGCAGCGCGTGTCGGCGGAAGCTGCGGCGCTGGCTTCGTCATCCTCGCCGCGGCAGCAGCGGCTTCCAATGCCGGGACAGGAAGGCGACGGACAGGCGCATGCACCGGTCCCGATTCCTACGCGTGCTCCTTCGACGACGATTGATGAGTTGGAAAAGGAGTTCCAGCGGAAGAAGAAGCGCGAGCTGGAGCAGGCGCGGCAGGCTGGATCCGGCGAGAGCACCAACGGGAGTGGACCGCGCGTGACCGGAGAAAAGGTCGGGCGCAACGATCCCTGCCCATGCGGCTCAGGGAAGAAATACAAGAAGTGCCATGGAGCGGAGGCGTAGAGGCCAGTTGTTGGTTGCAGGTTGTTCGTTGAAACCGGTGCGGCGGCTACTTCTGCTCGAGTTCATCGATCAGCTGCTTGGCTTTGGTGGCAAGGCCCTTTGCACCCTCGGCATCGCCTGAGTTGAGCGCCTTCTGCGCCCGAAGGATGTAGTTGTGGATCTGTTTGATCTGCTGCTTCTGGGCATTGGCGGTATTGGACGGCAAGGCCGCCACACGCTTGAGAATCGACGCGATAAGGTCGCGAGCCTCCTGCTGGCTCTGCGGGGCAGCATCGCCCCCGGTGGAGAGCGAGCCGATTGCTAATGTAGCAGGTTCAGGTACAGCTGCAACCTGAATGGGTGGTTGAGGTTCTTCCTTCGGTGCTGGCCTTCTCCGCGGGGCTGGCCTGGGCGGCGGCGGCGGCGGCAGCGGACCCAGGTCCGGAGGTGGAAGTTCGGCGATCTCGGGCAGCGTTTCCGGCAGCGGAATATCTACCAGGGCGATCGGCGCGAGCACACCTCGGGGGAGCGCAAGGGCTACCTGTTTGTGATGGCATCCGGCGAGACCCGCGACCAGCACTAACGCCAGAATGGGAGCGCCGGCGCGAGTGAGCGTGGTGGCAATATGGCGCGCGAGATGGTGGCGGCGGGTCAAACGCTTTCCTTCCTGTCCATGGTAGACGCAACCGAGGCTGCGGTCGCTCCAGCGGAGGCGGGAGTGGCAGCCATGGGTGCGGAGGATTCGGCGGGGCCAGAACCGGGCCGGTCATTGGGTCCGTGGGCGAGCAGCGCACCTGGTTTACGGCCTTCGCTCGTCGGCGCGGAGATGGGAATTTGCAGTGTGAAAGTGGTGCCGCGCATGGGCGATGCGGGGTCGGAGTCGGAGCGGACTTCCATGACGCCGCCGTGCAGTTGCAGAATGCGGTAGGTCATTGCGAGTCCGATGCCGCTGCCCTTGGGCTTGGTGGTGAAGTAGAGATCGAAGATGCGGGGCAGCAGCGCGGCCGGGATGCCGACTCCGTTGTCAGCGATCTCGACGATGGCGAAGCGCTGTTCGCGGCGTACCGAGACGCGCACGACGCCGCCATTGGGCATGGCCTGCATGGCGTTGAGCAGTAGATTGAGGAGAGCCTGGCGCATCAGTTCGTCGTCGATGCGCACGGGGACGGGCTGCGGCGGAGAGTCGGACTGGATGGAAACGCCGTGCTCCTTGAGTTCGGCGCCGGCGAGATCGAGCACCTGGTCGACGACGGGGCGCAGGTCACGCTCGCGCAAGTCGAGGTCCATGGGGCGTGAGAAATCCGCCAGCGTCTCAACCACGCGGTCGAGCCGATGCATCTCGTCGGCGAGGATTTCCACGTGCTTCTGGGCGCTGTCGCGATCGAACGCGCCGCCGGCCAGTTTTCCGCGCAGCAGTTCAAGGTGGACCACCATAGCGTTGATCGGGTTCTTGACCTCGTGCCCAACGTTGGCGGTGAGCCGCCCGATAGCGGCGAGGCGGCGCGAGACTTCAAGCTCCTGTTCGAGTTCGAGAGCGGAACCGATGTTGCGCAGAGTGAGAAGTGTGCCCATATCGTGGTCGGGGCGATTGCCGTTGGCGTTGGCGTCGCCGATGTGGTCCAGCGAGATCTGCACCTGGCGCCCGTCTTCGAGGGTGACGGTGTCGGCCGAGATCTGGGCGCCGCGGTCGAAGGCGGCCTGAACCGCGTCGCCGAGACGGGTTTCGGGAAGGAATATTTCTTCGAGCCGCATACCAACCATGTCTTCGGCCGCAGGAGTTTCGGCGCAGCCCTCGGCAGAGACAATGAAGTGAGCGACCGCGTCGGAGACCATGACGGCGCGGCGATCCGCGGCAAACAGCAGCACACCGTCGCGCAGCGTGTCGAGCATCTGGTTCAGATTGGTCTGGAGCGCGGTGTACCCCTCTTCGCGGCTGCGCATCTGGCGGCCGAGGCGATCGATGGAGCGGGTGACGCGGCCGATCGGGTCGGCCCCACTGATGGGCGGCTCGAGTTGCAAGGGCGGGTGATCGGTCGGCAGGGCTGCGGAGGTGTCACCGCGGGTGAGAGTGAGGCGCTCCAACTGTTCGCCGATGGCCTGCAGCGGGCGAAGCGCTACAGCAGAGAGCACCGCGGCAACCACCATCGAGGCGAGCGTGGCCAGAATGACAAACTCCAGCGCAGCCCGCAGAAACGGCTCGTACGAGTTACGCAGAAACGTGGATCGCACGCCGATGTGGACGACCAGGAACGGCGCGTTGTTGCGATCGAGCGGCACGGCGATGTCGAGCACACGGGGTGTGCCGAAGACCTCGCTCATCTGGTAGAGGACGTTGCTGTCGCGGACTCGATTGAAGCTGGTGCGATCCGGCGCGCGCTGGTTCACCGCATCGGGGTCGGTGGAGAGCATGGTGATGGCATGGGCGTCGGTAACGCTGACATCTTCGACCGTGGGCGAGTAGCGCAGAATGCCGTCCATGACGCTGAGCAGGTCTTCGTTGTTCTGCAGCGCGTCCATCACCGCGGCATGGAGAGCGGTATCGGACTGGTCCTGCGGAGGATGCGCGCTGAGGCCGGTGCGGACCGCCTGCTCGGTGGCTAGCAGCACCTCGCGGGCGAGCACGTCGTTGGCGGCGGAGGTCTGTTCGATGCGCTGACGGAGAAGCTCGCCCAGGAAGACAATCGAGAGGACAAGCACGATCCCAAAGGTGAGGCCGGTGGCAGTGAGCACGAGTTTGGTTCGCAGGCGCATAGGCGGGACTATCTCTGCTGCTCGGCTGCTTCGGACGAGTTCAACGTTCCAGTTCCCCTGGGAAAGTTATAAGCACCCCGGATTCGGCGTGAGAGAACAGTTCTACTCCGCCGCAACGGCAGGTGCATCGATCGCGGAGTTTGCCGTAGCAGAAGCTGCTGCGCTCGAATACTCCTTCAACTTGTTCTGCAGCGTCTTCGGCGTAATGCCGAGAATCTCAGCGGCGCGGGTCTTGTTGTTATGCGTGGAGAGCAGCGTCTTGAGGATCAGTTGACGCTCCGCCTCGTCCACTGTGGTGCCCACCTCGACGCGGACGGTGCGGTCGTCGTCGCGTTCGGGCGCGGGTGCCGGGGCCGGGGCATCCGCGGCGTGCGTGGGAGCCAGGCGAGTCGCGTACCCTGGCTGGCCGAAGTTGGGCGGCAGATGCTCGACCTGGAGCTCGCCGGTGCCGGCGAGGATGGTGGCTCGCTCAATGGTATTTCGCAGCTCGCGGGCATTGCCAGGCCAGTCGTAGGCCAGCAGGCGGTTCAGCAGGTCGGGCGACATGCCGGAGATGGAGCAGTTGTGGCGCTGGTTCATGTCATCGATCATCTTCGCGGCGATGGCAGGAATGTCCGATGCGTGCTCGCGTAGTGGCGGCATTTGGATGTTGAAGACGTTGAGACGGTAGAAGAGGTCACCGCGCAATTGGCCGCTGGCGACCGCCTGCTGCGGGTCCTTGTTGGTGGCGGCGATGACGCGCACATCGACCGGGGTTTCGGCCTTGCTGCCCAGGCGTCGCAGTTTACGGTCTTCCAGCACGCGCAATAGCTTGGCCTGCGTGGCGGCGGGCATCTCGCCAATTTCGTCCAGCAGCAGCGTGCCTTCCTCGGCGAGCTCGAAGCAGCCGGCGCGGCGCTCGATAGCTCCGGTGAAGGCGCCTTTCTCGTGGCCGAAGATCTCGCTCTCGATCAGCGTCTCGGGGATGGCTGCGCAGTTGACCGCAACGAACGGCTTCTGGCGGCGCGAGCTGAGTTCGTGCAGACAGCGGGCGGCGAGTTCCTTGCCGGTGCCGCTTTCTCCAGTGACCAGGACCGAAACGTTGGAGGGAGCGATGCGCTCAATCATCTGGAAGATGGCCTTCATCTGCGGCGATGAGCCGACCAGCGGGCCGAGGACGCCAGAATCGCGCGACAGGCGGCGGGTGGCTTCGAGCTCGACGCTGGAGTTGGCCTCGCGCTGGCGGTTGGCGTTCTGCAGGATCGTGCGCAGGCGGACCGGGTCGACCGGCTTGGGGATGTAGTCGTACGCCCCCATTCGCATGGCTTCGACCGCCGACTCGATGGAGCCCTGTGCGGTGAGCATTACGACCACCACGTCCGGCTGCAACTCCTTGACGCGAGCCAGCAACTCCATGCCGTCCATGCGCGGCATTTTCAGGTCGGTGACGACAATGCCGGGAGACCACTGACGCACGCGCTCCAGACCGTCTACACCGTCGGCGGCGCAGTCAGTGCGAAAGCCCCACGAGGCGACCAGTTCGGTGAGGCCGTTGCGTGCGTGCGCTTCATCTTCTACGATCAATACTTTTTCGAGCAATTTCACCTTCCGTACTGCATCTACCAGTATCAATTCTGCCGCGATGCAGGGGCAAGCGGACCGGTACCCCAGTTAGATGCAGTCCGGGCGCAAATCGTATGCCAGCAGCAGGTTCCGGAACGCTGTTTATCACGATATTCTAGGGCATGACCGAATCGCCTGAGTCTTTGGCTGACCCCGAGATCGCACTGCAAGCATTTGCACAACTGCGGGCAGCCGGACCGGTCTCCGGCGCCGAGGCTCCATTCCTTTTGGATGTTCGCGAGCCGTGGGAGTTTCAGACGGCCAGCCTGCCGGATTCCCTACTGATGCCGATGGGCGAGGTGACATCCAGGGCACATGCGGAACTCGATCCAGACGCGCACATCGTGGTGCTATGCCACCATGGGCAGCGGTCGCTCTCAGTGGCAATGTGGCTGCGCGCGCAGGGATTCGAGCGGGCGCAGTCGCTGGCCGGCGGAATTGACGGGTGGTCGCGGGTGATCGACCCCAGCGTGCCGCGGTACTAGGACAGCTAGGTCGTTTGGTTAAGGGCACGGCTTCAGCCGTGCCGTAACAGCCGCCGCACCAGACGGGCTTCAGCCCCTGAGGTCAATCTCCGCTAGGCACGACCGCCAGCCCCGCTATTAAAAGCGCCCCCTCATGGCTTTCCCCTGCTCGCCGGTTCTCCCATTTCCACTGCATAAGCCGCCTCCTACAAGCCGAGCCGAGAGAAGGAATGACTTCCGCTAAGCGCGTTTATGGGTACTGATCCAGACTCAATGAGTGCATCGGTTTGTTGTCGCCAGTTGAGCGTCGAAGTTGCCGAAAAGCTGATTTTCAGGAATCACTCGCTGTTGCTGAACAGAAGTGCATTTATATGCTCACTTGAGAGCTAGTGGGCAGAGACTGGTTGCATCGTTCAGCGACATGCCTCGACTACGCCGTCTACTCCGCCCGCAGCGCCCGCGCCGGATCCACTGACGCCGCCCGCCGCGCTGGCACCAATCCCGCCAGACAAGCCGCTACCACCAGCGTCCCAATCACTGCGGCAATCACGCTGGCGTCCATGCTTGCTACCCCATATAGCTGCGACTGAAAGGATTTGATGTAGCGCACACACAGCCCAGCCACTGGAATCCCAACGATCAAACCAGCCAACGTCTGCAGCATCGCTCCGCGCAACACCATGCCGACTACTCCGCCACGCGTAGAACCCAACGCCATGCGTATGCCAATCTCCTGTTTCTGACGCTGAACGCTATACGCGGTCACGCCATACAGACCCACGGCAGCTAAGACCAGCGCCAGCAGCCCAAACAGCAGCGTCAGGTGCGCAATCATCCTCTCTCCGGTCAGGTTCGCCTCTATCTGTTCCGTGAACATCTGATAGTGGTCGACGGATAGGTTAGGGTCTATGTTCGCCAGGGTCTTTCGCGCCTGCGCCTCCAGTCCCGGAGTTGTGGCCTTCATCTGCAGCACAATCTGCCCCGCATAGAGCGATGCGTCCAGGTCTTTCGTCGACCGTGAAGGCGACTGCTGCAGCATCGGACTGAAGTACATCGGATCTGGCAGGTCGCGCGTGCTTTGATACCTCGTGTCCTCTACGACGCCCACAATCTCGAAGTCGCCCGCGTTCTTGATATCGTTCGCGCCAAAGTGCTGCCCAATCGGGTCTTCACCCGGCTTGAAAAGCTTCTTCACAAACGCCTCGTTGACCACGGCAACTCTCGGTGACGTCGCTGTGTCTGCTGACGTAAAAGTGCGCCCGCGAATCAACCGCTGCCCAATCGCCTTGAAGTACTCCGGGCTGGCCCGGTCAAACGACGTCGCTACTTCCTTTCCTGGCATCGGAGCAGGCTGACCCTGCACATAGACGTACCAATTCCAGTTGGATCCACTCAGCGGCGTATAGAGTGTCAGTCCTACATGCTCCACTCCTGGCAGCGCGTGAAACTTGTCCTCTATCTGCTGATAAAGTCCCTCAAGGCGCTCCGGCTTGTACCCAGCCTTCAATGGACTCACATCTACGATCACGCGGTTGTTCGTCACCAGGCCCAGGTCTTGGTGCTGCATTCGGTCCAGGCTCTTGCCCAGCAGCCCCGCGCCAATCAGCAACACCACGGACAATGCGGCCTGCAGGACCACCAGAGACCGTTGTAGCAGCGAAGGTTTGTCCCGAGTCGAGCGGTTCGTCCCGCGCATCGCATTCGCAGGCTGTTCCCTTGACCCCATCCATGCGGGAGCGACGCCGAAGATCAAACCCGTCAGCACGGACACGGCAAACGCAAATCCCAGCACAGGCAGTGACGGCAGAGCGCTCACCGGCATCTCCGAACCGTGCGTAAACATCACCTCCATCAGCAACTTCGTCCCCGAGTACGCCAGCATCACGCCGGCCATGCCGCCCAGACACGCCAGGACCACGCTCTCGACGATCATTTGCCGCATCACACGTGCCCGTGCCGCACCCAGCGCCATGCGTATGGAAACCTCCGACCGCCGCGCCAGACCCCGCACCAGGACCAGGTTGGCAATGTTCGCGCAGGCAATCAACAGCACCAGCCCAGCCAGTCCCAGCAACAGATAGAGGCTGCTCGCAGTGTTATGCTCCATGCTCGCTATGCCCCCGCCACCGGGAGTGAGTACAACGTGCGCCTTCGTCAGCAGCTTCTGCCCACGCACTGTTTGAAATCCCTTCAGCTGGGCAAGCGACTGCCGCAACAGCACGCTGACCTTCTCCTGGAGCGCCTCCTGCGCCACTCCCGGCTTCACCCTTCCAATCAGAAATAGCCAGCCCACATCTGGGCTGTTGCGCACGCCATAGAACCCAAGGGTCGGCTCCTCGGAAATCGGAAGGTACAGGTCCGGCGGAGTGTCGGTCATTCGATCGCCATAGAATCCGGGCGGCGTGATCCCCACAATGGTCACGGGATGCGTGTTCACAAAGAAGCTGCTGCCCACAACCGAAGGGTCGCCCGCATAGTCCCGCTGCCATGCCCGGTAGCTCAACATCGCCACTGGCTCTGCTCCATCCGCATCATCGGCAGGCGTCAGCGTGCGTCCTGCATACGATTTCACTTCGAATGTCGCGAAGTAATTGCCCGAAACAAACCTTCCAAAGGACGAGTGAGATGCTGCATCGCCTGATGCTCTCCGCGCCGTCAGGTCTGCTAGGCCGCCCTGTGTCGCCGCCAATTGCTCAAACTCCTCTGTATGGTCGCGAAGATTCTTATATGTCTCATACGTAAAGATGGAGTAACTGTCGGCGCGTGAAGACGAAACCTCATTCAAATAACAACAGTCTTCATGGTCACCCAGGCGCACCAACGTTTTGGGATTCGCCACGGGGAGGTTCTTCAACAGCACCTCATGCACCAGAGTAAAAATTGCTGTATTCGGCCCAATCCCCAGCGCCAGTGTCAAAATAGCCGTTACCGTAAACCCTGGTGTCTTCCAAAGTTGCCGCAGCGCAAACCGCACATCCTGCGCCAGACTCTCCAGCCAACCCCATCCCCACCGCTCACGAGTCACGTCCGCAACCAAAGGCACATTTCCAAACTCACGCATCGCATCTCTCCTCGCATCTTCAGGTGTCGCACCCGCAGCCACGCGGTCCGCCGTCGCCATCCGCAGATGGCCCTCAATCTCGTCCCTTAACTCTCTCTTGCGTCCGTCAAACAGGCTCACAGCGCACTCTCCTTCGCGCTCATAATCGCCTCAATTGTTGCGACCATCTTTCCCCAGCGCTCATAGTCGTTGGCTAGCTGCTTTTTCCCGAGCGTGGTGATCCGATAGAATTTCGCGCGCTGGTTCGCATCGCTTTTCTTCCACTCCGCCGAGACCCAGCCTGCACGTTCGAGCCGATGCAGAGCAGGATATAGCGACCCCGTCTCCACCTGCAGCACCTCATTCGAACTCGCACGAATTGCCTGGCTGATGCCATACCCGTGCCGCTCGCCCCACTGCAGCGTCTTCAAGACCAGCATGTCTAGCGTTCCCTGCACTAACTCAATCCGGTTCTGATATCCGCTCTTCGCCATAGGCTGTAGACCCTCTACATCAATGCTGTAGACAATCTACATCACCTACGAAAGCTCCGCAAGTAAAACATCAACATTTCAGGGTAGATTTCCGAAAACGGTCTTTCGACAACTTGACCCCAAGATCGCAGTCAATGCAGCCTCGGTTGATGACAAATCCCCGATGCACTCATCGATTCTCGATTAGTACCTATAAGTCGGCTTATAGCGGGTAATGTCTGCGACATGATTCACTTTTCCGCAGCCCTTGCCGCCGGCGCCCTCACAGCGTTACAACTCCACCTGCCTGAACCCCTCACTTCGCCCGCGGGTGCGTCTCGTCGTAAACGCGCTGGACCTGCCCCGTAGTGAGGTGGGTATAGCGCTGGGTGGTGGAGAGACGCTCGTGTCCGAGCATCTCCTGGATGGCGCGGAGGTCGGCGCCTTCCTCCAGCATGTGAGTGCCGAAAGCGTGACGCAGCGTGTGCGGGTGGACATCGGCGGCGAGACCGCGGGAGAGCGCGATGTGCTTGACGATGCGCCCGACGCTGCGCGTGGTGAGCCGGGCGCTGCCGCGCATCTGCAGGTTGGTGACCAGCGGGCCATCGGTGATGAGTGCAACCTTGCCAGCGGCGCGGAGTTTGGCGTCGCGCAGCGGCAGGTAAGTGCGGATGGCGAGAGCAGCCTCGTCGCCCAGCGGAACGTAGCGCTGCTTGCGACCCTTGCCGCGAACCAGGATGGCGTCGTTCTTCCACTGAATGTCCGGCAGGTTGATGCCGACCAACTCGGAGTTGCGGATGCCGCATCCGTAGAGCAGTTCGAAGATCATGCGGTCGCGCTCGGGCCAGGCGGCGGCGTCATTCTTCGTGGCCGCGCCTTCACTGGTCTCCATGGAGTTCAGCAGGCCGTTGACCTCTTCCATGCTGGGCACGCGCGGAAGATGCTTCGGCAGTTTCGGCGTGCTCACGAGCACGGCAGGGTTTTGCGCGAGCTTGTGCTCCTTAGCGAGCCAACGGAACCATGAGCGGATGGCTGCGAGGGCGCGCGCTGCGCTGGCCTTGGTGAGGCCGCGCTCGTAGAGCAAGCCAAGATAGGCGCGGATGTGCAGGTGGTCGACGGCGGCAATCTTCGCCTGCTGACCAAGCGTTTCGCGGAGATACTCAGCAAAGTTGAGGACCTCGCGGCGGTAGGCGCGAACGGTGTGCGCGGAAGCGTTGCGTTCATTCTGCAACATGGCAAGGAACTGCCCGGCGAGAACTTCGAATTCGCTGGCGACAGTCTTCATTCGGACACCACCGAAGCAGTGTCAGCAGTTGCAACGGCGTCTGTTCCCTGTTCCCTGTTCCCTGTTCCCTGCTCCCTGCTTTCCGTCCCCTGTTTCCGCCTGCCGCGCGGGTGATGGTCGCGGTGCACGCGCTTCAGGTGTTCCATTGCGACGTGGGTGTAGACCTGCGTGGTGGCGATGTCGGCGTGACCCAGCAGTCGCTGCACGCTGCGCAGGTCGGCGCCGTGCTCCACCATGTGGGTGGCGCAGCTGTGGCGGAGCATGTGTGGGCTGGCCTTGCGCGCGGTGCCGTCGATGCTGCCAGAGGCCGCGCGTACCATCTCCCAGACCCATTGGCGGGTGAGGGCGTGGCCGCGCACGCTGAGGAACAGCGCTCGCTGCAGGCGGCCGCG
>Ga0206805_1046_pt2 | contig 25989 bp, 16 predicted proteins | sample Alteio_BWOrgCont_59_FD_152890 | JGI IMG/M metagenome (GOLD analysis project Ga0206805, IMG submission 152890) | Enriched cells from forest soil in Barre Woods Harvard Forest LTER site, Petersham, Massachusetts, United States -... | ecosystem: Environmental > Terrestrial > Soil > Temperate forest >... | reverse complement strand
GCGAATTGGCCTTCGCGATGGCTGCGGACGAGAAAATTTTTCGACAAGGCGTTGACCGCCTTGGTGCCGACCCCGTTGAGGCCGACGCTGAACTGGAACACGTCGTCATTGTATTTTGCGCCGGTATTGATCTTGGAAACGCAGTCCACGACCTTGCCCAGGGGGATGCCGCGCCCGAAATCGCGCACCCTCACGCGATTGCCTTCGATCTCGATCTGGACCTCTTTTCCGCTGCCCATGATATATTCGTCGATCGCGTTATCCACGACCTCCTTGAGCAGGACATAGCAGCCGTCGTCCGGGTGAGCGCCCGTGCCGATGCGCCCGATATACATTCCCGTGCGCAGCCGGATATGTTCCAACGAAGACAGCGTCTTGATCTTGCTCTCGTCGTACCGTTGCTTTGGTTTTTCAGCCATAAAAATTGCGTGACGGAAAAATTAGACGAAATGCGCCAAATAAAAAAGCGAAAGTGAGCCGTTCACGATTAAACCCGCGTTGCGCTTGACATTGGCGGCGAACGCGCTGATTTCGATTGAGGGGGAGGGTGGACGCGGGTATTCTGGTTATTGCTATGCGCGCGTAGCTCAATTGGATAGAGCGTCGGCCTCCGAAGCCGAAGGTTGTGAGTTCGACCCTCGCCGCGCGCAGTATTTTAAGTCTTCCATTGGATGTTCGATGTTGAATGTTGGGTGGAGAAACCATTTCATTAACACCGCGTTTTAACGCGGTGCCTGTCGGTGGCGCAGAATGAAAACCGTTTAAACGGTTTTACTCAGCAGGCCGCCTGGACACCCGGCTGAAGCCGGGTGTTAATGAGATGTATTCTACAGAGCATGTTGAATGTTTCCTTTTCCCACTCCGCTTGCTTGCGGTCGTCAGAAACATGGGTTGGATTACCGTCAAACCAGAACAGGAATTATCGGTCAAGCGAATGAAATTTCCCCTCGACGCAAAACGGATGTCGAACTAATGTGGAGGCGCAGGGGAGCCAAGCTCATCAAAATCAAACCGGCAGTATTCGTCAACGTAAAGTTGTCGCCAAAAAGTTATGGAGCAAGAAAACAGCAAGATTGAGGAGCCAATGAATTTGGAAAAGGAGAACATTCCTCCTCCTCCACCGCCACGCAAAACCGGGCGCAAACAAAAACTTCTTTTCGGCGGCATCGCGGCGCTGGTGGTTCTCATCGCGGTGATTATTTACTATTTGATTTTTATCGCCCCCTACGAATCGACGGATGACGCATTCATTGACGGCTATGCCACGCTGGTCAGTTCACGCGTGCCGGGACAGGTGGCTCAATTGATGGTCACGGACAACCAGGAGGGCAAAGCCGGCGATGTGCTGGTGGAGATTGATCCGCGGGATTACGCGGCGAGTTTGGCCCTGGCCCAGGCTGATTTGGCGGCAGCGCGCAGCCAGTCTGACCAGGCCCGGGCGCAGATCAGTGTAAGCGAAGCCAAAGTGGTGCAGGCGCAAGCCGCCGTGACCGCTGCCGAGGCGGAATATCAGCGGGCCTCGGACGACTTGAAGCGTTATCAGGCTGTTGAAAGCAAGGCGGTGTCCCAAAGCGCGATCGACCAGGCCCGGGCCGAGGCGCGGACGGCTGCCGCCAACCTGGATGCCGCAGTCAGCCAGACGAAGGCGGCCGGCGCGGACGTGACCTTGAGCGATGCAGTCGCCGAGGCTGCGGCTGCCGCCGTGCAACAGGCCCAGGCCAAACTGCAACAGGCTGAATTGAATGTCTCCTACACAAAGATTGTCGCTTCGCGCGATGGACGCATCACCGCGCGCACCGTGGAGCTTGGCGATTATGTGCAACCGGGCCAGGCGCTGTTCACGCTGGTGCCCAGAGACGTTTGGGTGGTCGCCAATTTCAAGGAAACGCAATTGACCTACATGCGCCCGGGCCAGCCAGTTCAACTGCGTGTGGACGCCTACCCGAACCGGACGTTCAAGGGCAAAGTGGACAGCCTGCAGGCGGGAACCGGTGCGCGGTTCAGCCTGTTGCCGCCCGAAAATGCGGTGGGCAACTACGTGAAAGTCGTCCAGCGTGTGCCGGTCAAGATCACTTTCGACGGGCCGTTGCCCGATGGCGTTGATATCGCGCTGGGAATGTCCGTTGTCCCCGAAGTGAAAGTCAAATGAGCAAGATGAAATGAGCGAGGAGGTTTCCACGACGACGATGGCATGGCGTCCGCGTGCCAACCCCTGGTTGATCGCGCTGGCAGTGATGCTGGCGACATTCATGGTCATCCTGGATACGTCCATTGCCGTGGTGGCGCTGCCTTACATCGCCGGAAATCTTGGCGCCACGCAGGATGAATCCACCTGGGTGTTGACGAGCTACCTGGTGGCCAACGCGATTATATTGCCGGCCAGCACGTGGTTCTCGGCGTTTTTCGGACGCAAACGTTTCCTGATCGGCTGCACCATCATCTTTACCCTCGCTTCATTACTTTGCGGCCTGGCTACCAGTATGACGATGTTAGTGATATCACGGGTATTGCAGGGGCTGGGCGGCGGCGCCATGCAGCCGTTGTCGCAGGCCATCCTGCTGGAAAGCTTTCCACCGGCCAAACGCGGCGCAGCCACGGCGCTCTTCGGCATCGCCATCGTCGTCGCGCCCATTCTCGGCCCCACCCTGGGCGGCTGGCTGACGGATAATTGGTCATGGCGCTGGACTTTTTACATCAATTTGCCGGTGGGCATCCTCGCGTTTTTCCTGATGTCATGGCTGGTGGAAGATCCGCCCTACATCCGTAATAAAAAACCCGGCCGCATTGACGGGATCGGTTTTGGCCTGGTCGCGCTGTTTTTGGGGACGTTGCAAATCATGCTCGATAAGGGCCAGGATGCGGACTGGTTCTCGGCTGTCTGGATGCGCTGGTTTGCCGTCGTCTGCGGCTTGTCCCTGATAGGATTTATCGTGCGCGAACTTTCCGCCGCCAATCCGCTCGTGGACCTGCACGTGTTCAAGGACCGGAATTTCACGGTGAGTTGCTTTTTGTTCGGACTGTTCGGGGTGATGCTCTATGCCCTTATTGCGATCCAACCATTGTTTCTCCAATCGTTGCTGGGCTATAGCGCGTTTGACGCCGGTTTGAGCGTTAGCCCGCGCGGGATCGGCGCATTTGCTGCGCTGTTTTTTGTGGGCGTGCTGGTGGGCCGGGTGGATTCGCGCCTGCTGGCGGGGCTCGGCTTTGCGGTGTTGGGCATCTCCAGTTTCCTGTTGTGCCGGCTGAGCCTGCAAATGGCGATCAGCAATGCGATTCTGCCGAATATTCTGGCCGGCTTTGCCACCGGCTGCCTGTTCGTGCCCCTGACCACGCTGGCAGTCGGCACGCTTAGGAACGAGCAGATCGGCAATGCCATGAGCCTGCAGAACCTGATCCGCAACACTGGCGGCAGCATTGGCCTTTCCGTGGTGTCCACCCTCCAGGAACGCTTTGCGCAGGTCCACCAGTCGATGATGGTCGGGCAATTGTCCGTGTTGAACCCGCAATACCAGAAAAAAACGAATGCGCTCCAGCATCTTTTCGAGCAACGTTTCAGTCCGGCGGACGCCCTGGCGCGGGCGCATGACTTGCTTTATCGCACGCTGCTCCAACAGTCGGACTATTGGGCGTTCATGGATCTGTTTTTTCTGTTGGCCTGTATTTGCGCCGTGTGCGTTTTTGGAATACTCCTTTATGAAAAACCCCGGGCCATCCATGCAGTGGCCGCGGCGGAATGACGACCGGTAAAGATATGAAACAACTCCTTCTCATTGACCAGGAATACGGCGCGGGCGCCATCACCATCGGCGAAATCATCGCGAAGCGGCTGAATTGGCAGTTTTTTGACCAGGTGCTGACCAATGAGATTGCGCGACGCGCCAAAATTCCGAATGAACTTTGCCAGCGGCGGCTGGAACGCAATGATCCGGTTCTCCATCGATTGGTCAATGTGATTTGGCGCGGCAGTTTTGACCGGAACCTGCCGTCGCCCGACCTGGCCATCCTGGATTCCACCCGGCTGACTTCTTTGCTCCAAAAGGTCGTCGAAGAGACCGCGGAAAAAAAGCCATGCGTCATCATCGGTCGCGGCGCGCCGTATTTTCTCCGCAATCGCGCCGACACTTTTTGCGTGTTTCTGTATGCGCCGCGCGAACTCAAATACCGGCGCATCCTCAAGCGTTTCGGCAACGAAAAGGAGGCCCTTGAATTGGTGGATACCATTGACGAGGACCGCCGGAAGTTTGTGAAGCACCACATGGGCCACGACTGGCCGAACCGCGAACTCTTTCATGCCATGATCAACACCAGTATTGGCGACAATAATGTCGTCGAGACGATCCTCAACCTGCTGAACGCCGCCAACCAAAAAGAAGAGGCGGCCAAAACATGAGACCGGCAATGGTCATAGTGGTAATAGGTCTCGCGCTCCTGGCCGGGTGCGCGGTGGGGCCGGATTATCAACCACCCCGGGCTGCTGCCCCGGCGCAATGGACATCGCCCCTGGCCGGCGGCGAAACGAACGGCCCCGCCGACCTTGCGGCATGGTGGAGAAATTTCAACGATACCAACCTGGATTCGCTCATGACGATGGCGGTCCAATCCAATCTCACCCTGCGTGTCGCCGAATCCCGTGTGCGTGAAGCCCGCGCCGAACAAGGCGTGGTCAGCGGCAGTTTCTGGCCTTCCATCGGAAGCTCGGCTTCTTATACCCGAAACCGGTACGGAGCAAATACGTTCCCTCCTTTAAGCGGATTCGGTATTCCCCTGGATTACAATCTTTATAACGCCGGTTTCGATGCCACCTGGGAGCTCGATATTTTTGGCGGTACCCGCCGTGCCGAGCAAGCCGCCAATGCCGAGATCGGCGCCGCCGAATTCGGACAACGTGACGTGCTGATCTCCCTGCTGGCGGAAGTCGCGCGCGACTACATCAGCGCACGCGGTTACCAGCAGCGCCTCGCCATCACGCATCAGAACATCCAGATCCAACAGGAAGGCCTGGATCTGACCAAAAGCCGTTTTCGAAGCGGATTGAGTAGCGATCTCGACGTTCAACAGGCCACGGCGTTGCTGACCTCTACCGAGGCGCAGGTTCCTTCGTTGGAAACAAGTTTCGACCAATCGGTTTATCATCTGGCGGTATTGCTCGGCCAGCCGCCGGGTGCGTTGCTGGATGAAATGTCCGTGGTAAAACCCATCCCGCTCACGCCGCCGTTCGTGCCTGCGGGATTGCCGTCCGATTTGCTGCAGCGCCGCCCGGATGTCCAGCACTCCGAACGCGAGCTGGCCGCTGCGACTGCCAAAATCGGCGTGGCCAAGTCCGATTTATTTCCGAAATTTTCGCTGACGGGCTTCGCCGGCCTGGAAAGCGTTTCAATGAATAATTGGTTCGATTATGCCAGCCGATATTGGTCCGCCGGGCCGATGGTGCAATGGGAACTCTTTGAGGCCGGCAGCATCCGGGCCAATGTCCGCGTCCAGGACGCCCGCCAGGAACAGGCGCTGGATACCTACCAGCAAACCGTGTTGACGGCATTGGAAGATGCGGAGAATGCGCTCGTCGCTTATGCCCAGGAACAGGTCCGGCGCGAATCATTGTCTCAATCCGTGCAGGCGAACCAGCAGGCGCTGGACCTGTCCACCCAACTTTACAAGAGCGGCCTGGCGGATTTTCTGCACGTGCTGGATTCCGAGCGTTCGCTTTATGCCGCGCAGGATGAACTGGTGCAGAGCGACCAAACCGTTTCGCTGAATCTCGTGCAACTCTACAAAGCCCTTGGCGGAGGATGGCAGGAAAAGTCCCAATGACCCGGGATTGCCGGAATTATTGTGATACGGATGTCGAATGATTTTTATCCAGGAAACGTCTCAGATGATGAGAGAATTCAACAAAATTGATGGGCTTTTGGGCGACCGTTCGCAATTTGGCATAACGTGATCTCGTAAAATCAGGCGGTTGATTCAATCCGGTCATCAGAATAACGGGCACGTCCGCACGGATGTCCCCAAGCTTTTCCGCAAATTCATCCCCTTGCAAACCCGGCATCGTGTAGTCGGTAAGGACCAGGTCAAATTTGGCCGGCTCGCGCTTGAAAGTTTCCAAGGCGTCGAGGCTGTCAGCACGGGTGATGACGCGATATCCCATTTGGTTCAGCCGCTGTTGCATCATGCTTAGGATCGCGATCTCATCATCCACGATCAGGACCCGTTCGCGTTTTCCCGGGAGGATCATGTTTTCGCTGCCGGGAGCGGCCACGGGAATCTCGGTTGATTTAGGCAGATAGATGCGAAAAGCGGTTCCGTGTCCCGGCTCACTTTCCACGGTGATATGTCCGCCGATGCCGGCAATAATCTTTTGCACCAGAGTGAGCCCCAGGCCGGTTCCTTCGCCGACCGGCTTGGTGGTGTAGAAAGGGTCAAAGATTTTTTCCATGACCGCATGATTCATCCCATGTCCGGTATCCCGCACCGTCAGGCAGACATAGGTTCCGGCTGGAAGCGAAGCCATCGTTTCGCCCGTGCTGAATTCAAGGCTACGGAGTTCGTATTCCAGTTTTCCACCTTTCGGCTGCATGGCATGGGCGGCATTGGTGCCCAGGTTCATGATGACCTGGTGCATTTCGGTCAAATCAGCGATGACCACGTCCTCCTCCGTCAGGATCGAAAGTTTAATGTCGATATAGGCGGGCAGGGAAGCGTTGAGAAGTTTGACACAATCTTTGAGAATGGCGCCAAGTCTGACGGGCTGCAATTCCGTCTCCGTGCGGCGGCTAAAAACAAGGATCCGTTTAATAAGATCTTCGGCGCGATGGGAGGATTTGAGCGCCATCTGGAGATTATCCCGCACCGGACCCTTGATCTGCTGGTCGTTGAGGGCCAGTTCGATGTAGCCCATCATCACGCAGAGCATATTGTTGAAATCATGGGCGATGCCGCCGGCCAATGTCCCGACGGCTTCCATTTTCTGCGCCTGGATCATCTGTTTTTCCATCCGGTTGCGCGCCGCCTCCGCTTCTTTGCGCAACGTGATATCGTCGATGAATCCTTCGTAGTATTTGACATTGCCGTTCTCATCGCGCACCGCCCGCGCTGCTTCTGAGATCCAAATCATGGTGCCATCGCGGCGTCGCACCTGGTATTCCAGCCCACGGACAAAACCCTTCTGCTCTACTTCGTTGATGAAATATTCCCGAAAGGAAGGATTTGCATAGATCTGGTGCTTGATGTCCGACACCCGGTCAAGCACGTCTTCCGGGCGGTCATAGCCATACATCCTGGCCAGGGCGGCATTGACAATGAGATAATGACCGTCGGGTGTGCTTTGGTAAATGCCCTCGACGGCATTCTCAAATATTCCGCGATACTTCGCTTCCGCCTCCTTATAATTTCTAATCAATTCTGTGTCCATTGTGAGAATCGTTCAACTTGGGGTAATTGTCTGACCGCCTGCAAAGACGATAAGCGATGTTTCATTATAATTCAATAGCAACAGTGGATAAAGAATTCATCCGGCGCGAGTTACTATTAAAAAGCGCCACAAAAGTGGCGGGACTTGAATCTCGCGGCGGCGATCTGCTTTAAGATTGCCTCTCAACCCGCCTTGATTACGATGGCGACCATGATGGTGAGTTGAAAAAATGAAGCAACTGAAGCCCAATCCAAAGGTGGTGAAGGGAATTTTTACCCTATTAGTTATCACTAATCTGGCGATAAAACACTGGCGGGATTGTTTTCAATGCGGACAAGAGGTCTAAATTAATGCGCGCCTGTTTGTTAATCCCGCTATCATGGCTCTGCATCCTCCAGGTCATATTGGGATTTGGCAACAGCAATGTCTTCGCCGGTTCCAGTACTCGGATGGCAGTTCCGGTGGCAGAAACTCTGACCAATATTGCCGGATGTTTGGACCATGTTCGGAATGATCCCAATCGGACGGCTCCTTTGCGGGTGGAGGCAAGCATTACTTTGATTGACCGGGAACGCAGTTTGGTTGTGTTGCAGGATGATTCGGCGGCGATGGGAGTCTATATGTCGTTATCCGGCCTGGCTTTGATGCCCGGGCAAAAGGTTATAGTCGAGGGCAATGGTATTTCTCCCTACGTGCGAGCGTTTCCGGCTTATCCCGACGAGCCATCTGAACGGCATTTTCTGAACGCATTTGAAACGCCATCCGGACGAGGGACCTATTATTTAGACCGAATCCGGGGCTGCCTGCATCCTCCTGTTAGTGGGCTCTATACTTTTTGGATTGCGGCGGACGATGCCGGTGAAGCCTGGCTCAGTACCAATGCTTCTCCTGAAGGAATGCAGAAAATCGCTGAGAATAGAGTCGGGAATGCGGTTGGTTTGCGAGATTGGAGCCATTACGCATCCCAGCGCTCCCAGCCGGTGATGCTTAAGGCCGGCGAGGCTTATTATATTGAGGCGTTACACATGCAAAGTTATGGCCGTAACAATATGGGTGTGGCCTGGGAGGGGCCGGGCATCAAACGCTCTGTTGTTGAGGGACACTATCTGACTCCCTGGGACGATCACTCCGTCTTGGATGAGCCGCTGCCAACGAATGGATTATTATGGGAATGTTGGACCAATTTTTTCTTGAATGACTTTGACTCGTTGCGGGCGCAGAGCCCACATGAGTCAATCGTTCGGATTCAAGACCTGAAATTGACAATGGCAGGAGAAGGAGATCTGCCGGTTCCCCAACGAATTGATCCAGGCGCCAGTTTTGACACAGTTCCAAACCTGCGCTGGGTGGAACTCGAAGGGGATGTGGACTTTGCCGCGGGGACCGGGGATAAGCTCCAATTTGAATTGAAACGGGAAGGGGCAGTCCTGGAAGTGCACATTTTGGATTGGAAGGAGCCGCCAATAGAGCGATTGGTCCATTCACACATTCGCATTCAGGGTGTTTTGGAACATTCCTACGGCACTAAGGGTGAGTTGACCAACAATGTGTTGTGGGTGCCGAATGACCGACAGGTCAGTTTATTGGCCCCGGAGGACAACCAAAATCCGGACCTGAATCGAGTCGCGATCTGCGACATAGAACCCACCGATCCCGAGATGAGTTGGGGGCGACGGGTGAGTGTGCGCGGTCAAATAATCAATCGAACCAAAAACGGGCTGGTGGTTTTGGAAGGCAGCGGTAATTTCCAGGCTTTTTGTTCGGCCGACGGAACAAATTGGGTTTCCCTGGGAAGACCGGTTGAGATCGGGATGAGCAATTCAGTTTTGGGTGGACTGGCAGTGGTTGCGCGACACGATAAAGCACTGACGACCGCCAGCTTTTCAAATCCTGTGGGTTTGGGAACAAATTGGCTTGGCGCTGACATCGGCCAACCGGCGCGGCACGGCAATTTCAGTGTTCGCAACGGCACCCTGACCGTGACGGGAGGGGGGCGTAAGCTCGGAGACCGGGCTGACCAACTTTATTATCTATGTCAACCGTTGCAGGATAAAGGGCAGATTAGCGCGCGACTAACTGATTTGATCTACGTTAATTCTCGCACGCAAGTGGGTCTTATGGAGCGAGAATCGCTGGATGCCAACTCTCCATTTGCGGCGGTACTATTCGCCCCGGCCAGCGGCCCTGCATTCGTGTACCGGAGCGCTTTGGGTAATTCCATCATTGGTTTTGAAGCCAAGCCGGAATATCGCAAATTCAGATGGTTGAAACTGGTCAGACTAAAAAGCCTGCTCCAGGTGCAGGGAGATCCCGGTCCGGGAATTGGCACAAACCAGGACGTGGATGTCACGGGAATGATCACGTGGCAGAACAATATCCCCGTCTTGACCGATGCGTTCTTTCAGTCCAGCCAGGCTGGCAGTCGCATAACCGAGCCGGTGGTTGACGAGCCACAGCAGTCAATTGCAAGTTTTGTGGACCAGGCCCTGCATCCTTCAGAAGCCGACCTGCTTGGCCGCATAAGCTCTCCCGTCTTGCATGGCATTGTCACATTTTGCGGAGAATTTCTTGGCCAGAATTTAATCTTCGTTCAATCAGGGGATGATGGCGGGATTCAGGTAGGCTGGCTTGATGGGAATGCAAGACCGGAGTTTGAGGTGGGACAATTGGTGGAGATGCGGGGATTTGCGGATGTCCGTGAGTTCCCTGTGGTTCTCGATCTTATGGATTTGAAAGTCGTAGGATGGGGAACACTGCCCACACCTGATCAATATTCGTCGGTCCTGGTCAAGAGTGGCAGCGGGCAGGCGAAATGGGTAGAGGCGACAGGAGTCGTTCGATCGGCAGGAACCAACGGGTTGTTGAGCTTAATGACCAAGGACGGCGTGCTGGCCGTTTGGGTAGGACAAAGGCAAGGGTTGGAGCCCAGGGAGTATGTTGATACTTTGGTGCGGGTGCGCGGAGTATTGTCGATGGATTCATCGCACATTGCCCGGTTATTGGTTCCCTCCCCTGACTTTGTAGAGGTGCAGGAACGTGCCCCGGCAGATCCTTATATGATTCCCCGCTTTACGATTGCTCAATTGGCCGCATTAGATTTGAGGGCAGAGCAGTTGCGGAGGATGAAGCTAAGCGGAGTGGTTACTTGCTGCCTGCCGGAGGGGATATATGTCCAGGATGACACCGGCGGCGCCTATGTGCAAACCGACGAAGCAACTCTCTTTCACCCCGGGGATCGGGTCGAAGCCGTTGGCTTTCCCAACGATGAATCCACCCCGTTGGTGATCACCGATGCCTCCGTTCGGAAAAGTAGCGAGGGTACCCTGCCAAACCCAATGCGCGTTTCCCTTGATAAACTTCTCGAAAAGAAATTTGCGGGGATGCTTGTCAGTTTGGAGGGGGTGGTCCTCGAACAACGCGACACGCCGGAAGCACAACTGTTGACTTTGCAGATCGGAACGAAAATCTTTGAAGCGGGACGAGTGACCGAAGGTGATGGACGGCTGCCACCAATTCCAACCGGCAGTCGTGTCGCCATTACCGGCGTCTGCCAGATTGATCCAGGGGCAACGAGTTTTGGAGTGCCGGAATCCGAAGCGGATCAAACTCCCGAATCGTTCAAAATCCTGCTCCCCGATCCTGCCAGCGTGGTTATTTTGGAGCGACCACCATGGTGGACCATGAAACGTGTCGCCTGGCTCGGAGGGCTGTTCGGATCAGGATTCCTGGTTGCGCTCATCTGGTTGAGGCTGTTGCGACGACGCGTGGCCGAGAGAACTCGCGAGTTACGGGCTGCCATGCTTCAGCTTGAGAAGGAGACCAGCACTTCCGCGACGCTGGCTGAACGCGACCGGCTTGCCGCCGAGATCCATGACAGCCTGGAACAGGGCCTGACCGCGATCATGCTGCAACTTGATGCGACCAACAAGTATGTTGATCACTTTCCCGAAGCCCGCAGGTTCCTCGACATGGCTCGCAATATGGCGGAGTTTAGTCGCGTTGAGGTCCAGCATGCGGTGTGGGACATGCAGTCGCCGTTGCTGGCGAATGCCAATCTCGCCACTGCTTTGAAGCACGTGGCAGCCCAAATCGGTTCTGGCTTGACGGGAGTAACTGTTGAAATCATCGGTTCTCCCCGGCCGCTGCCTTCCAGTCACGGACACCACTTGTTGCGCATTGCCCAGGAAGCCATGACGAATGCGCTTAAGCATGGTCAAGCCCGGACGGTCATTGTTACACTCGATTATTCCGGACAGGAGTTAAAGCTTGTCATTGCGGACGATGGCAGTGGATTCATCCCTGACGCCGCAAAACCGCAATGGCAAAGCGGGCACTTCGGATTGCAAAGCATTCGCGCGCGCGCGAAAAAAATCGGGGCAAAACTAGATATTGCCAGCCAGGCCGGGAAAGGCACGACGATCACCGTCTGGATGAGAACAGATCACAAGGATGCAGCCGCTTCCTCCAAAGAAAAAAGCTCGTTATGAATTCATCTTCGGCCAGCCGTAAAATCCGGGTTATGATCGTGGAAGACCATGTGTTGGTGCGCATGGGATTGGTTTCGGCTGCGAACGACGAACCGGACATCGAAGTGGTCGCGGAGGTGGATGATGGCCGGCAAGTCGTGGACGTTTTTCGCACACATTCTGTGGATGTGGTGGTATTGGACTTGCGCATGCCCGGAATGGATGGAATTGAGATCATCAGGGCATTGCGAAGCGAGTTTGACCCGGTGCGAATTTTGATCTTGAGCAGCTATGGCGGTGGCGATGATATCACGCGGGCAATGCGGGAAGGCGCAATGGGTTACATCGTGAAAGGAATGAGCCTGGAACATCTGTTGGAAGGAATCCGTGCGATTTACACCGGCAGACAATATCTGCCGCCCGAAATTTCAAACCGGATGACGGACCGAATAAATTCGGACATCTCTTCCCGCGAACTCGAGGTGCTGCGGTTGATCGCCAAAGGGAAGAGCAACAAGGAGATTGCGGCGCACCTGGGCATCGTGGAGGGGACGGTCAAGGCACACCTGGCAAATATTTTTACCAAGCTAGGAGCGGCAGATCGCGCTCATGCAATGGCCATCGCTATTAAGCACCAAATACTCGAGTTGGAATAATCCGTGCGCCACGCCATCTTTCTCCAGGGCTAAAAATTCAGACGGAGCCTATGACTGTCTTGCGACTGGTTGTGAAACCAGACCACCCGAGTCTGATCGTGGCTATTAGTGAACCTTTGAGCGGATTAATCGTCCATGTCCTGTTTGACCGGCTGTTGCAACAACTAAGCTGATTGTTGCAATGCTCTAGTAACCAGATGCCGATAAACGGAATTCCGGGCTAAATCAGAATGTTGGGTAGCTTTGACTTGGGATCAGCCTCCTTTGCCGCAAGTCCAACGCATGGGCTTTCATGCCAAGCCTGCCTGCCATTTTCGATTTTTATATAAAATGCTATAAGCAATGCGATTTGTGCTAAGGTTGCGTCTTTCTATATATTGTCAAAATACTTATAGTGAGGCACTTGCGTTTTTTTTAAGTCGGAATATAAGCCGTCTGGTATGCCTTTTGGCCAATTGTCCGAATAATTGATGTTGTGAGATATTGCGCTCACAAATTCACGCTATGATTACACGGAGCCACAAATCCGCCCTGCACCCTGCATTTACATTGATAGAACTATTAGTGGTTATTGCCATCATCGCCATTCTGGCGGCCCTCCTGCTGCCGGCACTGGCTGCGGCAAAAGAAAAGGCCAATCGCACCACTTGCATGAACAACCTGAAACAATTGCTCCTGGCCAATGTCATGTATGCGAACGACTCCAATGATTATATAGCGCAGCCAAACGACTCGGCTGATGCAAATGCCAACATGCCGGGCTGGTTATATAGTCCTGGGACAACCTCTGCCGGATTAGGCGGCGGGGTTCCGGCTGGGATTAGCTGGCTCTTGCTGGGGCCTGAAGGCGGGGTTTTTTGGAGATATATCCACGGCAGTGCCGGTGTTGACGGATTGACGGTCAATAATATTGATTCAAACGACAAGGTTCCACTCCCCTGGAGGATTTACCAATGCCCCCTGGATCCGCCGCCACAGACCATTACTTATTTTTCAACGCGCACTATTAAATTTACCAGCTACTGTATGAACTGGGGAGTGAATTATTACGGTAACGACCTTCACCTCAAAATTACCAGTTTCCGGTCTTCCGATTATTTATTGTGGGAGAGAGACAATACCACGAATAATCCCTCTGCAAACATTTACAAGGATGGCACAGGTACCGGCGTCAAGGGCATTGGGACAGTCCATGGTGGCGATGGAGCAAACATGGGGTATATGGACGGCAGTGCCGGTTTTCTTCGCTACCAAACTTTTTACAGTGAAGCGGCATCTACTACTGCGAACGATCTCTATATAAGAAATACTCCAAGTGGGCAATGATCAGCACGCCCGTCCAGCCTTGATTAATTCCAATCTGCACAAAACAAACCCTAATCCACCTATGAAATCAAACATGCTAAAAACAAGTTCCCGACGAAAAGCCGCGCTTAAAATGATCATGAGTGCGGTGGTTGTTAGTATCTTCTTTCTTTTTAGTTCCAGTGCCCGGGCGCAGTTCACCTGGCCGGTTTACGAATCGTTTGGTGAATATCCGGATACGAATGTGTTAGAAACAAATGATATACCCGATGCAACAAATGCCGTTTTCCTTGGAAAAGATGATGTTACTTCAAATTATTGGAATTTCGGCAACCCCAGTTCAAATTGGCTGGTCACGAACTCAGCGGCATTGTCCTGGCCCGGCTTGGTGGGCGACCCCAATCCTCAACCTAATGGCATTCAGGAAATCCCCGAAAACACTTCCAGCGCGGATGTGGGTGCCACGTTCACTCCGCAGGTTGGGACCAATATTTATGCCTCATTTCTCCTGAATTACCAGAACAATGGCGGTGCCACCGGCAACCGGTCTATCTTTAACATTGTGACCAACGCAGTTGTAGGCAGTTCCGATACACACATCTTCTCGAGCGTTTGGCTTACCCCGGATTATGGCGTCGAAATCGACAAGAACGTGGATGGCGGCGGTCTATTAACGGGCGAGGTTGGGCTGGCAACAAATGCTCCGGTCTTGATCGTTGTGCGTTATAAGGTGGTGGCTGGCGGCAATGACGAGTTTGATCTGTGGGTCAACCCAGGCGGATTGGGAAATAACGGCTTAATTCCCACGCCAACCCTCAGCACCACGAACGGGCCAAATCTCACCAATGGATTTAACGGAGTCGAGTTGTCCCAGCGCCTGGAAGGAGGCGGCTACTGGGAGAACCAATTTCAGATCGACGAAATCCGATTGGCCAACGATTGGGCTACCGTCACGCCCGCAACCACATCGCCGGGAACGCTGTTCGGTATGACCGGCGGTGGAAGTACCTGTGCCGGCAGCTCCTTAAACATTGGCGTGAACGGCTCAGTGGCAACCGACGATTATTTATTGTACACCAACGGCGTTTACAGTGGTGAGTCGCTGACCGGTACCGGTTCGGCGTTGAGTTTTGGCGCACAAACGACCCCGGCCTTTTATACCGTGCTGGAAAGCAATACGACCACGACAGCAGTTGGCTGGACGACCAATACAGTCGCCATAACGGTGATTCCTGCGCCCATTATCCTGACGGAACCAGTCCCCGCGATCAGCGCCGCCAACTACCGGGCCGAATTCAAAACAACCGTTTCCGGCTCTGGTTTTGCTGAGCAGTGGTATCTGAACAACATACCGGTGACCAATTCCTCGAACATCTCCGGTGCGCTCACCAACGATCTGGTGATAACTAACGCCAATGCCACCAATGTCGGCAACTATTACTGTAGCATCAGCAACTCTTGCGGTGAGGTTTCCTACACTACGACCAACAGTTTGACTTTGGATTCGCCGAATAACCTGATCTGGTCCGGTGATCAATTCGGTATCAATGTCTGGGCGGTGGGCGCAAACGCGGCACTTCAGGAATTTACCTCCGGCGGCAACGCGTCATATTACAACCAGGGCGACAACGTAACTTTTAATGACAGCTATCCCATCGGGTATGGGGCGACCATTACGCTGAGCAACGTTTTGAATCCATCCTCCATCACCTATGATACGGCCAATAATCTGACCTTTGGCGGTACCGGAGTCATTGCAGGTAACTGTTCGTTGTTGGTGAATGGTTCCGGCACACTGACCTGGGGCAGCGCTTCGTCCGGCAACACATTTAACGGCGGCACGGTCATCAGCAACGGTGACGTGAATCTTCCCAGCAGTTGGGCCAGCCTGGGGACGGGGCCATTGACCCTGGCCGGCGGCACCTTTGAGACTGATTCAAAGAGCGGCACGGGTGCTGCCTCCACCCTGGGATTTCTCACTAACATCTTTGTGACGGCCAGCAGCACCTGGCAGGTTGACAAAACCGGCAACCAATGCGCCGGTTGCGCGCAAGGCCTGTTTGGCAGTGCCGGAACCACGTTGACGATCAGCAACAGCGCCACAACCGTCAACAGTGCAAACTTGATAAGGTTTGGAGGCTGCTTTACCAACTACGCCGCTATCGTCACCGTTGAAAACCCCGTGGCCACCGGTTCCTCGATGCAAATTGGAACCTATAATGTTGCCACTAACGTTCAGGTTTATGATGGCGCCATTTCCGGATCCACCTGCGTATTCAATGTAGCCGGCGCGGGCTCGGTCTATTTGAACGCCGCCAACACCTATCCCTCGAATACGATAGTCACCGCAGGGTTCTTGGCTGGCAGCGGGAGCATCGCCGGCCCTCTGCTTGTGACCAACAGCAGTATCGGCGGCGGATCGCAAATTGGCATCGGCACATTCACCGTCAACAGCTACCTGAGCTATAGTAACGCCAATGTGCTTATCCGCGTGAATAAGTCGTTGGTCCAATCGAATGATTTGATCTCGGTGACCGGTCTCATTACCAACAACGGCGCCGGAACCGGCGTTGGAACGGTGACCATCACCAACATCGGAACTGTGGCCCTGGCAGTTGGTGACACTTTCCAGATCTTCAACAAAGCTGTCACCAACGGCGCGGTGATGACAGTGACTGGCGGTGGTACCGGAGTGACATGGAACAATAATCTGGCCGTGAATGGAAGTGTCCAGGTGGCCAGTATCCCGATCCCGGTGCTTACCAATTCGCCAACAATCACTAGCTTCACTCTCCAGAACAGCAATGTAGCGATTAGTGGCACAAACGGTACTGTAGGCGCCAACGCCTACCTGCTAATGGGTACCAATATCACTGAACCTCTGGGCCAATGGCAGACGGTGGCGACCGATAGTATTGGCGCAAGCGCCTTTAGCTTCACCGCTACCAACGCCGTGACCGCCGGCTCCGGACAACAATATTATATCCTGAGCAGCACCAACAATAATAACTGATATCTTGGGATATCCATGGGCCGAAATGGTTCCTGATCATGAAAAGACAAGCGGGGTGCCGGCGGGCACCCCGCTTGTATTGTCGAATGAAGCGGCTGCGGTTGCAATGATTCTGGAGGGTTCGGAAATATAAGGAAAAGATCAAAGGGTCGTGGTCGGCGGGTACATTGATCAATCAGGAGCAAAGTAGAAACCAAGCGATATCGCCGTCATGTTCAAAATCGCTTCAAAACAACGAATGCGAATTTTTCTGATTTGGCGGCTATATCATAAGTTAACGTCTTGCGTTTCTACTTTTGAAAGAAGTTGATGAATACAAAGCGCTCGTACAAGAAATCTGTTGTTCGGGAAGGTCCTGGTGAAGCGCCCTTACACCCTTGGGCCATGTTATGTATCGTGAACAAAATTTTCCGGACGAACTGTGAAGAGGTTGATGCCATTGATGCCGCAGCGGCATGGCAATTGATCGTCGAAGAATTAAAGCCATACAAACAACTTTCTTTAACTTTAGCATTGCGCCATCAGGCGGGAATGAAACTGAGAGAAGCTGGCAGAATACTTGGAATATCCGGGCCGCGAGTGAATCAAAGATGTGAACAGGCGTTGCGTATCCTTCGCCACCCTGAACGCATTACGCGGATCCGAAACGCCATCGTGGGATGGCCAAATCTATATCGAGATCTCTCACAATTTGGATATGTTTCTTGCAGCCCACGGTTGGACAAAAATGCGATTACTGGTTCCGACGCAGTAAAGACATTTAAAAAGATGGCGGGAGTGGCGGGGCTCGAACCCGTAACCTCTGCCGTGACAGGGCAGCGCTCTAACCAATTGAGCTACACCCCCGCGAAGGGGATACTTAGATTAAAAAATTTTCCGGCAGGCGTCAAGATTTCCTCATCAGCGAAATGCCCCCTTGGCCTCACAAAAAGTCTTATCGCAATTGCGATTAAAAATCCGGGCGGCAGACGCCAAGGAGGTGGGGGTGGGGAACCCCGCTGAAGAAACGTGCTGCCACCCGAATACGGTATAATGTGACGTTTCCGCAACTTTTTGTCAATCAGTTATCGTTCAATATTCCGGTTATTTCCCTTTTTACCTTCTTTTACAGGCTGGACGTTGGCCTTTTTTTCCCTAAAATCGCGATTTGTGGTCGCTCTTGAATCAATTAAATTATTCCAGGGACTGGCACCCGATGAATTTCAGGCGCTGCGGGCTTTTACCCGGGAAATTCATTTTGTGGCTGGCGCGGAGATTTTTCACGAGGGCGACGCCGGAGACGGCCTCTATGTCGTCAAGGCCGGCCTGGTCGAGATTTCCAGCATGGTCACCTCTGAAACCCGGTGCGTCTTTACCCGGCTCGGGCCCGGCGAAATTTTTGGAGAGATGGCGGTGATCGAAGAATTGCCGCGCTCGGCTACGGCGGTGGCGTTGAAGGACACGGATGTTCATTTCATGCCGCATGCCGAAATGCTTCAATTGCTGAAGCGCTCGCCGCAACTCGCCTTCAATGTGTCGCAAGAGATCAGCCGTCGCCTGCGCGAGTTCGACCAATTCCATTTGCGCGAGGCGGTGCTGGCGGAGCGCCTCTCCATCCTTGGCACCTTCGCGAGTTCCATCATCCATGACCTGAAAACACCCTTGACGGTCATCGGGCTTTCCGCGGAGATCGGTTGCGCGCCCAATGCCAAAACTGAAAAACGCGCTGAATCGCGGGAACGCATCCGTCGTCAAGTCCTGCGCATCAATGACATGGTCGGCGATATCCTGGAATTTACCCGCAACAGCCGTTCTGAAGTCGCCCTGGCGACGGCGAGTTATGCCGATTTCATAACTGATCTGATGATGGAACTTCAGATGGAAGCTGAATCCAAACGCATCCAATTGGAGTGCACAAGCGAGCTGCCGGCCGTGAAAACGTCCTTCAACGCGCACCGCCTGCGCCGCGTTTTTTTCAATCTCGTCCACAACGCTTTTGATGTGTTGCCGGAGGGCGGGAAGATTGGTTTGAGTTTTCGCGTGGATGAAAAAAAGGTCGTCACCGAGATCGAGGATACCGGTCCTGGCATCGCGCCGGAAGTGGCCAATAAGTTGTTCCGGCCGTTCGTGACGTTCGGCAAAGAGCAGGGGACCGGCCTGGGACTGTCCATCTGCAAAAAAATTATCGAAGACCACAAGGGCATCATCTGGGTGCGCACCGAGCCGGGTCGCGGCGCGATATTTTGCTTCTCATTGCCATTGGCGAAATGAATGTTGAACCGTAAAATCGCTTCGACGTGAATCGCATCAAGCTTCTTTCCGAACAAGTCGCCAACCAGATCGCTGCCGGCGAGGTGATTGAACGGCCCGCGAGCGTGGTGAAGGAACTGGTCGAGAATTCCCTCGATGCCGGCGCAAAAAAGATTTCCGTGGAGGTGCAGGCCGGAGGCCGGAGCCTCGTCCGCGTCACGGACGACGGCAGCGGCATGAGCCGTGACGACGCGCTGTTGTGCCTGGAGCGCCATGCCACCAGCAAGATTGAGCGCGCGGAGGATTTGGCGGCCATCGCCACGATGGGGTTTCGCGGCGAGGCGCTGCCGAGCATCGCCAGCGTGAGCCGCTTTGTCCTGACCACCCGTGAACGCGGCGGCCATTCTCCCGAGGGAACGCAGATCATTGTTGCGGGGGGAAAAATCGACGAGGTGAAGGCGGCCGGCAGCGCCGAAGGCACGAGCATTGAAGTGCGCCAATTATTTTTCAACCTGCCCGCGCGCAGAAAATTTTTGCGCACGGAAGAGACCGAGGCCGCCCATATCCAGCATTACCTGACGATTGCCGCATTGGCATTTCCCGACGTCGCCTTTTCCTTTCAAAAAGACGGACGGCTCATCTGGCAATTGCCCGCCATCAAAAGCGAACGGGTTACGTCCAGCCGCATCGAGGCCTTGCGCGAGCGCCTGCGCGCCTTGCTTGGTGACGAAAAACTTTTGCCCGTCAATTTTTCCGCTTCGCTCGAGGAGGATTTTCAGCCGAAAGAGGATGAAATTTTTGAGAACGCCCTGCCTGATAAATCTGCCGTGGAGGATCCCCGTTCGGAGATCCGCATCTGGGGATTGGCCGGCTCGCCCGGCGTTTCGCGCGCCACGCGCGATAACCAGTTTGTTTTCGTGAACCGCCGTCCCGTGGAAAATCGCGGCGTCAATTACGCGCTCATCGAGGGTTATCACACCTCGCTGATGAAGGGCCGCTACCCGATTTGCTGCCTCTTCCTTGAGATCGATCCCGCCGTTGTGGACGTTAATATCCACCCGGCCAAGCGCGAGGTGAAATTCCGGCGCGAATCCGAAGTCCGGAAATTTGTCGCCCAGGCGATCCGCGAAACCCTGCTCGGTTTCCACGATGAAGGGCTGAAAAAACTCAACGCTGCGCCGCCGGGACCCAAAGAAGAACAGCTTGAAGCCATCGGACAATCACTGGAAACCAGGCCGGCGACTGAATTATCCACGCCGGCGCTGCCGGAATTTCCCATGCCGGTCCAAGCCCCCGTCCGGCCTGTTCCGCAACCGCCGTTGCGGATGGGTTTTTCAAAGCCCGTTACGCCGATGGCGGTTGCGTCAATGCCATCTTTGGCTTCCCCGGCGCCTGCCGGCCTGGAACCGGCCGCGCGCGCTTCATCACCGGCCCCGCTGCTGAATGTTCCCCTCCGGCTCGTCGGTGTCATCGGCCGGCTTTACGTCGTGCTGGAATCCGACCGCGGCCTGGTCTTGCTCGACCAACACGCCGCGCATGAACGGATTTTGTTCGAGCAGATGCTCAACCGGCTGGAGCAAAATGAATTTGCGCCCACGCAAAAATTATTGCTGCCGGAAACTATCGAGCTTTCGCCGCGCGACGCGAATTTTTTGCGCGATCAATTGGCCGCGCTGACGCGGTTGGGCGTGGGCCTGAATGAATTTGGCGAACGGACATTTTTGCTGGATGCCCTGCCACCCTTCGTCAAGGCCGCCGATTCGCGCCGGTTTGTGCTGGACCTGGTCGATGAACTGAAAGCCGCCGGGCGTGAAGTGAACCTCGCGCGATTGGGCGAGCATACCGTGGCGAAGACTGTCTGCCGTCATGCCGTGAAGGCGAACGATCCGCTGGCCGGGCCGGAGTTGGAGAACCTTGTCGCCGACCTGCGCGCCTGCGCCATGCCGTACACCTGTCCCCATGGACGCCCGACGTTGATCGAGATGAATTACCGTGAGCTGGAGAAAAAATTCGGGCGGGCGCAGTAATCGTAGCGCACAGTGGGACGGAATGCTTTGGGGACTGATATTGAAACCATGGATTTTGCGATTTTCCCTGAAATCTATTATTTTTGCGCGAACATAAACGTAATTTCACGTAACTTCGCGTAATTTCGCGTAACGGTGGAAGAGACGGGGGAAAATTAGTGGCCGGATTTGGCCGGATTGGAAGGGCAATCCACCTGCCTTCGCCAAGGCTCGTGGCGACAAGGCAGCCTTCGGCCCGGCCAATGCTCAACGATGTATGCACGCTTTGCATGGCATCATTGAAGCAGGGAAAAGGGAAAATGTAATGTTGCCCGGAAACAGAATCTGATGGGATTGATGGATAAGTGCGCAAAAACGATAAAACCTTATGATCAAAAGCAAACAGTCTGATGACCCGGGGGTGAAAATGGCCAATGAGCGCTCTGTTTCTTCCGAAACCCCAGGCGAGCATTGGCGGTATTGTCCGCAATGCGGACATGAATTGATCAATGAGAAATGCAAACTGCGCTGTCCGCGCTGCCATTATTTCATGAGCTGTTCGGACTTCGACCAGTAGCAGGTTGACACTCGAACGGTTTATCCCATTTCAATAAAAGCCGTGGCCGCAGATGGGATGCGCGCTGTGGCGCGACTTCGCAAAGGGCGGCTGTCATAGAGGTCTGTGGACCCAGGACTGCGCTCGCAGACTCGCTGGTCCTGGGCTATTCTCTGTCACCCCCTCCGGGGGTTTTGATTCAGCGGCTGCGCCGAATTGTTTGAGGTCAAAGCTGTAGCCATTCTGGGAAAAAAGGAGGGGAAGCGGTCTTTTTGGGTTTTGGCGTCGTTTCGGCTCAGTCATTTGGAGGATGCCTTTTTGTTTTCTCACCCCTCACCCTCGCTCCCTCGTTGAGGGAGGAAGCTGGCGGGTAGATTTTAAATCATTAAAACTCATATCATCGGTCCTGCGGACACGTTGACTCGCTCACTCCCGCGGACGTTGCGCTGAGAACCGGTGGTCGGGGCGAGTTGGAGGCCGTTTGGGGTCATTGGTGAGGAAATTTTATCAGTCAGACGCCAGATTGAGGAAAGCAAAAAAAACATTCAACATTCAACATCCAACGCCCAACATCCAAGGATTCCCCCCCGCTGCCTGTTGAGGGGAAAGGGAGGAAGCTGGCGGGTAGGCTTTAAATCATTAAAACTCATATCAACCGTCCTGCGGACACGTTGACTCGCTCGCTCCCGCGGGACGTTGCGCTGAGAACCGGTGGTCGGGGGCGAGTTGGAGGTCGTTTGAGGTTTTAAAGAAGGCGGAAAAGCGGCAGAGGACTGCCGCAGTCCAAAACGCAAGCGAGGAAGGAAGGTCGATTCAATGGCAAGTCTCACCCCTCACCCTCGTTCCCTCTCCCCGTTGAGGGGAGAGGGAGGAAGCCGGCGGGTAGGCTTTAAATCATTAAAACTCATATCATCCGTCCTGCGGACACGTTGACTTGCTCGCTCCCGTGGGTCGTTGCGCTGAGAACCGGTGGTCGGGGCGAGTTGGAGGTCGTTTGGGGTCATTGGTGAGGAAATTTTATCAGTCAGACGCCAGATTCAGGAAAGCAAAAAAACATTCAACATTCAACGCCCAACATCCAACGCCCAACATTCGCCATTTCCCAAATGGCTCAAATCTCCCGCGCCCGCGGGAGAAGGAACTGCGCCGGGCATCCGCCCAAATCCGGACGCTGCCAAAATCCTCGCGGCTTACCGCTGCATCTTTTCTGTCAATGTTCTAATCCGGAGAATTGGTGTCCACAACCTCGGCGTTGTACAACCGGAACGAGTCGCGTCTGATATTACAGTCCTGAAACTTGATCCCGCGCGCGTTGTAGATGTTGAAGACGCCGGGCGCGGTGATCGCCACATGCGCAAAAGTGATATTGGACACCAGCATTTCCGGGCGACCCCAGATGGCCCCGCCTGCGACGGTGCCGGTGGCGGTGATGTTGCTGAAAGTGATGTCGCGCCAGATCGGGGTGTATTCCGTCACGGGCATGACCGGGAAGGCCGCCGCCTGCTTTGGAGTGATGCGGCTGATTTTGCCGCCTGAACCGGCCTCTTTGTAATAACTGTAGATGAGGATGGGCATTTCCACGTTGGTCATGGTGATGTCGTGGTAAAACAGATTGTGCGCGTAGCCGCCGCTATTGGTGTCCGCCTTCAGGCGCAAACCGAACAGGCCTCCGGTGAAAGAGCAATCAACCACTTCCATTTTCGTAACACCGGCGCGCACGTCGCTGCCGATCGAGATGCCATGGCCGTAACCGAAGACGCAGTTGGTGATGAGCAGGTCGTTGATCGGGCCGGTGGAACCCAGGGCAATATTATCGTCGCCGTCGAGGATGTGGCAATCTTCGATGATCGAATTGGTTCCCACGAAATTAAGCCCGTCGGTGTTGGGGGAGCCGGTGTCAGTGTTGACGGTCAGATTGCTGATTGTGATGTTGCCGCCGTGGCCTCTCAGCCCGCAATGATGATACGGTGGATTTTCAAAAGTGATGTCGTGGATGAACAGGCGATTGCAGGAGATGAGGTTGAGCATCATCGGGCGGGTGAGCCTGGTTCGGGACAGGAATGTTTTCCACCAGGCGGCGCCCTGGCCATCGATCCTGCCCCATCCGCTGATCGCCACGTCATGAATTCCATTGCAACTGATGAATGTTTGCGCATTCGTGGTGCCGCCGGGGTACGTTCCCAAAGGGAGCATTTGCAACATGGCATTGGTATCAACCTGCAAATCGATGCTGCTTTCCAGGGTGATCGGCCCGCTCAGGTAGGTGCCCGCCGGAAATTCCACGATGCCGCCGCCCGCGGCATTTGCCGCGTCGATGGTGTTCTGGATATTGGTCGTGTTATCCTTTATCCCATCGCCGATGGCGCCATAGTTGGTGACGTTGAAAACAGTGGAGGGAATCACCGGCATTTCCGGATGAGCGGCTTGCCCACCGGCAACAAATGCCAGCAATGCCAGAGCGACGGCAGTATGGTGGCGGATCAAGTTCATGTGTGCCTGCAAGTTAATGGATATGAATGCCGGGACAAATGAAGAACTTGTGCAGAACGCTCCCTGCTTTGTGCACCATTATTAAGGCTCTTCTATGCCCGAATTTTCGTTTTCTTTGCGTCCGGGCGCCTTTGCATTCACTTCAATCGGCTCGACAATTTGAAATTAGAATTTAACTTGCTAAAAATTATGACCGATCCGCGTTACAAAAAATTGGCGAAGCTGTTGGTAAATTACTCCACCCAGATCAAAAAAGGCGACCACGCGTTGCTGGACATGATCGATGTGCCCGACGAATTCACTGTCGAACTGGTCCGCGCCGTTCGCGAAGCCGGCGGCGCACCGTATGTCGAGGTGCGCCACACCCGTGTCTCCCGGGAACTGTTGCTGGGGACCAATGAATCTCACGCCGCACAGGTCCGCGATATCGAAATGTTCCGGATGAAAAAGATGCAGGCGTACATCGCCATCCGCGGCAGCGCCAATACGAGTGAAAATTCGGACGTGCCGAGCCGGCAGATGCAATTGTACTCGAAGGTCCTGCGGCCGGTGCAGGATTATCGTGTCAACAAAACGCGCTGGTGCGTGTTGCGCTGGCCGACGCCGAGCATGGCGCAGGCCGCCGGCATGAGCACCGAGGCGTTCGAGAACCTTTACTTCGACGTTTGCACTATGGATTACGCCAGGATGGCGCGGGCCATGGCGCCGCTCGAGCGCCGGATGAAGCGCGCCGACCGCGTCCGACTCAAGGCGCCGGGCACAGATATAACTTTTAGCATCAAAGGCATCGGCGCAAAAATGTGCAAGGGCGACCGGAACATTCCCGATGGCGAGGTCTTTTCCTGCCCGGTGAAAGATTCCGTGAACGGCACCATCCAGTTCAATACGCCGACGATTTATTCCGGCACAAAATTTGAGAATGTGCGTTTGGAATTAAAGGATGGAAAAGTCGTCAACGCCACGGCCAATAATACCAGGCGGCTCAATGAGATTTTGGATACGGATGCCGGCGCGCGTTACATCGGTGAATTCTCGCTGGGATTCAATCCTTATATCCTGACCCCGATGTGTGACATCCTCTTCGATGAAAAGATCGCCGGGTCTCTCCATTTCACCCCCGGCCAGGCCTACGAGGACGTGGACAACGGTAATCGCAGCGCGGTGCATTGGGACATGGTGCTCATCCAGCGCAAAGATTGGGGCGGCGGCGAAGTGTGGTTCGACGGGGAACTCATCCGCAAGGACGGGATTTTCCTGCCCAGGGATCTGAAACCGCTCAATCCGCAGAATTTGAAATAAATCAATCCTCCGGGCGATTGGGCGCCGGCTCTTTGAGCAGCGAGAGGAATTGTTTCATCGCCGGGGACAATACTTTGTTTTTCTTGTAAACGGCCGCGAGCGGACGATAAAAATCGCCATCCTCGAGCGGAATGGCGGTCAGCGTTTGTTTGGCGATTTCCTGTTGGACCGTCCCGAGCGGCACGATGGAGATGCCGGCGTCGATTTCCACGGCGCGTTTGACGGTCTCGATATTGTCGAACTCCATGACGTTGGTGACGGTGATGCCGTATTCGCGAAGGATCTTATCGAGCGCCTTGCGCGTGGGAATGTCCGGTTCAAACCCGACAAATTTTTGGCCGACGAGCGATTTAAGCTTCACGTTCTTTTGTTTCGCGAAAGAGTGTTGGGGGTGGCAGATGAGCACCAGCGGATCTTTGCGGAGCGCGACGATTTCCAGCTTCGGATCTTTTATGGGATAGGCGACCAATCCAAAATCCACGACATTGCCGAGCACGTCTTCATAAACCTGGTTGGAGCGCCGGTATTCGACGTGAACATTGACCGTCGGATAAACCTTCA
>Ga0206805_1051_pt1 | contig 26011 bp, 10 predicted proteins | sample Alteio_BWOrgCont_59_FD_152890 | JGI IMG/M metagenome (GOLD analysis project Ga0206805, IMG submission 152890) | Enriched cells from forest soil in Barre Woods Harvard Forest LTER site, Petersham, Massachusetts, United States -... | ecosystem: Environmental > Terrestrial > Soil > Temperate forest >... | reverse complement strand
TGCAAGCGGTTTGGCCGGGCTGGTTCATTTTTGCGGGGAGGGACCCCAAAATTGTCCTCGGCGCATTTTTTTCACTTTTTTGTCACATTTCTGTTTGACCCTTTGAAAAATTTCACGTAGTTAGAATGGTTCACCGTACGATATAAATCGGTGCCGGCGTAATCAAAACGAACTAAAGCGAAAATGCTCAACGCAAAATCATTCCTGGCCATCGATTTCGGTGCCGGCAGCCTCAAGGTTGCGGAATTTGAGAGCAATGATGCAGACGGTCTGTTGCTGAAAAATTTTGCGATCAAGCCCCTCGGTCTGGAAGGTTCGCAGGAGGCGGCCCGTGAAAAAGCCATCCTCAAGGCCCTTCAGGAAACTTTGGCCGAAAAGGGTCTCAAAGCCAAAAACGTCAATGTCTGCGCTCCCGGTTTCCATGTCTTTTCCAAATTCGTCAAATTGCCCCCGGTCGATGCGAACAAGGTCACCCAGATCATCCAGTACGAGGCGCAGCAGAACGTTCCCTTCCCGCTGGCGGAAGTCGTCTGGGATTACCAGATCCTTGGCTCGGCGGCCAGCGGCGAGCTGGAAGTATTGCTCGTGGCCGTCAAATCGGAAATTGTCGAAGGACTCTTCCGGGTCGCCGCGGACGCAAAATTAAAACTGCAATTATGCGACGCGTCTCCCGCCGCGCTCTGCAACGCCTTCCGTTTTAATTATGGGGAGCTGGAGGATTGCACGATGCTCCTGGACATCGGCGCCAAGACGAGCAATTTGTTGTTCTTCGAAAAGGGAAAGGTTTTTTCACGCAGTATTAATCTGGGCGCCAATGCCATCACCCAGGACTTTGCCAATGAATCAAAGTTAAAATTTGAGATGGCGGAGCAGATCAAGATCGCCGAAGGCTTTGTCAGCCTGGGTGGCGCTTATGAGGAGCCGGAAAATCCCAACCAGGCGGCCATCTCCAAGATCGCGCGGCAGTTCATGACCAAGCTCCACATCCAGGTCAACCAGACGCTGCAATTCTACCGGGGGCAACAAGGCGGGTCGGCGCCCGTGCGGTTGTTCCTGTCCGGCGGCGCGAGCATCATGCCCTACACGGCCCAGTTTTTTGCTGAAAAGCTCAACGTGCCCGTCGAATATTTCAACCCGTTCCGCAATGTGCAGATCGACCCCTCTTTGAGCCTGGAGGAATTGGCCAAGGTGGCGCATTCGTTGGGTGAAGTCGTCGGGCTGGGCCTGCGCAACCTCGCCAATTGTCCGGTGGAAATGAATTTGATGCCTGACAGCACGATTCGCTGGCGCGCTTTCAACGAAAAGAAACCTTATTTTCTCGCCACCCTTGTCCTCCTGGCGTTGGTCGCCGGGGCGGTCGGGTTCTTGTACCAGGAACTGGCGAACTCCAAGCAGAAAGCGATCGATGATCTCCAGCCGCAGGTGTTGACCATCGAGAGCAAGGTAAACCGGATGAAAAGTGTTTACAACCAATTGCAGAATACGCAGGCCCAGGTCGACCAGGTCACCGCCTGGCTCGACGACCGTTACTATTGGAGCGACTTTTTGGCCTCGCTGCGTGATGCGCTGATCTATTCGGAAAATGACATCCAGAAAAAATATGCCACTGAAAGGCCAGGCCTTCAGGCCGGTGTCTGGGTTGAACAAATGGCTCCCCCTGGTGCGACCGTCGCGACCCCCACACAGAGCGACAACTCCGTGGCCCCTGCCAACACTAATACCAACACGCTCACCTTGCTCTGTCGCGCGGTGGATTTGCAGCAGATGGACCCGAATGCGAATGACGTTGACATGGTTTACGCGGTGGCCAAAGAGCTCAAAGCCACTCCGGCCTTCGATACCAATTCTGTGCAACCTTCCGCGCAAATTTCGCCGGTGGACCCGGCGACCGGCACTTTCACCTTTACCATAACTGTCGCGCCAGTGAATCCGTTGAACCTGTGATATGGGCTGGATAAAACGCAATTTATTTTTTGTCATCGGGCTGGTGATCTCTGTATTGCTGCTCGGCGCGGCTGGTTTTTATGATTTTCGCAGTTGGCAAAGCAACCAGGACGCCCGCGCCAAATTGGATGATGTCTATAACACCATCCAGGCAGACAACAATTACAAGCCTTCGCCCGGCAATGCGCAGATCGACAACATTCAGATTGCCAAAGACCAGCAACAGCAACTGCAACAATGGCTCGTCCATGCCCGGAACTTTTTCCAGCCGGTTTCCCCCATTCCCAATCCCTCTGACGGGCAGGTCACCAGCGAACTGTTTGCGCCGGCATTGAGCCAGACTGTCAGACAATTAGAGCATGAGGCCCAAACGGCTAATGTTCAATTGCCGCCTCCCCCATATTTCTTTTCCTTTACCGCCCAAAGCGACAAGGCGGTTTTTGATTCCGCCAGCCTTGGACAGATCGCCCAGCAGTTGGGTGAGGTGAAGGCCATCACGGAAATTCTCCTGGGTGCGCGGATCAACGCGTTGGAAGGCATCCAACGTGTGCCTGTTTCCAAGGACGATGTCAGCGGGGACCAGGCGGACTATCTCACCGATCAGCCCAGCACGGAAACTTTGGGCGTGTTGACACCCTATCAAGTGACTTTTCGCGGGTTCAGCTCGGACATTGCGAATGTGCTTGCGGCATTTGCTTCCTCGCCGTATGGGTTTGTGGTTGAAACCATCAGCGTGCAACCCGCCTCGATGGCTTCGGTTGGCGAAGGACCCGGGGGCAATCCCAATCCGGGCGAACCGGCGGGTTCATCCATGCCAGCGGGCATGCCCGCGCACGGCGGACTGGTAACCGTCTTGAATGAGCAGATGCTTCGCGTCACCCTGAAAATTGAAATTGTCAAATTGACGCCAAACTCCTGACGCATGGATTTTATCAAAAAAAATTACGAAAAGATCATCCTGAGCATCGTCCTGCTCGGCCTGGTCGGTGTTGCAGGGTTCCTTCCCGTACTCATTGCCAGCGACCAGTCCCAGATGCAGGAAAAGAAGGAAGGTTTGATCCATCCGCGAGTTGAAGCTTTGCCAGATTTGGTTATGACGAACCAGGATGCCGTCCTGCTCAGGCTCAAAAACACGACTCCATTGGATTTTACCACCACGAACCGCCTGTTCAATCCCGTGACGTGGCAAAAAGACAAGAACGGAAAACTCATCAAGATTGTCACCGGCAATGAAGTCGGCGCCGGAGCGGCCCTGGTCACCAAAATTACCCCGCTCTACTTTCAAATATCCCTGAATTCGGTCATCACCAACGAAGCCGTTCCCCGCTATGAATTCGCGATGGAAGACCAGGCCGCCGAAGCCCCGGCGCAACATCGGCCGCACCATTATTATATGTCTGTGGGTGAAACGGGCGGCAACTTCAAGTTGAACGCCGTGAAGGGGCCGGCGGACAGCCCGGAGGAATTGGATTTAGTCCGGGGGGATACCGGTGAGACCGCAATTGTCTCTCCGGGGAGCCCCTATCGCCGGGTGGATGGCTACACGGCAGACCTGAAATATCCTCCGGAGAATTTCACGGCAAACAACCTCCGGGTCGGCGCCCAGTTAAATTTTGCGGGCGACCAATACAATATCATTGCCATCGATGAAAATGACGTGATACTCTTGGCGCAATCAAACCAGAAAAAATACGTTTTGCCATATACGCCTTGATGACTAGAATAAATCTGCGCTCAGCACCGATTCGCAATACCTGATATAAACATGACAAAAGCAGTATCCCTCTCACTTAGTTTAATTTTCCTCATAGCCACCGCTCCTGCGTTGCCCGCGCAACAAATGTCGCCGGCGACCGAGGCGGCGAATGAAGCGGTGTTGCGCCAGGCCAATACCATTCTCTTGCGTCAAAAAATTGAAGATGCCCGCAATGCCCAGGCGCATGGTGATATCATGGCCGCGGCCAAGCTCTATGAAGACGCCTACCAATTGGTGCAGCAGATCGGTTCGGGTATCGACGCCGAAACCGCGCAAACAATCTCCGGCCTGGATGCCACCCACCTGGAGTTGGCCCGGCGTGCCCAACGTGCCGGCAACTACTCTGAAGCTGATGATCAGGTCACCCGCGTTTTGAGAGTTGATCCGCGCAATGCCGAAGCGCTGGCGTTCAAAAAACAAAACGACGATCTTATCGCCTCCATGAAGGGCAGGGTTCCTGACCAGGCCACCATGGAACAGATTCCTGGCATCATGAATGACAAAACCCAGGCGGCAACCCTCGTGCAGGATGGGAAAGTCCTCTACGAGACTGGAAAATTTGACGAGGCCGAAGCCAGGTTTGAACAGGCGTTGCAATTGGACCCCGATAGCCAGTCGGCGTTCTATTACATGAACGTCTTGAAACAAGCCGAGTACGCCCGCGAGCAGCAAGCGTCTCAAAACATGTTCCAGGATAAGATGGTCAAGGTGGAAAAAGCCTGGAATCCCAAAGTCGGCATCGGTTTGCCAGTCCCCAATCCTTATGTCACAAACACGGATGTGCATACCAGCGCCAGCCGTGAAGCTATTTATAGCAAACTTGACCGCATCCAGATCGATTCGGTTTCCTGGGAGGACGGATTGCCGTTAAGCGAAGTTCTCCGTTATTTGTCAGTGCAGTCCAAGCAGCGTGATCCGGATAAAGTTGGCATAAACTTTATATTTAATCCCAATGTGGAAAGCAGCCAGGATGATACCGGCGAGGGTGGGGGAGCTCCAGGCGCGCCCGTCCCGATTGGCGCAAATGGTTTGCCTGAAACCGCCGCCGCTCCGGCGGAGACTACCGTTGACCCCACCGCCATCAACATCAAGCTCAGCCTCGACCATGTGCGTTTGCAGGATTTGCTGGATGCCATCGTGATGGTTTCAGATCATCCGATCCAATATTCTGTTGAAGATTATGCGATAGTTTTTTCAGGCAAACCCACCGGGCCGGAACCGCCGACCCTGGAAATGCGTGTTTTTAATGTTGACCCGAACACTTTTTATCAAGGTTTGCAAAGTGTAAGCGCCTTTGTCTTTGGCAGCGCGAATAATAGCGGCAGCAGCGGCGGCAGTGGCGGCAGCAGCGGCGGTGGTGGTGGCGGCGGTGGCGGTGGTAGTGGTGGCAGTCAAAATAGCATTAGTGGTGCAGTAGTGCCGGTCACTGATATGGCTCCGGGCGGGAGTGCGGAGCGAAGCTCTGGCGGTAGCGGTGGTGGGGGAGGCGGAGGAGCAGCCGCATCCACTACGTCAACCGGATCGGGATTGACGGGCGCGGCAGGCGCGGCGGTTTCTGCCGGTGCTGGAAACGGCGCTAGTGCGCTAACCGGCAGCGTGGGTAACTCTACTGTTTTTGCCAGTGGCGGTGGTGTGGCTTATATCACTGTTCCCGGCTACATGCAAAACGTCAGCCTGGCGGCCGAAGGCTTTTTCAGGGCGATTGGCGTGAATTTGTCTCTTCCCGGCAGAAGCATTGCATTCAATGACCGCCTTGGTTTGTTGTTCGTAAAGGCGACACCCAGTGAATTGGACACCATTGAACGCGCCGTTCAAGCGCTCAATCAGGTGGCTCCTGAAGTTCACATCAAGGCCCGTTTCATTGAAGTAACTGAAGATGACAACAATGCCCTCGGCTTCGACTGGTATTTAGGCAATTTCATCAATGGAACCGTCGTTGCCAACGGCGGCAGCGCTCCTTCGCTGACGGTGCCTAATTCGCCGACCGGCGTATTTCCCGGAGAAACCGCCGCGAATGAGATCGCCGGATCATCGAGCGACCAATTGCTCACCTCGGGACTTGGTTATGTGAACTCGGCCACCCCGCCGGCTTTGGCGACCGTCACGGGTATTATGACCGACCCCAACTTCCGGGTCGTGTTGCGCGCTCTCGAACAACGCGGTGGAACCCAGGAACTGAACGAGCCGGATATCGTTACCACCAGCGGACGCCAGACCCAAATGCGTGCCACCGACATCGAATATATATTGACCGGCTATAGCTTCCAGTCCGGCAATACCGGTCTTTCAACTGGAGGAACCGGCGTTCCCTAATTTCTAATTCAAATTCCCATGACCAAGAAACTTTTAATCATTTCATCCATCTCTGCCGTGTTTTCGGCTACGCTGTCGCAGGCGCAGGTCGTCAACAACACGCCGACGCCTTCGGCGATCACCGCCACGGAACAACAATTTGAGATCGGCCCCACTTTGGATGTCGTTCCCTATGTGTTGGCCGACGGCTATACCATTAATTTGACGTTGATCCCTGAGCTCCTTGAATTCGACGGCTATGACACCCCCCCGACGGTCCCTGCCACTACCGTCGCCAATGTGGTGCAATTACCTGTCGCTTTGCCTCACTTTACCGTCCGTGAAGTTGTCACCACCGTAAATATCTGGGACAACCAAACCGTCGTCCTGGGCGGATTGGTTTCATCCACTGTGTCTACTGAAAATGACAAGGTGCCGTTCCTCGGCGATTTGCCGCTGTTCGGGCGTCTCTTTCAAAGCCAGTCCAAATCGTCCATCAAAAAAAATCTGATGGTCTTTGTGACTGCCACCATCGTTGACCCCGCGGGAAATCGCGTGCATACGGATGACCAATTGCCGTTTAATCCGGTAACCATTCCGCCCCAGCCGTCGGTGGAAAACCAGACGTTTCAGCCTGCTCCCGCAACGGCTACAGCTCCGCCACCGGCGTCAACCCCCTGATTATTTGTTTTGTGGATCGGTTGCTGATTGTTGATGGACACGCCTATGCATATCGCGCTTTTCATGCGATACGCGAATTGCGGTCGCCGGCGGGAAAGCCGACGAATGCCATTTACGGCTTCGTCAAGATGCTTGAAAAAATGGGGGCGACGATCGCGCCGACGCATCGGATCGTTGTCTGGGATGGCGGGTTGAGCGTCGCGCGGATGGCGTCATTGCCGGAGTATAAAGCGCAGCGGCCGGAGATGCCTGAGGATTTGCGGCAACAACTGGATGAGATTGTCGCTTATCTGGATGCCGCCGGGATTGCGTCGTATTGCAGCCCGGGAATTGAGGCTGATGATTATATTGCCTGCCTTGCCCGGCAGGCGTCGGAGGCCGGCATGAACGTGGTCATTGCCAGTTCTGACAAGGATTTTATGCAGTTGGTATCGGCGCGGGTTGGGTTGCTGAATCCGAACGACAAGAGTGAGGCGGTTTGGACGGACGAACAGGTGCGCGCCAAGGCTGGCGTCGAACCGTCCCAGATCGTGGATTGGTTGAGTTTGATGGGCGATCACGTGGATAATATCCGCGGCGTCCCGGGTGTCGGAACGAAAACCGCGACCGATTTGCTGAAGCAATTCGGATCGACGGAGAACTTGTATCGCCACCTGGATGACGTGAAATCTGAGAGATTGCGCGGCGCCTTGCGCGAATCAGAGGCGGTCGTCAGGCGCAACCGTGACCTGGTCAGGCTGCATGAAGTTGAGTGTGTTTTTTTGGCGGATGATTTAAAGCCCCGGCCGGCTGACCCGGCCCGCCTGCGCGAATTGTTTGCGCGATGGGGATTCAGAAAGATGCTGGCGGCAGTGGAGCTGTCTGCGGAAAAACAGGCTGTTTTGATTTAAACAAATGACATTACGAATTTGGAATGCGATGGTTTGCAAACTGCAATTTTTTTTGCGGCGACTATCGCTTTTTTCTCAAATAAGTTTTGGACAAACCATTCAAACGCGTATACAGTCATCACAATCATTTTGTATGTCGTCGCAGTCGCCGTTTGTCCGCAAAGTCGCCCGTTCATTCAGTTTGGGGTTATTCCTCGTGCTTTCCGCAACTGCTTTTGCCCAGACGAATTACTTCTCCCCCAACGGAACGGAATACGCCATTGCCGGCTTATTGCCCGGTGACAACATTTTTCCCGATGCGGCGCTGAACAGCGGCGGCGGCTTTCTCGTCTGGCAGGACAACGCAGTCGATGGCAGCGGATGGGGCATCAGCGCCATGCAGGTCAACAGCACCCTGTCCGGCACTTTAAGTCCATTCCGCGTCAATGTGATTGGGACCAATGACCAGGAAAATGCCCGTGTGGGTTTGCTAAAGGGCGGGGGTGCGGTTTTCGTCTGGCAGGGTGGCTTGGAAAGCTATCAACATATTTATGCCCGCTTTTTGAATTCCTCCAACACCTTTCTGACCACCACCGATGTCCTGGTCAGCACGTATACAAATATTGCCAGCTTTCAGGCAAATCCTGCGGTGGCCGTATTGAATAACGGCAATGTGGTCGTTGTCTGGGGAAGTTATGACCAGGCCTCTTCGAGCAGCATGCAGGATGTTTATGGCCAGATTCTTTCTCCAACTGGGCAGCCTATTGGGACCAATTTCTTGATCAATCAATACACTCCCAACAACCAGCATAATCCTACCGTTGCGGCGCTGGCCGGAGGCGGTTTTGTTACCGCCTGGGTCTCCGATGAGGAGCGTGTCGTTGGCGCGGCCAGTTCGACCGCTGTGCCGGTGAGCCAGGAAACTTTCTCCAGCTTCGATATTTATGCGCGCCTTTATAACAGCAACAGCGTTGCGGTGAGCAATGAGTTTCTCGTCAATTCAAATTTTGATCCTTGTAATTTCCCGGATGTAGCGGCTGGCCTGGATGGAGGTTTCACCATTATCTGGAGCGCTAATGACCTGCTGGATACTACAAACGGTTGGGATATTTTTGCCTGCCCCTTCTCTCCTGCTGGTGTGCCGGGGGCGATCACGCGTGTGAACGCTTATACTTACGGCGACCAATATGCCCCTCGCATCACGGCCCTTGGAACCAACTATTTGGCTGTCTGGACCAGTCTCGGTCAGGATGGTTCGCGCGAAGGGGCATACGGCCAATTTTTAACCGGGAGCGCCATGCCTGTCGGCAGTGAATTTCTGGTCAACACGACGACTCTCGGCCAGCAGATGCAGCCAGTGGTGGCGTCCGATGGCATCAGCCAATTTTTGGCAGTTTGGACCTCCAATGAAGGCTATCTTGGCACTTCGCCGCACTTTAATCTGTTCGCACAGCGTTACGTGAATGTGGCGGACGTCTTGTTCCCGATGAGCGCACCGAATGTCTGGGCGCCGTTCACCTTGAGCAACAGCGTTTATCAGCCGCAATTGGTGGTTTCCTGGCCCCCATTGCTCGGTATCGCCGTTTCCAATTTCGAAGTCTATGTTGATGGCGCCACCACTCCCATGGGGCTGACCATCAGTAACTCCTGGACGATGACTGCAGCCAATGGTTTAGGGACCAACAGCACTCACTCATTTACCGTGGATTATGTCACGACCGCCGACGGACGCGCGCCGCAATCACCCTCAACCAGCGGCACCACCTGGAGCGGGTTGAACTGGGGTGGCATTCCCTATGAGTGGATGGCGGAGTACTATGGCGGATATGTGAACGGCAAATATTATACGAATAACTGGGTATCGGCCTCGGGCAAGCTGGCTCCCAACGTTACGTTACTGGGAGTGTTTATGAGTGGCGGTAATCCGTACGACTCAACCACATGGCTGACCACCTCGCTCATCAGCACATCTCAGGGCATGTATTTGTTCTGGAACACCCAGCCCGGCCTGACCTATCAAGTGCAGCAGACAACCAATCTAGTTTCCTGGGCGAATTTGGGTGCGTCCAGGTATGCTGCTGGAACGAATGATTCAATCTATGTCGGAGGCAATCCGGCAGGTTATTACCGCGTTCAGTGTCTTAATCAATGAACAATTTGCGAAAAATAAAACATCTTTGGTGGGCTGCAGTCTTGCTTTTATGCGTGCCCTCAGCCTGGGGATTTGCCTTGCTTGGCCCTCTGGCCAACGGCGGTGACTCCTGGCAGACAACCGTTATTGGCTATGGGCTCCTCTATGAAGAGCTTATAGTTGATGGCGGCCCGGTTCAATTGGGTGACGTTGGTGGTCCGAAAAATATCGGTGAGGCTTATCGCCGCAACAGCCCGGTCATTTTTTACGCCTGTGATGCAAGTTTTCTGGATTATTTCGGTTCGAACGGTGTCGTTGCCGTGGACAACGCTGCTTCCATCATTAACCGCAGTATGACCAACAACTCTCTGGGAAACCTGGATGGTTACAGCGACAGCCTTACAGAGTTTCCGTTGGTAGCGATCCATCCCAATCTTGAAGCTGAATCAATGTATTTGACGGATTTGAAGTCGGTGACATTGCATTTATTGGTCGAACAGATGGGTTTGGCGGAACCGGAACGTTTTACCTGGACCCTGGCTGAACGGTTTCTTCCAGCCGGGACTTGTCCATTGGATGAGGAATATCTTATACTCCAGAGAAACTATGCTGACGGCCCTACTCCCCTGAATCAAATCCAGTATTCGTCTGATGTTAATGGCGTATCCTATACCTATGAACTCATCGAGAACTGTGCCGGGCCAAATCCTCTTGCCTATACCGTTCCATATGCTGTGGGTTCAACACCGCTCGGAGGTCTCGTGCCGAGCACTTACACGGCCGTCGCGGCCAATGACTTCACCGGTTTGGGCATCGGTAATTATTATAGTTCATTGACCCGTGATGATGTGGGGGGGTTGCGTTACCTTTTGACTTCGAACAACATCGTTTGGGAAACGCCGGCTTTTGCCGGAACGACCGCCAGTTCAGGAGCTGAACCCGCAGACCTGCTGACCACCAATCTGGGACCGCAGACGACTATCACCACCTCCAATTTATATACCCTGTTGACGTTCTCCCAAACCAATGATCCCGGCGTGACCGCAACCACCTTTGGCGTGACCGTGACCGGCACTAATTATAGTTGGACCTACGTGACCAACTGGAATTATTTTCTTACGACTCCCTACGGTAAACCGATTGGCACCCAGGTTCTTTCTTCGAACATCGCCTCAGTCAGTCTTGTGCCAACTTTCACGGATACCTTTGGCAATGTCATCACCAACGGTAACCTGACCAATTTCCCGATCAATTTCCAATGCACCAATATCGTCTTGAACTATTCCAGCAACACCCCCGCGAATTTGATCACAGTGTCATTTGTGACGCAGAATGGCCAACCGGCTAATTCGGGATCGCCGACAACGAATATTCAGCCGATCACATTGAATACGCCGTCCGGCGAATATTTTACGCTGCCGACTGGTTCGTCCAATGAATGTGGTTGGGAATTCGTTTGCGAGCCGAAGGGGCCGGGTTACAACATCATCTCCACTACCAACGTCATTGGCACGGCCACCAATACGACCACCGGCTTTGTTGGCTCGCAGAGTATTGTCACCGTCTTTACCAACCATACCTACGTCGTAGAGCCAATCCTTTGCACCCAAACCCCGTTTGCCACCAGCTTGTATGAAGGGGTTGAAAAAGTTCTGCTTACGAACGCGGATTTTGATTCGCTCGTCGGTCAGTACTTCCAGCCCATCACAAACTATTACAGCATGACCATGGTTACCAACAGCCAGGCCTATGTGGAGACTTTTGAGCGCATCGTGACCACGCCGGATATTTTGTTTGATGCCTCGGATCAAATCGCCGCCAACACCTTTGACGGCTCCGCAACGCGAAGCATTACTTTCGATCAGGACAATATCCAGGCGGGTTTGGCCGGGCCGGGCACTATTAATCCTCTATCGACGATCAGCTTTAATAAGGTGGGGGATGCTTTTGAAAACTATGTTGAAATCACCGACCTCGGCACGAATGGGTTTCAATACACTCAGACGCCCGTATTACAGTGGGCCTCATTTGATTCTTCCACTAATGATCCCGTTCTCTATCCCAATGGCACCAGCATTCAAAATCTCCAAAGTCAGATTTTGGTGCAGGTTACCCCGGCGCCGCCGGGTTTGCCAAACGGGACGACCGGTGTGTCTTATGGCCCTTACACTTTTAGCGCAACAGGCGGGGCGTTTACATCATCCGTAAGCTGGAAGGTACTCACCGCTCTGGGGAGCTTGCCGCCCGGACTTTCATTGACCAGCGGCGGCGTGCTGTCCGGCACACCCACTCAGTCCGGCACATATGATTTTACCGTTCAAATGACCGATTCTTTAGGTCGTTCCGTGAATTGGAATTATACCATCGTGATCAATTAACCGTATGACACATCAGAAGAAACAACCAATTAATGCGTTCCGGCTGCTGAAGCGGCCCTGGTTGTGTGCGTTCCTGATGATCGCGCTCATGCCTGCCGCCCGGGCGGCCGACGCGCTTTACGAGAATGATGCCGTTGTCAATGTCAACATTCCCACAGATTTGTTCCAGATTCCTGACGCCACCAACTTCGTTAACAAGAATTGGTTTGAGCTTAATTTTGTGTCCACTCTGGGATCTGAGACGTTTGAGGCCGAGGACACAATCAATTACACCAACCTTGGCACCATGGTGACCGAAGGTCCGCTCTCCGTCCCCGGCCTGCAGGTCAAACCGGGTTGTGGATTTATTTTCGATACTTACAACACCCAATCCGGATTGGAATATCAAGCCGGCAGTTTCTATAATGCGGGCAGTATTCGCGCCAATTCGGTGATTGATCTGGGGACGATTGTCACTGTTGGAGCGTTCCCGATCGAGGCATACACGGTGGGTCAATCTCTGATCAATGCGACCAATATTGTGAATCCCGGCACCCTGGACATTGGTCAAAACGGCCTGATGCAATTAACCGGGCAGAACATAGATTTGACGCGGGGCACCCTGGCCCTGGAAACCGGGAACAGCGATCTTTACGGCACAGGCTCCTTTGGATTGGATACGAACAAGGATTGGAATCCTGGCGTTGATTTGGGGTCCACTTTCGCGCTTTCATCTCTTCCGTTCCAGATCTACCTGCCCGACTCGACATCATATTTCAATTTTGCTTATTCCAATGGCGGCACCAATGTCGTTATCCGGAGCGCCTTTGTCGAAGATTTCAGCACGCCCACTGTTCCCATCAATGTTTATTTTGACAGTGCCGGTATTTTTGGGGGAGGCAATGTTACGGTTGAGTGGATCGCTGCTTATACCAACTATGCCACGGGTCTTCCGATCACCAATTATCTCTATTTGAACAACGATTATGTCCTGGGCGCTTCCACCAATGTACTTTTGACCGGGACCCCGCCGGGATATCCTGACAATTTTGTCTTTACTGAAAGCACCACCGAGTTGTCACCCGGGACGCAGGCGTCGCCGGCATTTTTCAATGTCTATCCCAACGAAAACATCAGCAACGTTTACGCTTACGTCACCGCCAATTTGATTTCTACGACGGTTTCCACCAATTCCGCCATCCTGGATCCCAATGGGGCCATCACCAATCTCCCTGGCCAAATCAAAATCAATGCCAGCAAGGAATTGAAGATGGGCTATACTACGATCAGCCAGCCCAATTATATGTCCCTGACCTCCACCAATCAGTTTGATGGCAGCATTGGGGCTGCGGTTGCTTCGCCTTTCTCTGATATTAATTTGGGCGTCACGAACGGCTTTTTGACCATTAGTAATTTATTGACACCCTATGTTCCCGTCTGGAGCGGTACGATTGATGCCTGGAGCACGGACTTTTTGGTTACCAATGGCGTTGGTGGAACCAATGACAACCGTGTTTTGATTGTCGGCAGCACCGGCTTGAATCCGGTTTCTCCGGCCTATATCCAGAATTTAAAGTTGCACAGCACCAATTTAGTGGTTAGCGACACGCTCAACGTTTTGAGCAAATTGTCGATTGACGCCCAGAACCTCACTCTGACCACCAATCCCATCGCCAACGGCGCCACTTCACCCGCCGGCGAATTGATTTGGGCGAATAACTCCATCTTATTTTCCAATTCCCTGCCCAATCTCAAGAATCTCACCAACAACGGCGTGATTCAGTGTCCCAATCTTATTAGCCTGGGCCAGGCATCGCCATTGAATGCCATCATCAATAATGGAGGTATTTCAGATGGAGGCACTGCCTTTTGGGCGACCAATTTCTTGAGCAGCGGCAACATTGTCGATGGCACGGGTTCATTCCAGCTTAACGCCTCTACCGTGACTTTGACCAATGGCTCAATAATCGCCGCCAGTAACAATATCTCCATCACCGCCAACACCATTGAAGCGAGCAACGTTGTCTTTGATGCCGGCAGCGCATTGATCCTGGCCGTCACTAATTTGTCCGATGGTTTTCCGAATGGCACTACTGGCCTCACGAACGCAAATAATTGGTCAATAGGAACCTATGCTTTTTCAGGATTGGCCGGCCTATACGGGCAGAACGGACTTAACCTCCTGCTCAAATCATCCGGCAGTGGCTTGCTCGGGACAACCATCACCAGCGTTGCCCCCACGAATAAACTGATCAACAACTTGTGGGCGGCCCAGGATTATGGCGCGTCCAATTCCGGTTACACCAACAACGCGGCCATCGGCCAGTTGATTTTGAATGCGCAGTCTCCGGGACCGGGCACTCAATTCTATTTCAGCGGCGCCGGAACCAGCAACGCCATCTATGTGGACCACCTGGTATTGAATGGTTACGCCAGTTATCTTTACCACTCCGGCACCAACAGCCTGCCTGCGGTTGTCATCAACACCAACCTCGTTATCTATTATGCCGATGCCACCGCCAGCGGGGTGGGTGACGTCTCGTTCCTCCTCAATGGTTTTAACGGGAACCACCTTCGCTGGGTGCCGACCTATGTCGGTTACTTCAGCGCCACCAATATTGTTTATCCCAATGGCTCGACCAATGCGTTGAACGTCGGCCTGGTGGATAGTCCGTTCATTGATTCCAACGGCAATGGCAGCGGCAACTCCAGCGATCCGACTCCTCTTTTTGTGACCAGCCAGTTGAACTTTACAGATTATCAGACAAATAATCCTCCCAATACCGTGGTGATCAGTTGGAATAGCGTTCCCCTGGCCACCAATTTTGTGTATTATTCGACCAACCTGTTGAATTGGCAGCTTTTGACCAACGCGTATTTGATGACCAATCCGTTTGTTTCTCCGGAGCCGTATCCGGGGCCGATAACAAATATCACGGTATTGGATTCAGTCATGTCGCCGGGACGCTTTTATCAAGTGGTGGTCAGCCCGGATCTTTTGAATCCGTGATGGAAAAAAGATTTAATAAGCCAGTCAGCGAGAGAACGTTTGTGAAAACAAAGATAAAAAAAATTGTAAGCCGGAAGTTGCGTGACTTCCGGGTTGGCAGCTTGATTAAAGCGGCTTTAACCATTTTGCTCGTCTTGTCTGTGAATGTCGTCAAGGCGCAAACTAGTTTCGCCTCGGCACAAGTGTTGACGGGCGATTGGGGGTCGGTGACCAATAGCAATGCCCAAGCAGCTAGCGACACCAGGCCTAATGTCGCCGGGTTCCCTCCCAATAAACCCCTTTGGTATTCATGGACCGCTTCCCACAGCGGCGTGGTGGAGTTGGATACCGTGGGCAGCATTGCTCAGACAGGCCTCATGCTATCTACTGTTTCTTCAAATAATGTAACTACGGTAACTATCATGGGAACTAACGCGCCGTCGACGAACGTGGTCGTTACTTTATCCACAAACAGCATCGATTCCATCAACATAGTCAATCTTGACACGGTGCTGGGAGTTTATCAGGGAAGCTCTCTGCAACTTCTAAACCAAGTTGCGGCGAATGATGATTTGTTTCCGGTAAACAGTTCCGTTGGGCTGGCAGGAGAGCTTGAAAGTCCGCAGGCGGATGATTTTGCCAATGGGGGCATTACTTTTTTTGGGCAGGGAGTCATTTATGGGTCTGCAACTGGTGTTCTTGGGGCGGGAGAGTTTAATTACACTCCTCCTTACTACGGTCCCAGCCATCTTAAGTTCAACGCCGTGGGTGGACAGACTTATTATTTCGCGGTGGATACCAAGACTGGAAGCGGGAATCTCGTCCTGAATTGGGCCTATAGATCTTCCGGGATCTTCCGCTTTGCTTCGGAAGACCAGGATTGGGTGACCGGCTTGCCCCTCTATCAAACATCGGAGAGCGAGAGCACGGCGCCGTTGGGAAACGGCAATGTTGATGTGGAGTCAGTGGTCCATACCTATTATACCTATAATGCGCCGGGTGTATTGGTCACCGTGACACGTGCCGCCGGCTCCACCGGACGAGCCATCGTGGATTATCAAACAATCGACGGCACGAGTCTCCCCGGGATTCCTATTGGAGACCTGCCCGGAATCTCCGGGGTGGACTATATCCCTGTGAGGGGACAATTGGTATTCGACGATTTTGAAATGAGCAAGACGATTCTGGTTCCAATTATGAATAAGGGGCCGGTTCCTGCTGATCAGACCAATCGTGTTTTCGGAATCCAGTTGATCAATGACGGCGGCGCTACTAGCCCGATCCTGGATCCCTACGAGGACACTTCGGTTTCACCGCCACGCGTTGATCCGGCCTTTGCCACTGCGGTCATCAAAATATTGAATACCCAGGGAGATCCATACGGTCCCGATCAAGTGCTGATTACCCTTACCAATGCGTATTCCACTTATACGAATTACATTAGTTATCTCACGAATGCTCTCTCTCCCACGAACTATATATTTAATTTTGAAAAAACGGATTACCGCGTTCCGGCGGATATAGCCGACCCGGCGCTTGGTAAATATGGCTACGCGTACGCCACGCTCTATGTCGAGCGCGGCGGGACGAACGGCGGGGCAATGACCGTCGATTATAAAGTGGACGGCGTGTTGCTTGCCGACAGTTCAGATCCTGAAGAAGGTTACAATGATTTTCCGCTTCAACCCGGCTCGGATTATGCCGTTCCATTGCCTGCGGATCAAGATACTGTCATTGAGAATTATGACACCTCCAACTACGACCGGATCACGACGAATTACGATTTTGATCTGGTTGACAACGGGTCCATTAGCTTTCCGGCGGAGCCGGCCGCGGGTTCTGACGAACAGGCGATCCATATCAAGATTCCCGTCAGCCTGGCCACAAAGTTTAATAAAGACTTTCGGATCTCGCTTTATCGAATGGTCACGGTCGGATCCAGCAGTGTGCCGGAAATCACCGGCATGAATGCCCAGGCAACGGTCACTGTTTTATTCAATGATGAAAATCCACCGGCGGGTTCCGTGGACGAATTCTACAATGCCGATTTCAATGGCGACCTGGCATTGGTGCCGGGACAGGGTCCCGTGACTACCCCCGGCGATGATTCAAATCCGGGCGTTGGCAGTCCGGGGAATCCCGGCCAGGTTTATGCCATCGGATTGCTTGCCAATGACGAGGCGCTCATCGGCGGAGATTTTCCGACTTATAATGGTGGGAATGGATCTTCCCAAAACGATATCGTCCTGGTCAATACCAATGGACAACAGGACACCTCCTTCAATATGGGCAGCGGATTTAATGGGGCGGTGAATGCCATCGCTATTTCTGGCAACAAGTTTCTGGTTGGCGGCGCTTTCTCATCCTATCAAAACAATATCCTCTCGCCGGGAGGCATTGTTCGTTTGAACGCCAACGGCTCTCTCGATACTACGTTTAATGCGGGTGGGGCTGGCGTCGCCAACACCGTCCGCGCCGTTCTAGTGCAAACCAACGGGGAAATACTGATTGGCGGCGATTTCACCAGCTATGATGGAATTCCCTGCGACTATCTGGCCCTGCTTAATACCAATGGTCTTTTAGACACCAACTTTAACGCTGCGGCCATCCAGGGCCCGGTTTATTCGCTGGCTATGGCGCCAACAGAACTGTTGACCACGAATCTTTCTATATCAAACAGTGGGACTGAAAATGATCAATCCCTGAACATCAGCCCATATACCAGCGGAACCCTGACCGTTAATTACACCATGTCTACCGGCCAGAATGACATGCGCATTTTTTACGGCACGACCAATGTGAATGCCAGCACGGGAGTTGCTATTTATGATACCGGTCTTACCAGGGGTACGGGTACTGTTACTATTCCTTTCGGTCCTACCGTGGCTGCCAACAGCTCTCTTCTCAGCGCAAATACTCTGACCATTGTCATGAATCAGAGTAATGTCACTTATAATACCGTTTGGAATTATAAAGCCACGGTCAACGTGGCTCAAAGTTCCGACAATATCCTCGTGGGCGGTAATTTTACCGTGGCCGGCCAGGCATACACCGATATTGCCCGCTTGAACCCCGATGGCTCGCTCGATACCACCTTCAATCCGTCGGCCGGCGCAAATGGCGTTGTTCATGCCCTGGCCTGGCAATTTAATAACCAGGTCATCCTGGGCGGCGAATTTACCCAGGTCAACGGCCAAAGTGATAACTATCTGGCCCGCCTTAATCCGGACGGCTCCCTGGACACGACCAACTTCTTTATCGGTTCGGGTGCGGACAATAACGTCGACTCCATCAGTCTCCAACTCGATGGAACGTTTTACGTTGGTGGCGCCTTCAGCGTGATCAATGGCACCCATCGCCTCGGCTTTGCCAGATTGTATTCCAATGGAACAGTGGATACCACGTTCATGGATACGGCTTACAATCAATTTGCGGGGTTAAAGAAAATTTATGCCGACGATACCCCGGCAGTCCTTGCCTCCGCGGTTCAAAGCAATGGCGGTATTTTGATTGGCGGCTCATTCCTGCAGGTTGGCGGCGGGCAGGCTGACCCGCAAATTCCAAACTCGCTTGATGATGAATTGTATTTGCCATACGAAAGTTTTGACGACCCGAATTTGTGGGTTGAGCCGAAGACTCGTGATGGTTTCCGCAACCGCACTGGGTTTGCGCGGCTGATTGGCGGTTCTACTGCGGGGCCGGGCAACATTGGCCTGACTCAGACCGCTTATTCCCAAAATAAAAGCCAATCTTCTTTGACTATCGCCCTGGTGCGAACGAACGGAACTCTCGGACCGGTGTCCGCCAACTTCTCCGTGGTTCCGGGAGGGGCTGTCGCTGGGCAGGATTATTCTTATCAGGCGGCGCCCCCGATGTTCTGGATCGGTTGGAATTATCTCGATAGCCCGTTGCAGTCTCGCATGCGGGAGGACGGGCTATGGGGAGTCAGCGGCAACGGCGCGTTGATCAACGCGCTAGGTGAAACTATTGCCCAGGCGGACGCCATCGTTAACGACATGGCCATCGTCACGGTCACGACGATTCGAAACCCGAATAATCCTGGCAATCAAACTGCGCAGTTTCAGTTGGCCAATCCCAGCCTGGCCGATAACTTCCTTCTCGGTAGCGAGGAAATTCCAACGGGTGCGGCCCTGGGCGTCTCCAGCGCGCCGTTCACTTTGATTGACGACACCACCTATCCGGGACAATTCGGATTTTCCTCATCCACTTTCATTGCCACAAATTCGTCGACACCCATTACCCTGGTGCGCAGCAACGGTATCTACGGCAACGTCATAGTCACCTATGCCACCACGAATGGAACGGCTATTGCCGGCAAGGATTACGTTGGAATTACCAATAACGCCGCCAACGCCTCTACCACATTTAACTCTCCCATCCTGACCACTAACTTCAACATCACGATTCTTAACGACAGCTCTACTACCAATGTGGAGAAAACGTTCGGCATAAAGATTACTGGACTTAGAGAAACAGCGAACGCGACCCTTGGAATTTCCAATACCATTGTGCGCATCATCAATCCCAGTGCTCCAGGCTATGTAACACTCGCAACGAACAGCTTCACCGGCTCGATCAGTTCTGGCGTGCTCAACTTTACGGTCAACCGCATTGCCGGGAGCCTCGGCACGGTCACTGTGCAATATGCGACCACCAATAATACGGCCTTTAGTGGTATCAATTACATCGGCGCAACCAATACCCTGGTTTGGAATAGTGGCGATGTATCTCCCAGGACCGTTTCGATACCGCTCATCAATCCGGGCGTTGTCAGCAGTGCAAACCTGCTCTTCGGTGTTTATTTGTCCAATGCCACGTTGAATGCCTCCAGTGACCCGGCGATTATGGGGATTATCTCCAATGCCGTGTGCATTATCACTAATGACAACAGTTATGGAACCCTCCGGTTTGCCACCACAAATTATCTCGTTAATGATAATGGCGGCTATGCCACTTTGACCGTCGTTCGTACCGGTGGTGGTACCGGAGCTGTATCCGTCAATTATAGCACTGTCAACGGTACGGCCTCAGCCCCCGCTAATTACACCGCCACCAATGGTGTCTTGATGTTCGCTGCCAACCAGATCGCTGCCAGTTTCCAGGTTCCGGTGCTTACTAACGCCAACACGCAGCCGGCCAACTTCTATTTCAGAGTCAATCTATCCAATCCGACAAATGCGGCATTGGGTTCTGCCTCCAATGCCTGGGTAAATCTGTTTGACTCGGAGGCCTTCAGTCAGCCCCCGGGTTCTCCGGATCCGTACTCCTTCAATCCGGCGGGGATGAATGGAAGCGTTTATTCGCTGGCATGGCAGACCAATAACCAAATTCTTGCCGCCGGGAACTTTACTGCCGTCGGTACAACTCCCGAAGGATATATTGCCCGCCTCAATGCAAATGGTTCGCTCGATACGAGCTTCCTGAGCGGGACAGTCGGTAGTGGGGATGATGGTGCTTTTGGTCCGGTGAATTCCGTTATCTGTCAGACCGACGGACGCATCGTGATCGGCGGGGCTTTCTCCACCGTTGATGACGCCAATCGTAATAATATTGCTCGCTTATTGAGCAATGGGATGTTGGACACAAGCTTTAATCCAGGCCCCGGCGCGAATGGCGCCGTCAATGCCCTCGCCGAGACGTTTATGACCAACGGCGTGCGTAGAATCTATGTTGGCGGCGCTTTTTCAACGATCGCCGCAGTCTCCAGCCGGGGCCTCGCCCGTTTGGATGCCGATACCAATGACAATATTAATGTAGGCTCCGTGGACCCTACTTTCAACATTGGTTCCGGCTTGGACGGCCAGGTTTATACCATCGCCGTCTATCCCACCAATTCCATCTATGCCGGCAAGCTTTTGGTTGGCGGCTCGTTTCAGCATTATAACGGCGTTGGCGTCACTAATCTGGTCCGCTTGAATGTGGATGGTTCGCTCGATACCAACTTCGATAACAACCTCGGCATCGGGCCCAATGGCATTGTCCAGGCCATTGCGATCCAATTGGACGGTAATATTCTCGTAGGTGGTAGTTTCACCAGTTTTAACAATACCAATGCCAATTACATAGTCCGCTTACTCTCAAATGGAACGATTGACCAAAGCTTTGTCGGCAGCGCCAACCAGGCTGTGCAGGGCATTGCGTTGCAACCGGACAATCGCATTCTCCTGGTCGGACAGTTTACCGTCGCCGATGGGATTCTTCGCAACGGCATCACCCGCTTGATGCCGACTGGTGCCACGGACCCCACCATTAATTTTGGCAGTGGCGCCAACGGTGATGTGGACACGCTCTTGTTTCAGCCCACCAATAACACGATCATCATCGGCGGCACCTTCAATGAATATAACGGTCTGTCCTATGACAACATCGCCGGAATTTACGGTGGTTCTGTGACTGGCTCGGGACAATTTGAGTTTACTTCGGCAAATTATTATGTGAATGAAAACGGTAGTTTTGCAAACATTACCATCGAGCGCACCGGCGGTACCAGCGGTACCAATACCGATGGTTCGGGCAGTGATCTCGTTGATTTTTATACCACGAACTTCACGACGATCAATGCCGCCACCAATGGAATCAATTATCAGGCCACCAACGAGGTAGTCGCCTTCCCGCCAGGCGCTGTTTTTGAGTCGGTGACTGTCCCGGTATATGATGACGGCGTCATCGAAACCACCAATTTGATTGTCGGGCTGGGGCTGACCGGCGCGCCGTTGGGCATTCAGCCTACGGCAACACTTTCCATCATAAATGACGATAATGGCGTGAGCTTCCTGACCCCGCCGTTTTATTCAGTGGATAAAGACGCATTCAGCGGGGTGGCGACGATTGACATCATCCGCCAGGGCGGTACGAACAGCACTTCGACCGTTGATTTCTATACTTCGACGAACGGCACTGCCGTGATTGGAACGGACTACACTCCGACCAATGAATTGGTAACCTTCGCCCCGGGCGTCTCTGACGTGCAAGTGCAGGTGGCCATTACTAACAATAACTTGGTCGAGGGAAATCGGACCGTGGGTCTGGTGTTGACCAATGCCTCTGCCCCTACCGTGATGTTGGCTCCATCCAACGCCGTCTTGACCATTATTGACACGACCCCTTCACCTGGTTATCTGGCGTTCAGCACCAATAGTTATTTTGCCAATAAGACCGATACCAATGCCTACGTCACCATCATTCGCACCAATGGCACCACTGGTTCCGTGTCGGCCAGTCTGGAAGTCACGCCAGGCACCGCTGTGGCCGGGATCAATTATCAAAGTCCAGCTGTGAATCCGATTCCAGTCAGTTTTGCAAGTGGGCAGAATTCTGATACGATCGCCGTACAGTTGATCCCCAATAATCTTGTGCAGGGAACGGTCTCCTTCTCTGTGACGTTGACCAATGTGTTAGGAGCAGGCGTGGCCGCTCCGACGAACGCCACCGTTTCGATTATCAATAATATCAATACCGGTGTGGAATTCACCTCCGGTACCAACACCGTCAGCGAAACGAATGGCACCGCCGTTATCCTGGTCGCGCGGGAAGGCTATCCCAGCAATACATTCTCCGTGAATTATGCCACTACCAACGGTTCGGCCCTGGCGGGGGTTAATTACTCTTCCACAAGCGGCACGCTCACCTTTACGACTAATTCGCTGTTCCTGCCCATTTCCGTCCCATTGATTAACCAGCAACTGACCACCAACTTGACCTTTGGCATCACATTGTCCAGCCCTACGAACGCGCAATTGCTCGCCCCGAGCAATACGCTCGTTGTCCTGCAGGGCAGCCGGGCCGGACTCTACTTTACCAATTCAGCCATCAGCGTGTTCAAAAACGTTGGGATTGTTGCCATCCCGGTTGTTTGCAATAACCCGGGCCTTGAACCCGTGCTCATCAATACCAATGTCATCCCCTTGACCGTGTCTTATTTCACCGCCAATGGAACAGCGACCGCCAGCCAGGATTATACTGCTGAGAACGGCATTTTGACCTTCACCAATGGCATCGGCACCAACTACATCTTTGTTCCGATTCTCAATAACAGCTTGATCACCGGTAGCCGGACCTTCACCGTCTGCCTGACCAACGCGACGGCGCCCGGTGAAATCAACGTTCCCAGCAACCAGGTTGTGACCATCGTTGATAGCAATTCCGGTTTGAGTTTCTCTCAACCAGCTTATGCCGCCACCCGGAGTAGCGGCATGGCCCTGATCACTGTTGTGCGCACTGATAACACCAACGTCGTCTCAACCGTTGCCTTTACCACAGCCAACGGCACGGCCACGACAAACACGGATTATTTCCCCACCAACGGAATCCTTACATTTACCAATGGTCTCACGACCAATACCTTCTCTGTGGCATTGATTTCCAGCACCACCGTTCAGCCGGACAAGACCGTGCTGCTGCAATTGTTCAACCCGACCAACGGTGCGTTGGTTTCGCCCAGTGCCGCCACGCTCACGATTCATGATACCAGTGGCAGTCTCGTTGTCCCGGCGGGTACCGCCTTCGCCCCGGGAGGCAATCCCAACAACGATGGTCTCATTGATCCGGGTGAAGCTGTGAAACTCTATTTTGGTTTCCGCGCCGAGGGGGGTAATACGATCACAAATCTTTACGCCACGTTGTTGCCTGTCAACGGCATCACCGTTCCAAGTTCTCCCAACGGCACTCCTACACAAGTTTATAGCAATCTGTATGTGGATGGACCGTCGGAATCGCAACCCTATTACTTCACGGCCAGCGGCACCAACGGCCAGCAGATTGCCGCCACCTTCTCCCTGGTCGAGACAAATAGCGGTGTTCCTGAAAATCTCGGCACCAATCTCTTTACCTTTACGCTGGGGACCTGGACGATGAGCTTTACCAACACCAACTCCATCATCATCGGACCTGCTCCCATTAACAGCAGCCAGTCCGGCATTGCATCGCCATATCCATCGGTCATTGCTATCAGCAACATCGTTGGAACGGTGTTTAAGACCACCATCACCTTGACCAATCTGACCCATACCTCGGAATACAATGTCAACGCCCTGTTGCTCGCTCCCAATGCCAGCGATACCCTGTTCCTGTCTCACGCGGGGGCGCCCGCCATCGGGATAAGCGGAGTCACCCTCACGTTCTCGGATACCGCCACCAATTCGCTTCCTGTCTATGGTGGCACCAATTATCAGGCTTTCACCAATGGCGTGTACAAACCTGCGGCCTATGGGTCGTCTCCCACGTTCCCTTGATCCAGATGAGCAACATCAATCCAACAGCTTTTATGCGGAACAGCCTTTTGAAAATCGGAATGACGCTGGCGATTTGTGGCGTCGCAGCTTTGTCAGGTCTTGCGGCGGGCACAGGCATGGTCACCCTTCACGGCCATATTCCTGCGGCCGTTTCCAAACTTAACTTGCAGTCGAGTGGAGAATTGCCGCTGACCAATGAATTGCATCTCGCTATCGGCTTGCCCTTGCGGAACACCAATGAATTGTCAGCTTTGTTGGAGCAGATTTACGACCCTTCCAGCCCCAACTACCATCATTATCTCACGCCGGACCAATTTGTTGCCCGCTATGCTCCCAGCGAAGAGGACTATGCCTCCATCAGCAATTTTGCCAGGGCAAATGGTTTGACCATTACCGGCCGACACTACAGCCGCATGTTGTTGGATGTCAGCGGCAAGGTATCTGATATTGAAAATGCCTTGCATGTGAAAATGTTCACCTATCATCATCCGACCGAAAATCGCGACTTTTTTGCGCCAAATACCGATCCCTCCGTTCCGTCCGGTTTGCCTGTCATTCATGTCAGCGGGCTGGACAATTATTCCATTCCTCGCCCGTTGCTTCATGCTGAGACGGGAGTTAGACCTGTCAGTGTGGCGCCCATGGCAGGCTCCGGCCCGGGTGGCTCTTATATCGGTGGTGACTTTCGCAACGCTTATGTCCCGGGTACAACTTTGACGGGAACCGGCCAGAGCGTGGGTTTATTGGAATTTGACGGATTTTTTTCCAGCGATATCACCTCTTATGAAAAGTTGATTGGTCTCACCGGTGTTGTTCCGCAAGTCGTCGTTGTGCCGATTGACGGGGGCGACCCCACGCCAACACAGTATGGTGATCCGGAAGTATCCCTGGATATCGAAATGTTGCTCTCCATGTCGCCGGGGGTTTCCACCATCTATGTTTATGAGGAGCCCAATAATGGCGATCCCTGGGTGGATATGTTGAGCCGCATGGCTGATGATAACCTTTCCGCCCAATTAAGCAGTTCATGGGCTGGGGGGCAGCAGCCAAACCCATCCGCTGAATTGATTTTCGAACAAATGGCGGTGCAGGGACAATCATTCTTCCAGGCCGCGGGAGATTCGTGTGCCTATAATGCTGCGAACAATCCGGTGCCGTTTTGCTCGGATAGTCCCCATGTCACAGTGGTTGGAGGCACTACCCTGACCACCGGCACGAGCGCAAGCTATACCTCGGAAACGGTGTGGAATTGGGGAACTGAATATGGCATAGATGGCGTGGGCAGCAGCGGTGGTATCAGTCCCAATTATTCAATACCCAGTTGGCAGACCAACATCAATATGACTGTCCGTGGCGGCTCGCAAACCGCACGTAACCTGCCCGATGTTGCCTTGACTGCCGACAATGTCTGGGTGATCTATGAGGGCGGCCAATCCGGCGCCTTTGGCGGCACCAGTTGCGCCGCGCCGTTATGGGCCGCTTTTACTGCGCTCGTAAATCAACAAGCCGTTGGCTTCGGAAGACCGACTGTCGGATTTCTCAATCCCGCTCTTTATAGTATCGCCAGCGGTGCGAATTACGCCACCGACTTCCACGACATCACCACCGGCAACAACGAGTGGAGCGGCAGCCCGAATAAATTTGCCGCCGCCGTCAATTACGACCTGTGTACCGGCCTCGGCACGCCCAATGGCACCAACATGATCAACGCCCTCGCCGCCGCGACCAATAGCATCACTCA
>Ga0206805_1045_pt1 | contig 27522 bp, 28 predicted proteins | sample Alteio_BWOrgCont_59_FD_152890 | JGI IMG/M metagenome (GOLD analysis project Ga0206805, IMG submission 152890) | Enriched cells from forest soil in Barre Woods Harvard Forest LTER site, Petersham, Massachusetts, United States -... | ecosystem: Environmental > Terrestrial > Soil > Temperate forest >... | reverse complement strand
CGGCCAGGTCATAATTCGTTGGCACATAACCGATAGTGCCATCGCCAGAGACCGTGGGCGCCATCCCGTTTGTGCCGGCGAGAGTGGAGATGGCCACTGGCAAATATTGGTTGAAATTCGGCAATACGACCGCGGGATTGGTGGCCAGCAGCGACGCATCCAGTGTCCCGGATAGATTGGTGGGCACCTCCAGCGAGAGATGCGTGTCTGCCAGGTCCAGCTCATACGGCCCGAAGACCACGTTGGAAAAAATGGTCTCCCCGGTGGCGCCCGTTTTTTGCGTCACCGCGCGCGACGCATAGACATTGGTGCCGTAAATCCTCGCGCCGCTCCATCCCGGTGAAAGCGACACCGCTTCATTGGTGAGGACCACTCCGACGATATTGACCGTGGAGATGTGGACGTTAACGATCGGATTGGCATGGCACTCTGGACGCGACGACAGGTGGCACGCAGTCAAAACGGCTACGACGAAACATCGCAAGCTCGATTTCATGTTCTGTGGGATGGGGCAGGGGTGGTGCGTCGTTGATCAGATGATTCATGGGGACAAAATTGCCGAAGGCCGTTGAATTTTCCCGGATGAGACTTGATGTCGGCATGAGTTTTTTCAGTTTAGATAAAGGCTCGATTACCGGTATAATTCGAATACCAATTTGAAGTTTCGCCAGTCGGATGGCGTTTGAGCCGGAAGATCGCCATATCCTGGTTTAATGCGCCAGCCATCATTGGAATTTGGCAAAAAAGGCCGATCAACGGCAAAACCGACCCAGGAACTATTATACCAGACCATATAATGTGCAGCTTTAGCGTCTGCCCGATTCAGCGATATGACTGGTTGCGAAATCCAGTCGCCGGCCATATAAAGAGTGGCAGAATCATCCGTGACGCATAGAAATCCCCATTCTACACTGTTCGGCGGAAACGGACAGGCGTTGGACCATACCGTCTGTGCTCCGAGCGTATTCGTGATGCAATAGGGATGCAAATATTCATTGGTCGCATCTATTATTTCCGCGCTGCTGTCGCTGGACGACGCACTCTCTTGATTCGTGTCGTCGCTCGAATTCGCAGCCTGGACTACCGGATTCGTCCCATAAAACAAAGCACCATCGCTGCCTGGTGGCACCACAATGTCGAAATCTATGATGCTTTTCCCAGAGCTGTTTGTGTAAACCAGAGGTGTCGGATAAAAATTCAACCCCATTAATAACATCCGTTTTCTGCCATTTCTATGTGCCGCCAGCGCATTCAAGGCCTGTTGCACATAGTTGGAGCCCTGGATCGGTGAAAAACAGACTGTGTTTGTAAATGAACTCGACGGATTAATGTTCGTCCAGGGAAAAACCGAAGCTGAAAACTGGGATGACCAACTAAAAGGATTCCTATCCACTACGTCAGGTTGTGCCAATGCCGTCCCACCAAAACACACTAACCACACTAATGCCGCGCATATTGCAGTCCGCTTTCGCCACCGTACCACCAGCTTCATCTCCGTTTTGTCGCATATCCAATTGGGTGATTGATGAGTTTTCATTGGTTTTGGTATTTTCATCTGCGTCATCTGTGGATTCATTGTCTAGTCGCCTCCCTCAGTGATTCTGCACATGGATATCTTCTATAAAAATATTCGTGGCGCAGGCATTGCCGCCGTCAAATTGCCAATTCAAGGCCTGGTTTGTGGCGATGGAATAGGGCAGCGCAAAATTGGTGGTAAGAGAACAAATGTTAGTGCCATAGGCGATGGTTGGTGCCAGGTTTAAATTTCCGGTGGTCCAGACGCCGACAGTGCCGCCGATGGAATTGGTGGTGATATATAATGAGCCGATGTTGGTGATGTTACAGGGTCCCGCATTGGTGATGAAAAAGCGGATGGTGAAATACAGGTTGGTCAACGAATTATCCAGGGCGGCGGCGTTTTCCAGGTCATAACTATTTTTGATAATTATCCGATATATTCCGCCCGGTGCGTTAAGCATATAATAAGGAAACTGTGTTCCATTCCCCCAATTCATTTGGACAATTGTAGAGCCATAGAAATCGGGCACTCCATAGGTATATTCCTTGAACAAATTATAGTTTGTCAAAATTGTCCCGGCCACGACATTGGTTGCCACTGTGGCGGGGCCAATGAAATTGCCGGTGAATGGCACATTTGCGGCAACATCGTTCGTGCTCACTGTCAATGTCGCGCCAGAAACCTGGTTTTGAAGATTTATCGTCCCATCGGCATTTAAGTTTATAGCATTAGGATTGCTGAAAGCTATCGGCTGATGTCCATCGATAGTATCCTGAGGCTGAACTGTTGAGAATGATACTGTGCCTGGAGAGGGCGCAATCTGCCAAAATAAATCGAGGTTTGAAAATACCTGATTCCCGTTTTCCCCATACCACGCCCCACGATTGTCTCCGACCGTCTGGAAGCTGTTTTGGTCACCGCCTTCCAGAGTTGCGCCGACGGGGATTGAAAAATACCCCACATCTTGATTCCCCATGTTCGGAGCAATTTGCAATTGGGTGTTTGTTCCGCCATTCATTGCGAATGCCTCAGGGGCAGAATATCCGTATTCTGCATTCCATTGTGGAGAACCACCACTATTCCAAACCCCATCAAGGATTGGCAACGTTCCCAACTCACAGGCTGTCGTTTGTTCAAAATAACTATTATGAACGATATGAGTCACCGCAGTTTGAGAATAATATCCGTCATAATCCCCGTAAAAATGGAGATTGTTTATGTACCATTGATTCTGATTTATCCCGGTGTTCCCCAATATGAACGCCGCTCCCAGTGAATATATTCCATTCGTCCAGGCCGTGGCATTCGTGCCGTTGGCGGCATAAGAACCGCCACAAAATGAAAAAAACAAGTCCTCTGCATGACTGTGATCGGGAGAAAAATAAAGGGATTGGATGCCTAAAAATCTGTCATTAACCATCCGGGTCATATCGGCATTAGGATTATCGACCGAGATAATTAAATTTCTTTGTCCAATCTGTCCTCCAGTCGTTGGCGGGGTCAATCCTGCAAGGCCATAGGTATCCTGGTTGTTGGTCAGATAATTCCAATATCCAAACCAATCCCCTTCCACGTCCAGGGTGCCCACGTTGGCACCTGTTCCAATGCTTCCTTTTCCAAATTCCACCAGGTTCGTCGGGCCGTTATTCAAGCTCGCCACAATTAAATCCTTCATCTCAAAATTGCCTCCTCGATTAATGAACTCGACGCGAATTGCCGGATTCGTTGCGCAGATCAATGCGCCGCCGGCGAACATAGGGGCTTCAATGTCATAATTCATTACGGATGACTGAAATTGGTTGTTGGTAAAGATCAATGGGTTGGGATAAAAATTTTGTCCGGCCACGATGATTTTTCCGCCACCCACATGCAGCCGGTCCGAATAGGTCGGCAGCGAATTGACTGCCAATTGAACATAATTGCTTCCCAGCGCCGGCGAGAAATAAAATGGATTCGTTAATAGTTGCGCCGGCAGATTGGTTGCCGGTGAAACCAAAACGCACCCCTGCGATAATTGCGAAAAGAGGTTTGTATCCAGCATGGTCGTCAGCAATCTCCCGCTCAGATCATTGGTGGCCGTTGATGCCCCTCCGTTAAAGGTGCCGGTGAAATTCCCGCTCGCCGTCCCTGCAAACGTCCCGCTGAAATTGCCGCTGGCCGTAAAGTTTGTGATGCCTACCTGTCCATTGATCTGCACGATGCCGCCCAGCACCGTGACCGGCGAACTCCCCGGCGCTGCTCCTGATCCGGCCGATCCAATGGTCCAGGGATTCCCGATCGGGACCACCGGCGGTGGCGATCCCCCCAGGGTCCACATGGTTTGGCCGCTCGCATTCAAATAGTTCCATAACCCATTCGATACCACCGAAAACCCAAAAACCGTATTTGTCCACAGCGTCGCCGAGACCTGGGCCAAAATGATATTGATATTCGCCTGCGTCCCATTCGTGAACGCAATCGCCCCCGTCCCGGCGGCCATCGATGCGCTCCCAATCGTGAAGTTTGTGGCGATGGTTAAATTTTGGGCGGCCTCATTCGCTGACACAGTGAACACGCCATTGCTCAAAAGCAATGAGGTTGAGGGCTGCGAACCGAAGGCTGGAAGATTAACATAAAAATTATTCGTATGAAATCCAAAGGAGCCGCCGTAGCGGTTCGTCTGGTTGATATCATCATTCGTGCCGATCGCAAAAATGCCTCCGTTCGTATTGGCGATCATCAAGCCGTTATTATTCATCGTGAATAGCATCGCCCCATTCGTGAACCCCACCTGCGAAAGCAGCGTCGAAATATTCGTTGGAAAATTAAAGACCAGCACCTCGTCGCCCCCTACGTTGTTCGTGCTCATATAACCGCCCGTTCCCGCGGCGATCTTGCTCCCCAACGTTCCCGGCGTTGTGTCCGCCGCATCCACCACCGCCTGATATTGGAAATTGTTCGTCCCCCAAAAAACGCTGGCGCCGCTCTGCACCTCGCTCGCCACGTTCGTCAAATTTGCCGCCCCCGGCAGCACTGCGAACGTCGCCGCGTAAGGCAGGCCCGCCCACGTGATCCGGTAATAATTCGGGTACAGGTAAAAAATATTCGTGCCATTTACCGGCGTGAGCGTTTGCGGTGTGCCGACGATGAAATTCAGTCCGGAGATCGTCGTCGCCGTCGTCGGCGGCCAGGGCTGGATCGTGATGGCATTTGTCAGCGGCTGGCCGGCCGTCGATATTGAAAGGAAATCATTCGCCGAATAAATCTGGGGCGCCAATTGCGCCCGCACGGCCATGACCACCGTCATCATTAAAATACCAATGGGTGGGGCGAAATTCCATCGAGCCCTGACTTTTCCGTTTTTCATATTTTTTTGTTCATTCCTTCGCCTGTCTTCCTTGCCTGTCCTTGAACTGAAAATTAACGATTTAAAATTAACTTCGCATCCCGTTGTTTTGGTTTTTCTTTCGGCCTTCTGCTTTTAATCCCTGGTTCAAACAGCGTTTATCGTATCCGTCACCGAGCCATATTGAACAGTATATTTTACCACGACATTTTGGCCTACATAACTGGCGATTTCCACCTTGGGCCGGCTGCATTGCTGGTAAAAATTCACCGTTCCATCGTCCATCATCTCCTGCAAAATGCCCTGCGCGATCCCGCTGTTCACGCCGATGCTGGCCGCGTGTGTGGCCTTGAACGTGAATGCCGCGTCCGCCGTGAGCAGGTCCCAATCCACCGTCCAGGAGATCGTCGGCGCATCGTTCAAGTGCTCGATCACCAGTTGCTGGTTCGATCCCGCGATTGGCCGGCGCTCCACCTGCGGATTGTTCTGGCACAACGCCGGCGAGCAGCGATTCCCCACGTCATCATCGCCCAGCGTTATCGGCGACACATTCCCGCCCGGATAAAAAATGTATGTTACACCTGGCATATGCGATCAGCCACCATTGGTCTATGCGCTTGGTTGGCCTGGCGCGATTGTCCCGCCATGCTATGGCGCGGGCACGGGATTCGTTTCCATCCAACCTGTCAAATGTTCAATCCGATCGATGCCCGCGACAATCGGGCCCCGTATGGCGGCCACGAATGGGCAATTGCGGAAATGCGGGTCCAGGAGCAGCAATTTCGCCACCGCCTCGGCGTCCGCCAATGCCGTCTGCAATTTGTTGATCTGTTCCCCGGCCGTTGTCGCCGTTAATGGAGTTTGTGTATTCATATTTTTGTGTTTTTAGTTTCTTGTTCTGCCTTTCCCGCCTATGGCCCATAAAGAAGCAGCACTTGTGGTTGGTTCGTGCCGTTCTGCGCCTGCAACACCGTATAGACGGGCGTGTTCGTGTAATACGCTGACAATGTCACATTCGTGGTTCCCGTGAATCCGCTGCCGCTCCACGACCCCACCAGCAATGCGTTCGTGATGCTGTTCGGATTCAAAGTCAGATAAACATTGCCCACGAACCCCGTTTCCACGTTCGCGCCTGGCGACGTAACCTGCAGTTGAGTTTTGCGGATGTACGCTGCCAGCGTATTTGTATCCATTGCCGTCGTGTTGGTCGTGCCGGTGATTGTCACGCCGCCCCCAAACCCGACCACCTGCGCGCCCACGGGAAGGGCGAGCGTCCCCGCGAGCCCAATTATTACTGTCGCCGTCATTGCTGCTTTTTTGATTATTCTTTTCATATTTTCGCTTGGTTACTTTGTTTCTTTGTTGTTTAAATTTTTGCCACCGGCAGCTTGCCGGTTATGCAAAAGCCAGCCGTGTCGTAGAACTTCCATTCATCGCCGTTACTAACTGCAATTCCCCGTGCCGGTTCGCTTTCGAATCGAAATGGAACGCCAACTGCCGCACCGCCGCGCTGTAAAGCGTCACACTCATCCCTGTCGCTGTTACCACCGCGTTGTTTGCGTTTGTCGATCGCCGGCTTCCGATCACGTAATTCAGTGCTGAAAGCAGGTCCGGCGTCGTCGGTTGCTGGGGCAGGAAAGATAACATTCCCCGGTAACTCTCGACCTTTTGATCGATCGTCACGCCTCCCATCGTGATCGGGTTCGTCTTGAACTCATGCGTCAGCTTAAAACCTTTCTCCGCAAAAACACTCGACCAGTCCGTCAACGATCCCCACGCCAATGTCGCCAGCTGTTCCTGGTGCGCCGTCGGATAATCTGATTGCGACCACGCCGTCGAGTTGGGCACTAGGAATGCATTGCTGTCCGTCAACGCATTGCCGTTGCCCAGGAACGCCGTCATCTTCACCTTGTCATAAACTGAAGCGCCCAGGCCGGCATATACCGTCGGCATCTCCGTGATGATTCCGCGCGTGATGTCGAAGCCGTTCCCGTCCGCACCCCAGATATTGATTGTGCGATTCGCCGCCCCGATCAATGGCGCGCCTGCCGCCGCATAATTATAAAACGCATTTGGCAACAGCACATTGCGGTAGGCCGCTGTCCACACCGATTTCGGTGTGAACTCGATCTCCCACCAGCCATCCACCAATACGTCATCCTGTTCTCCCAGCACTGCGGAAGGGACCCCTCGCCATTTTGGCTTTGGCGTCAGCACCACGTCGCCTTCCGTGTAAATGACCCCGTTCGGATCGTTGATTTTGCATGGTCCCCCGACCGTGATTTGTCCTTCAGTTAACGATGGCATAGGTTAGTTAATAGTTGAGTTTTAAATGTCAGGTGTTTGAGGAAATTGGCGAATGATTGATGCTGCAATATATGGACAACTTCATTTTGGAAAGAAATACGAACCTGCCGGAGGGAGGGATTGCGTTTTAATAAACGCAACTTCGCGTAATTTCGCGTAATTTCGCGTAATGGACCCCGATTCATTTCGTGGCGACCGGTGCCGCGCCCGGAGATGGGATCAATCGCGCCCCGGGGTGTATTCAGGACGGTTTGTCGAGGGCTGCCGGCGGTCCCTCGTTGACGCTTGCGATTTAATATTTTTTTCATCGTCAATACGATTTAGCCACAAAGACGTGAAATCGTAATGTTGCCCGGGAACAAAATCGTACAAATCGAGAGTTGGAGTGGATCAGGGGCCGTGATTGGAAAGCTGATGACGGAGCGTGTCTAATTTCTGATCCAATTCCACTATTTTGGCAGAGATTGATTGGTTATGGTCACCCAGTGTGCCGGTTACCGTTGCCAGTTTACTTAGAAATGCCATGGTTTCTTTTGAACTGGCCACATGTCCCTCCAGGATGGAAACGATATTGGTTGCAATCCGGGTTTGCTTTTCGTTCAGGGACCCTCCGGAATTGATGATTTCCCCGAACTGATCCAGCGTCGTTATATCCTGCCTCGCCTCCCGATGAGTGGGCGATTCAGATGGCGCAGTTGAGGGAGCAGGGCGGGATGGAGCGGAGCTATGGGCTGATGTCGATGTGGCGGTTGATGTGACCGTGTTTGCTGGTGGCGGAAGGTCGCCATAATTGACTTGATAGACACCCTCTTGGGTCTTTAAATCAGTCTGATAATCAATAATTGCATCATGCAATTCTTGGGCGCTTGCTTGGAGTGTCGCAATTTTTTTTGAAGTGCTTTAGCGGTGCCTGTATCACCATGATTCCTGGCATCATCCCACTTTTTTGTTAAGTCCGCTATTTGCGCTTCTTCTTTATCTCTCTCTGATTGCGCAGCCGCCAGCGCCGCCTGCTCATTTTGAATTCGTTGGGCGGCGGCATTCTTGTCCAGGTCATCATTTTGTTGCTGAAAGTTTTTCTGGATAGCCTCTTTTTTATTTTCGTCTTGCGTGCTGTCGAGAGCTTGTTGTTCTTGTTGTTGGAGATTCTTTCGCTGTCTTTCGGTCGATGCGTCAAGAATGGCGTTGTTATAGTTGAGACTGTCGGCGATCTGTTCGGCTGCGGAAGGCCCTGCATTCATGGCATCATTGAACGCAATCTGTGCATCCAGAGCGCTCCGGGTCGCATCCTCGATTTTTTTCATCGATTCCGAAACCGCCGCGGCGGTTGCTTCCGCTTTCCTTTGATAACTGTCCCACAGATTCATCGCCTCCTGGATCGCTAAAACCACAACGGCGATCGGGCCTGCGGAAGTGATGAAACCTTCCTGAGCAGCCGTCGCTGTTTCGGCTGCGGCTGCGGTGCTCTTGTATCCTGAAGCGAGTATTTCTACGGCGGAGCCTAATCCGGGAATGACTTGATTTAATTGGTTATACAACACCCCCAGAGCGCGTTCTTTGGCCGCGGCTGCCTCAGTTGCGCTTGCGGCATTTTTTTGTGCGCCGGCTAATCCCTCGATCGAGCTGGAAGCCTGGCCGGCCTGCGCGGTTAAAGCCCTTAATTCCTCACCGGCTTGCCTCGCCGCGTCCCCAATTCCTGATATTTCGCCCATGTCTGCCATAAATCCCATCCCTTTCTATATTAACTATGTCCCAAAATTATCGCTTTCAAAGCAAAACACCGCGCCTGCTCATTTTTCTTCGCCCCATGATTTTACTTGGGCAACAGAAGCCTCAACCAACGCAAATCGCTTTTTGTCCGCGCGAGCCTGCCTTTCCATATACCAGGTTTCGTGCATGCCGTCGTTTCCCACAGCCACAAGATACCATCCATATTTTCCTAAAATATTGGCGGTGTCCTCTAGAGAATAGACGTCGGTATAATCAGAGTTTGTTTTCGTATCGGTGTCGGTGATGATGTCTAAACAGTGATTTGTGAAACCCAGGTCGGTCGCAGCCTGGTTTTCAATTAACCAGTCAAGGGTCAGGGTTTCATACTGTACATTCGGTTGTGCTGCCGGTTGGTTTGACGATTGACGCGAGCAACCCACCGCCAAAATCAGCCCGCACAAAATTACCAATATTGTTTTCATACTGTTTTGATTTGCCTGTTTTTGAATATGTTTGATTCCCAGCCCGTTTCAATTTCAGATTATCACTGGCCCCAATCGCTGCAATCAAAAATCAGATGCCATTTCTAACTAATCTCTGCTACCGCCGTCTGGCTTGGCAGCAATCCCTCCTGAAACGCCGCCGCCATGATGATGGTGTTCGCACTGGCCATGAACGGCGCGGCGTATAATATCGCCGCCTGCTCTCCCGACAACGTCCCATCCGTTTTCGGGCTGGGATAACTGAAGCCATCGGTTGTATAATAGATCGCCGAGCCGTCAGCGACGGTAAGCGTGACATTGTTGTCATCGTCCACCGCAATCGTTGGCGTCGCCGCGCGGGCTGGTTGCGTTCGTTCCTGGCGCACATACACGCTCACCTTCATCCCGATGATTCCCTCATGCGAACGGTCCGGCACGATCGCCGTCGTTTCGGGAATCAAACCACTCGCGCGCCACAACCGCCAATTCCATAAAAAATCAAGAAGTTGATCCGCCACGTCTTCACAAATCTGAAAAGTTCCGCCCCCAAAATTTCCCGATGCCGCCGTAAAATTGATGTTACGTTCCTCATAGATGCACACGGAGAAGACCCGTTGCCGTTGCAACCCATTCGGGTTTGGCCAGCGAACTGACGGAATCTCTACCAGCAAACCGACCCCTTGTTGCCCCGTCGGGCCTGGCGTCTGCCAGATTGCGGACATTTTCACCTCCGCCGTCGCTAAAAAATCCCGCGCCAGCACGATATTGAACGTGTTGAACAGCGAACAACTCTGCAACCCGCGAAAAATTCCCTGCTGGATGGCCATCAAATCATTCATTTATCGGTGGGGACGATACTGTGCGAACTCTCTTTGTTGAGAATGTTCAAACCAATCCCCTCAACTTTCTGGCATCGGCTTGTCTGCGCTGCTTGCTGGCCACCTGGATGCCATCCACCGGTGCGGTGGTGGTGTCCGCGATTGCCGGCAACTCCGTCCGTGGACGGTTTGGCTCATTACTGGAAATCTCCTTCATCATCGCGCTGGCCTGCTCATACGCGTCCTTGCGCTCTTTCGTTTTAAGCGCAGTCATCGCCGGAAATGAATTGAGCCAGCGCCAGCGCGCGATGGCTACCGCTTCCTCCTGCAAACCATCCGGGATTGTCGGGCCGGTCATGTCCAACTGGTTGCCCCCGGCTTTTATCTGGCTGCGCATCTTGGCCACGACGCGTCCCAGTACTGCCGCCAGCTCCGTCGTCGCGCCCTGGATCCCTTGCAGCGCCGCCTGTTCTGCCGGCGTGAACTCATTCAGCACATCACTCGTTGCGATCGTGTTCCACATTTTGGTGATTCGGTTTCTTGGTTCCCTCTATTCAAATTTATTTTAACTTTGGCCGTGCACCCTGCGGCATTGGCGTTCGTTCGGTGCTTTAAATCTGGATCACATTGACCGCCCGCATTCCCTTCTCGTTATCTTCCACTTCAAATTCCACTTTTTGCCCGTCCCGCAGATTCTTTCGCCCCGACCTTCCCAGAATGCTGCTATGATGCACAAAAAAATCGTTCCCGCTTCCGTTTGGGTTCACGATGAACCCGAATCCTTTCCGTTCATCCCAACATTTCACTTCGCTCGTCATAAAATTTTCGTTGTTTGTTGTAGTACCTGCGTCTCCCGGGTGATTTTGGGCGTCCCGCCAAAACATTCCCTTCCTGTTTTCGGGCGCGACGGTGTTCCAACCGCCGCGCCCGTCCCGGTCACGGGAAGCTGCTGACAAAAAAGTTCGTCGGGTCCAGATTCACCCCATAGGTGCTGGCGTTGGTGATCAAGAACAATTGCCCAAGTGACACATTGTCGACGACAGCCGGCTGGATGTTCGTCCAATCAAATGCCTCGCTCGTGCCGTTTACCGGCAAAAACACCGTCAGGTTATTGGCCGTGCTCCAGTTCGTCACATACCCGCTCCCATTAACAAACGTCGAATAATGCACGCTTGCAAAGCGGAATGTGAATCCCAGGTTGCCGGTGTTTGCCGAGTTCGTTCCAAACAATCCCGCGTTGAATGTGAACCCATGATGTGGCCATATCGTAAATGGCGCCGATGTCACCGTATAAAGCGAACCCGTATTGACGAACGTGAGGCCGTTCGTTAGTGCGATATAATTTGTTGTCGCCGCCAATGAATTCGTCAGCGGATAAATCGGCAATGATACCGGAGTGGGGTTCGCTTTCGTTTCCGCCAGGCTTGCGCCCAGCAATGTGATTGCGGCCATCGCCGCCATGATGATTTTATTGAACTTCATAATTTTATTTTCAGTTTTTTTGTTGGTTTGGTTTGTCGGGATCGGCATGTTGCCGGCCCGCGAGCCGTCGGAGGCGGGTGATGGCCCCCGGCGGCTTCGCGGCTATTGATTGGCGATCACCAATTGCCGTATTCCCCCCGCATAAGTGATGATGATTTTCTCATAGAATTCCACCGAGATGGACACCAGCTTTGCGCTGAGCTGATGCACATACACCCGGAACAGGCCGCCCCCTTGCTCCGAATCAAATGTCGAGACGAACCGCTTGATATTGGATGGATCTTCCGTATCGACATTGTCCTGCGCAAAGAACGTGTACACGTTTGCGCCCAGGATTTCCGACTTCGCATTGGCGCTGCTCTGATAACGTTCCCGGCTGACCTTCACCTTGTCTACTTGCAACGCTGCTGCCAGCGCCGCTTCCGCCCCGGCGGGATTGTAACCCATATAGCCCGCGGGATTATTCTGCGCCCCATAAGCCTGGTTGCGGTAAAGGAACGCCGAATCACCGTACAACACGCGATTATTTCGCACACCGGTGATCGTCGTTTGCGTCACGAGATCGTTGTTCACGTCCATGTCCGGGTTCACGGGCACCACACTCGGGTTTACCGGTTGTGCCGCCCACGTCAGGTTCACCTGCACCGCCGATGCCGCCAACGCCGCGATCGCCCGGCGGAAACTGTTGCGATACAAACGACGCGTCAGTTTCGCCACCGCATTTTGTTGCCAGGCCGGGACCACCCCCGCGCCGAGGCCCGTCTCAAACACATTGTCCAGGTCGATGACCAACGTCAGGCCGCGATTGTACGTCTTGTCCGTCACGTCCGTGCCCGTGTATTTCACTGCCTTGAAATCCGCCCCGATCGCCCGCTGATCATCCACCGTTTCGGAAAGGAACTCCTCCGCATTCGCCGCCTGCTTCCATTCAAACCGCCGCCCCACCGGGACCGCCGGCGCGACGAATTGCAGCGTGTCCTCGATGTTGTTGGGGTCCCGCCAGCCCGTTGAAAAGTTCGTCAACGGCTCGCTGTAATAAGTCTCCAGGAATGTGCCCGCGTTGCAGAATTGTGCCGCGAGATCACGCCGGCTGTTCAGCCATTCCGTCAACCGCTGGTCATACGCGCCCGGATGATAACTCGCCTCGTTGGCGAAGAAGACCTGGCCCGGGCGATAACCGCGCCCGGGGTCTGCCCCCTGAATCGGTTCCTGCCCGTCGATCGCATTGGCAAACTCCGGCAAGACGATCCGCCCAAATTTCCCGAACCGCGATTTGGCGAGGCGAGGCTCCGTCGAACCCTGATTTTTAATTTTCAATGTTTTCATTTTTTCTTTTTCGGTTTTTAACCTGTTGAATTCTGTTAAATTTTGTTGGTTCCGTCTCAGTTGTTTCCGTGTTCTCCTGTTCAATACGTCTTTTGCACCGGGAAACACGGCACGAACTCGAAGTTATCTCCCGCCGCCACCGTCCCGCCGCCGTCATCATCCGTGGGAACGATCGCCTTGCCGACCACCCAATAAGTCCCCGCGCTTGGCGCCGGACAGGTCGCGCGCCCTGTGCCGTCCTTGGAAACGCAGATGCGCGTGTTATTGGTCACCGTGCCATCGCTGACCGCCCGCGTCGTGCCGGCGAATCCCCCCAGCAACTTGACCGTGATCGGCACATCCAGTGCGTTCGTGTCCGCCAAATCATCCGACGGTCCCAGTGGCTCATTCGTCCCCGCAGCCAGCTTGCAATAATCGTTTGACGTCACGCCCTGTTCGTAGAACAAATAACGCAACGTCGTCGCTGCATCGGGCAAATACGATTTCCTGCCATGCTCGTGCGTTCCTTCACCGACATTGCAGAACTGTGGCAGCTCCGTGGATTGTTGCCGCGCCCGCCCCGGACGGGTGATTTTGCGTGTCTCGCGCAAAACTTTTTCGAACAGCAACGGCATTAAATGACGTTTTTGCCACGTCCGTGTGATCCATTGTTTGAATCCGCGGCTTTGCTTTTCCCGTTCCTGCATTTCATTTCCTGTCTTCGTTTTCATTTTATCGGTTTTGTTTTTTGCCCGCCGCGCCAGGGCTTCCAGGCGGCGGCGGGTTTTTGGTTTTGGTCGTTAGTGGTTGGCTTTTAAATCTGCGCTCCTCTGCGGATCACTTTCGTTTTCCTGTCTTGATCTCCACGTGTGGCAGGTCGAACAACGCCGGATGCCGTTCGCGCGCCAGGTTCAGGATCTGTTTGCTGTGGCGGACCAGATCCAACTTTTGCTCCACGGCGATCTCCGTGAGCACTTCATTGACGAACTGCTGCCGTTGGCGTGGATTGGCCAGATCGATCTGGTCCTTGCGTTGCCCGCGGGTCAGCGTGATGCTCGTCGTCTTTACCCTGGGCGGCAGGGTCCGTATCGTTGATACCTCGTTGACAAATTGCGCCGCGATCTCCAGCCGGGCTTTCCACGCCGGCCTCTCGGCCTCCGTGATCCGCCCGCTGGTGACCGCCAGGGCCAGTTCATCGGCGATCCGCGCCGAGCGCTCATTGGCGAATTCCATTCGCGCCTGGTCGCGTTCTGCGGTCAGTGAAGTTTGTAACGTTGTGATCTTCGTCTCGACCAGGTCGAGCGCCGTCTCCATTTGCGTTTCATCCGCGTCATTCGCGAACTGGATTCCCAGCAATGTGCATACTTTGAGTAATTTATCTTTCATTGTGTTTGGTTGTTTGTTGCCTGTCGCGCCGTGGCGCAGTGAAGGCGGTTCAGTTTGGCTGTTGGCTATTGACGATCCCCGGGTGAGAGGATTGGGGCAGGGGAGGGTGCCTCCAACTTGTGCCGATCGGCCATTTTCGGCGCCGGCATCCTGTTGGCCGGACCCATTTTGGATCCTCTGCGCAATCTGCGGATCTGCTTCTGTCAGGGTGTCATCCGAATTGAAGAACTCCACCGGCAGATGGGGGAACGGCGTCAAACCCGCGCTCGCGATCCGGCGCGGGCAAAACACCGGCAACCCGTCCCGGGTTCCGTCGGGCGTCGCCTCGATCAACCTGCCGGAAAATCCGCGCACCGCATGGCCGTTTACCAGCTTGCGTCCTTCCACCAGGTCCATTCCCTCGTCCGTGAAGACCGGCAGCCCGTAGATTCCGCGCTCACGCACTTCCATGTCAGCGAACACCCCTTTGGGTTCCCGATCCGGATACCGGCTTTCCAATCCCGGCATGTCCGGGTGGCCCACGTAGATATTGCAACCCCGGATGAATTTTTTAAGCCCTGCGCGCGAATTATGGAACTGCGCCACCATCGTGTCGGCTGAATCCCTGGTAATGCGCTGGATCGCCCGTTGCCGTTTCAATTTTCCGTCCGGCGTCGGCAGCAATGCCTCGCTGGGATAATCCCCGAACGGCGCGATCATCGCCCACCCATCCGCGTCAATCCTTAGTTCATTTGAAAAGAAGATGGTGGCCCGCGCCGGTTCGGCGCTGGTGGACCGGGACCCCGTGGAGTCCTGGCTTTCCCCCCCAAGTCTTATTCCTTCGCATTCCATGGGCGCTACTTAACCACAGATCTCTTCAACTGTAATGTTGCCCGGAAACAGAATCTGCTTTGGGAAGGACGCGCGTCCGCACGTGCGGTTTCCGGCGGATAGTCACAGGTTTTTTAAACATGCTCCCTGGCCGAAGCCTCGCCAAAACACCAAAAAATCCTGTTACTGTCCTGATTTTGGGACTTATATACAAAGCTACACTAAATTAAATTCTTGCCGTTTTTCGCGCCGTGACTCAGCTTTGAAATGTTAGGCGGCTACCATTATGCCATCATTTCTCAAATCATTGTTCGGTTCCAAACAGCCACAGAAGCAGTTGGCTGTGGCTGAGCCTGGAAAAATGTTTGCATGGAAGGCTGGATGTTGGTTGGAGGCTACAGAGAAAACGGTGTTTTTATTGCCCGGCCAGCTTGTTCGTGATGGCGAGAAGATTGGTTCTATTATTGAGGCTTCCAGCGCTGATGTGAAGATTGGTTTTACAGAGTCGCCGGACCGTAAGAGCATCACAGAGATTCGCCTAAAGTTGGAAGCTGGCCAGTCAGCTACGATTCGACGTTCAGCGCAGGCGATGATGGTGGCAGATGACCAGAGAGAGCGGAAGATTTACATTACTTCACCAGATGACGCTGCCTAACACCGCGCTGCCCGTCCTCCGTAGCATTACTGCGGAGGGTGGAGAGCCAACGCCGACTGCCCCTTGAGTTTATGGACGGTTTGAGTTATACAACGATTATCCAGCTTGCTGAGCCACTCGCCCGCTTGTCCCGTCGTAGCTTCCGGGCGAAGACGGATCGGCGTGGCTTTGAAATGTTAGGCCACATTTATGCACGCAGCCATTGAACTCGCAGCATTCTGGGCGTTTGGCTTTTTGACGTTATCTGCGGCGGTCGTGTTGTTGAGCATTTTCGGCGGCGTGATTGAGAGCGATATGGAGTTACTCAGTCTTGGCAAGGAAACGGTGATCGCTGGCATTGCTTCACTGATTGAGGCGGCGGGAGTTTGGTTGATAGTCCTGTTTATTTCAGCTATGTATCGTGGCCTCGCGTTGCGAGCGATGATTATTCCACTCATTATCGTCGCCCTGATTTACAAGGTTGCGCATCTTGAGAGTTGGAGCGTGTTTGAGGCTGGGTTGCTTTTAGCTTTTCAGGTTGTTATCGGTTGTTTGATAGCATCTTTGATTTCAGGACATTTTCTGGCGGCGATTATGCTCTTTGTTGGGTTCGGGATTATTTTGGCCGTCATCGCTGCTGTTGCGAAGAGTTTGTGGGGTTGACCATGTGGCCTAACCCCGCGCTGCCCGTCCTCCGTAGCATTACTGCGGAGGGTGGAGAGCCACCGCCGACTGCCCCTTGAATTTATGGATGGTTTGGGTTATACAACGATCATCGAGCTTGCGGAGCCACTTGCCGATCGGCGTGGCTCAACATTGGATTGTTAGGCCGCTATGCACGCCATGAAAATTATTACCGTTTCATTCGTCAGTTTGCTGATCGGCGTTGGAATCGGTTGGCATTTTGGATATACGAGATCAAACGCACAGGCCGCAAAAGAAGTGGGTAGCGTATTAGAGGCGCAAGAGAGTGGCGATGCAGTTGGAGCGACATTTGCCGCAGAAGCGGTGCGGTGCATTGATGCAGGTGATACACAAAAGGCAGTCCAGTTTCTTTCATATCCCATAGCGCATTATTGGGTTGGTTATGCAGTCCGTGCCGGCACAAATTCGCAGCGATTGAAGGTTCGCTCTTATATTGAGCAGTCTGCTTATACGAACCAGATAGTCGCCGCCTAAATTAAAAAGGAGATGAGTTGGTGAGACCGTGGCCTAACACCGCGCTGGAGCCAACGCCGGCTGCCCTTTGAGTTTATGGATGGCTTGAGTTATACAACGGCTATTGAGTTTGCGGAGCCGCTCGCCCGCTTCAAGCCAGTCGAAGGTGCTGTTCGTCTCCGGATTCAACACGAGCCTGGAGCAACTCTCCATAAAGCAAACATGATTTTATTGTTTCGGTATTTGTTGTTGGTATTCGGCTTTGGTTCTGATTATTCTTATGTTTCATAAAAGGAGTGGTTTTTTTTCGGCGTCACTGACGTGGCCCGGACTGTCACCGGCGGGCATGCCCATGATGGTTTCTTTGCTAACATTTGCGTACAACTTGGATTCATCCCAACTGATCCGGTCAATCTGGCTCGACGACAGCAACACTTTATTTTCGGAGAAACGATTTCCAGTGTTGATGACCAGATGACAAATCTTCCAACTCTTGTCATCCATCATGAAATCGGTCACGAAGCCGACAATTTCATCGCCCGTTTGAATTTGGTATCCAATGACGTCCCGCGTGCTTCGCAAGTGAGCATCAGGCCCTGCTGGTTTCGCACCACCTTTGGTTGGAGGTTCGCCCCGGAAAGGTTTTGATTTTTCCGATATAATTGGAAAGCCACTCATGCCCCACACTTCATTTCCCCGCCAATAGAACGGCCAATTATAATACCGGTAATACTCTTCTTCATATTGGCGGGACACCGGCTTGTGCGTCTCCATCGCGGGACTGTCCTCAATCTGTTTCCGAGCGAGGTTCACAGGCAGGACCTTCCCGCTTTGAGGAAACTGGTCGAAAGCATGAGGGGAAAGGAGCACCGAACGCCCCGGGATCCAGGTCCCCGTGTCGGCGACCACGTAACGGATCGTCCAGTGTCTATCGTCAAAATAAAAATCCGTCACGTGGCCGATTTCGCCATCATACGCGCCGAGTTTGTCTCCATAGAGTTGTTTAATACTTTGTAACATTTTCGCCTTTCGTTTGGAGTGCATAAGCCGCTCCATTTAAATTCTGCCGGGCATCATCAGGACAATTAGAATCAATAGAGCCGCACCCAATTCGCCGCTCGGATAGCAACCCCAGTTTTTGCTGTGCGGCCAGGTGGGAAGCGCGCCGAACACCATCAGCAAGAGCAAAACCAATAAAATAGTGGTTAACATGATATGTCTTCCAACAGGCAAATTGATCCGGCTGGTCTATTTTCATTAATGTCCGCCGTGCTGGTCCCCTTGATCGTCCTTCCGTTTTTGCCCTTGCTTCTCACCGGACGGTTTCCAGTTTTTCGGATGCTGCTGAACGATCTCCGTATGGTGATTTGCAGGCGAGTCGTGAAAGTTCATCCTTACTGAAGGGGATGAGAAGAGCACATTGACCGAAACGCCCCGGGGTTGCGGCCGCGTCACCCATGCGCCGCCGTCCTGATAAAGATACTGCTGCCGGCTGCTGCTATAATAAACCTGATACTGCGGATAATAAACGTAGTCATCCTGCACCACGACCACCGGTTCCGGAGGCGCCACATACACGTCGGCGCGCGGCCCATCCACGTAACCCACGCATCCGGTGAACGTTCCCAGGAGTGCGGCGCATAACAGCAACGAGGTTTTGTTCGACTTGGAGAAAATCCTTCTGTCTTTCATGAGCGGAGAATAGCTGGCGAACATCAGACCCGCTATCAGGTGTAGTGCTGACAGCAAGTTTGTGAATTAAATTCTACCCCGTCGTGCGTTCGGGCCCGGTGAGGTGATAATGGAGATTTCGGGAGGAATTTGATTCTCAGCCCAATTGTTCCGCTTGATGTGGCTGGCCAGCCCCTCTTTCTGCAAATTCCAGCGCTGTGTTCAGCGTGTCCATGAACTCTTTGACTTTAATGGGTTTGGTGAGATAACGGAAAAATCCCAACTCCAGGCCCAGCGTGATATCGCGCGGCATGGCATTGGCGCTGAGGGCAACGACGGGGATGTGTGCCGTGGCCGGATCTTCGCGCAGGATTTTCAAGGCTTCGATCCCGCTGATGCCAGGCAGGTTGATGTCCATCAGAATGACCTGCGGCCGGGTCGCGCGGGCGATCTCGATGCCGAGAGTTCCGTTCACCGCGGTTAACAGCTCAATGTCCGGGCAGCGCTCGATGAGTTGCTGGACCAGCCTCATGTTTGCCGGGTTGTCCTCGACATAGAGCAGGGTGCGCTTCGACGCGCCCTCCGGCAAAGGTGGCCGGACGAGGGCCTCTACTTCACTGCTTTGGATCTCAAATTGGGGCGTCGCAACCGTGATCAGTTGGCACCAGAACACGCTTCCCACCCCGACCGTGCTGTCCACGCCGAGCATGCCCTCCATGAGTTCGGCCAATCGTTTGGTCACCACCAGGCCGATGCCCGTGCCGGCCACGCCGCTGGCTTCCTGGCCGAGCCGGTTGAATGGCTGGAATAGTTGCGCGAGTTTTTCCGGAGACAATCCCGCGCCGGTGTCCGCGACATTGATGCGAATCCGTTCCGGGCCGCTGACGATGCAATCCACAACCACCGTCCCATGCTCCTTGTTATATTTGATCGCGTTGGAAAGCAGGTTGATGATGATTTGTTTCAACCGCGTCCGATCGGCTTTGACAAACAACGGCGCTTTGTCATCGAACCGGGGGAAGGTCATGCTGATGCCACGTGGTTGCGCCAGCGGCTCCATCATGGCCTGGCATTCGGACATCACCTCGGACAACAGCACCGCTTCGGGCGACAGCAACACTTTTCCCGACTCGATGACCGCCAGATCAAGGATTTCGTTGATCAGCTTCAACAGATGCCACCCTGCCTGGAGAATCTGGGCAATGCTTTCCGACTGTGAAGTGGACGGCGATGGCGTTGCTGACTCCATCAGTTGTGCGAAGCCGAGAATGGCATTGAGCGGGCTGCGAAGCTCATGGCTCATGCTTGAAAGAAAATCCGATTTCGCGAGGTTGGCCTTTTCCGCCGCAGACTTGGCGCTTTTCAGTTCGACATTCGAATCCTGGAGTGCCTGTTCGAAGCGCTTGCGCTCGGTCATGTCGCGGGCGGCGGCAAACACGCCTTGCAGGCTCCGGTCCCGGTCGTAGAAGGTGGTCGCGTTGTACGACACGACGGTTTTTTTGCCGTCCCTGGCGCTCGCCGTCAACTCGTAGTTGGTCACTTTTTTCTCGCTCAGCACCAGTTTGATGGCTGCTTCGGCCCGCTCGGAGTCCGTGAAGTAGTTTTTGAACGGCGCCCCAATCAACTCATCGCGCGTGCAGCCGGTGAGCGCTTCCATCTGCTTATTGACATCGGTGATAATGCCGAGCGGATCGGTGGTCATCAGCGCATCAATGTTCGATTCGATGAGCGAGCGGGTATAGAACTGCTGATCACGCAAACGCTGATCAAGCTTCTTGCGCTCTTCTTCAATCTGTTTGCGTGCGGTATTATCGGTGCCGATCAGCAGATAGCCGATGATCCCGTCCCGCTCGTCGCGAAGCGCGGTGACCGAAACGATGGCCGGGAAGCGGCTCCCATCCTTGCGGATGTAGGTCAGTTCATAGATGTCCTCGATCCCTCGCGAGGCCTTGAATACCAGGGCCTGGAAGCCCGGCGTAATCGGCGTGGAAAGCTCGACGCTCAACGCTTTGGCGCGGATGACCAATTCCTGCGGGTCGGAAATCTCCGCCGGGGTGATCTTGTTCAGCACTTCGGCGGCCATGTAGCCCAGCATTCGTTCCGCCCCGACATTGAAGATTTGGATCACGCCTCTCTCGTCGGTGGCGATACTCGAAAAATTGGCGCTGTTGAAAATGGCATTCTGCAAAGCTCCGGCTTTCAGCAGAACCTCTTCACGCCGGACCTCCGTGACGGTCTCCACCGCAATGGCGTCACCTTCGGGAATAGCTGTTGGCTCCATATTAATTTCGTTATTAGTCCACTGTCTGGTTTGGTTTCGTATTTTGCGTGGCCCCCGTGATCCGCTGTGCGCCGCCGCCCAAATGATGTTTGAGACAGGTGATCAATTCCGTCAGGACGACTGGCTTGGCCAGAAAGGAATGCCCCCCGATCTGCCCGCCACCGGTATCAACTTCCTTTTTTGTGACGACCGACGTCACAAAAACGATCGGCACGGTTTTCAATTTGGGATTTGCCTGGAAACGAGCGGCCACTTCCCCGCCGTCCACTCCCGGCATCATCACATCCAGCAGGATCAAGTCAGGCTGAAATTCCTCTGCCGCGGACAGGGCGGCCCTGGCGTCATTTTCTTCCCTGACCACGTAATCGTTGGTCTGTTCCAGGTAAAGTTTCAACAGCCGGGAATTACTGGCCTGGTCGTCCACCACCAGTATGCGTTTCTTCTTAATTTCCCTCGTTGTTTTAGCATTCACACTCAGGTCATTAGTGACGGCTTGGGTTGGTTGATTCATATTTTTTGTTTTTCCGCGGTGAATTTTCCATTTCGATCGGATGATTTGCCTTTGATGAACCGGTTCGGTCGGCGACCAATGAAATCGGTTTCGAAATAATATCCATTTCACGGCATAATGGCACAAACACTCTAATTGGTGCTATCAGGTGTTATCCGAACTCTTTTAATGAATCCAGTCCTGGCTGACGGGCAGGGAAGAATTTAGAATCGAATCGCGTTTTCCGCGGGCCGTCGGCGGCGTCGCAGCGAAGATTTTGCGCAATGCCAGGTGCGTGGGCAGAAAGGCGATGAGCCAGAGCAGGGCCAGCCAAAGGATGACATAAAGGTTTTGATTAATCCAATGCTGGGGATGCTGATCGTTAAACCCGTAAATATAATTGATGTTGATCGGGAGATTGGGATCGGCCGGGTGAACGCCGGCGGGTGGGGTGAAAAAATAGCAGACGAGGACCAACCCTGCGGCCAGGCCGGTCCAGGTGGCCAATGCGCGTTTATCATAGCCGAGGCGGAACAGGAGCCAGATGAGCAGGAAAGGCAGCCAGCCATGAAAGAGCGAAAGGCCGCGCGTGAACAAAGGCAGATGGTGGTCGAACATATAGGCGGTCAGGTTTAGAAAATGAAATCCGAGACAATTAACGCCGAAGTCCACAACCCACAAACATTGCGGAAGCAGGATGCCCACGGCACACATGCTGATGAGCAGGGGACTTTCCAACCACATTCCTAATACGGTGAGCAGGAGGGCGGCATCGCAAAACCATAAAAAATTCGTGGGACCATAAGTATGCAAATAAACTGGAAGGAGAACGGCCAGGAAAGCGATGCCGGCCACTTTGGCGGCCATCGGGATTTTATGTTTTTTGGCCGCAACCAGCGGTGAGGTTTTCATTGGCTCAATCAGACTTCGGTGGAAGCGCTTTCAAACCTGCCAATGCTTCCAGGATGGTTTTTTGGACCGTCGGATTGGAAAGGTTTCCCAGGTGACCGCCTTGCGGGAAGACGGTTAATTGTCCCGGGGCAAATGTGGCATGAAGCCACGCGAGGTCCTCGCCTGCCAAAAGAAAATCGTTTTGATTGACGATAATACGGATGCCGGGATTGGCGCGCAGACCGCCATCATACGTCCGCAAATCATCGGCTTTTTCCATTGTTTCAGCCACCGGCGCGACCACGCTCCGGGTTTCATAATATGGAATAACGAACTTATCAAAATAATCCTGGTAGGAATATTGAAGGATTTCCTGGTAGAGCGGAGCGCGCCGCCAATTCAAGACCGGATGATGCAGGACTCCCTGGTTGTCCCGCTGCTGGCTGCTGTAAATGACATCGCGCAGGATGAATCGAAAGGTCAGCCCGATGAGAAATTTGGATTCAATGGCGTCGAACGGCAGTGAGGTTTGAGGCGTAAGGGTATTCTGGCTCAAGGCGGCCACCTTGAGAAACGTATTTTCAATGTCGCCGGTTCGTTCCGCGGCCGGCCATCCGACGGGCGCGCGGTAAAATTCGTCCAGCTTGTCCACCCCGTACATCAACCGGATCGGGGGACTGATCGCCATGTATCGGCTGAATTTAATCAACGGCACTTGCTTTGTGACAGGGTTGACGGTCACTTCTTTCACTCCCTGTTTGCCCTCCCGAAAGCGCAGGACCGATCCTTTCTTCGTGATAAAATATTGGTTCGTTGGCCCGGTGGCCGCGATGAATAACGATTCAAAGGCGCCCATGGAATAGCCCATCAACGCTTTCTCACCCAACCGGCCCGGATATAATGCATTCAAACGGCGGTCAATTTCTGTCAAGGCGACGTCCAGATCATAGCCATCCACCGGCAGGTATGCCGGCATCGCCGCGGTTGAAGCGTGTTCCATGAATTCGGAGTTGAACGGGCTGCTGACGACCACGGCGGAGAAGCCGTCGTGGTAAACCAACTCGGCCAGCGCCAGAGAGGTTTCGGCCAGACGATGCGAGCCGAGGCCGGGAATGATGTAAACGACGGGCGCTTTTCCAGGTTGCAACCAGAACGTGAATTTTAATCTCCGGTCCGTCGCTGGAATCAGAGCCGACCGGGTCTTGCCCTGGTCCGGGAATTCAGGGTCTTTGAAAGTGAAGAAAACGGATTCGAGGGTTTCCAGAGAGGCGGCATCCTGTTTTCCTTTTACCTGGAAATCGGCCACCCGGTTTGCCCGCACAAATGTCCAGGCATATTCGATCTCCGAATAGGGGTCCATCTCAGCCCGGCTGAAGCGCACATATTTGTCCACGCTGTCGGACAGATCGTTATACATGATCGCGTAATTGAGATACGTATAGGGCCCGAGATAGGTCAGGGGATCGTTCCAGTCGAATTTGTAGGGTGAGATATAAAGCAGTGGATTCGCCGCTGTGTCAGCGGCCAGGCCGACGGTGTCGCGATCACTACTCGGTCCAAAGATCGGCAGCATCAGAAAGAACTGTGGTTTCCATCCCCACTTGCCGAACGTCTGGCCAAAATCCGCGTCCGATTTTGGGATTTTCCATTTGGTCGCCACGTCAAAGATGCCGGCCACGCCCGCGGTCGTGTTGCAAACGAACCGCCAGGATTCATCGCGCGCACCGCTCCATTTTTTCTGGAGCAGGTTGTTGATCAATCGTCCCGGGTAAGTAAGGTTGCGGCCAAAATTTCCAATGCCGGTCCGGACCGGTTTTACGACGACAAACCGATAAACCCGGCTCGTCGGTTTGATGATGCCGGTCATCAGCCCAACATTGAAGTCCCACATCACCCGGTTCAAGGGTTCGAGAGGGTCGGGAACGGATTTGGGGAGGACAATGGTCTGCGCCGCCGGCTGGCCCTGGCGCGACATCTCCGTTGGCGGCAAATTGGTGAAGCCCGTGGCCGGCTCTTGCGCGTGGACAAACAACGAGAGGCCCAACGATAAAAATAAGACCGCCAAACGTTGAATTCTTCGGCCCGGTTGGATTCTCAACTCGACCGCCTTGCCGGTTTTGAGATAAGAACTTTTTCGGATTTCCAGGATGAAATAATCATAACTGGAAAGCAATTGCCGCGCGCGACTTTGACTTTGGCGACGGCGTGATCAATTTGAGGGCAGCGTCGGTCGTGCGCAGAAGGGCTTCCACCGTTCCCAACAATGCCTTGATCGAATAGGGCTTGATCAGCGTGACGGCGGGTTGGAGCCATGAGTATCGCCTCATTAATTCTTCCATTGGCAATTTTCCAGTGACCATGATGATTGGCAGCACCATATGGGCGGCACGCAACTTTTTGACCAGAGCCAGGCCTGTTAATCCCGGCATGTCATGGTCGGTGATCAGAAGATCGTAACTTTCGGGGGCGTGATGAGTGGCTTGAAGCGCCTTCCAACCCGCCAGCCCGTCTTCGGCGGTGTCAACATGATAACCCGCGCGATGCAATATCACGGCGTTGATTCGGCGGATATCACGGTCGTCTTCCACCACGAGAACACGACGGGCCGGTTTCGCCTGACATTTAAGCGGTGAGTTCCCGGCTGGCGACACATTTCTATTTGTCATAACACAACCTTAAGCTGGAAAATGTTGCCGGAGCCATTCGGTGTTTTACCCATGCCGGGCTTGATGAATCCGGCGCCGGAACTATGATAAGATTATTGGACCCGTGGGACGTGGATGTTGCCGGCGCTATTGATCACGCCAAAGGCAATCAACAGCCACACGACGACGCAGATCACCACGACGGCATTAAGAATTTTTTTGATTTTCCCGTCCATCGGGATATAGGTGTTGACCAGCCAGAGCAGCACGCCCACGACGATCAAAGTGACGATGATGGATATCAGTGACATAGTTTGCCTTCAATTGGGTTGAGTGGATCATTAATCATGCGGTAAGTCTAATCCCGAAAGAAAAGGCCGCTATTCGGTGTTTTACCCATGCCGGATGCGATGATTTCAGCCCCGCAGGATTGTCCGGGTAGGAGGAACCTTAACTGGACCCTGGAGCGGGGACTGAAATCATCATAATCGCAAGGCGTCTTCTTCACCGTCCCCCACAATTGCCCGAAGGCTTGTGGAATCCCATTTCCGGTCATGGAATGAGAATAAATCGGCTTGCCCTTGGGAAGCTATACGGTGTTCTCCGTAGGCGGACTTTAGCGGATCCCGGCTACTCCATAGAGCAGGAGCCAGGGCAACGGGACTCAAGTTCTAAAAAAGAACGTTCAGAAACTCCTTGTTGTTTCCCGCTTAACCTACGACCTGTTAAACGATCGTCAACTGGACACTGCTTTCGATGATGCCGGCGCTGATGGCGTAGCGAGTGAGGCCGGCGGTATCGTGGATATCGAGTTTCTGCATGAGATGCTCGCGATGTTTCTCGACGGTTTTGATGCCGATGCCGAGTTTTGAGGCGGTTTCCTTGTTGGCATTGCCTTCGGCGATGAGCTGGAGGATTTCCATCTCGCGCGAAGTCAGCTCGGCCGCTTTCTTTTTGAACACACCCGCGCGGTCCGGCGTCAGCGGATGAATCCGGTCCTGCCGCCGGGAAATGGATTGGTTGTAAAATCTTTTTCCTTTATGGACTTCCCGGATCGCCTCGCAAACCATATGGGAGGAGTTTTGTTTGAGGAGGAATCCCACGGCGCCGGACTCGGCGGCGTTTTTGACATACGCGTCGTCACTGTGCGCGGAGAGAATGACGATCCGGGTGCGGGGAAGAATCTTGAGCATCTGGCGCGTGGCTTCCAAACCGTTGAGTTGCGGCATGGCGATATCCATCAACACCACATCGGGCAGAAGTTTTTTGGCGAGCGCGATCGCCTGGCGGCCTTCCTGCGCTTCGCCGATCACTTCCATATCGGTTTCGAGTTCGAGCATCCGGCGAAACCCCTCGCGCACGATCGTATGGTCATCGGCCAATAGAACAGTGATTCGTTTCATATAAATTCAAGTTTTGCCATCAGCGGGCGCCTCAACAGACTGCCCCCGGGCGGGCTTGCCCAGAGGAATTTGCGCCGTCACGGTGGTGCCTTTGCCCGGGGCGGATTTGACGTCAAAATGGCCGCCGACCATCTCCAACCGTTCCCGCATGCCCAGCAGGCCAAGGCGTTTGCTGCCTTTCCCGTGCGCCACCCGGTCCACCTGGAAGGATTTGCCGTCGTCTTTGATCGTCATGCAAACAGCGTTGGGCAGCTTCTGGATGTTGACTTCCACCCGGCTGGCTTGCGCATGGCGCGCCACATTGGTCAGCGCCTCCTGTGCGACGCGAAAAAGCGCCGTCCGCCGGGTGAGATCCAATTGTTCCACTTGCGCAAAGGCCTTCAAGTGAACGAGCAGATGCGTGCGCTTGGAAAAAATCTTCACAAACGAGTGCAGGGCGGGAATCAATCCCAGGTCGTCCAGCACCGCCGGGCGCAATTCCCGCGCGAACTGATGCACGATGTCCACCGATTTTTCCACCAGCCGCTGGGTGCGGGCGATGTTGCGGTCAAGGCCGTGGGTATTGACCGACGCTTCCTTCTTCAAGGCCGCCAATCGGATGTTGATGCCGGTCAGGGTCTGGGCGATGACATCATGCAATTCGCGGCTGATCTCCCGCCGTTCCTCCTCCTGGGCCAGAAGAACCTGGCGCGATAATTGACGCAACTGCTCCTGCAGATGATCCGACCGCGCCAACAACTGGCTGTAATGATGTTCGCTCTTTTTGAGCGCCACCTCTGCCGCCTTGCGCTGGACGATCTCCTGTTCCAATTCAAGGTTGGAGGCGGCCAACTCCACGGTGCGCTGGCTCAAGGTCTCGACAATCTGGTTCAGATACCGGCGGGCTTCCTCCACCGTCTTATGGGTTTTCTCGATCGGCGTGATCGCCTCGGTGAAAAAAGTTCCCGCCCGCTGGATGAGCAGGGCGCGTTTGTCGTCCCGGATGCCGGGCAACACCTGGGTGACCATGATCTGTTCATGGAGCCTGGCGACGTCCAACGTCTGCAATCTGGCCGCCGCCGCGTGCCAGCCCAGACCGCGGGCCGATCGCGAGTTCGCCTGGCGGCCCTGCTTCAAATAATCCAGCAGCGCCGACTGGTAACATCTGGAAAATTTAGTCTTCATGTCTGGCTGAATTTTCGCGCGACCTGCCTCACCGACCTGGC
>Ga0206805_1044_pt1 | contig 27611 bp, 21 predicted proteins | sample Alteio_BWOrgCont_59_FD_152890 | JGI IMG/M metagenome (GOLD analysis project Ga0206805, IMG submission 152890) | Enriched cells from forest soil in Barre Woods Harvard Forest LTER site, Petersham, Massachusetts, United States -... | ecosystem: Environmental > Terrestrial > Soil > Temperate forest >... | reverse complement strand
TATATCCATTTTTACAACCTTTACCTCGCTCTTGGGTAATAAGATTTGTTCGGGAATATGCTCGTAATTGATGTCTTCCATAGAGCGATTATAGACCTGGTCGTTAACCGCTAATGTGATATATATTGTGTTTGTTTCCGCAGTATTGGTTGGCCAAACATAGAAGGTGAATGTTTGTTCTTTTCCTTCACCGTTCATGTCAATAGTTTGAGATAATGAATTGATGTTACGTTTTCTTTTAGTATATACCGTGTCTGCAGCATCCATGGCAAGCTTCCAGCCGGACGGAACGCTGAGCGATAAGGACGCTTTTCCCTTTTGAAACGTTTTAACTTTTACACTCAATTCCTGCGGTTTATTGCTTCCGAATACCAATAATTTTGTATCGGGTATGGCAACTGCCGGAGGCATTATTTTTGCCAGTGAATAAGTTTCTCCTTTTATGGGGTCAATATATTTATAGAATACAGGGATGTTTTGTTTAAATACAACCGGTTGATGGCTACTACTAACAGATGCTTCCTGCAATTCGCCAATGGAATAAGTAAGTTGTACACTAATCTGTGATGGGTTTTGCGGAAGACCGCGCAGCAATTGGTCGTCTACTTTATACATTCCCACAGTAGGCTCTTGTTCCAACCAATAAGGGCCGGTAATAGTTACGTTTTCAGGAATAATGCCTTTTAGGCGAACTGTTTTTGTATTTGCACTAAGCGTGATAGGACCGGCAAGTTGTGCTATTTCTTTACCACCAACTACCAAAGAGGCATTTATGGTTATTGGCCCGTTGGGAGCCGTAGAACTCAGGTCTATATTAATACTGTCACCGGGGGTAAGAAATTTCCGGGTGCTGGTGGCTTCCGTATATACTCCTTCACACTGCAAAATTATTTCCTGCATCAACTTTAATTTCGATTGCACCAGATAATTATCCGAATATTCAGTCATATCGTGGTAGAGCGTTTCTATGGACGGAAGAGCATTAGCAGGGGTTATATTCGCATGTGAAAGCTGGTCTTCTGCAGAAGTAAAAGATTGGGGTATATATCCGTTATTACCTTCAACCCGGTGCCAGCTCAAGTCGTAATCACTGAAAATATCTCTTCCTTCAGGTTTGTCGCCTTTCATGTAGACAAAATATTCCATATTATCGCCTCTGCGCAGGGTAGTGCCCATTCCCTGGCTTTTATGCATACTACGGCTTTCGGCTGCCATTTCGCCAGTCCATTTTCCCAGCAGGGGCATATAAACGCCGATATTGGTATGGTACAAACCTGTGGTGTCAAACTTATTATCCTTATCCTGGAAGAAAAAGAACGAGGTATTCCAGAAAAGTGATTTTGCCTGCCAGGGGCTGACATATTTTAGTTGTTCAGGAAATTTAGTCATATCGGCAGCATCGTCAAAAGCTGCTTGAGCCAATATGGCAGAAGCCTGGTGGTGGCCATGAGTCTTTTTATAAGTAGGGGAGAAGCGGGTAATAATAATATCCGGTTTAAAGTTGCGTATCACCCAAACAATGTCAGATAGAACCTCTGTGCTATCCCATATATGCAAGGTTTCATCAGCGGTTTTAGAGAATCCAAAATCATTAGCGCGGCTGAAAAACTGCTGGCCTCCATCTACCGATCTTGCCATCAGCAATTCCTGTGTACGGATCACGCCCAATTCTTCCCTCACTTCGGGGCCAAGCAAATCCTGGCCTCCATCGCCTCGCGTAAGCGACATATAGGCTACATCAATGCCTTTTACATTAGCCAGGTAGGAAATAAGCTGGGTATTTTCATCATCGGGATGGGCAGCAATAAAAAGAACCCTGCCTACGTGATTCATTTTTTCCAACTCATGCATTATGCGTGCCGAGTTCCATGTTTTTTCGGGAGCCTTTTGGGCAGCTACCGAAAAACTTATAAGAAAAATATATATGGGGATAACAGGCTTTATAAAAGTCATCATTTTGGATGTAATAATATGACGCATGAGCGTATAATTTATAAATGCTTTGCGTTTAGCTGAAATTGATTTTGCCAACACGCAAAGCATTATTTATAATTGCAGAGATATACTATTTCTTCTTTTTCTTTCCGGAAAGGACAGAAGTGCTTAATGTGTTAATTAATTTAGCCACATCATCCTTATACTCGTTATAGAAGCCATCAGGGTTTTTATCACCAATTGTTTTAGCTTCGTTAGCGTATTTCAATGCTTCTTCATCTTTGTCTTGTGCCTGTAAAACCTTAGCTAATATGTAGCGGTTATAAAAGCTTTCCTGCATTTGTACCGATTGCATTGCCCAATCATGTGCCTTGGTTAAATCAAGGTTATTGTTCAGGTAATAGTTGGCGGCATTTGCGTAATTGCGCCATATACCCGAGGTGTAGTTGTCGATATTCTTCGCGATCGTGGTTTTGGTTTGAGCCCAAATGGAAAAACTCACTTTCAGCTTTTCCCAGCAAAGGGTTACCGTGGCTGTAGTATCCGAAGTTGGGTCTATCATAAAGGCCATGTGTTCTTTCATGTCTCCTGCTTGTGGCATAGCAGTGAAACGGGCAACATCCAGTGATTTTTTATAATTGAATGCCCCGAATTGTTCTGCATCCGTATTGAGAATAATAGTCCAGCTGTTTCTTCCGGGAACGGTAAACAAGGCATATTTACCCTTTTTAATGGTGGTTCCGTCAATCATCACATCTGTGCTGAAGTTGATGTTGGTAGCCTGGTTTGCGCCGGTACGCCAAACGGAATCGTATGGTACAAGACCTCCCCATATTTGTCTGCCTTTCACTGCGGGTGATGAGTAGTTGATTTCTACTTTGGTGAGACCGAAAACCTGGCTAACGCTGGCTGCCGGGCTTGGAGCGGGAAGTGTTGGCCCCTGGGCATAAGTATTAAGGCTCAAAAGGCCGATGATTGTTCCGAATAGTGCTGTTTTAATATTTTTCATAGGTTATTTTTTTGTAGCTCAAAGGTATATATAATTACCGACTTATACCAAGTAGGTATACAGGGTTATAGTGAGTCATTCCATGAAAATAGCTAAGTTTGTAACTATCAAAAGAATAAGCAAAATCTGCATGACATCTACCATCATCTCAATCCGGAAAATAATACTAACAGCTTTATTGGCTGCGAGCATAAGTGTTTTATCAGCGCAAACAACTGTTACTATTACAGATGGCCAATTCATATATCGTTTGTCAGTGCAACAATTACAGAATATCCATTATAAGCAAACTGTTCAGAAACCCTCAGCGGGAAAGAGTAAAAATCAGGCAATGGAAATTGGTGTAAGAATCGGAACAGTTACTTCTATCACCATTTTAAATGCAAAAGATACGAACCGCAAACAAGTAATTATTCCAGGGAAAAATGAAACTATATGGCCCTGGACAAATAGCAATAAGGAGGAACGGTTTATTATGCAGGATATGAATTTCGATGGTAATAATGATATACGGTTACTAAATAGTGTAGATAAGTTTACTTATTATTGCTGGGTATATCAACCCACTACTGGGCAATTTGTAGCAGATACTATACTCTCGAAATTTGTAAACCCTCAGTTCGACCAAGACCAAAAACTGGTTTATCAGAATGTAGACTTACCCAATGATAAAAAGACCCAGCTTTACCAATATATTAATGGTAAATTCACCCTGATTGAGGAAGATGAGGTAAGCGATAATAGTGATGGTAAAACATCAACGATTACCGTAAAAAGATTAACAGGTGGGAAACTTCAGGAAATAAGTAAAACGCAAATACCTAAAAACTAATTTCCACTTAATAGCTTTTTCACCATTTCCGAAATAGCTTTTCCTTCAGCTTTTCCTGCAAGTTGTTTGGTGGCAAGGCCCATCACTTTGCCCATATCGGCCATAGATGAAGCCCCTGCGCTTGCAATAATACCCGTTACGGCGGTCTGTAGTTCATCAGCGCTCATTTGCTTCGGCAAAAAGCTTTCAATTACACTGGCTTGAAAAAGTTCTATCTCTGCTAATTCAGGGCGGTTTTGAGAAGTATATATTTCGGCAGATTCTTTGCGCTGTTTTACCATTTTTTTGCATGGCTTTAGCTTCCAGTTCTTCGCTGGTACCCTTTTCAGATGAGTTGAGCAATAATATTTCTGCTTTAATACCGCGCAATGCTTCAAGCCTCTTTGTGTTCTTTGATAACATGGCGGCTTTTATCTCTCCGTTTATTTTTTCTTCTAATGACATAGTAATATAGTTATGAGTTATGAATTATAAGTTATAAGCTAGAACTATACTATGCAAATTTGTAAATAATTCATAACTTATAACTCATAATTATCTAGAGCGGATCTTTTAAAAACTTAATAGCCTCAAGCGGGTTAGGGGAGGAGAATACGGTATTGCCTGCAACCAATATATCGGCCCCCGCACGGATTAAAGGAAGTGCATTGTCAAGGTCAACCCCGCCGTCTATTTCAATTTTGGCTTTTGAACTGCTGTCGATAATCAATTGTTTTAAACGCAATACTTTATCAAAGGTATGCTGTATAAATTTTTGTCCGCCAAATCCAGGGTTAACTGACATAACCAATACAATATCCACATCGTTTATTATATCGGTCAATGCGCTTACGGGGGTATGCGGATTAATAGCCACACTGGCTTTCATTCCGGCATGCTTTATGGCTTGTATGGTACGGTGCAAATTGCGGCATACTTCGTAATGCACCGAAAGTGACCCTGCACCTGCCTTTTTAAATTCATCAATATATTTATCAGGGTTAATGATCATCAAATGCACATCGAGCATCTTGGTGGCGTGCTTCTGCAAGGCTTTCATCACCGGGAAACCGAAAGAAATATTAGGTACAAATACGCCATCCATCACATCTACATGAAACCAATCTGCTTCACTTTCATTAATCATATCAATGGCCCATTTCAGATTACTGAAGTCAGCAGCTAAAATAGAAGGAGCAAGTAATGCAGGCATAAGAATAGGTTAAATCGTGAAAAACAAAAGTAAGGATTTAAAGCAGAATGGAAAATAACTATTTTTGGGCTATGGCAACAAAGGAAATAGCTAAAAAGGGTATTAGTGTTAAGACTGCGCTAATAGCTATTATTGCATTAACATTTATTGCGTTTCTGCCTACTTTTAGCAATGGCTACGTGTTGTGGGATGACCCGGAATATATACTGAATAATACCCTGATGAATGCACCGCTTAAAGTTGTTTTCTCCAGCTATTATGTGGCCAATTACCATCCGCTTACTATTTTATTTTTGACCCTTGAACATAAGTTTTTCGGAGCTGATATGATGGGATACCATGCCATTAGCCTTTTGCTGCATTTAGCGAATACATCCCTGGTTTTTTTCTTTATTTATTATTTGCTGGGCAAAAAAAATGTGATGATACCACTAATAACAGCCTTGCTTTTTGGTGTTCATCCTATGCATGTGGAATCGGTGGCATGGGCATCTGAACTGAAAGATGTATTATATAGCCTCTTCTTCCTGGCATCCCTTATTTGCTATGTGTTTTATATGCAAAATGGCAAGCAGCTAAAGTATCTGGGCTATGCTTTTGTATTGTATTTAGTGTCGTTATTCTCCAAAGGACAGGCAGTAACGCTGCCCTTATGTTTCCTTTTGATAGATTACTTGTTTAAACGGAAACTCTCTGTTGCGATGATAACAGAGAAAATACCTTTCTTTATTCTATCCGTTATATTTGGAATAGTAGCTATAAAAGCCCAGGGAGGGGCCATAGTGTACAATTATTCTGACCGGTTACATGCCCTTCTTTTTGGCTTATATGCGTTATGCATGTATCTCTTAAAATTTATCTGGCCCGTTAATTTATCAGGACTTTATCCCTATCCCACAACGCCTGAACGATTAGTTCCTTTTATGGTATATGCCGCACCTGTAATCATTCTTATAGTTGCCGGCACTGTGTATGTGCTTTTCAGGCGTAACCGGTTTGCCATTTTCGGATTACTTTTCTTCGTTGCCAATATTATTACGGTACTTAAGTTTATCCCCGTCGCCGATGCCATTATTGCTGACCGCTACAGCTACATATCCTATATTGGTTTATTCTTTGTATTGGGTTACGGGTTTAATAAGTTAATTACCAATCCTGCTTATAAGCCCAACAGGAAAGCCATAGAATATGGAGGTATTGCTGTGATATTGCTTCTTACTTCTATGACCTGGGCCAGAACGAGGGTATGGAAGGATAGTTTTACATTTTGGGACGATGCTGTAAAAAAAGATAGCGGCTACTGGCGCGGATATTATTGCATGGGCCAAGAATCTTTTGAGAAAGGTGATTATCCTTCAGCCATTACCTATTTTACGGAAGGTATTGAAAACGACAAGTATTGTCCGCCTACGGTATATATGTGGCGTGGACTAACCTACCTGGACAAGACACACAATATTGATGCAGCTATTGCGGACTTCAAAAAGGTACTTGATTTTGGAAATAAGGTTGATCCCTCTCAATTGGACGGGCGACTAGACCTGGGGCTGGCATATTACAGAAAAGGTATGTATGCTGATGCATTGAAGGAGTATAATGAATTAATTGCTATGGCTCCCGGCTATGTAAACGCTTATTTTCAACGTGGGCTTGTTTACCAGTACAGCACGCCCCCTCAGTTACAATTGGCACTTGCTGATTACACAAAGACAATCGAATTAACTCCCAACGACGCAGATGCATACCTGAACCGGGGGACTTTATATGTTGATGCATTAAATCAACTTGACCAGGGTATTGCGGATTTTAACAAAGTATTGGAATTGGCTCCAGGAAACCTTGATGCTGTTATTAATAAAGGAATTGCCTATTACAAAAAAGGCAACTATTCTGAATCGATTAATATGTATACACAGGCATTGACAAAAACAACCGATAATGGCCGTTTATTCTATCTTGAAGCGCTTGTTTATGCAGCAGAAAATAATTTCGCAAAAGCATTGCAGCTTGCTCAACAAGCTCAAATGGGTGGCACAAAGGTTAATCCTGCATTGCTCCAGGAATGGCAGGCTAAAAATGGTTCTAAGTAGTCAAAAGTGATAGACACCTCTGTAGATTAATTACATATTGGAGAACTGCCCGGTAACATTAATGGTGCCGGCACTACCGGTGGCTGAAAAGCTGAATGAGCCGTTATATAAGCCCGAAGTGCTACCGGTACTCATAGAGAGTACATTTAGGTTACTTGCATACGTACTATAGCTGCCTGAAATAGTGGAAGTGGTAACAGTTGCATAAGGATAGCTTCCCGGGCTTTGAAAATAATATGTTCCCGGGCCAGGGTTTTGTATGTATATCTGAATAGTAGCCGTATTGCTGGTTCCCTGCAAAACGCTAATTCCATTGCTGTTTGTAAAGCTTGATGAAAAAGTTATGGTACTTGCACCATTAATACTGGCACTCATAGAGGATGATGGGGTAGTGGCTGCCTTTTGGCAGGAAAATACTCCTGCACACACGAGTATAAGAAAAAAATACCTTAATGCCTTCATTTGAATTGACTAATTAAAGCAAAGATATGAAAATTGCAGGTATATTCAGCACTTCAGTACCTAACAAAATGGAATTTATCCATTACCAAATGGTATGTTAGACCGTTGCCTACAGAAGCCCCTGGAAGGATTTTACTATAAAGACCCATACCAGTACACCAAATAACAATACGGCTATAGCGCCTACAGATTCCGCTATCCGGGCTTTTGCTACTATATGCGAAACGTCAGTGATATCATCTTTTTTTAATACCATGCCATTGGGATTGCTTTTTATCTCCGTTTTAGTAGAAATATTCAGGTCGTGCTCGTGCCTTTTTAATTGCTTGCGGGTATGCGGCTCTTTTATTTCTGTTATGGTGTCAGGATTTAATATCGGAGTAAGGTCACCTTTTACACCTGCTATAGAAAGATTGGGCTTATCAACCCTGTAAAGAGATTTTTCATCATGCACATATACTTTATAGGCAGAAACTTTAGGGCCTATATTGGTTATTTCGTCGCGGCCATAGTGCATAACTTTATAACTTGTGCACGAAGCAAAAACAGATAGCAGTATTAAGGTACATGGAATTAACTTTACAGTTCTTTTCATCAATGAGCAGTTTTTTTTATAAATATCGTCGGTTACATCAGAGCCCTAAAGTATAAAATATCTTACGATGCATTGCAATAAACGGCGGAAGAGGATATTAATTGTGGATTGAGTAAATTCTTAAATAACTATTCGCGGGTAATAGGGATAGCAATTTTTTTGTGTCGCCTAACTTCGTGTACCCGCCCCAATACGTGCAAGTATTTTTGTGAAATGGAGTATAAGTCAATTCTTCCACCCAGCCCCAGCGTCGGCGAGTGGTTTATTATATCATATCCAAAAAGCAGTGAAAACGAGCTCACACCAATAAATCCGGTTGCATAAAGTCCACCCTTTTCCAAATTTAAGCCATTTGATAATCCTGTAGTGGCTGCCAATCCAAAAAAAACTTTCGGGTCAACCGTGATTTTATCATTCTCATTAAATATGAAGTCTCCCCAAAACCAAGTGTATCCCACTCCAAGTGCAACTGTGGTGGTTACCGAATATGTACCACTTGGTATGCCCCCTTTTATTTCTATACCGCTGGAAAGAAATGGAATAGTTATAGACCCTAAAAGTTTCGATTTATATACGGTATTATAATACAACGTGTCGGGCCAGCGCTTTTCCTTACGCATACGCGGATTATATTGGGCAGAATCTGGAAATATATATTCCCTTTTTGTTAGGAATTTTGTTATCGGATCCTCATCATTCTGTGCAACTATAACAGAAGATGAAGCAACTAAGAAAAGTGCTATCAATAAAAAGGGCTTCATTTGAAACTAAAATGTTGCGAAGATAAATAGCTTTTCTTCAATATGGGTTCAGTAATTGGATATTGAGTGTATTGCTACTGCTTCTATGTTAACTTTTACTGCTCATGTTCACCCAACACTTTTATGGAATGGTTCGTTCCATCATATAATTATAGATGTTTTGGGTGTTTACTATTTGTTATTTTATTAACTTTGTGGGGGTGATGTTAGCCCATTGCATTTATAGATAATGATTATGATAATAACCGCAATTCGTAATATGCCTTCCAGTATTTCATAAATAGTACTGATAAGTAATGTGTTAAGCATGTTAACAACCTTTTGAAATGAAACAAAAATTACTGAAATTATTATTGCCTGCTATTTTATTTGTAGCGGGAATTAACGCACAAAATATTCGCTTTCCCCTCCGTAATCAGAACAATAGCTACTCTGCAGGAAAAGACACAAGTACCATTGAAGCATTGGTTTACACTTGGGATACTACTCTAATATCTGTTCAAAAACAGGTAAATGCAAGCAATCAAGAATTCAAGGCATTCGTCCAAAACTATCAAACATATCTTGATTCGGAACGTTCGGCCATTTATCCCCAGATAAAAAAAGGCAAGTTAAGTTCTTCCAATTTCCAACCCTATTTCAATAACAAAAGGCAAGTACTGGTAGCACTCTACAACACTTTTTCTAATAATAAAAAGAATAATCGTCAGACACCCAAGAGATTATTCCCTTCGTATGTAGCACCCACCTGCGATTCTGCCTGTACCAATATGAATTTTTTAACTGGAGATTTTACTGGGTGGTATGGCTATTATGAAGTTAATAGTTCTGGCTTTGGTAACTTCAATTTTACCGGTATAAACGGAGGCTATTTAGGAGCCGTAAATAAAGCCTGCTACGACCCCAATACCAGCAGTTACCAAATGCATGTTACTACAGGCGGAAATGATTATCTGCTCCAAACCTATGCTAGAATTTCAATGCCACAAGTGTCGCCCTGGGGCGTTGGTACTTCAGTAATGTTGGGAGATAGTACCGGTATTAATTCGGGTATGGCTATATTGAGTCAGAAATTTCAAGTTACCGCACTCAATAACAGTGTTACCTATGCTTATGCCATACTCATAGAAAACCCGGCAAGCCATAGCTATTATGAACAACCCTTTTTTAGTGTAACATTGTTTGATTCTAGTGGCGATACTATTTCAAACTGCGGTAAATACTTCGTTTCTTCCGGGCCAGGCCTTCCTGGTTTCAAAGGAATATGGTATTCTCCGGAAGCAGATACTGTCTATTGGAGAGATTGGACTCAGGTTAATGTTCCGCTCGATAAATATATAGGACAATGTGTAACCATCCAATTCCTGGTTGCTGACTGTTCATTAGGAGGCCACTTTGGGTATGCTTATGTAGATGCCTCCTGCGACAAGTTTTCCATTAAACCCTCTTCTCCCACAGGTCTTATATGTAAAAACCATGGAACCATCACTCTCAGCGGACCTTTTGGTGGATCTGCTTACATATGGTCGGGCCCAGGTATTGTTGGCAGCGATACTACACAAGTCATCACAGTTGATAGTGCAGGTAAGTATGTACTTATATTAACTCCTGTTACTGGCGATTTGTGCAAGGATACTATTTACTATACTGTTCCTGGTTTTGATTCGCTTACTGCAACCGCTGCTGTAAAAACTCCCATAACTTGTTTTGGAAGCCCGGGAACCGGTATAGCTAAAGCTCTTAATGGGTATAATCCTTACCAGTATCAATGGAGTGCCCCGGGCGGAACAAATCAGATAGGTACAGGACTGGTAGCCGGTAATTATACCGTTACCATAACCGACTCAAATGCCTGTACAGCCAGTGCTACTTTGACATTGACGCAACCTACTCAACTAATTACAACAATTAAAGTCACTCCACCTCTTTGTGGAAATACTAAAAGAACATTAACGGCCAGTGCAACAGGAGGAGTTTCGCCGTATACCTATTTATGGTCTCCTGCAGGGGGAACAACGGCTACCGCTACGGGATTATCTACCGGAACGTATACTATAACTGTTACCGATAATATCGGATGTGCATCAACTGCCAGTGTGAGCGTAACAGCACCTACACAGTTAATTGTGAATATAAACCCGACGTATCCGCAATGCAGTGGAGCAACCGGAAGTGCCGCTGCTGTAGTAGGGGGAGGGACGATTCCGTATACCTATTTATGGAACCCTACAGGGCAAACAACTCCTACTGCCACAGGTCTGACTGTGGGAAGCTATGTTGTAAATGTAACTGACAATAATGGTTGTACGGCAAGTGCTAGTGTGTCAATTACACAGCCTGCTCCCTTTAAAACAACCATAACCATAACTTACCCTGCATGTAACGGAGATAAAGGGAGTGCTACTGTTACTGCCTCAGGTGGAACACCTGCTTATAAATATCTATGGACCCCATCCGGACAAACTAATGCTGCGGCTACCGGGCTACCGGCAGCTACATACACTGTATTAGTAACCGATTCGCGAGGGTGTACAGCGACCGCCAGTGTTAACATGACACAGCCAGCAGCCTTAGCCGTGGTTATGAGTTTCACACATGCATCATGTGGTTTGCCGAATGGAACTGCAACAGCAAGTGTTACGGGAGGTTCAGTGCCTTATGTATATGCGTGGAGCCCGGGAGGCCAGACGAATGCTACTGCAGGAGGATTACTAGCCGGCACCTACACGGTTAAAGTAACGGATTATCATAACTGTACAATAAGTGCAAGTGTAACGGTTACACAGCCGAGTGCCGTACAGGTAAGTATAGTTAGTACAACAAATGTAACATGTAATGGAACCCCGACCGGGAGCGCCACAGCAAGTGGAAGCGGAGGTACAGCGCCTTACGGTTACCAATGGAGCCCTGGTGGAGGCAATGGAATTACAGGTACAGGATTAGTGGCCGGTAAATACGTAGTAACCATTAGAGATGCGAATGGATGTACGGCTACAGCAGGCACAATTGTCACACAACCTGCAGCGTTGGTAGTAACCGTAACTGGGCCCCAAATAAGATGTTTAGGGGATAGTGGAACATTTACAGCAAATGTTACCGGAGGTACTAGCCCGTATATATATAAATGGAGTGGAGGCAATGGAATCGGGAATACAAGCAGCAGCGTTACCAGCTTAAGACCACCAGCGTCAATAACTTACACAGTTCAGGTTACCGATGCGAATGGCTGTGTGTCAAACGCATATATGAATTTCAATTTCCCGCCACCATTGGCTGTAAGTATTAGTGGCGCTTCTGTTACATGCAGCAAACGTACCGCTACATTGTGTGGCTTGGCTACAGGAGGAACCGGGGGAGATACCTATTTGTGGGAACCGATTAATCTAACATCTCCCTGTATGACTATACCGGCTTCGTTTACAACTGTTTATACCTTGACGGTAGAGGATAATTGCGGAGTAACGGCAACAGCCGATGCAACGGTGGATGTGCAACCACCGCCTGCAGTAAGTTTTGTATCAAACTCTACACAGGGATGTAGCCCATTATGTATACAATTTGTGAATTTGACTCCACCCACAGGGGGGAAGGAATTGTATGAATGGAATTTTGGAAATGGAGACAGCCTTCAAAGTGAGAACCCGATATATTGCTACAAAAGGGGCGGAATATATAGTGTAACTCTTACAGTGATATCAGACAGTGGATGTAGTTCAAGCCTAAGGAAAATTGGCTTGATAAGTGTGTATAGCCCTCCAAGGGCAGCCTTTACGTATAGCCCACAACCAGTAACCATATTAGCGCCTACAGTACAGTTTCAGGATGAAAGTATTGACAGCAATGGACTAGCGTATCGGTGGTGGAGTTTTGGAGATGGAAGCGATTCGGTGACCCATATAGCAAATCCGATGCATACCTATCATGATACAGGAACATATTGTATACAATTGATAGACATGAATGCGAAAGGATGTAGCGATACCATAACCAATTGCTTAATAATTGAGCCGCAATACAGCCTGTACATACCGTCTGCATTCACTCCCAATGGAGATGGCTTGAATGATGTATTCAAACCGATAGGAGAATACATCCGTTATTTCGATATGTACATCTTTGATCGTTGGGGCATGGAGATATATCATACGAATGATATCAACAAGGGCTGGGATGGAACGATACATGGAGTAGGGACTGTATCGCAGGAGGACACTTATATTTACAAGATAACGATAACTGACGCACAATATAATCAGCATTCCTACATAGGTAATGTAACCTTGCTTAAGTAAGAAGAGTCAAAAGATAAAATGGAAAAGCCCCTAAGTTAGGGGCTTTTTTAGTAGCGGGGGCTGGATTCGAACCAACGACTTTTGGGTTATGAGCCCAACGAGCTACCTCTGCTCTACCCCGCAATATTTTTAAGGGTTGCAAATATACACTTATTTTGAGGAATAGGAGTTTTTCTTTCCTCAACTAAAAATAAAATATGGGACAGAAGTTTTATTCCTTTACAAATTTTGTAACCGCTGTGCCCTGACTTGTTTGCAATTGCAGAAAATAAACAGCGTGCGCAAAGGAAGAAACGTCAATTTCTAACTGATTGGGGACAAGGATGCCAATAGGTGCATTATACACTTTTCTTCCCGTCATATCTGTTATTGTCAATATGCTGTTTTTATCGAGTGGCGAGCCACTTTGCACAAATAGCCTAGTGCTTACAGGATCTGGAAAAATACTAATTCCTAAAGCGTTGGTATAATTTTCTATTCCTGTACAATCATGAACTTTAATAGTAATTGCAGACGAATCTCTCGAACACCCACCCTTGCTAATAGTAACATAATAGGTTTGAGTTGTATATAAAGGCCCTGTCACAAGACTATCTGCAGTGGAGCCTGTATTCCACAGATATTTGTATCTGTAAGCCCTGGGATTATAGGCATATATGGTAGTGCTTTGCCCCTGGCATAAAAAGGTATCTGCTTTAAATACAAAAGTTGGCATAGTATCTACATGTATGGTTAGCGAGGTATCCTTAAAACAAGCTCCATTACGAATAACAATGGTATAAGTTTTAGTCACAATGCCCGTAATGTAAGTAGTATCCCCATTTATAATAATAGTATCTGTTGTATATCCTCCCATGCAGATGTTGAAAGTTCCTTTAATAATTATCTTGGGCATGCTGTCTAAACAAACATAATTGTTTTTGGTAAGACTATCAGATCCATTTTTATTACTAACTACTAATTTAACACTATAGCATCCATATCCGTTATACTGAATATTGATAGGATTTCTTAGGGTAGAAGTATCTGGTGTTGCGCCCTGGAAATACCATTTCCAACTAGTTGCATTAAGCGAGTAATCACGAAAACTATTAGTAAGAGTTAGTCCGCAACTCGAGTCAACCAATGCGGAAAAATTTGCTACTGGGGCTTGGGCATTTAGTAAGCTGGAGATCATTAAAAGCAACCCAATAAGAAACGAAGTAAGTTTTCTCATAAAAATCTGCGTTATATACATGTAATAACGAGCTTAATTCAGTAAGTGTTGGGTCTATAACGCCTTATAGTCGGTAATATAGATTACTTTTGCAGCCCGAATAAGATAAAAAATGCACAAATCTGGCTGGATAAGTATAGTAGGTAGCCCCAATGTGGGCAAATCGACCCTTGTAAATGCACTCATGGGCGAAAAGCTATCTATTGTCACCAATAAGCCCCAAACCACACGTCATCGTATTACTGCCATAGCCAATGGCGAAGACTATCAAATGGTATTTTCTGATACCCCGGGAGTACTGAAGCCCCACTACAAAATGCAGGAGGCTATGATGAAAAAGGTGGGGGAGGCACTGGAAGATGCTGACGTGATATTGGCTGTAACCGATGTGGAAGAAAAATATTTTGAAAGGGAATTATTCGAAAAGCTCAAAAGAACAAAACTCCCGGTAGTCGCAGTCCTCAATAAATTAGACCTTGGTGAGCAAGAAGAAACAGGGCGTAAACTGGAGCTATTAAAGGAACATCTCAATCCTACTGTTATTATTGCTGTTTCGGCATTGCATAATTTCAACATAAAAGAATTAAAAAACCTGCTTATCGGTCTTTTACCTGAAGGAGAACCGTTTTATCCGAAAGACCAAATATCAGATTTGCCTGAAAAATTCTTTGTTTCTGAAATACTGAGAGAAAAAATTCTCATGTATTACCAGCAGGAAATACCCTATTCCGTAGAAGTAGTAACCGTGGAGTTCCTCGAAACAGAAAAGCTTACGCGGATACGTTGCGAAATATTTGTAAACAGGCATACACAAAAGGCTATTATTATCGGCAATAAGGGCGAAGCGCTGAAAAGAACCGCCACGGCCGCCCGAAAAGACCTTGAAAAGTGGCTTAATGCAAAGGTTTTCCTTGAGGTGAAGGTGAAGGTGAAAAAGGATTGGAGAGACAGTGATATGCACCTTAAAAACTTCGGATACTTATAAAACTCATTTGATGATTTGATGATGTGCGAATTTGATAGTTAAAGCATTTCATTATCAAATTATCAAATGGACTAATCATCAAATTAAAAGAAAAATGTCAAGAATAGCAGCGATAGTAGGACGTCCCAATGTAGGTAAGTCAACCTTGTTTAACCGTTTAACAGAAACGCGCGAGGCCATTGAAGACCCTACCAGCGGGGTCACCCGCGACAGGCATTATGGACGGGTGGAATGGAATGGTGAAAATTTTTCACTTATTGATACAGGTGGTTACGTCCCCGAAAGCACTGATTTATTTGAAACCAGTATCCGAAAGCAAGTGGAGCTGGCTATTGACGAGGCTGACCTCATCATATTTGTATTAGACGTATACGAAGGCCTGACGGGGCAAGATAATATGGTAGCCAATTTATTGCGCAGACTAAAGAAAAAGGATACAAAAATATTTGTGGTGGCTAATAAAGCCGATAACCATGAAAGGGCTCACCAGGCATCTGATTTTCATTCATTAGGGCTGGGAGATGTTTATCCCGTGTCGGCAGTAAGTGGTGGTGGCACCGGCGAATTGCTGGATGACATTATAAAAGCCTTTTCAACTATGAAGGACGAGTATTACCCGGAAGGTCTTCCCCGCATAGCCATAGTAGGCAGACCGAATGTAGGAAAATCATCTTTCATTAATGCGTTGATGGAAGAGGAGAGGCAAATAGTAACTGAAATTGCCGGAACCACTCGCGATGCTATTGATATCCGCTACACCAAATTCGGATATGATATTCTGTTGGTAGATACAGCAGGCCTTCGCAAAAAAAACAAGGAAAAGGAAGATGTGGAATTTTATTCCGTATTACGCAGTGTACGTGCTATTGAACGGGCTGATGTATGTGTATTGATATTAGATGCGGAAAGTGGTTTTGAATCGCAGGACATGTCCATATTCTCGCTTGCAGTCAGCAATCATAAAGGAGTAGTAATTGTGGTGAATAAATGGGACCTGATTGAAAAGACCCACCAGACTACCGGGTATTTTACTGATTTCATCAAATTAAAACTTGCTCCGTTTAGTGATGTACCAATCATTTTCACATCAGTGCATGAGAGGCAAAGGGTGTTAAAAGTGCTTGAAACAACAATGCAGGTTTATAACAGCCGGCACAGGAAAATTCCTACATCCAAGTTAAATGATGTTATGTTGCCGATAATTGAAGGAACTCCACCACCGGCTATAAAAAACAGGTATATCAAAATAAAATATCTTACCCAATTACCTACGCCATTTCCAGCTATTGCTGTATTTTGTAGTCATCCGGAATATGTTCCTGAATCCTATAAACGGTTTATAGAAAATCAACTGAGAGAAAACTTTGATTTATCGGGAACCCCTATTGAGATTTACTTTAGGCAGAAATAGTTTTAGGATTTATTTATTTGAGTTAGTGCTTTTAAATTCTTTGAGCTCATTAATCAGCCCGTAATACGTATTTTTGAAGGATGATGAATCAATGTTTTTACTAAATAATCCAAAATAAATTTGCCATTCTAAAAACACCCAACTTGCGCTACCCCAAATGAAATTATTAGCTGGGTAATTTAGGTGCTCCAAGCATTTTGTCAAACGATCTTCAGGTTCTGGATGAAAACTACTATTATCGAATTTGTCTTGACCAAAAGATAAAGAACTGATAGCAGATATAATTCCGATATTACGAGTTAATTCAGATACATCAACAATTTTTAGAATTTCATTAATTGCAAATGTATCTGCCTCATATTCCATTTGGCGTCTTTTATCTATTGTAGGATTAATATATTCTAAATGTCTTAATACAACATGAGCAAACTCATGAAATAAAACTACCAATAAAGCTATTCTAAAAACTCCATTTGTCGCAGCTACATAATCTTTATAGTGAGTCTCTGTATTCTCGGGGTTGGGAAGTTCACTGGGCCAGTTCCTGTATTTTTTAAACATGATATCATTCGCGTATCTAAATAAATTACGCGCCTTGTCAGTTTCTAATTCATTGAATTCTTTACCTCCCATTGGCAAGGTAATCGTCAAACCATAACAATAACACCATAGGAATGATAGAAAACTATCATGTAATTGTATTTCCCTAACACTTACACATGGACCAAGTACTTTAATATTTTCTGTTAGAAAGGAAAGTTTCAGATTGTTCAATGAGTTGTTAGAATATTGCCCAAGTAATAGTTTTTTTATTTCCTCAAATTCTATTTTTACTATCGGATAAAAAACTCGGATTGGCTGCTCGCCAGGTGTTTCAAGTCCAAAAGTATTTAGGTAATAGTCTGGCATAACTCTGTAGGGGAAGGTTGTACTTATTTAAAAGCTGTGTCCATGCTCAATTTAAGTTGCATGGCTTCTTCCCTTGCTTTGGCAGCAAAGTTCTTTCCATCATCGGCATAGAGTATACTTCTGGAAGCATTGATTAAGAGTCTTCCTTCCTCCGTAGCGCCCGCCTTTATTACCTCTTCCATATCTCCGCCTTGCGAGCCCACGCCCGGTATAAGCAAGAAATGTTCAGGTAAAATTTCGCGGATCCCCTTAAGTGCATCAGCACGGGTAGCGCCTACTACAAACATGGTATTCTTTTCATTGCCCCAATCTTTCGACGTCTCCAATACTTCTTCGTACAGGTGTTTGCCTGATTTCATCTTTTGCATCTGAAAATCTTTGGCTCCTTCGTTGGAAGTAAGCCCCAGCATAATGGTCCACTTGCCTTCATACTCGTAATATGGGCTTACAGAATCCTTGCCCATGTAAGGGGATAAAGTAATTGCATGAACATCCAAATCTTCAAAAAATGCCTTGGCATACATAGCAGATGTGTTGCCTATATCGCCTCTTTTAGCATCAGCAATGATTAATATGTCTTTTGGGATAAGCTCAATAGTTTGCTTAAGACAATCCCAGCCTTTGGCTCCCATGGCTTCGTAGAATGCTGTATTTAATTTATACGCTACACAAAGGTCATTAGTAGCATCAATTATCTGCCTGTTAAAGTTCACCACTGCCAATGCATTGCGTACATATTGGGTCGGCAGCTTGTTCATATCGGTATCAAGCCCTATGCATAGAAATGATTTCTTTTTCTTTACCTGTATATCAAGTTCTTTAAGGGATAAAATGCGAGTCATCTAGTAGTTAAAAGTTTGTAAAGTTAAATGTTCATAAAGGTGAAAGTTTTCCTTTTATGAACTCGTTCATTATACTGCTGCTGAATAGCCTTCCTTTAGGCGTTCTGTGTTTTCGGCTAATTGAAGCGCATCGAGCAAATCCTGGATATTACCTTCCATAAATGTTTGCAGGTTATGGGCCGTGTAGCCTATACGGTGATCGGTAATACGGCTTTGGGGGAAATTGTAAGTCCTAATCTTTTCTGACCTGTCACCACCTGCCACAAGTGTTTTACGCTTGGCTTCATCGGCGCTTCTTCTTTTTTCCATTTGCATTTCGTACATCCGTGTACGAAGTACGTTCATAGCCTTATCCATGTTCTTAATCTGTGAACGTTCGTCCTGGCACTGTACCACCAAACCGGTAGGTATATGTGTTATTCTCACAGCAGATTTAGTCGTATTTACAGATTGTCCGCCTTTGCCACCCGAGCAAAAAGTATCTTTACGCAAGTCCGATTCTTTTATTTCAACATCCAATTCATCGGCTTCCGGCATAACTATCACGCTTGCTGCAGATGTATGAACACGGCCTTGTGTTTCGGTTGCCGGAACCCGTTGCACACGATGTACACCCGATTCATATTTCATGGTGCCATATACCTTTTCGCCATGAATTTCAAATACCACTTCTTTAAATCCGCCCATAGTGCCTTCAGAATGGTCGAGTAGTTCTGTTTTCCAGCCCTTGGTTTCACAATAGCGGAGGTACATATTGAATAGTTCGCCTGCAAACAGCGAGGCTTCATCGCCACCTGTTCCGGCACGTATTTCTACTACTACATCCTTGTCATCTTCAGGATCTTTTGGTACCAATAGCAAACGGATGTCCTCATCCAGTTTTTCCAGTTGAGGAGTAAGGGTTTCAATTTCCACCCTTGCCATATCTCTAAGTTCTTCATCCTTTTCCTTGTACAATATGTCTTTAGCCGATTGAATATTAGAAGTCAGGTTCTTATATTCCATGTGGGCCCTGTGAATCTTGCCAAGTTCCTTATATTCCTTATTCAGCTTGGCAAATAGCTTTATATCTGACAGCAAATTCGGGTCAGAAAGCTGTTGCTCTATCTGCTTATAACGTTCTTCTATCGCTTCTAATTTATCTAACATGTTAATTTACAAAAGTCTGCAAAGATAGGCAAAAAAGGGCAATTTAGGAAATGTGCTCCTGGATTTCCACGACAGTCTTTTGTTTTCCAACTAACTCCTCTATAGTCTTTTGGTAGTCGGGGTTAGTAGTTTTCATTATTGCATCCCAAAACCGGAAATAGAGCCCATAATTATCGCGAAAATATTTATGGTGCATATTATGGTTAGTAGAAGTATTAACCCATTTTCCCATGCGGGAATTAATAACCCAGGCAGGGTAAATTTCATACCCCAGGTGGCCATACACATTGTATGTGAGCTGTATAGTCATAAACCCGGCAATGGCATAAGGATGAAGTGGAATGGCAAATACGAGCACCCATATTATGCCGCCTTCCACAATAGCTTCCAGTGGATTAAAAGCGTAGGCTGCCCAAGGGCTTGGATTGATGGAACGATGGTGGGTAAGGTGGAATAATTTGAAAATTTTGGGGTGATGCATAAACCTGTGCATCCAATAAAAAATAGGTATCGTGAATAACTATTGTTAGGATAATACTTATAATAAAATAGAGCAGGCTATGCTCATTAAAATTGATATATATATTTCCGTGCTCCCTTATAAAAGGGCTTCGGAGCGAGAAAGCATATAGTGCAAATATGATAAGGGTTATAAACGAGAACAAAATCTCCCGTGCATAGTCTTTATTTTTCGGAAAATATTTCTGAATCCGTTGAACCTGAAATTTGCGCTTGAATAGGATATAAAAAATAAGAAAAGTGATTCCGGCAATGATACTGTATCGAAGCAACAGCATCAAGTAGAAATATGGATAGGATGCATATACCATAGCTAAAAATACCTATTGCTTTACCATACAAATATAGATAAATGGTTATATGGAAACTAAGCACTGAGAATGTCATGCTGAACTTGTTTTCAGTACGACACAAATAAATCAAATTGTTAAGATTCCGAATCTGTCAGCCTGACGGGCCTTCCGGACTTAATACACAAACGTTCCCTTATCGCTCGAAATAGTCAGCTTTTTAGTGGAATCTCCGGTAGCAGGTTGAGGCATTCTTTCCACTCTTCCTATCACTTTTGCTTCGATGTTGTATTTGGCAGCCACTTCTATAATATACTTGGCAGATTGGGCTGGCACATATAACTCCAGGCGATGCCCCATATTGAATACTTTGTACATTTCTGCAAAATCAACACCCGAATTTTCCTGTATGATTTGGAAAACAGGAGGCACTTCAAAAAGATTATGTTTTATAATATGCAGGTTATCTACAAAATGAAGCACTTTGGTTTGTCCGCCTCCCGTGCAATGTATAGCACCATGTACATGATTGCGATAACCACGCAGTATTTCCTGCATCACCGGGAAATAGGTGCGGGTAGGGGATAGGAGCAGTTTGCCAATGTCGGTAGTGTACTGCTTATCTTGCCAGGTAATATCAATCTTTTCCGTTAGTTTTCTTTTACCACTATAAACCAGGTTATCGGGTATCTGGTTATTAAAAGAGTCGGGGTAAGTGGATGCATACGTATGTTCCAATGTATCGTGCCGTGCCGAAGTGAGCCCGTTACTGGCAATGCCGCTATTGTAGGTATCTTCGTAACTAGCTTGCCCAAATGAAGCCAAGCCTACAATTACATCGCCTGCTGTAATTTTATCATTCGAAATTACATTATTTCGTTTCAGTCTGCACACAATAGAGGAGTCTACTATAACCGTTCTTACCACGTCGCCCACATCGGCTGTTTCGCCACCGGTAGAGATAATGGTAACGCCATATTTCCTCAATCTGTTAATGAACTCTTCCGTTCCGTTTATAAGGCCCGAAACTACTTCTCCCGGAACAAGAATTTTATTCCGTCCGATGGAGGAGGAGAGTAACATATTATCCATAGCGCCCGCACACAGCAGGTCATCGGTATTCATTACGATAGAATCTTGCGAAATACCTTTCCACACCGATTCATCGCCTGTTTCTTTCCAATAGATATAAGCAAGCGAGCTTTTTGTACCGGCTCCGTCGGCATGCATAATTATGCAATACTCATCATCACCAGAAAGATAATCTGGTATTACCTTACAAAATGCTTTTGGGAAGAGCCCTTTATCTAATCCTGAAATAGCTTTATGAACGTCTTCCTTCGAAGACGATACTCCGCGCTGGTTGTATAGTGTATCGTGTGTCACGGCTTGTCTTATGCAAATAAACGAATTTTATATGTACTACTTATCTCCTTTATATAAACAAAAACATCCCGATAAAAAGCTACCGGGATGTTTTTTATCATTCAGTTTGTTTTGTTAGTGGCTCTTGGGCTTAACCGCATTATTATTTTGCGAAGGGGTAGTAGCAGGTTTGTTGTTATTACCACCTTTGTTATTAGCAGGAGCTTGATTTTGTTGCATATCTTCAGCTGGTATTGGAGCTGATCCAGAAGAGTCAGCTTCTTGACCGCTTACCTTTGCATGTTTTCCGGCATCCATCTTCATGCTGTCTTCAGCAGTCATAACATGACCTTTAGGAACATAATCCCAGCTTAACACTTGGAATACAGTACGACGGTTGATTTGATATAATGAATCGCGTTTTTTCTTATCCTTTTGCGCCATTATTTCGTTGGTGCTAACAATCAATTTGGTTTGTCCCCATCCTTTTGGAGTAAGGCGTGCAGAATCAATACCTTGTGAAATAAGGTAACTTACACAAGATTGTGCCCTGGCTTGTGATAGTTTTATGTTTGCTTTCGGGTTACCTTGTTGATCCGTATGCGCGTCTAACTCAATTTTAAGAGTTGGGTTGTTGTTTAAAAGCCTTACCAGGTAATTTAGAGAGTCTTTTGATTCTGGGCGAAGAGCCGCGCTACCCAGAGCATATAATACAGCAGGGAAGTGGATTGATTCACCAACTTTTGGTTTCTTCAATTGGAAATCCTTTTCAAAAGTTTCCGATTCTGTTTTACCAACTGTAGTTACATTTCCTTTTTCATTGCTGGCCAAGTAATGAAGACTGGTTGCTCCGGCAGAAATGATATAAGAAGTATTTTGTTTTACATAACGGTCATTAGCACCAAGTGCTCCGAACATGTAGTGTCCACCTGTGTCTGTTTTTTGAGAAACATCAGAACCATCAGAACCCACCATACGAACGGTAGCTCCGTTAATTCCTCTATGGCTGTCGATATCATATACTGTTCCTTCCATTACAAATAGGATAGGAGGAAGGTAGAATGAATAAATGTCATCACTTCCTTTGCCGCCCGGACGGTTTGAAGAAAGATACCCTCTTGAGGTATTACCTTGAAATATGATACCGAAATCATCGCCTTCCGAATTGATGGGAGAGCCCATATTACTTGGATTGCCCCATTTGTTATCACTTAAAAGAGCTGCATGGAAAACGTCTAAGCCGCCCATTCCGGGTAAGCCGTCTGATGAATAGTAGAGTGAACCATCAGCATGGATATAAGGATACTCTTCGTTACCTGGAGTATTAATGGCAGTACCCAGGTTTTCCGGATTACCCCATGATTTTGTTTTTTTGTTATATTGGCTCATCCATAAGTCAAATCCACCTTGTCCGCCGGGCATATCGGAAGTGAAAACAATTGTGTTTCCATCTCCTGTAACAGCCGGGTGACCGTAGGTAACGGTATCAACCTGGAAGTTGAGCAGTACCGGATCGCTCCAGTTATTGCCCCTGTGCTGAACAGAGTATATTTTACATTTTGAGCCTTTGTTTTTCACATCAGCACAACGAGTAAAATACATCGTTTTAAATGTTTTATCAAAGGTAGCGCTACCTTCGTTGTCAGGTGTATTAATAGGAGCAGGCAGTGGTAAAGGAGCGCTGAACTTGCCATTCTTGTCCAATTTAGTATCGAAAATATCAGAGAAGTTTTGTCCTAACCCGTCATCTACTTTATCTCCCATAGTTCCGGGGCGTGTAGAGGTGAAGGTTAATTCATCCATTCTTTTATCAGCATATGCTGGAGAAAAATCTTCGTACTTGGTATTTAACTGTGCCATGTTGGTAACAACGTAGCGAGTTGGAGCAGCCGATAGTTGTTGTGCCAGCTGGGCAGATTTAATACCATTGGCGCCTCTCGGGTCAGTAGGCACTTTTTGTGCGTATTGCTGATAGGATGATAAAGCATCGTCATACTTTGCCTCCATCATTTGCTCATCAGCCAGGTAAAGTACAGCAACTGCATCGTCGTAATTGCTTTTTATGGCCTGTTGATACTCTTGGGCAGCATGCTTGGTATCGCCGGTTAAGCGATAACATTCTGCAATTTGAAATAGAATGCGCGCCTTTTCTTCCTTTTTGGGGTTTTGGGTCAGCGCCTTCTTATAAATGTCAATAGCGGTAAAGTATTCCATGCTTTGGAAAGCTTTGTCACCAGACCTGATAAAGGCCTTCTGTGCCGAAGCAGAGATAGTGATAATGGAAACTAATAAAATGGAGTTAATAGTAGATTTTAATCTTTTCATAAAGTGTTGACTTTTAGTTTTTCGGCTGCTAATATAGGAAGAATTTTAAAATACAACCTTTTTTTTTATTTTTTTTATTTGATGAATAATAATTCTCTGTACTTCGGGAATGGCCACATTGAGTCATCTACAATTAATTCCAGCTTATCAGCATGGTAGCGTATTTCGTCAAAGCACGCTTTTACTTTTTCGCAATAAGCAAAGGCCTTGTCGGTTGCATCTTCAATTTTATTGGCTTTTTTTCTTTCCTCAATCATTTGCTCAGTTCGGCTCTGTATAACAGATACCCTTTCGCTGATTTCCTTTATCATGGCAATTTGTGTATCGGCTATATCTTCATACCTGCCGCCATTGCCCATCGGTTCTGCCATAGCTTTACCTTTTCTTGAATCCATCTCAACATTCGCCAGCACCTGGCTGGAACTGAATACTTCCTTTAGCCCTTTTACATTATTAATGAGTAGATTTTGATATTTCAGGGCAACAGGGATAATTTGGGTCAATGCCATATCAGCCATAATACGGGACTCGATTTGTATCTTTTTGGTATACATTTCTGCTTGTATCTCGTGGCGGGCTTCTTGTTCACGTTTTGAAAATATGCCCTGTTTTTCAAAAAGATTGATTGCTTTTTCGGTTATTAGCGCTTCCAATGCTTCGGGAGTAGTTTGTACATTCGGCAATCCACGGCGGGCAGCTTCTTTTACCCATTCGTTACTATAGTTGTTGCCTTCGAAGCGTATATTGGCCGACGCTGTTACATAGCCTCTGAGGACTTGAATAATAGCTTCTTCTGTCGAAGTAGACTTATTTACCCGTTTATCAACATCTGTTTTAAACTGGGTTAGCTGTTCTGCTACAATAGTATTAAGCACCAGCATTGCCTGGGCGCAGTTAGCAGATGAACCCACGGCACGGAACTCAAACTTATTTCCAGTGAAAGCAAATGGCGATGTACGGTTACGGTCGGTATTATCAAGAGTTAATTCAGGAATATGGCCAATATCGAGTTTGAGTGATTTCTTTTCCGACGATTTTCCGGGTTTCCCTTTGGTTTCTCCCTGCGCAAAGGTATCCAGCACTTTTGTTAATTGCTGGCCAATGAATACGGAGATAATAGCTGGTGGGGCTTCATTTGCTCCAAGCCTGTGTTCATTACCTGCAGAGGCTATGCTTGCCCTCATTATATCAGAATAATCGTGTACAGCTTTAATAGTATTAATAAAGAAGGTAAGAAATTGCAGGTTCGATTCAGGGGTTCTACCCGGGCTAAGGAGGTTTTTACCGGTATCGGTGGACATGCTCCAGTTATTATGCTTACCCGAACCATTTACTCCTGCAAAGGGTTTTTCATAAAAAAGAACCCGCAGTTTATGACGGCGGGCCACTTTATCCATTAAGTCCATTAATAACTGGTTGTGATCAACCGCAATATTGGCTTCTTCAAAAATAGGGGCTACCTCATATTGGTTAGGGGCTACTTCGTTATGCCTTGTTTTTAATGGAATACCCAATTTATAGGATTCAGTTTCGAAGTCGCGCATATATTCATTTACCCGTTCCGGTATCGAACCAAAATAATGGTCTTCCAGTTGCTGTCCTTTAGCAGGGTTTGCTCCAAATAGGGCCCGTCCGGAATGAACCAAATCAGGGCGTACACTAAACAAGGCCTCATCTACTAAAAAATATTCCTGTTCCCACCCTAATGTGGAGATTACTTTTTTTACATCCTTATCAAAATAATTGCATACCGGAACAGCTGCTTTATTTAACGCATTTAAAGCTTTAAGTAAAGGTGTTTTATAATCCAGAGCTTCACCGGTATATGATATATATATAGTAGGTATGCAAAGTGTTTTTCCAAAGATGAAAGCAGGGGAGGAAGGATCCCACCCGGTATACCCTCTTGCCTCAAATGTACTGCGGATTCCACCACTAGGAAAGCTGGATGCATCGGGTTCCTGTTGAACTAACTGACCGCCGCCAAACTTTTCAACTACTTTTCCATTGGGAGCTATATCAAGGAACACATCATGCTTTTCGGCCGTAGCTCCTGTTAACGGCTGAAACCAGTGCGTATAATGGGTAACCCCGTTTTCCAACGCCCATGTTTTCATGGCAATGGCCACTTCATCGGCTGTTGCCCTATCGATAGGAGTGCTCGACTCCATAGCCATTCTTACTGTTTTTAAAATACCTTCAGAAAGATATTTCTGCATTACCTCGTAGCTAAATACATTTACCCCGAAGAAATCAGATACCTTATTGGAAGGAAGCTCTACGTTCAGGGGTTGGCGTGAAATAGCTTCTTGTAAGGCTTTAAAGCGAATTGAGCTCATGAGTAAGATGGGTTTTGAAATTCCACGCAAAGATAATTTTTTTCACGGGAAATTTTATCAATTAATTTTTTAGTTTTTATTAACAAACCTCCCTTAGAATATTCGGTATTATAAGATTTGTACTTTAGCAGCATACAATCGAATAATGGATTCTAGCGGAAACTCAAATATACTATTACGGACCGTAAAATTCACTTTGCTGGCTCTTATCGCATGCTGTTTTGTTTACTGCAATACATCCAATAATAAAATTGCTTCCTCTTTTTTAAAGAGAAAGTACACCAAAGGCCATTTTCTTGATAGACCGAGTAAAGTCTCAACGGACTATTTAATGTATGGTAACAACACTCCGATTAGTGATGCAAAGCCCGTTACAGGCAATAATGATGTTACGTTAATAAATTCAAATCAACCTATTAATAACCCATTACCACCTACCGTATTATTTCCTAAGCTGCTGAACTATGCAGGAACAATAGCCCGGAACAATAGTAAGGTTTCGTATAATTCTTCGCCTGAGGGGCCAGCTTATTTATCAGGGCATCCTGATATAAAACGCAGCGACCACGGTTTTGCAAAGGCACAGCCCTACCTCATAGGCCTTATTGTTTGCGTAGCACTTATCCTTCTATTGCTGGCCCTTGCCAGCAATGCTACAGGTATAAGCGGCAATGCCTTTGGAGGGTGTTTCTTTATCCTTATTGTTCTTCTGATTGCAATAGTTGGAATCGTTTTCCTGATACTCTTTTTATGTGCTCTTGCACCACCGGCAACTTAAAACTTGAAGCTAAGCCCCAATGCGGCATTAGAGTAACCATAGCCGAATTCGAGCCAAATACCGACCCTATTGCTTAAATAATAACGGGCTCCGATGTAAAGACTTAAAGCCAGGTAACTATTATAGGTGTTTTCATAGTAGTAATAGTGCGGATTCCCCGGATTATGAAAATCAGGGTCGCTGCTTGATACATTATAGCTGAGATCATAATAGGCCAGCATCAAACCTATATAAGGATCAAACCGATCGCTACGGGTAAAATTCCAATGATAAGCACTACGGAAACCCAATATATAATAATTCCAGTTTTGATTG
>Ga0206805_1042_pt1 | contig 28143 bp, 25 predicted proteins | sample Alteio_BWOrgCont_59_FD_152890 | JGI IMG/M metagenome (GOLD analysis project Ga0206805, IMG submission 152890) | Enriched cells from forest soil in Barre Woods Harvard Forest LTER site, Petersham, Massachusetts, United States -... | ecosystem: Environmental > Terrestrial > Soil > Temperate forest >... | reverse complement strand
CTGCTGATGTAACTTATCGAGAATTTCCAGCACCTGGCTGTCTTGAGTCTTGGGTTCAGGGACGGGATCTGTCGTTTTGGAAAGCACAAACAACTCCGGACAATTAAGGATCTCCAATGGAGCGGACAAGCCGCACCGTTGAAAAAGCCTTGTCGTTTCCTGCTTAAAATTACTTTCAAACAGATCGTAAAATGCAGGCACATAACGTTCAGGCCCATTTTTGATCCGGTTGATGCTGTCACGGATCAAATCGTAAGTTACTGCCAGTTGCTGCGCCGTTTGCACTTCCAAAGACGCATTCGGAATCTTGAATCGTTCCGGAATCCTGATCCCCCAACCGGATTGGCCCGGCTTTCTTTTTAATCCCAGCAAGGACCGGTAATTGTCAGCCGGTTTTCGGATGCAATGCACGAAGATCGCGTCCGGGAATAGGGCGTCAAGATACCTGATTTTCAACGCAAATCCCGGCTGCTTCAAAACCAACCGTGACTTATTCAAAATATAAAGCCGCTTTTTCAGATCGACTGGCAGAAGGCGTCTGGTCGTTTCATCCACATCCTCTTCGGTAAAGAATTCGTCCGGACGTTGGCTCCATGAGCCGGTCGGTGTCTGTAAATACCGGTTCCAATAACGAAGCCCTTCGGTGAGGCTGAAACGGCCGCCTTCAATTCGACCGATGCTCTTGGGCACAGAGCGATATTGCCCGTTCACCTGCGGTGAAAGAACCTTGCGAAGCAACGAAGCAGAAAGAGGATGGTCTGGAAAATGATCGGCTACTGTCGTAAGGGCAAAAACATCCGGGTGCGCGGCCAGCATGGCATAAATGAAGGTCGTCCCCGACCGTTCCGGGCCCATGATGAAAATTGGACGATTGACAGGCACGGCCAACGCCCGCCGTTCCCATGCCAGGGAAAGCAGCGGCTCCGTGGCCGTAAATGCGCATTTGCACGCCAGCCATGCTGATTCTTTAAAAAAATTACTCATGCCGGAGCCGTGAAAAATTATTCAGATTGACGGAATTTATTGGAAGCAATGAAGTTCCGGAATGGCAGGCCCCTGCGGCAATAATTAATTTGGAAGGAGTTGGCCTGGTCATTTGGATTCAAATCGCGACCGGCCCAGGTGCAACTCTGCCAATTCACGAACCAATTTCGTCGAACCGTTAATATCATGCGCAACAGTATCAATAGTATTTTTGCTCTCCTGCGGCCGCGGCGCATCGAATGGGAAATTTAAAAGCTTGTCCAGGTGCCCCGTTTGCGCGCGATGATACAACCCCTTGGGATCGCGTTGGACACAGACCTCGATCGGCGCCTGGACAAAGATCCATACCAGGCGTTCTCCCAACACCCCGGAAACGATGTCACGATGGCCGTATTGCGGCGCCATGGTGGAAACGATCACGTTGAGACCCTGTTCGGCGGCAAGCTTGGCCACTTCTGCGGTGCGGCGATGGTTCTCCGCCCGCGCCTCGGGTGTATAAGCGAGGTCCGAGCAGATTCCGGAACGCATTTCATCGCCATCCAGATAAAACACGGGAACCTTTTGCCCCAACAGGGCATCATAAAGGCTTTTAGCCAGCGTGGTCTTGCCAGCGCCGCAGCGTCCAAAAAACCAAAACACTTTAGTCATAACAACTTATTGGGGGCACCGCCAAGGCGTTTGAGTTGAGTCCCAGCATGATTTCGCCTTCGACGCTAGAACATCACATACTTTTTTGATTTTACCAGTTCGAGAAAAAAACAGGCAACAGGAAATGAAATTTTTTTGGGTAAGGTTTATGCCTACATCTGAAATCGTTGCGCGATCGGGATTCTGCGACCCATGCCAAAGGCGCGCGCGGAAATCTTCAACGCCGGCGCCGCCTGCCGCCGCTTATATTCCGAAAAATTGACCTTATTGAGGACATCATTGACCGTTCCGTCGTCAAATCCCCTGCCGATGATCTCTTTCTTGCTCATATTGTGTACGACATAAAGGTCCAGAATGGCATCCAAAATCTCATAAGGCGGCAACGAATCCTGATCCTTTTGATTCGGACGCAATTCGGCGCTGGGAGGTTTCAAGATTGAATTTTCGGGAATGACCGCCTCGTTCCGGTTGATCCAGCGCGCGATCTTATAAATGTCCGTTTTCAGGACGTCGGCCAGCGGCGCCAGCGCCCCGTTCATGTCGCCATACAGCGTGCAATAACCCACAGCCATCTCCGACTTGTTGCCCGTCGTCAATACCAGCGCGCCGAATTTGTTCGACAGCGCCATCAACGTCGTCCCCCGCAGCCGCGATTGCAGGTTTTCCTCCGCTTCGTTCCGTTTCAATTTGGCGAAAACTTTTTCCAGTTGCTTTTCGACCGCGCAAAACACCGGTTCAATCGGCAAAACTTCATAACGGATGCCCAGGTTTTTCGCGAGCGCTTCGGCATCGGTCAGGCTCCCCTCGCTGGAATAACGCGCGGGCATCGCCACCCCCATGACATTCTCCTTTCCCAGCGCGTCCACGGCCAGAACCGCCGTCAACGCCGAGTCGATCCCTCCGGACAGCCCAATGATCACCGATTTGAAACCGCACTTGCGGACGTAATCGCGGATGCCCAGTGAAAGCGCGGCAAAAATCTGCGCCTCCCGCGCCGGAGAGGCCCAGCCGGTCTTTGATTTTTTCTTCGGGCTTTTTTGCGGATCCAGCTCCGTCACAAAAACATCCTCTTCAAACCCCTTCCCCGCCGCGACGATTTCACCCCGCGAATCGATCGCCACGCTGTTTCCATCAAAGACCAGTTCGTCGTTCCCACCCACGAGATTTACATGCGCCAGCGGGATTTTCTCATCGCGCGCAACGCGCCGGAGCATCTCCCGCCGGATTCTTTCCTTGCCGTCATGCCACGGCGACGCGGAGATGTTCACGATCATTTCCGCTCCCTGCGCGATCAATTCCTTCACCGGATCGCGCCGATACAACCGGTCCGGCCAAAAATCCTCATCGTTCCAAATGTCTTCGCAAATGGTGATGCCGATCTTTTTTCCCTTGAAAGGGTATGGCGCGATTTTCCTTTCCGGCTCGAAATAACGGTCTTCGTCAAAAACGTCGTAGGTCGGGAGCAGGGATTTATGGGTGCGCCAGATCACCTTTCCCTTTTGCAGGATCGCGGCGGAATTTCTCAGCGCGCGGCCGGGGCGGGCGGGATTTTTGTCCACGAAGCCCGCGCACAGCGGAATGGCGCCGGTTTTTTTTGCCACCGCTTCCAGGGCGGCAAGATTCGCATCGATGAAATCGTCCCGCAGGAGCAGGTCCCGCGGAGGATATCCGCAAAGAAAAAGTTCCGGCGCCAGGATAAATTCTGCGCCGAGCGCGACCGCCTTCTGATAACCGGCCAAAAGTTTTTTTTGATTGGCCGGGAAATCGCCGATGGTCGAATTAAGCTGGAGAAAGCCGAACTTCATCTATGATTTATGCTTCTTGTTTTTTTTCACGCGCGCCCGCGGACTCCTCCCATCATAGACCATGAATGGTAAATCGTAAATTCATTCCGCGCTGCGGATGGCTTCGGCCAGGCTGAAAAGATGGCGTTCCAGGGTGAATTGATTCAGAAAATTCCCCCGCAACTGCTCCCCGGTATTCTGGGTCATCAAAATGAACAACGCATCGGCGATCTCTTGGGGGGATTGTCCCGGGATCAGGCCGGGATAATCCGGCGGAAACATTTCCGGCAGTGAACGCCATTGTGTCGTCACCGTCGGCAGGCCGAAGGCCATCGCTTCGATCAGGTTTACCGGTTGGTTTTCACCCAGATAGTGCGTCGGGAAACAGAACAGGTCCGCGTCTCGCAACGCGTGCTCCTTCTTTGCGTCGGAAACAAAACCGAGATATTCCATGGCAGCGGCGTATTCCGGTGTTTGGATCAACCGGTCAAATTCCCGGTGTTCCTCGAGGGTCACGAAATTTCCGGCCACGAACAGCTTCATCCGCAGCGGCGATCCCCGCGCGGCCAGGTCGCGGTTCGCGACCGCGATGCCTTCCATGGCGGCGAACAACCCCTTTTCGCGGGTGCAATGCGCCAGATACAAAACCCGGACCGTTTGGGGGGCATCGCCGGTCTTCGCCGATTCATAATCGTTGATCATTTCGCCGGCCATCAATTTCTTCCGCGCCAGAAAACGGGCGCGTCGGCGTGGCAGGATTGTTTCCAAAAAATCCGGGCATGGGTCGGGAATGCCGTTGTTGACGACGCGGATCTGCTGTGAAAGCAATTTTTTGGCATCCGCCAGGTTGTACTTTGAGAGCACGATGCTCAACGTCACCGGCTTGAAAAGCCGGTACGTCATCGCCCGGGACCGGATTTGCACCGAGGTTTCCAGCCATTTGGCCAGTCCGGCGGCATGCCAGTGAAGGATGATCCTTTCAAAAAAAGGCCGGCACAGGAGCATCACCAGCCAGTCCCGATAAACCGCCACCGCTTTGCCCGGCGCCGGGACGTAATAAAACGTCGTCACCCCATAACGAAAGCGGCACCAGATCGCCTGGAGGCAATAAATAAAAACCAAAAACATTTTCCACCCGTGAAATTCGCCGATGTCCTCCAGTGTTTTGGAAAAACGCGCATTGATATGATAACATTCAACGCCAAAATTGTTTGTGAAATCTTTCGCCGGGCTGCTGGCGCCCCTTTTCACGCTCTTGCGGTGGTCACCGCCAAAACCATCCATCATCAATTTGACCATATAGCTCTGGCCGTGATGCGGCGGCGGTGTATGGGCAAAAACAAGCAGTTTCATTTACGATTGATGATTGATGATTTATGATTGCGGGCGTCAACCGTGAATATCCTAGATCATAAGCCGAAAATCATAAATCAAAAATGATGAAACGCGTCAACGTCCTCGGCGTCGGCATCAGCGTCCTGAACCTGCCCATCGCGCTGGAAGTGATCGCCGCCGCCATCCGCGCCCGCCGCAAGGGTTATATCTGCATCACTGGCGTTCACGGGGTTATGGAGGCGCAAAGTGATGCGGCCTTTCGCGCCATTTTAAATCATGCTTTTCTTTGCACCCCGGACGGGATGCCTATGGTTTGGATGGGAAAAATCCACGGCCATTCCGAAATGCGCCGTGTCTATGGGCCCGACCTCATGCTCGACGTTTGCGCCTGGGGCGAGAAAAACGGTTGCCGCCATTTCTTTTACGGCGGCGCGCCCGGCGTGGCCGATCTGCTCGCCGAAAAATTGAAAGCCAGGTTCCCGCAAATGGAGGTGGTCGGCACATATACCCCTCCGTTTCGCCCGCTCAACCCTGATGAGGAAAAACAATTGGCCGAAACGGTCCGTGCCGCCAGGCCGGACATCATGTGGGTCGGCTTGAGCACGCCCAAACAGGAAAAGTTCATGGTGGAATTTCTGCCCGGGCTTGATGTCACTCTGATGATCGGCGTGGGCGCGGCCTTTGATTTTCACAGCGGACGCGTCAAACAGGCGCCGCTGTGGATGCAACGTAGCGGCCTGGAATGGTTCTATCGCGTGTGCCAGGAACCGCGCCGGCTGGCGAAGCGCTATTTCAGGAATAATCCGCTGTTTGTGCTGAAAATCATCGGGCAACTGTCAGGGTTGAAGAAATATTCATTGGAATAAAAGCCCGGGCTTGTGAAAAAAATCACAAATTCACTTGCTTCGATTTTTCGGCCAAGCTACGTTGCATTTGTTTCGGTTCTGACAAATTACGACTATGCGTACGGAGAGCGAAATCGGCTACAATTCGAAGATTGAAGGTGACGTTGTCGTCACCACCGTTGACGCCGCCCTTAGCTGGTTCCGTAAAAACTCCGTCTGGCCCATGCCCATGGGTTTGGCCTGCTGCGCCATCGAATTGATGGCCGTCGGCGCCAGCCGCTTTGATATTTCCCGTTTTGGCTCGGAAGTGATGCGCTTTTCGCCCCGCCAGGCCGACTGTATGATTGTCGCCGGCACCGTCACCTACAAGATGGCGCTTTCCGTCAAACGCATTTGGGACCAGATGCCCGAGCCTAAATGGTGCATTGCCATGGGCGCCTGCGCCTCCACCGGCGGCATGTATCGCAGCTACGCCGTGTTGCAGGGCGTGGATAATATCATTCCCGTGGACATTTACGTGAGCGGTTGCCCGCCGCGGCCCGAAGCCGTGCTCGATGCCCTGATGAAATTGCAGAATAAGATCGGTAAACAGCCGGTGCTCGAGCGGATGACGGTGACCAATTTAAATAATAAGGAAGCGGCTTGATTTTCGATCACGCATGAACATTGGTGTGTGCGGATTTTTAACTGTTGATTTGTGTTTTTCCAGCCCGCACGCGGCTGGTTTAATTATTTGAAACTGTGACATCTTTGGAAGCAGCGCAGAAATTAAAAGCAAAGTTCGGAGACCTTGTTTCCGAACCGGCCGAATTTCGTGGCGAAATCTCGGTGAAAGTCGGCGATGCCCAGCAGATCGTCGAAGTTTGTACTTTCGCCAAAGAAGACCTGGATTTCTGTTATCTCGTGGACATCACCAGTATCGATAATTACGGTGACGACCCGCGTTGGACCATCGTCTATCATCTGCGCGGCCTGCGCAACGGTTGTGAAGTGCGCCTCAAGACCGATGTCAGTGAGGAAAAATCAAAGCTTCCGAGCGTCATAAATGTCTGGGCCACAGCCAATTGGCATGAGCGCGAGATTTATGACATGATGGGGATTCATTTCCACGGACACCCGGATTTGCGCCGTATCTTGATGTGGGAAGGTTATCCTTATTTCCCTCTGCGCAAGGACTTTCCGCTGGCCGGCAAGCCGAGCGATTTGCCCGGTGTCGCGTTCACCCGGTTGACGCCGATGGAAGGGGGTCCGTTCGTGACCGTAGCTGGTGGCAATTCCGCCACATCGCGCGAACCGCGCATCCGCATTCCCGAAACTGATTCCATCGAAACGATGGGCCGCCTCGAGCGACGCAAAGATATCCAGGAAGCCCACGGTCATCCCAAAGGCCCCGGCCCCATCGAAACGAAATAAATGCCCACTCTCCAGGAAATTGAAGTCAAAGATTCCGCCGCGCGAAACGCGCAGGCGGCGCAAGAGTTTCAAGACGAGCGCATGGTCCTGAACATGGGGCCGTCACATCCGGCCACGCATGGTGTGTTGCGCATCGTTCTCGAGTTGGACGGTGAAATCATTACCAAAGCCGACCCGGACGTGGGTTATCTGCATCGCGGCGACGAAAAGATCGCCGAGAACATGACCTATACGCAGTTCATTCCTTATACAGACCGTTTGGATTATCTCGCTCCGCTGGCCAACAATGTCGCCTACGCCCTCGCGGTCGAGAAACTGCTCGGCATCCATGATAAATTGCCGCCGCGCTGCCAGTATATCCGCGTGATGTGCGCTGAATTGGCGCGCATTTCCGCCCATTTGCTCGGTCTCGGCGCGTTCGCCATGGACATGGGCGCGGTGACAGTGTTCCTGCTCATCTTCACCGAGCGCGAAAAAATCTATAATCTTGCCGAGGCCATCTCCGGCGCGCGTTTGACCACCAGCTACACGCGCGTGGGCGGTGTGATGCGCGATATTCCCCCGGACTGGCTTTCGCAATGCCAGAAGTTTTGCGACGAATTCATTCCTGCGCTCAACGATGTCGAAACCCTGCTCACGCGCAATCGCATCTGGGTGGACCGGGTCCGCAATCTGGCCGTCATCAGCAAGCGCGACGCGATCGATTACGGCTTGAGCGGTCCGAACCTGCGCGGCAGCGGCATTGAGTGGGATTTGCGGAAGAACCAGCCGTATCTCTGCTACAAGGACCTTGAGTTCGATATTCCAATCGGTTCGACCGGAGATTGTTACGACCGTTACCTGGTGCGCATGGAAGAGATGCGCCAGAGCGTGCGCATCCTGCAACAATGCATCAAAAAAATGCCGGGCGGCGCTGAAAACAAATCCAAAGAGCCGGTCAATGTGGACGATGGAAAAGTGATCTTGCCGCCGAAACAGGGCGTGATGACGAAAATGGAAGAGCTGATCCATCAATTCATGCTCGTCACCGAGGGAATGAATTGCCCGCCCGGCGAAATCTATTTTGGCCACGAAAACCCGAAGGGCGAACTGGGCTTTTACATCAACAGCAAAGGCGGCGGCGTGCCCTATCGCCTCAAGATCCGCTCGCCCAGCTTTGTGAATTTGAGCATCGTCCCGAAAATTTTCCAGGGCGCCATGATCAGCGACACGGTCGCGATCCTCGGTTCGCTTGATTTTGTGATGGGAGAATGTGACCGATGAACGCAACGCACACAGAACCGATTCCGAATCCGCTTCAGCGCCAAAGCGGATTTGCAGTAACGCCTGCGCTCGAGGCGGAAGTGAACGAATTGGTCACGCATTATCCGGAGAAGCGCGCGGCCTCGCTCATGGTGTTGCATGCGATTCAGGACCAGTTCGGCTGGATTTCGCAGGAGGCCGTCGAGTGGACGGCGAAGAAACTGGATCTGCAGCCGATCAACATTTACGAACTGGTGACGTTTTATCCCATGCTGCGGCAGCAGCCGATGGGCAAATATCAGATCAAAGTTTGCCGCACGTTAAGTTGCGCCCTGGGCGGCGCCTACGAGCTGCGCGAACATCTCTGTAAAAAATTCGGCCTGGATGCGCACGCGCACGGGCCGCAGACGACGAAGGATGGAAAGTTCACGGTCGAATTCGTCGAGTGCCTCGCCAGTTGCGGCACCCCGCCGGTCGTGATGTGCAACGATGATTTTTATGAAAACGTTTCGCACGCCAAAGCGGATGAGATCGTGGGGAAATGCAAATGAATTGGCTGCCCGACATGGATTTGAACCATGACAAACAGATTCAGAGTCTGCTGTGCTACCGTTACACCATCGAGCAAGCCGGCGCAGTCTCAAACTAAAGATTTTTGATTAAGAGTCAAGCTGACGATATGGCCCAGGAATACAAATTGATTTTGAAATACGCCGATGAACCGGGTTACACCCGGGATCTTGAGTGCTATCTCAAGCACGGCGGTTATGCCGGGCTGAAAAAAGCGCTGGCCATGAAGCCCAGGGATCTGCCCGATGGCAAAAAGCTCTCGCCGCAAGAGCAGATCCGTGAGGACGTCAAAACCTCCGGCCTGCGCGGGCGCGGCGGCGCGGGATTTTCCTGCGGTCTCAAATGGAGTTTTGTCGATCGCAAGAGCGGCAAGCCGATTTATCTCATTTGCAACGCCGACGAATCCGAGCCGGGCACATTCAAAGACCGGCAGATCATGTACAAGGACCCGCACCAGTTGATCGAGGGCATGGCCATTTCCTGCTTCGCCAACGATGTGCACCTCGCCTACATCTACATCCGCGGTGAAATGGTGGATGGCGCGAAGATCCTCAATGAAGCTTTGAAGGAGGCGCGCGCAAAGAATTTTCTTGGCAAAAACATTTTGGGCAGCGGCTATGACCTCGAGATGCATGTCCATCGCGGCGCGGGCGCTTACATTTGCGGCGAGGAAACCGGCCTGATTGAATCGCTGGAAGGCAAGCGGCCTTATCCCCGCATCAAACCGCCGTATTTCCCGGCCGTCCTCGGCCTCTGGATGTGCCCGACCATCGTCAATAACGTCGAGACCCTCTGCAATGTGAAGCATATCGTCGAGATGGGCGCGGCGGAATTCGCCAAACTCGGCACCCCGAACAACACCGGCACCCGCATCGTCAGCCTGAGCGGCCAGGTCAAAAAGCCGGGCTACTACGAGATCGAAGTCGGCAAGGCGACGATCGGCGAACTGATCAACGACCCGAAATTCGGCGGCGGCCTGCTGGATGGAAGGAAATTGAAAGCGGTCATCCCCGGCGGTTCGTCCGCAAAAGTTTTTAAGGCCGGTGAGAAATTCAAACTCAAGCGCAAAGGCGCCGACGGTCAGATGACGGAGCAGGAAGTGGACATGCTCGATCTGCCCTATGATTTCGATTCGCTCATCGCCGCGGGTTCCATGAGCGGCTCCAGTGCCATCATCGTCATGGACGACAGTGTGGACATCGTCAAAGCGCTCGAGAACATCTCCGAATTTTATGCGCACGAAAGCTGCGGCCAATGCACGCCGTGCCGCGAAGGCGCGCTCTGGATGAACAAGGCCCTCCATCGTCTTGCGCATGGCGAAGGCCGCGCCGCCGATGCTGATTATCTCGTGAAGATCGCCGATAACATCCCCGGCGGCCGCACCATTTGCGCGTTCGGCGAGGCCTGTTCCTGGCCGGTCCAAAGTTTTGTCGGGAAGTTCAAAGACGAATTTGTCGCCCGCGGCAAGGCCGACGAGGAACGGCGTGCCAGGGAAATTGTCGCGCCCGTGGAACAAAAACAATTAGCCCCGACGCATTGATTTGCATGTCAACCGCAGCCACAACTGAAACGAAACCCGCGCCCGTGATTGAAAAAATCAAGGTGAAGGTGGACGGTCGGGAGATCGAAGTGCCGAAGACGACGGCAGACCCGATCTCCGGCAAGCAGATTCCCACCACGATGATCCAGGCCTGCGCGCAGATCAACGTGGACGTGCCGCATTATTGCTATCATCCCAAATTGCCCGTCGTCGGCAATTGCCGCATGTGCCTCGTCGAGTTCGGCACCCCGGCCCTCGGCCCGGACCGCAAGCCCGTTTTGAATCCGGACGGCACGCCCAGGATCGCCAAGTCGCCGCGCCCGGCCATCGCCTGCGCCACGCCGATTTCGCCGGGCATGGAGATTTACACCACCACCCCCGGCGTCAAGCAGATGCGTGAAGGCGTGTTGGAATTTCTCCTCATCAATCACCCGCTCGATTGCCCGATCTGCGACCAGGCCGGCGAATGCAAGTTGCAGGAATACTCCGTGGATTACGGCCAATCGGCCAGCCGCTTCGTCGAACCCAAAGTCCACAAGCCCAAGGCTGTTGACCTCGGCCCGCGCATCGTCCTCGACGACGAACGCTGCATCCTTTGTACCCGTTGCATCCGCTTTACCCGCGACATCGCTGGGGACGACGCGTTGGGCATTGTCAATCGCGGCAGTTACAATACGCTCACCGCTTATCCCGGGAAAGTTTTCGACAACAATTACACGCTTAACACCGTGGACATCTGCCCCGTGGGCGCGTTGACCTCGAAAGATTTCCGGTTCCAGATGCGCGTCTGGTTCCTCAAGGAGACCAAGAGCCTCTGCACCAGTTGCGCGACCGGTTGCAACACCATCATCGGCTCGCGCGAAGGCAAAATTTACCGCTACGAACCGCGCCAGAATGATGCCGTCAATTCCTGCTGGATGTGCGATTCCGGCCGTTTGAATTACAAATGGGTCGGCCGCGAAGACCGGTTGAAAGACGTGATGGCGCACGGGCAAAAAACGATTTGGACCGCCGCGCTCAATGAGATCAGCGGCAAACTGAAAGCCGCTCCCCAGGGTTCAGTCGCGATCATCGCTTCCGCCCGCCAGACCAATGAAGAACTCTGGCTGTTGGGCAAATTGAAAGCGAAGCTCGGCGCCGCCAGCGATTCGATCCCCCGCATGGGCGAAGGCGACAAATTGCTCGTCAGCCCCGATAAAAACCCGAACTCCAACGGTTCGCGGCTCACGGGAATTTCGTCTGACAAAATGGGCGCGGATCTCCCGCAAATCGCCGCCGGCATTTCCAGCGGCAGGATTAAAACGCTGATCGTCTTCGGTGAAGACGTCACGAAACACGGCATCGGCCGCGATTTGCTCGGCAAGCTGGACCTGCTCGTCGTCAGCGATATTTTGCCGAATGCGACCACCCGGGCGGCGCATTATCTATTGCCCGGATGCGCCCATGCGGAGAAGCGCGGCACGTTCACGAACACCAAAGGCCGCGTCCAAAAATTCATGAAAGCCGTCGAAGCGCCGGGTGACGCCCGCCCCGAATGGGAATTTTTGCATGATTTGGTGTACAACGTCACCGGTCAGAACGGCTTCCTGACCATTGAAGGCTTGTTCAACGAAATGGCTGCGGATGTCCCCGCTTACAATGGTTTGGCGTGGGCCGCCCTCGGCGACACTGGAGCAACTGTAAAAATCTGATGGACTGGAATTTTATCATCTTTAGCCTCGTGAAAGTCGCCGTCGTCATCGGCGCGGTGCAGACCTTCGCCGCCTATGCCGTGCTCGCCGAGCGAAAGATCTCCGCGTGGATCCAGGACCGCGTCGGCCCCAATCGCTGCGCGCCGCCATTCATGAAATATGTCCCGGTGATCGGCCCGTTCCTGATCAGTTGCGGCTTTTTTCAACCGCTCGCGGACGGTTTGAAATTCATGCTCAAGGAGGACTTTACTCCCGCAACCGTCCGCAAGGCTTATTTCTGGATCGCCCCCGCGGTTTCTGTCATCCCGGCCACCATCGTCATCGCCGTGATTCCGTTCGGCTCCTACCTCGGCCACCAAAAGATGGTCATCGCCGACTTGAACGTGGGCATTCTTTATACCTTTGGCATCGTCTCGCTCGGCGTCTATGGCATCGTGCTCGCGGGTTACGCCGCCAATTCAAAATATCCGTTTCTCGGCGGCATCCGTTCCAGCGCGCAGATGATTTCGTACGAAATCGCGATGGGCATGAGCGTCATCCCTGTTTTTCTCATCGCCAGCACATTGAATCTGAGCCAGGTGGTCAATTGGCAATCGCACCACGGTTGGCTGGTCCTCTACGCGCCGCTGTCGTTCCTCATCTTCCTCGTCGCCAGTTTTGCCGAAACCAACCGTACGCCCTTCGACCTGCCGGAAGCCGAGACCGAGCTGGTCGGCGGTTATCATACCGAATACGGCTCCATGAAATTCGCGCTGTTTTTCCTGGCCGAATACTCCAATATGGTCGCGGCGTCGGGCATGATGGTCACCTTGTTCTTCGGCGGCTGGACGCTGCCGTTTTGGGGATTGGACCAGCCGGCCCATAGCATCGTCATCGGCGTCGCGCAGATCCTTGTTTTCATCATTAAGATGGCCGTGCTGATGACGTTTTTCATCTGGATTCGCTGGATGTTCCCGCGTTTCCGTTACGATCAATTGATGGATTTGGGCTGGCGCCGGTTTGTGCCGCTCTCGTTGGTAAACATTTTGATCACAGCCATCGTGCTGTGGGCTATCGCTTGATATGGCAATCACCGTAAATCGCAGACCTTTGACGTTTTGGGAAAAACTTTATCTGCCGGCGTTCGTCGGCGGATTCAAGGTCACGATGCGCCATGCCTGGGGCACGTTGTTCCAGGGCAAAAAAGTCACGATGGAATACCCCGAGCAGAAGTGGACCGTGCCCGATGATTATCGCGGCGCGCCCTACCTCGTGAAAGACCAGGAAGGCAATACCAAGTGCGTCTCCTGCCAGCTCTGCGAATTCGTCTGCCCCCCCAAGGCGATCAAGATTTATCCGCCCGGCCCCGCCGGCCAGTCCGCTGACCGGTCGAACGCGGAAAAAATGCCTGAAGATTTCCAGATCAATTTCCTGCGCTGCATCTATTGCGGCCTGTGCCAGGAGGTTTGCCCCGAGGAAGCCATCTTCCTCCGGAAAGATTATTCCATCACCGGGGTCACCCGGGAGGAACTCATTTACGACAAGGAAAAACTCCTCGCTCTCGGCGGCACGCAAGCCGGCGTCCAGAAATGGAAGCACAAACTGGACGAAGCGAAGGGACAGGAAAGTTTCCCGGTCAAAGTTTAACAAATTTAAAGAACTGAAAATGGACGCTGATGAACGCGGATCGTTTTATGGTCGCGCATTGCAAAACATGGCGCAGGTTCAAGACATCATTCTTGAAAACCTGTGCCCTCTGATCGGTGGTTGAAATTTTAAACATGGAACTGACTGACATCTTGTTTTACGTTTTCGCGGCCCTCACCCTGGGTTGCGGGGTGCTCGTCATTGTCAATCCGTTCAGCCGCAACCCCGTTACCAGCGCCATGTTCCTGGTGCTGACCATCATTTCGATGGCGGGATTGTTCGTGCTCCTCCATGCGTTCTTCCTCGCGGCAGTGCAGATTCTCGTCTATGCCGGCGCAGTCATCGTGCTTTTCCTCTTCGTGATCATGTTGCTCGATCTCAAAGAAGAGGCCCGCCGCAAGATCAAGATTTACGGGTTTGTCGCCGGTCTCCTCTCCGTCGGCTCCATCCTCGCCCTCTTTTTCGAAAATTTAGGCTCCACTCCGCTCGACGCCTCCACGCCCGCCGTTGAGGGCACCACCGAAGCGCTCGGCAAATTATTGTTCACCGGTTATGTGCTTCCCTTTGAAGTCGTCTCGGTGCTGCTGCTCGTGGCGATGATCGGCGTGATCCTGTTGAGTAGAAAGAATTTGGAATAACATGCACGTAGGACTTGAACATTATTTGACCGTCAGTTTCCTGCTCTTTGCGCTGGGCATGCTCGGAGTCATCATGCGCCGCAACCTGATCGTGATTTATATGTCATTGGAGCTGATGTTGAACGCGGCGAACCTCGCCCTCGTGGCCTTCTCCCGCTTCAACAATAAACTCGACGGCCAGGTGTTGGTGTTCTTCATCATCACCGTCGCCGCCGCGGAGGTTTCCGTCGGCCTCGCGCTCATCGTCGCGCTCTATCGCCGCCGCCAATCCGCGCACGTCGAAGATTTGACCGGGATGAAACTTTGAAGAATTTGCCGAAATGAGCTTGCAGTATCTATCATTGGTCTGGTGGGTTTTGTTCCTGCCGCTGTTCGCAGCGGCGGCGATCACGCTCTTTACGCTGCGGTCCCGCGCCGTCAGCGCGTTTCTCTCCATCGGCGCCATCGTCACGGGCTTTATTTTCACCGTCATGTTCATCCATGCGAACGGCTTTCAGGTCAATGTTGACTCTTCGCAGGCCTGGCTTTCCATCGGAAATCTGCAGATTGATTTCGGCGTCAAGATCGATGCCCTGAGCCTGATGATGTTGCTCATCGTCACCGGTGTGGGCGGCGCCATCCATATCTATTCCGTCGGTTACATGCACGAGGACGAGGGGTTCTCCCGCTTTTTCGCGTGCCTGAGCCTGTTCACTTTCTCCATGCTCGGCATCGTCCTCGCGAACAATTTCATCGAGATGTTTATTTTTTGGGAACTGGTCGGCGTCTCCAGTTATCTGCTCATCGGCTTTTGGTTTGAAAAACCCAGTGCCGGCGATGCCGCGAAAAAAGCGTTCATCGTCAACCGCCTCGGCGACTTTGGGTTCCTCCTCGGGATCCTGATGATTTGGGCGATTCTCGGCACGCTCAACTTTACGATGCTGCGTGGCCAATTGCTCGGCAATCCCGCCGCGCTCGGGGCCTCGGCGACGATTGCCGGACTCCTCATCTTCTGCGGTGCCGCTGGTAAATCCGCCCAATTCCCGCTGCACGTCTGGTTGCCGGACGCCATGGAAGGCCCCACGCCCGTCTCCGCCCTCATCCATGCCGCCACCATGGTCGCCGCCGGTGTGTACATGCTTTGCCGGATTTTGTTCCTCCTCAATCCCGATTGCCTCTCGGTCATCGCCTATATCGGTGGCTTCACCGCGTTGCTCGCGGCGCTCATCGCCGTCCAGCAGGACGACATCAAACGCATCATCGCCTACTCGACCCTGTCGCAGCTCGGTTATATGGTGATGTCCGTCGGCCTCGGCGGTCCCACTCCCGCGATGTTCCATCTGACCACGCACGCCTTTTTCAAGGCGCTGCTGTTCCTCAGCGCCGGCTCGGTCATCATCGCCCTCCATCATGAGCAGGACATCTGGAAGATGGGCGGCTTGAGAAAGAAAATGCCCGTGACCTTCTATGCGTTCCTCATCGGCACCCTGGCCTTGTGCGGGGTGTGGCCTTTCAGTGGATTTTATTCCAAGGACTCGATTCTTGCCCAGGCCCTCTCAGCGCATAATTATATTCTCTTTGCCGTCGGCGTGTTCGTTGCCGCGTTGACCACGTTTTACACCTTCCGCTTGTTCTTCGTCGTTTTCTGTGGCAGGGAAAGATCCGAAACGGCTTCGCATGCCCATGAATCGCCTGCGGTGATGGTCCTCCCGCTGGTCGTGCTGGCCGTCTTGAGCGCCCTCGGCGGATTCCTTGGGGTCGAAGGCATCTATCACACCCTGTTCACTGGCGAAACGGAAACATCCGGTGGTTTTGCGGGCGCCCTGTTCGCCCCGTTCGCTCATTCGCCGGCCGCCGCCTCGCTCGGGATTCTGGCCGTGCTCATCGGCTTCGCCACCGCGTTCGTCCTTTATGCCCGGGCTGAGAAAGATCCGTTGCCGGAAAAACTCGGCGGCCTGGCCGTCGCGATGAAAAATAAATTTTACTTCGACGAACTGTACGAGGCCACGTTTGTTCGCGCGCATGATTTGATCGCGGCGGTCATGGATTGGATCGATCGCTGGCTGCTCGAGGGATTTTGCATCGGCCTCATTCGCGGCGGCACGGATTTGACCGGGCGCATGTTGCGGCTGGTGCAGACCGGGAATCTCCAGACTTATGCCTTTGTGTTCGTGTTCGGGGTCGCGGTCGTACTGTGGTTCGTTTTGAAATAAAATGTCCATTTTGACTTACATCTTTGGCTGGCCGCTGCTGGCGGCGCTGGCGCTGGTTTTTGTGCCGCGCAATTATCGCGTCATCATCCGCGCCATCGCGGTGATTGCCACCCTCATCTCCGCCGTCCTTGCGGTGAAAATGTTCTGTCAGTTCGTGCCGGGCGCCGATGGCTATCAATTTGAGCAGCAGGTCCCCTGGGTCGATTCTCTGGGCATCAGCTATCACGTCGGCGTGGACGGCTTGAACGTCGGCCTCATCCTCATGGGGGCCATTGTGATCTTCGCCGCCGCTTGTTGTTCCTGGGAGATCCAGACGCGCGAGAAGGAATTTTACATCCTGTTGTTGATCATGGGCGGCGGCATTCTCGGCGCGTTCGCCTCGCTCGACCTGTTCTTCTTCTATTTCCTCCACGAACTGGCGCTCATTCCCACGTTCATCATGATCGGGGTCTGGGGCCGCGGCGAACGCAAGAACTACGCCACCTTTCAGATCACGATCTATCTCAGCATCGGCGCGCTGCTCGCGCTCATCGGTTTGATTGCGCTCTATCTGCAATCCGGCGCGAACACCTTCGACATCCCGGCGCTGATTGAACATGCCAAAACAAATCCATTGGCCGTCAACGTGCAGAATTTCATTTTCCCGCTGCTGCTCTTTGGATTTGGCATCCTGGTTTCGCTTTGGCCGTTCCATTCCTGGGCGCCCCTCGGCTATGGTTCCGCCCCGTCACCGACGGCGATGATCCACGCCGGCGTTTTGAAAAAATTCGGTCTGTACGGTTTGATCCGCATCGCCTTGCCTCTCCTGCCGCAGGCCGCGCACGGCTGGATGACCTGTCTCGCCTGGCTTTGCCTCGGTAACATCCTCTATGTCGGATGGGTCGCCATGCGCCAGCGCGATTTGAACCTGCTCATCGGCAACTCCAGCGTGGCGCACATGGGCTTCATCTTCCTGGGCATTGCCAGCCTGAACCTCATCGGCGTCACCGGCGCGGTGTTCATCATGGTCGCCCACGGATTCCTTGCCGCGCTCACCTTTGCTTTGAGCGGTTACATCTATCAAAAGGCCGGTACGCTCCAGATGAGCGAACTCGGCGGCCTCTGCCGCAAATTGCGCTTCATCGGCACCGCCTTGCTCATGGCCGCTCTTGCCGGATGCGGATTGCCCGGCTTTGCCAATTTCGTCGGTGAAGTCACCGTCTTCTTCGGTTCGTGGACAGTTTTCCCCACCGTGACGGTTCTCGCCGTCTGGGGCGGCCTGGTCATCGGTGGTATCTATATGACCCGCGCTGTCCGAAAGATTTTGCACGGGCCCTTGCCCGATAAATATTTGAACATTGCCGATGCCACCAATCCCTGGCGCAAGCTGCCGTACGCGCTGTTGCTGGTGTGCCTTTTTGTTTTCGGTTGTTTTCCCAAATTGCTGACGGACCAGATTGGGCCGGACGCCAATAAGATCGTGAGCATGGTCAATGCCGGCGCAACCGCCTCAGCCAACACCGGTCATGCGGTCCCTTCAAACATAGTGATGAAAAACCCGAAATTCGAGGCCCGAAACTGATGTACACCTCTTTGATGACTTTGGAAATCTGGGTGATCGCCCTCGGCATCGTGCTGATGCTGGCGGATTTCTTCTTTTGCATCACGCCGGAGCGGAAAAAATTTCTCGTCTGCCTCGCCATCACCGCGCTGGGCATCCTGTTCCTGACCCTGTTGGGCAGTGACGCTCCCACCGGCATGGCTTTCAATGGCGCGTTCGTCGAGGACCCGATGGCCATTTTCTTCAAGCGATTTTTTGTGATTGCGGCCATCCTCATCCTGTTCCTGGCGATGGAATTTTCAGACAGTCTCGCCGGCGGCATCACCGAATTCTATTCCCTCATCATCTTTGCCCTCGCCGGGATGCTCTTCGCGGCCTCATCCAATGATTTTGTGATGCTCTTCGTTTCCATCGAGCTGATCACCGTCACCTTCTATGTCCTGGTCAGCTTTCAACGCTCCAGGCTTTTATCGCTTGAAGCCGGCGTGAAATATTTGATCATCGGCGCGCTGTCCTCCGCTTTCATGGTTTTCGGCATCGCGCTCATTTGGGGCACCACTGGCACCATGAACTTTTCCGAATTGGAACAGGTCTCGTCGCAATTCATTGATAATAAGATTTTCCTGACGGGCGTTCTCTTTTTGCTCGCCGGCCTGGGCTTTAAGATCGCCGCTGTCCCGTTCCAGATCTGGGCGCCCGACGTTTATCAGGGCGCCCCGACGCCAACCACCGCCTTTCTCGCCGTCGGTTCCAAGGCCGCTGGCTTTGTCCTCGTTCTGCGCGTTCTGTTCACGGCCGTCCCCGCCGTCACGGCGCATTGGACGGACTTCCTCATCGTCATTTCTGCCCTCACCATCCTTTATGGAAATCTTTGCGCGCTGCCGCAGCGCAACCTGAAACGGTTGCTCGGTTATTCGAGCATCTCTCACGCCGGCTATCTCCTGCTGGGGGTTGCCGCCATCAGCGCCACCGGCCAATCAGCCGTCATGTATTATCTCGCCGGCTATCTTTTTACCGTCGTCGGTGCGTTGACCGTCATCGCCCTGGTCATGCGGCATTTGGACAACGAGGACATCTCCGGCCTGGCCGGATTGAACCAGCGCTCGCCGCTTTTGGCCGCAACGATGACATTCTCCATGGCTTCGCTCGCCGGGGTTCCGCCCCTGGCGGGATTTTTTGGAAAATTTCTGCTGCTCAAAGCCGTCATCCAGCAGGGTTTTGTCTCGCCGAACCATGGCTACTTTTGCCTCACTTTCGTGGCGCTGGCTGGTGTGGCGATTTCATTCTATTACTATTTCGGTGTCATTCGTGCGATTTATTGGAGTAAAAATGCTCAAGACCTCTCTCCCATCCCCATGACCGGCGGTGCGAAATTCCTCGTCCTCCTGTGCATGGGCGGGATGCTTTGGATCGGCATCTTCCCCAATACCGTCCTGGATCTGGCCAACGCCGCGGCCATTGCTTTAAAATAATAGCCTTTCCCGGGTAACCTGATTCTATCCTGTTGCCGTTTGCTGGAATTCCCATAAAAGGTGATTTTCTTGCCTGTTTGTAACCCAGCCGCCATTTTTTATTACCCCAAATTCATCCTATCGGGAGACTTTGAAATCAAGGCAGTTTTGAGATGATCAGGTGTCCCACAGCCATCGGGCTGCGGAATACAACCACACAAGAGAAAGGAATAAAATGAAAGGCAAATTATTGGCACTTATTGGAGGGGTGATGTTCATTTGCGGCATCGCTTCAGCGCAACCTGTAACCGGAAATGTCACCGCCAATCCCCTTTGGACAGACACTGGTATTGCTGTCACCAACGGCGAATGGATCAACGTCAATGCCTCGGGCTTTTGGTACTGGCCTGCCTACAACGACCCGGATGGCTATCTTGATCATGAGCCGCCCGTTTATGAGGGTGGCGACCTTTGGGTGGCTGACAATCTTCAAGGCCAACTGGTCGCTTATGTGGGCATCAATCCTTATATCGGGACCCCGTTTACGAATGGAGTTTATACCACGAATGAATATTGGGCGGTGGGAACCGCCGGCCAATTCATGAGCACCACCAACGGTGAACTATGGCTGGGCATCAATGATGACGCCTATAGCATGAATATCGGCGATAACAGTGGTTCAATCGTCGCCACTGTGGCGACAAATTTTGATACCAATTTCATTTCCAATCCAGTCACCCTGACAATAACTCAGGTTACAACCAACCAATTTAGTTTTTTCATCTCCAATGGCGTGCCCAATACGGTTTGTGCGATTTATGATTCCGCAGATCTGGTGCATTGGACTTTGATTGATTCAATAGTATTGGATGGAAACGGCACTTCAGCGAGTGCCACTGACAATAATCCGCCATCAGGGACAACAGGCTTGCAAAGCGGCGATTTTGTCAATAATACCGGTGTGCCCTATCGTTTTTATAAAGTGACCGACGGACAATTTGTTTCAAGAACCATTGGTTTTTGCAATTTGTGGATTGGTCCTGGGACGACGAACGCCCCCGGTACAAATTCATTTATTGCCAACCAGTTTGACGAACCTAACGGAAACACACTGGATGGAATCTTTGATCCCGCAAATCAAATTAGTGGAGAGTTGCCATTGCCAACCGGGACAATTATTGCAAAATGGGATGCCACAGGAGGGGTGTATGACTATTATACATGGAGTGGAAGCACATGGGGTGGAAGCGGAGGAATTACGTTAAATCCCGGAGAAGGCGCATTTTTAGCCAATCCAACCAGCAACCCAATCTTGGTAACCTTTGCCGGTCTGGTTCGTGAAGGCACTTCAAGTCTTTCTGTAAACAGCGGTTCTTATATATTAGTCAGCTCAATCCTCCCAAAAGCGGGCCTCATCCAGGATACATTGGGATATATTCCAAACTTTTCAGATCTAATTGAAACATGGAATGGATCTGGATTCCAAATTGACTATTATCTAAATCACCATGGAACCCCGGAATGGATTAGCCAACCTATACTAACAGTAGGAGAAGGCTTTTTTATAAGCCCTGCAGCCAACAATATTTGGAACGAGTACTACTCCTCTCATCAATTCTGAGTTGATTCAAAACGAAATGCCCACCCACAGATTCCTCTGTGGGTGGGTTTATACATGTTGTCTCGAAACTCATCTTCCCCAATACCGTGCTCAACCTTGCTGATGCCGCCGCCAACGCCCTTAAATAGAGCGTTGGACTGTTTCACCACCCCAATTGAAACAATACCAGTTGCGACTGGTGGTTTTCCCCATCGGGAAATTGAGTTTGGCCCACATGCCATTCGGGAGCATCCCAGGGCCTTGAACTCATATCTCCATCCCAATGGATTTCGGTTTGGTTCGTCGAAGTGTCGGCGGTGAACCAGGAAAACCCTTTTTTGCTGATCGTCGTAGTTGCCGATGGCGTCGGCGAATCCTGGACCGTCGGTTGAGCTGCCGGTTGCGCTGGCGCTTGCTGATTAAGCACCGGAGCCGCGTTTGTCGTTGAAGTCGTTGAGGGAGCCGATGGTCCGGCGACGGCTTGAAATACGACGCCCGCTGCCACGAGCGCTACGATTAATAATGTTTCACGTCTCCTCATGACTAAACCTCGACCCGCGCCATGCAAAAGTCAATAGGGGTGAAACCCGTGGATAAAGATAAATGCCGGGGGCTAAAGGCTAAATTTAGCCTTTAGCTTTTCTTTAAATCACCCGCATCTGCACCGCGTCCACAATTTCGGTGCCCACCGAGATCGCACCGATGATGACAACCGTGTTCCCCTTCTCCAAAAGTCCTTGCCCCGTGAATTTTTTCAGTGTGCTTTCGATGGTGTTTTGCGGATTGATAAAATCGAACTCCGTCACAAACGGCGTGACTCCCCAATTCAATGTCAACTGGTTCGCACAGATATCACTGTCGCACAACGCATAGATCGGCGAATAACGCGGACGCATCCACGCCGTGTATACCGCCATGTGCCCATGCCGGGTAAAAACCAAAATCGCCGCGGCCTTCAATTCATCGGCCATCACCACCGCGCTCTTGACCAGCTTTTCGCGCGCGGTCGTCAACTCCGCCAAATCGTGGAATTCCGCGCTGCCGCTGCGCTCGATCCGGCACGCGATGCGGTCAAACACTTCGATGCATTTGATCGGATATTTGCCCACCGTCGTTTCGCCGCTCAACATGATGGCGTCCGCCTCTTCATACACCGCGTTGGCCACGTCGGTCACTTCCGCGCGCGTGGGCATGGGGGACTCGATCATGCTTTCAAGCATGTGTGTGGCCACGATCACCGGCTTGCCGTGCCGCAGGCAGGTCTTGACGATACGACGCTGGACGATCGGCAATTCCTCGTAAGGGATCTCGATCCCTAAATCACCCCGCGCGACCATCACCCCGTCGGTTTCCTTCACGATGGATTCCAAATTGATCAGCGCCTGCTGGTCCTCGATCTTCGCGATGACAAACGGCTGCGGCTTGTCCTTGTCGAACATCTCGCGCAACTGCATGAGGTCGCGCGCTTCGCGCACAAAGGAAAGCGCGATGAAATCCACGTTCAACTCCAAACCCAGTTTCACGTCCTTGATGTCCTTGGCGGTCAACGCCGGCAGGCTCACCTTCACGCCGGGCAGATTGATGTGGCGGCGGCTCCCCAGCGTCCCTTCGGTCAGCACTTCACATTCGACCTTGTTGCCGTTTTTAGTCAGGACTTTCATCTCGATCGCGCCATTGTCGATCAACACCACGTCGCCCACATTGATGTCGTTCACGAAATTCGCGTAATTCACGTCCACCGAACGCTCTTCTTCCGGCTTTTCGCCGCGCACGGTCAGGACAAATTTCTGGCCGGGTTGCAGATTGAGTGGCGAGCTGATGTCGCCGGTGCGGATGGCTGGCCCCTGTGTGTCCATCATGATGCCGATGTGTTCTTTCCGGGCTGCGGAAGCGCTGCGGATATCGGCCACCACGCGGCGCACCCAATCGTGCGGCGCATGCGACATATTGAGGCGAAAAATATTCACGCCGGCGTCGATGAGCTTGCCGATCATCACTGCGGAATCCGTTGCCGGGCCGAGTGTCGAAATGATTTTGGTTTTGCGGACGTTACCCCTTTGCATGGGGGAAAACATACCGTCACGCCCGGCGATTAAAAGTTTTTTAATGCGCGGTGCATGCCGCGAAGCAAATAGGACTTGTCAATTCCCTGAAAACGGCGTAAAAGCTGTGATGTTGGTTGAACCCTTTGGGAGCTTATGAAAAAACTTATCGCATGCATCGTTTTCGCCGTCATGGCCTGTCTTGCCACCCTGATCGTTCGCGCCGACGGCACCAATTCCGTGGCCCAGCCAACGCCTTATCCTTTGGATTACTGTGTGGTATCGGGAGATAAACTCGGTGATATGGGAACGCCGGTTGAGTTCATCTACCAGACCAACGGCATCAACCAGGAAATCAAATTCTGCTGCCCCGACTGCAAGCCGAAGTTCCTCAAAGATCCGGATAAATACATGGCCATCATCCAAAAGGCCGAAGCCGGCAAGCCGTCGAAATAGCGATTTAAGCCCGAAAAATTGTGCCAGTGGTTTTACCGTCCAGTTCTCGCTTGCCTCTTGTAAAAATTAAATCATAATCCTCGTTTTATGGCAGATGTTGCAAATAAATATCCTGAAAATGTAGCCGGTAAATATTACGTGGACAATCAGTGCATTGATTGCGACCTGTGCCGCGAAACCGCGCCCGATAATTTCAAACGCAACGATGATGGCGGTTATTCCTTTGTTTACAAGCAACCGGCCTCGCCTGAAGAAGAAGCACGTTGCAAAGAAGCCAAGGAGGGCTGCCCGGTGGAAGCCATTGGCGATAACGCGGCGTAGAGTTTCCGCAGAAGTTTCTCTCCCGGTCAAAAACGCGCGATGAATCCCGCGCTCCTTTCCTTTTTTCCCCCGAATGGCTGCAGTATTTTTTAAAGCGCTCTAAACCACGGCTCAATTCATTTGCTCAAACGGCAGGACCACCCTCACTGTCGCCGGCTGTCCGGCTTGCGGCGGGACGATCTCCAACTTGCCGTGATGCGTCTCGATGATCTTTTGGCTGATCGTCAGCCCAAGGCCCAACCCGACGGGGCGGGTGGTGAAAAACGGCGAGGGCACTTTATCCACTGCCTCTGCGGTGAACCCGGAGCCGTTGTCCTGGATTTCAATCTCGATGTTTTGCAACTTGTCCTTGGCGGAAATGGTTTGCCATCGCACGCCGATCACTGGCGTCTTCGGATTGGCCTGGAGCGCGTTGAGCATGATTTCCGCCAGAGCGTGTTTCAGCGCCGGGCGATCACCCGTGATGACCGTCGGCTTGCCCGAATTTTCAAGTTTCAATTGCGCGCCCTCCGCAGGATGGTGTTTGCGCGCCTCCTGGTAGGCATCCTCCAACAATCCGTCCACCGCAAACACCTCTTGTTCAAATCGTCCGTCGCGCGCCAGAAAACGCATCTGGTTGAGCAATCGCGTGACGCGCTTGACGCCATCGGCCATCGCGCGGTCCAGGGATTCGCGAAAATCCTTGTCCTTGAATTTTTCCGCCAGCAACTGCTGATGCGTCGAAAGCGGCACCATGGCATTGCCAATCTCATGTGCCAGCCGGTCCGCCATGCTTTTGATCAGCCGCAAATTGGCCGCTTCCACTTCCAACCGCTGCAATTGCTCCGCCTGCGTCAAATCATCCGCCGTCAACAACGCTGACACCGGCACCGACGAATTGCCCCGTTGGAAGGGGACCACGCTCACGCTGTAGATGGTGCCCGGAGAATTCTCCGGCTCGTAGCGGAACGATCCGATCGCCGCGCCCGTCTTGAGCACCTGGTAAATTTTTGCGCCCAGCGTTTGCGGGATGTCGCTGAACTCCAATCCTCCGGTGCGTTCATTCTTGCGGCCGAAATGCCGGCGCGCCGCCTTGTTCGCGTGCAACACTTTCAGGTCGCGCCCCACCACGATGCACGCGCTGCTCAGTTCACGCAGCACGTCTGCCATCATCGCATGGTTCCCGGCCAGTTGGTCGTGCAGCCAGATATTGCGCAATGCCAGGCCCACCTGTTCCAGCAAATGAAAGATCAATTCCAATTCCGCGTTCACCAGCGGTTCACCCGTTACCCGTCCGTCAAAGACCGCCACCCCGCAAATGCTCTCGCGGTCCGGGATCGGCACCGCGATCTGCGCGCTCAACAACTCAAATTCCTTTTGCGCTTCCGCATCCGCGCGCACTTCGTCGCTATCGCGCCGCAAAATCCGGCCCAGCTTGGACAATTGATCCCCGATGCCTGAATCCAGCGATAATTCAAAATGTTCCAGCAAACCTGAAGAGAGGCCGATGGCCGCCGCCGAGCGCAACCGCCGGCTGTCCTCCGGCGACAACACTTCCGTGAGCGGTCCAGCCGGTCGGTTCAAAAAAATGGCCGCGCGGTTGATGCTTAAAATTTCCCGGAGAAAATGCAAAAACTGTTTCAGCATCCCTTCGGCATCCAGGGAATGCGTCAGAATGGACGAGAAATCCCGCAACATATCGAGCGTTTGCGATTCAGCGACGGTGCGGGATGGAGCCTCCGGCCCGGAAGGGCGAAAAGATGATGATTGAACGGGAGCATGCGCCGGCAGTTGCGCCGCCCGCTGCGCCGGTTCGTTCCACAAACGTTCCAATAATGAATTTAACAACCGTCCCCGCACCGGTTTGGTCAAGACATGCGTGACGCCGTTCAAAAATGCCTCTTCCTCCCATTCCGACTGGCTGAAAGAGGTGTAAGCGATGATCGGAACCTTCGACGCCCGGCGGCGAAGCCGCTCGATCACCCACACGCCTTCGACCCCCATCAAATCGATATCCAGCACACAAACCGTCGCCAACCCGTGCGTCAGCAATGGCTCTGCTTCCTCCACCCCCAGGCGCTGCACCACACGATATTGCTCCGGATTTACGCTGGTCCGGATCGTATCGGCGAAATCAGGATGGGTGGATAGAACTAATATCGTTTTCATCGAACCTTCCGCAGCTTGCGGTATGCCAAATCATTCCACACCCGGCATATAGCGGTCAACGGAAACTATGCGAAATCTCGGCTGTAATCGTGTTCCGGAATCTCACCCTGTCACAACGTTGTAACATTCCAATCTGTCATGCGGGTCACCATTTTGCGAGGCTCTTTTGTTATGGACAAAATCCTTAAACCCACATAATACAGGACGGAAGTTGGATCATGATACCCAGAAGCGAGAGCACGCCGTTGCCGTTGATCGGTTCCACCCGTTCAACTTCTTTTTCTCATAAAGTTTGCGCGCCCGGGCCAACGGGCAAAAATCAGGCCAATCATTTCTCGACATCCCGCCTGCATTTTGTGAATAATCACCATATCAGATAGAATAATTCGATTATATGACCCTGACTAAACGCGACCTTGTCATCCGCATCAGCGGCGAAAACGGCTTAAGCCAGCAGCACGTTTTCGATGTCATCCAAAAAACCCTCGATTATATTTCCGAAGCGCTGGCCAACGGCGATAAAGTCGAGCTTCGTAATTTCGGCGTCTTTGAAGTCAAAGTCCGCAAGGCCCGTGTCGGTCGTAACCCCAACAAACCTGAAACCGACGTCCCCATCCCTGCCCGCGCCATGGTCAAGTTCAAGGCCGGCAAGGAAATGCGCGCCCAGGTCTTGAAATTGCCTGCCAAAGCCTGACTCCGTTCCCAAAATCAGCCCCGGAACGTTCGTGCCGATTGATTCCGCTTTATTGCCTCGCCGCAATCCTTTAGCTTTCCCGCATGGAACGACTGCCCGGTTTTCGTGACTTTTACCCCGAGCCCATCCCTCACACGGATGTCTGGAGTGCCGATGCGCGTCAATTCATCTTTGAAAAATGGCGGACCGTCGCCCGCCGCTATAATTTTCGCGAATACGACGGCCCTCCGCTCGAACCTCTCGAGCTTTTCACCACCAAAAGCGGCGATGAGATCGTCGCCCAGCTTTACAATTTTACCGATAAAGGCGAGCGCGCCATCGCCTTGCGCCCGGAGATGACCCCCACCCTCGCCCGCATGATCGCCGCGCACGAGCGCAATTACAAAAAACCCGTCAAATGGTTCGCCATCCCCCAATTGTTCCGCTACGAACGCCAGCAAAAAGGCCGCCTCCGCGAGCACTTCCAATTCAACGCCGACATCATCGGTGAGACCGACCCCGCCGCCGATGCCGAATTGATCGCCCTCCTCATTGATACCCTCCGCGGCTTCGGGCTTACCGCGCAGGATTTTGTCATCCGCTTGAGCAGCCGGAACGCCTGGCACGATTTCTATCAAAGCCGAAAACCCAAAACCGAAAACGGGAACGAATACAAATTTTTCCAGGTCATCGACAAACTCGAACGCGCTGAGCCTGAGGAATCGGAAAAGAAACTATCCGCGCTCGGATTTTCATTGGCCGAAGTCAACCAGTTCATCGAAGCCGGAAAACCCACCGCCGAACTCGAGAGCATCCTCCAGAACCTTGCCGCCCGCGGCCTGCGTGAATTTGCCAAAGTGGATTACAAAGTCGTCCGCGGCCTGGCGTATTATACCGGCGTCGTCTTTGAAGCCTTTGACGCCAAAGGCGAGTTCCGCGCCATCGCCGGCGGTGGCCGCTACGACAACCTCGTCAAACTCATCAGCGGCGGCAAAGTCGAACTCCCCGCCCTCGGCTTTGGCATGGGTGACGTCGTGCTGCTCGAACTGCTCAAGGCGCGAAAGCTGTTGCCCCCCTTCGATTCGCGCACCGACGTTTTTGTCATGATTGAAGACGAATCATTCCGTCCCCAATCGCTCCAACTCATCCAGGACCTGCGCACCGCCGGTTACGCCGTCGAATTTGCCCTCACGCCGGCGAAAGTGGATAAACAGTTCAAACGCGCCCAGGAATTGAAGGCCGCCTTCACCGCCAGGGTTGAGAACGACGCCTACGTCCGCATCCGCAACCTCAAGACCCGTGCCGAAGTCGTCGCCGGTTTTGCCGACACCAAAAACCATCTGCGATAGGATTGGTGGGGCGAGCGCCTGCCATCTCAAAGCTTTAGCGACGACTGGTACTCGC
>Ga0206805_1040_pt2 | contig 28289 bp, 25 predicted proteins | sample Alteio_BWOrgCont_59_FD_152890 | JGI IMG/M metagenome (GOLD analysis project Ga0206805, IMG submission 152890) | Enriched cells from forest soil in Barre Woods Harvard Forest LTER site, Petersham, Massachusetts, United States -... | ecosystem: Environmental > Terrestrial > Soil > Temperate forest >... | reverse complement strand
TAATAGCCATACCAAAGATACGGTTGATCTGTCAGCTCCTGGGGTAGGCATAATCAACTCTACAATACATGTTAACCGGGCCACTCCTACCGGCAATGCTCCTCCTGCATCTCCGGTTAATCCCTCTAAGCTGAACTTTTCAATTAATCCATCCAATTCCAATATCCTAAAATGGCTTGATAATTTGCCTACCGCTATCGGTTATAAATTGCAGGTAACCACAGACCCACTCGGAAATGTTTCCGGCTCGAATGATTTTGCTTACTACGGATACGGCATCAATGCGAACGTTAATATTACCATCCCACTTTCACTAATAGCAAATAACCTTACACTGGTTGATACACTTGCTGTAAACTTTGTAGGTTCAGGTAATGCCGCAACCAAGCATGTAAAAAGCGGTACGTTAACTCTATATGCTGTCAACGGATTTCCCTTTAGCGCCGGAATTGAATTATATCTTCTTAATAAGAATAATGTGGTATATGATTCTCTTCTTATTCCTGCTCAAACTATTGCTGCTGGCCTGCTTAATCCCATTACAGAAATTGTGACAAGTCCCCGGAATTCAACATTAACTATTTCACTGGATGCGGCCCATACACAAGAACTATTCAATACGAAAAACATAATGTTAGAGGCCCGTTTTAACATGGGTACTCCTCCTTCCACCTACCTGAAGATATATAACTACTACCAGCTTGGTGTGAAAATTGTCGCAAATTTTGATTATGAAATAAATTGATAATTACAAAACAGAAGCGTGAAGTGCATTAAAACTATTTTACTTACTTTTTTCATTGTGGTTTCTTCTCTGCCGGCTTGGGCGCAGTGGGATCAATCTATCATTCAAAACCCCGGAACAGGGAAATACATGGTTGGGGTATATGGAAATGCCGATTACAGTTCGAGCGCTGTTACTACTGCATTTGGAACTAACTTTTTGGAAGGAAATTACATCAATGACGATTTAAAGCAACAAGTTGTATCTAATCTTCAACCTGCGAACAGGGCCGGATTTTCATTAAATACAGGTATAATAGGAGTATTGTACAATGATAGTATGGGTAAGCATAATTTCAATTTCTTCCTTGCTTTGAGGGATAGAAGCTATTTAAATGCCAATTTTCCTCCTGATGTATTCAAGATTGCTTTTTATGGTAATGCATCTTATGCGGGTGAATCAGCCAAATTGTCTCCTTTTAGTTTTAATGATTTAAGCTACCAGCAACTTGAGGTCGGCTCGTTATGTACAAATATAGCCGGTAAAGCAAAATTAGGAATAGGCATTTCGTTTATAGCAGGGCAGCAGTTGCAGGCTATCAATATGTCTACCGGTTATTTATATACCGATCCTTATGGGCAATATCTTCAGCTTAATTCGAATACAAAATATAATGAAAGTGACAGTACCCCCGGGCATAATTTCTTTAATGGTTATGGAGCTTCACTGGATATTTATTTCAGTATGCCTTACAAAATTGCATCTAAGCCGGGTGTTCTCTCCGTTAGCGTAAACGACCTGGGCTTTATCAAATGGAACTCTCACGCTCTATCATATAATAAGGACACTACATATACCTATAATGGGATTACCATAAACAGCTTAAATAACCTGCAAAATGCAGCTATCAATAACTTGTCGAAAGACAGTTTGCAGAATAAATACTTCCCCCTGGCGGCTAAGTCTTTTTACACAAGTATACCGACTACTGTAAGCATTAATGCAAAAACTGACTTAGGTAAAATGGAGTTGGAAGTAGGGGCCTGGTATATATTTAATGCCAATTGTCTGCCTTATTATTATGTTCAGGGCGATAAGGCCTTTTCCCATAACTGGTACTTTAATTTGCAGCTTGGATATGGGGGATATGCTACCTACAATGCCTCGTTAGGCATTAAGAAACAAATAAAAAATACGGAAATAAAATTAGCTGTAAATCATTTGCAAGGTATCATACTGCCCGGTTCTCTTGGCGGAGCAGGTGTGTTCCTCGCGATAGCACATTCATTTAAATGATAGGGGTACAAACAAAAAAGTCCCGCCTTGCGGCAGGACTTTTTTTAATACTGTCAAACAAATTACTTTGTTGTAGTAGTGGTGGTGCTAGAAGCAGCTTTAGTAGTAGAAGTTTTACCATCGGTAGTCTTCATAGCTTTCTTGGTAGAAGCCTTCTTGGTGGTGGTTGTTGTTTTGCCAGCAGGAGCAGCGGTGGTTGTTGTGCTCTTGGTGGTGGTTGTTTTAGAATTGTCTTGAGCAAAAGCAACTGTTCCGCAGAACAAAATAGCTGCAACGATTGATAACTTTTTCATTTTAAATTATTTTTTGTTGGTTAGTAATGAGGCGCAAAAGTATAAAATATTTCATTCCTAAAGCAGTTTTAAAAAAACTTTTGTGTGGAATAGCTTTAATTTATTTGTTTTCAATAGGTTGCAATGGCCAAAACAGTAGCTTTTTTACCCCAGCTTCTACTATAAATAATGGACGTTTAATACCGTTGATAGCGGCAGAAGGCGCTTTTTACGCAGGCTCTATGACAGGGTTGTACACATTATGGTATAAAAATTATCCCCGTTCCTCTTTTCACTTTTTTAATGATAATAAAGAATGGCAGCAAATGGATAAGGTGGGGCACTGTTTTACGGCATATACTATTAGCCGCCTTACTGCTGCATTATATCAATGGTGTGGAATAAAACCATTGCCTGCCGCCGCTTATGGTACAAGCCTGGGCATGGCATTCCAAACTAATATTGAGGTGTTCGACGGATTCTCCAGCCAATGGGGCTTTTCACCCGGAGATATGATTGCCAATACGGCCGGGGCAAGCATTTTCCTATCGCAAGCATCGGGGTGGGGCGACCAGCGTGTTATGCTGAAGTTATCTTTTCATCCTTCGGAATATAGCCAATACCGCCCTGATGAGCTCGGCCAAAATGCGTTTCAGCAGATGATAAAAGATTATAATGGGCAAACCTATTGGGTTTCTATTGCCATTGCAGCATTCCTTCCTAAAAGCGCCAGGATTCCCGGCTGGGCTTGCCTCGATTTTGGCTACGGCGCCGAAGGCATGATTGGGGCCGTTACTAATCCAGCTATATCAGATTCCGGTGGGCACCAAGTGTCATTTGACCGTTACCGTAAATATTTCGTATCGCTTGATGTTAACCTCACCAAAATCCCTACTAACTCTGCTCCGCTGAGAGCCTTTTTGGGTGCTGTATCTTTTATTAAAGTACCATTTCCTACGCTTGAATATAGCCGTAAAAAATTCCGCTTTTACTGGTTATACTTCTAGGTAGTTCATTACCTCTTTCTCGTCCTCAAACCATGTTACCTCCTTGTCTTTCCTAAACCAGGTAAGTTGTCGCTTGGCATAGTGCCAGGTGTTGGTTTTGATATTAGTTACCGTAGTTTCCCAATCGGTTTTACCCTCTATAAAATTAAATAATTCCGAATAGCCGACCGTTTTAAGTGCATTCAAATTACGGTATGCAAAAAGCTGCCTGCACTCGTCCAGCCAGCCTGCTGAGAGCATTTCATCCACCCGTTTATCTATTCGTTCTCGCAGAATTTTCCGGTCTGTATCTAATCCGATTTTAATCACTTCAAAATCTCTATGTGCAGGTTTTCTTTTCCTGAAATCGGAGTATGGTTTTCCGGTAACGCTGATTACTTCCAATGCCCTGATGAGCCTTCGTGGATTTTGTTTATCAACCATTTCAAAATAGGCAGGGTCTTTTGTTTTTAATTCTATTTGTAAAGGCTCCAATCCTTTTTCAGTAACCAGGTTTTCATAATGCTCCCGTATTTGCTCGTCGCCCGGAGGCAGCGTATCGAGCCCTTCGCAGACTGCTTTTACAAACAGGCCCGAACCACCCACCAATAGCACTTGGTCGTGGGTTTTGAATAGACCTTCCAGGCAATGCAAGGCATCCTTTTCATAATGCCCCACCGAATAATCATCGTGTATGGATAGCGAATTAATAAAATGATGCTTTACTTTTTGTAATTCTTCCTCGCTGGGTTTTGCCGTGCCTATTTCCATTTCCCGGTAAAACTGCCTCGAATCGGCTGATACAATTTCGGTGTGCAGCTTTTCGGCTAGTTTTATAGATAATGCCGTTTTGCCCACTGCTGTAGGTCCCACTATTGCTACCAGGGTTTTCGATGCCATCAGGTTTCAAAGATAAGCACTTAGGTAGTAGATATGAGATAGAAGCTATAAGATAGGCTTTTCGGTTATTTTTTTGCATTTAATTGCAACACTTTTCGCGGTATTAGGAGGCGCTCTTTTTATTCTTTATTATTTGATATTCATTAACTTAGCCTATGCAACACATAAGGCATATCCAGTTGCAATTAGTATGTAATACAAATGCATGGTAAATGCCGGGCAAAATGGAGTGTATATAACTTACTCAGATCCAACGTACTAAATGAAAATAGAGGCATAAAAAAAAGCCTTATTTTTTGTGAGGGGCTTTATGAGACTGTGTTGCATAAGAAAAACTCAGCCTTGATTATGAAGGGTATATGGGAAAGTCATTGACTTTTGAGAAGATGATAAAGTATTGATAATGACATCGGGGTTTCTTGACTTAAGGCGGAGGATATTTTTGCGGGAGGAATAGGATTCAAGCAAGAAAAGAAGGCTTTTTTTCGTACCTTTGAAGTGTGAAAAAAAAGAAAAGGATACACCTTGATTTTGTCATTGATAAACTGACTAACTCCATTCAAAATACTGTATCTGGCGATAGTTTTCCTACCGATGTAACTCGCCTAATGAAGTCTGACCTTAAGCAATTAACTAAGAAAAACGGATGGAATTTTGATTGGAAAGAAGAGTTTAATAATAATAGCAGGGAAACGTATAAACTTACGATTTCTAACAACCCTAATATTATTCAGGGGCTTTTGAGCTTTACAATTAAGACAGACCATATTCACATGGACTTATTGGAAAGTGCTCCATTCAATATAGGTCGCAATAAAATTTATGAAGGTGTACCCGGAAATTTAGTTGCCTACGCTTGTAAAGTTTCGTTTCAAAATGGGTTTAACGGGTTCATTTCCTTCACAGCAAAAACAAAGCTCATCGAGCATTATGAAAAAACTTTAGGCGCGTATCATTTCGGGAATCATTTAATGATAATACAAACTCAAGTTGCACAAAAACTAATTGACAGATACTTTAAAAATTAAATAAAATGGGGTACATCAAAGAACCGGATGGAGTTGATTTTATAATTAAAAGCAGGCCTTTGACAAAAGAGGAAGAAATTGCAATTAGCAATTACATTCGCTCATATAAAGCAAAACAAGTTAAGAAAAAACCTGCGACAAGAAGGAAGAGAAAGCTATCGGGTAAGGCAGGTGAGTCTGAACCCACAAGCAAATAAAGCCTGTATTGTATTAGCAAAAACTTAACCTTGATTATGAAGGGTATATGGGAAAGTCATTGACTTATGGGGAAGATGATAAAAAAAACTGCTATATTTAGAGTGTGGAAGTATATCTATTTAATTGTAGAAATGTATAAATCATTTGAATATGAATAATGTTGTTGTATTAAATTTTTGAGGAATTGATATTTAACATAACTTAACAATCTATCGAGATTTATATACAGTGATAGCCATAAGTCTATAGAAATTATTAGTTTTGCATGTAATACAAAGAGTCTACGTAACTATACTTGTCTATTTGCGTATTGATTATCACCATTTACCAAATTCAAACAAATGGCTAAATTTAGGGTTCCTAAAGGGTTAAAAGCTGGAATTAGTTCCTATTCAAAATTACCTGATAGCATAAAAAATGATTTAGATAATGCAATTCAAGAATCTCCTATTGGGCTATCGCCACCGGCCTTAAGTGAGTATCTAATAAAACATGTAAAGATTCAGGAAGAAGTATTAGAAGAAATATTGGATCTATTTTTTGCATTATTGAGTATAAAAGGGGATAATGATAATATAGACGAGATTCTGATTGATGTTGAAAAATCAATATCTGGTAAAGATATTGATGAATCTACCAAACAGCATTTAAAAAAATTATTGTCAAATGACAATGTTATAAATGTAACGAGGAAGGCATATGGTTTAGCATTTGATAGACAAAACATAATCAGTTCAACTAAGATAATTACTGATGTTCGTCCAATTTTTGGTATTGATGATGATGAAGAATATCTTGGCTCGCTTATTATTCATAATTTGAAAATCGTGTTTCATGAACATGGCGAACATAAAGAAATTTACTATGCTCTTGATAAAGAAGACTTGAAAAGATTAAAAGAAGATATATTGAGGGCTGAGAAAAAGGAGCAAATCATCCAACAACAGCTTAATGATTCGACTAATTTTATTGATCTCGAATAATGGAACTAAAGGAGAAAAAATATGTATATCCTAAATATATAGACAGGCGTGATAATCCTCATGCTATTAAGGAATATTGTAAAAGGGGCTATGGGCTAGATAAATTCGATTATATGAGGTGCGCTACTGTTGGAAACAGATACCCGGATTATTTTTCGTCTTATAAAATTATGCAAGTTTCCGCTGTCTTTAACTCTGTTAAGGGGTCAAAGCATATAGGGTGCCTTGGGAACAGAAGTGTGTTGGAATGGTATTCAGGAGAATTAAATGAAGAATTACTTGAGGAGCAAAAAACCGGGACTATTGAAGAATATAACTGGTTTGAATATGCGTCTAAGAATAAATCTCATTTTGATTTATTAGTTTTAAGTGATAATAGGATTAGAATTCCTCTTGAACTGAAAAAAATCGGAGATGTAATAAAAGCTTCTGAATACATTGTTGATTTAAAGGATAATTGGGATGACGAGGGTTCAAAAGGATATAAAAGTGAAACTTGGTTGAACGCTATTAATCTTATACTTACATATTCAGTATGGATAAAAGAGAATAGGTTTACAATTATTTCTCCACCTCAGATTTATGAGGGGCCGGAGGGAAGTATAGATATATTATGGGAAAGTAAAAAGTATAGATTGCTTTTAAATGTTCCAGAAGATAAGAACTTACCCATCTCATTTTATGGGGATGATTTTTATAAGGATTCGAATAAAGGTACGTTACCGGAATATAGTAAGATTAAGCTTGCATTAATTGAAAGTATTCTTAGTGTTTAACTTTTTGCAATGTGGCCACAAGAAAATATTCCAATTACTCACTGTCTATATAAAAGAATACCCAAAGACCATATTGATTTGAGTCTTAGTAAACCGAAACCAATTGCTTACAAAGATGAGGAATTGTCTTGTGATTGGTGTGAATATTCTAATGCGAAACAAACAAGAGATAGAGTTATACAATATAATCGAGATCCAAATAGTTATTTTGTTGTTAGAATGCTTGTTAATGATATTAAGCAAAAAACTCCGGTTTTAGAAGTTAAGCACCAACCGGAACCAGAAAATAGATCTCATACACATGTAAATGGAGATAAGAAGAAAGCTATAGATGGAGTAGAAATAAGGATGAAATTGCGTGATATGAGCCACTGGGTGATCCCTCCACCATCAGTTTAATTAGTGTTTCCAGTGTGAGGCCTGTCCGGATGAAGGGAAACACCCCTCTTGTCTCCCCTTTTACAGGGAGACAATTCAAAGAGTGTATACAGACAAATTTAATTAATAGCCTGATTGAATTTTAATGATGATCATCATGATGGTCATCATCATGGTGTTCTTCAGGAGGATGGTGATACCTATGGTTCTCCCGGTATTCCACTCCGTGTACATCATGATAATACCAAAATCCTCCCCTGTAATAATATCCGCCAACAGGCTCAGCGTACACAGCACACCCTTGTATGAAGAATGCACCAAATAAACATGCTAAGATTAATGCTTTCATTTTGTTTTTTGATTGGTTCAGTTGTAAAGATATATTGTGTGAGAACCATTTTTGGATATATTTCTTTCAAAGGTCAAAAAGCGTAGTTGAATTACCTGTTTTGCACTTTAAAATCCATCAATAGATATAAGATATAGTGGAAAGAAATTGTATAACATAACGCCGCGTGAGGGATACCAGCGGAAAGCCCCGAGTCCCGATAGCTATCGGGATTGCAGCGTATAGCCCGACGGCTTGTTCATCAGCCCGCACGCCAAATAATAGAACTGAGATTGCCACGCTCCGCTCGCAATGACGGGCTTTGTCGCCCCCCCCAAAAAGATAAATAGAGAAAAAAGAGATGATATATTGATTTTTTCTTATATTTGGATTAGATAAAATTAAAAATCATATAAAATATTACATTATGAAACATAATAAAATTACTTTTATTCTTTCTGTAATCATTTTTATTTTTGTTGGAAAGAATTTAACCGCGCAAGTAGTTAAAACATTTAGCTATACAGGTTCATTACAAACCTGGACAGTGCCCTGTATCAATTCTGTAACTATTACGGCTTTCGGGGCGGCAGGCGGGACTTCAAACTACCAGAACCTGGGCCCATATCCCGGTGGTAGCGGTGCTGAAATTGTTGGAACCTTTACCGTAGTTGCAGGCAATGTGTTGGATATTATGGTAGGGCAAAAAGGAGCAATAGATAATGAAGGTTCAGGCGGCGGCGGCTCATTTATATGGAATTCGTCTAACAGTAACAAGTTGATGATTGCTGCCGGCGGCGGCGGCGGATCATATTCTGTAGAAACGGGCGGTAATGGTTCGGCTGACTCCATTCCTACCGCAGGTGCCGGCTACGATGGTGGTTCTGCTCCCGGAGGTGTTGGTGGTAACGGCGGTTCGGGCGGTACGTGTGCCGGTAGTTATAGTGGCGGTGGAGGCGGTGCCGGATGGATATCGAATGGTGGTACGGGTGCGTCTTGTGGAGGTTATGCAGGTGGTGCAGGCGGCAGTACCCCCCTTAGCGGCGGTGCAGGCGGCCTATATAACGTTGTTAACAGTTGTGCAAAATCGGCTACCGGCGGATATGGTGGCGGTGGTGCATCTACATGCTATGGCGGTGGCGGCGGTAGCGGCTACAATGGCGGCGGCGGAGCTACCGGTTTTAATACTGGGTGGAATGCAGGCGGCGGCGGCGGTTCATATAATATTGGAACTAACCAAACTAATCTTGCTGGTATTGATACTGGTAATGGCATCGTGATCATTGCTTATTATACCGATACAGTGGGTTCAGTTAGCGGACATTTGATATCCGGGGTAAGCTGCTTTGGAGGAAGTAATGGCACGGTATGTGGTATTGTTGTTGGCTCATCGCCGGTATATACCTATTCATGGACACCCAAAGGAGGAAACAGGGATACTGCTACCGGATTAAGCGTGGGCACCTATACTATTACTGTGCACGACCCTTGCGGGCATTCTGTTTCGGCATCGGTAACCGTTACCCAGCCTGCAAGCGCTCTAAGCACCACGGTAAGTGTAACAAGCAATGTAAGTTGCAATGGAGGACAAAATGGCATATTAACTGCCAACCCGAGCGGTGGAACAGGCCCCTATACGTATTTATGGACACCTTCGAGTGAAACCAATTCGGTGGCTCTTGGCTTAAAGGCCGGCAACTATACGCTGAATGTAACGGATAATCACGGCTGTACGGCTTCAGCAACGGCTGTTATTACCCAATCCAGTGCTGTGAGTATATCGGCAAACACAACGGCCAATGTGTTATGTAACGGAGATAGTACAGGCAGCGCGACATCTAAAATAAGCGGGGGAGTATCTCCTTATACTTATTCGTGGACACCTTTGGGTGGAAGCACCAATGTAGCAACAGGGTTGTCTGTGGGCTCGTATACAGTTACGGTAATGGATTCTTGTAGCGGCTCTGCCACTGCATCGGTAATTATTACCCAACCTAGTCCGCTGAATATATCAGATAGTGTAATAAATATACGGTGCAACGGAGATAATACAGGCAGCGCAATATCTTTTGTGTATGGAGGAACATCCCCCTATACCTATAAATGGTCAGATGGTCACACAACCGCTACGGAAACAGCGCTAACCGCTGGTACTCGTACAATAGTTGTAACGGATGCACATGGATGCAGTACTTCAATATCCGTAACTATTACTCAACCAACTGCCATAGTTATTACATCAAGTTCGAAACCGGATAACGGAACCAGCGATGGTTCTGCCAAGGTAAGTGCAAGCGGAGGAATTTCGCCATACACTTACTTGTGGAGTCCGGGAGGAAGCACTACCGATTCCATTTCGCATGCCAGTGCAGGGACATATTGCTGCCATGTAACGGATGCAAACAAATGTGAAGACAGTATATGCGTTACTATTCAATCAACGGCTGGAGTAAGCAGCATAGAATCAAGAGGGGGACAAATAACGATTTACCCTAATCCGAATAACGGGCAATTTACCATTCAGTCGTCAGTCGTAAGTAGTCAGTCGTCAGTGGAGATTTATAATGTGATTGGAGAGAAAGTGTATTCCAATTATCAGATTACCAACTTATCCAATTATCAAATTAATTTGAGTGGAGAACCCAACGGAATATATCTGTATAGGGTAATAAGCAGTGAAAATGGTAATTTACTTGGAGAAGGTAAACTGGTAATAGAAAAATAAAACATAGATTCAGATAGAATTCTTCCGGATTTGATTTCAAAACAAACAAAGGGCCAGTGTAATGCTGGCCTTTTTGTTTCAGGAACGTAATGAAGAAAATTTCCCTAATTTCGTGTTCCAATTAAAAAAGCATGAAATTATATCCGCTCTCAATGGGTCTGCTATTGTTGGCAGCCTGTCATCAGCCATCTGCATACAACTATCCAAAAACCCGCACGGTAGATACGGTTACCACTTACTTTGGTGTGAGAGTGGCCGACCCATACCGCTGGCTGGAAAATGATACATCGGCTGCAACAGCCCAATGGGTGAAGGATGAAAATGCGCTTACGCAAAGCTATCTTTCCAAAATACCTTTCCGCGATTCGTTGAAGCAACGCCTTACACAGCTATATCATTATGAAAAATACAGTGTGCCGTTTATGAAGGGCAACTATGTGTTTTATTATAAAAACAATGGCTCGCAAAACCAGAGTGTGCTGTATGTACAAGATGGATTGACGGGCACTCCGCGCATATTGGTTGACCCGAATACTTTCTCTGCGGATGGAACAGTGGCCATATCTGAAATTGCTGTTTCGAACGACCAGAAGTATTTGACTTATGCTATTAGCCGCGCCGGTTCTGACTGGAACGAGTTTTTTGTAGTGGATATTGCCTCGGGAAAACGACTGAATGATTCATTGAACTACAGCAAATTTTCGGATATAGGCTGGCAAGGAGATGGATTCTATTACACACGTTACGATGCTCCTAAAGGTGGCGCATTGGTGAACAAAAATGAGAGCCCGAAAATATATTATCACCAGGTGGGTACTTCGCAAAGCGCTGACCAGCTTGTGTATGAAGATAAGGCACACCCTATGCAGACGATAGGCGCCTACACAACCGAAGATGAAAAATATTTGGTGATACATACGGAGAATTCTTCGGATGGAAATGCACTTTTCGTAAAGGACCTTTCAGCGAAGGATGCCCCGCTTACAACAGTGGTGGCCGATTTTAGGAATGATAACACGGTGATTGACGACAACGGAAATAAACTACTGGTAATGACAAACAAGGGTGCGCCCAAATATCGCCTGGTATGGATAAACCTTAGCAACCCCGATTCCGCCAACTGGACCAATGTGATACCGGAACAGGAAAACTTGTTGCAAGGTGTCGGGCTAACCGAGGGAGACAAAATGGTGGTATCGTATCTCGATAATGTGAAAACGAAACTTTACATATACAGCATGGATGGCAGCAAGCTGAATGAAATTGCGCTGCCGGGTTTTGGCAACAGCGATTTTTCTTCCGATAAAAAAACACCTTATATTTTCTATTCATTTACCAATTACATTACGCTGCCCACTATTTTCAGTTACGATGTTGCAGTAGAAAAATCAAACCTGTTTGCTAAGCCTGATAATGGCTTTAAATCGGACGACTACGAAACCGAGCAGGTGTTTTATCCTAGCAAAGATGGGACGAAAATACCCATGTATATCGTTCATAAAAAAGGCATGAAGATGGATGGAAATAATCCTTGCTTCTTATATGCATATGGAGGATTCAACATCAGCATACTGCCTGCATTTAGCCCAACGGCTGCATTGTTCCTTGAAAATGGGGCCATCTATGCGGTCCCCAATCTGCGTGGAGGTGGCGAATATGGCGAAAAGTGGCATGAGGCCGGAACCAAGCTCAACAAGCAAAATGTGTTTGATGACTTTTATTACGCATCGAAATATTTGGTAGATAACAACTATACCTCGCGCAGTAAACTGGCTATACACGGGCGTTCTAATGGTGGTCTGCTGATTGGTGCATCTATTACGGAACACCCGGATATGGCCAAGGTGGCTATACCTACCGTTGGTGTATTGGATATGTTGCGCTATCATAAATTTACCATCGGTTGGTCTTGGGCGAACGATTATGGCACCAGCGATGATTCGGTGCAGTTTCATAACCTCATGAAATATTCTCCTTTGCATAATGTGAGAGATACTAATTATCCTGCAACCCTTATCACCACTGCCGACCACGATGACCGGGTTGTTCCGGCGCACTCGTTTAAGTTTGCGGCTACGTTGCAGGTTCATCAAAAAGGCAATGAACCAGTTTTAATCAGGATAGACCATAATGCGGGCCATGGTGGCGGAAAACCGATGTCGAAACAAATTGATGAATTTGGCGATATGTGGAGTTTTGTGTTTTATAACCTGGGGATGAAGTTTCACATGTAAGTTCAGATTTATCTATCTTCGCACAGATGAATGAGACGCAAAAAACAGGTGGAGAAGGCGAAACAAAAGCAGCGGAATATCTGCGCTCGATTGGATATGAAATACTGGAAAGAAACTGGAAGTACAGCAACCAGGAGATAGATATTATTGCGAAGGATAAATTGTTCTTAGTAATAGCCGAAGTAAAAACACGCTCATCAAATGCTTTCGGCGAACCGGAAGTGTTTGTAAACAGGCAAAAACAGCGGAATCTTATCAAGGCTGCGAATGCCTATCTGGAAAAGAAAAACCTGCTCCTGGAAAGCCGCTTTGATATTCTATCGGTGATGAAGACAGGAGATACATACAATGTTAATCATATTAAAAATGCTTTTTATCCTATTTTAAATAAATCATGATTTACATACTTCCATTACACATCATTTTTGTGGTGACCTGGTTTGCCGGACTATTTTATATAGTGCGTCTTTTCATTTATCACACCGAAGCGGAAAAGAAACCGGAACCGGAAAGAACTATTCTGCAAACTCAGTATAAAATAATGGAAAGAAGGTTGTGGTATGGCATCACCTGGCCATCTGCAATCCTTACGTATTGCTTTGGTTTTACCTTGCTCTATAGCCGCTACGGATGGGATATTCCCGCTTGGTTACTGATTAAATTGTCGTTTGTTTTTGGTCTTACCCTCTACCATTTTCAAAACCATATTATTTATCGCAGGCTGGTAAAAAATAAAATTACGTGGTCGTCTACACAACTGCGCATGTGGAACGAATTGGCAACGATATTTCTTTTCGCCATTGTATTTATAGTTACCCTGAAAGATACGGTAAGTTTCCTCTGGGGCATATTAGGCCTGGTTCTACTGGGCTTTATGCTTTGGGGCGCTACGTTAATTTACAAGAGAGCAAGGGAGAAGAAAACAAAAGAATAAATATGGAACAGAAACCGATGGCCGTTGTGGGAGCCGGATTAGTGGGCTCTTTACTAGCAATTTATTTATCGCAACGGGGATATAAAGTAGAATTATTTGAACGCAGGGATGATATGCGTGTGGGAAATATGGCAGGTGGCAGATCCATTAACCTGGCGCTCTCCGACCGTGGATGGAAAGCTTTGAGAGGAGTTGGCATTGCGGACGAAATAATGAAAATAGCCATTCCTATGAAGGGCCGTATGATTCACGATATAGAAGGGAAAACTAATTTACTGCCTTACGGGAAAGAAGGAGACGCTATATATTCCGTATCACGCGGAGGCTTGAATTGCCTTTTGATGAGCCTTGCAGAAGAGAAGGGGAGTAAAATACATTTTAACAAGCGTTGCAAAAATATTTCGTTAAAAGATGCTTCATTAATTTTGGAAGATGGTGTTACAAAAGAAGAAAGCCACTTCTCCGCATCACGTATTTTTGGTACGGATGGAGCATTTTCTGCTACTCGCCTGCAAGTGCAACTTTCTACCGATAGGTTTGAATATTCACAGCATTATCTCAACTATGGCTACAAAGAATTGGTTATACCTCCAGCTGCAAATGGAGGCTTTGCCATGGAGAAAAATTGCCTGCATATATGGCCACGCGGAAAATTTATGATGATTGCACTTCCTAATATCGACAGTAGTTTTACCTGTACTTTATTTTTTCCGTTCGAAGGAGAAGAATCATTTTCAACATTGACAACAAAAGAATCTGTAAAGAAGTTTTTTGACAAAACCTTTCCTGATGCAGTTCCGCTAATGCCTACGTTGCTACATGATTTTTTCCATAATCCTTCTGCCTCCTTAGTTACAGTAAAGTGCTTCCCATGGAATGTTGAAGATAAAATGTTATTGCTGGGAGATGCAGCCCATGCTATTGTTCCTTTCTACGGACAAGGCATGAATTGCGGCTTCGAAGATTGTACGGTGTTGAATGAAATAATGGAAAAACACTTAAACAAACAAGATGATAAAGCGGCTTGGAAAAAGGTTTTTGAAGAAATAGGACAGTTGCGCAAACCCAATTCCGATGCAATAGCTGAGCTTGCAGTAGCTAATTTTATTGAGATGCGTGACCTTGTTACACATCCTGATTTTATATTGCAGAAAAAAATTGAAGCTCATTTCAGCAGCAAACATCCCGATAAATGGTTGCCGCTTTATTCTATGGTTACTTTTAGTGATTTGTCTTATAGCTATGCACTGAATAAAGGCCGGGAGCAAGATGCTATCATGCGGAAAGTGCTCAGTACTCCCAATATTGCTGAAAAGTGGAATTCTGCTGAAGTAGAAGAAATGATGTTGGGATTGGTTAAAGCCAACGGATGACATGGAGTCTTCGCCGGATATTTTAAAAATACAGGAGCTTGAAAAAATTGCAAGACAACTTGAGCCCTCGCCCGAGTTGCGCAGAGCAGCCAGAGATGGAGTTGTTAATTACACAGAGAATTTTATTGAGAATATAGAAACTATTCCTGCTTTTGTTGAAGAGCGGAAATCAAGTGAAGTATTAACGGATTTATCGGTTAGTGAGACTCCTACTTCTTTAAGTGAAGTTCTTGAAACACTTAAAACCGGATTAGATGTTTCAGGCTTGAATCCTGCTTCAGGAGGCCACTTGGGGTACATTCCCGGAGGAGGTATTTACTATAGTGCATTGGGAGATTATTGGGCGGATATTACGAATCGTTATGCAGGAATTTTTTATGCGGGACCGGGGGCCGTGCGACTTGAAAATAGCCTCATACGCTGGGTTGCAGAGCTTGTCGGATACCCTGCTGATTGTGCCGGAAACCTTGCCAGTGGCGGAAGTATAGCCAATCTTTCAGCTATTGTGGCTGCAAGAGATTTTCAAAAAATAACTTCTGAGAAAGTAGAGAAGTCTGTTATCTACGTTTCATCTCAAGCCCATCATTGTATTTTCAAAGCTATTCGCATAGCTGGGCTTGGCGAAAGCGTTATTCGCTATTTGCCACTTGATGAAAATTACCGCATCAAGCCCGATGAACTGGATAAAATTATTCAAGAAGACATCCGGCAAAATCTCATTCCATTTTTGGTGATTGCATCTGCAGGAACTACCGATGTGGGTGCAGTTGACCCGTTGGAACCCATTGGAAACATCGCTAAAAAACACAACCTCTGGTATCATATTGATGCAGCGTATGGCGGTTTCTTTATATTGACGGACTATGGAAAACAAATCTTAAAGGGCATTGAATTATCTGACTCTATTGTGATGGATCCTCATAAGGGATTATTTCTACCCTACGGACTTGGAATGGTGTTGGTGAAGAATAAGCAAGCATTAATGGCCTCGCAATATTACCGTGCCAATTATATGCAGGATGCCTTGGCTGCTGACGAAGAGCTATCTCCTGCTGAAGCATCTCCCGAACTTACTAAGCACTTCAGGGGATTACGGCTTTGGCTTCCCCTGAAATTATTGGGATTGCAACCATTCCGTGCCTGCCTGGAGGAAAAGCTAATGCTCGCAAGATACTTCTATGCTGAAATAAAAAAACTAGGTTTTGAGACAGGCCCTTATCCTGAATTGTCTGTAGCATCGTATCGTTACGTTCCTAAAAGCGGGGATGCAAATACTTTTAATAAAATGTTGATGGATGAAATTATAAAAGATGGCAGAGTATTTATTTCTTCTACAATGCTGGAAGACCGCTTTATGCTGCGGCTTGCTGTGCTTAGTTTCCGTACGCATCTTTCTACTATAAATATTTTACTAGATTTGTTGAGGGAGAAGACGAAGGGGCTTTAACGCAATATCTGCAACCTGTCTGCATCCAATCGTAAGAAGATAAATAGCAGTAGTGTAAATGCCCAGAAAGAAGAGCCTCCATAACTTATAAATGGTAATGGAATCCCGATAACGGGAACAAGTCCCAGATTCATGCCTACGTTAATGGCGACGTGAATAAAAAATATCGAAGCCACTCCATATCCATATATCCGGCTGTAGGGAGAGCGTTGCCGTTCAGCAAGAAATATCAGGCGAAGAATAAGTACAAAGAAAAGTATAACGATGGTTGTAGCACCGACAAATCCCCATTCCTCACAGGGAGTAACAAAAATAAAATCGGTGGCATGTGCCGGAACATAATTCAGTTTTGCTTGTGTGCCCTGCAAATACCCTTTTCCCATATAGGAGCCCGAACCAATTGCTATTTCCGCCTGGTGCAGGTTATAACCTTCTTTGCTGTTGTTTACATTTTGTTGTAGGAAAACTTGTATTCTTTTCTTTTGGTGCGGCTCCAGGTGATTAAACGCATAATTAGTACCGAATATTATGGCGAGGCTAAGTGCCAGAATCCCCCCGATTCTTGTAATATCTTTCACTTTACGTCGTGAGAAAATTAAAAATGCTACTAGGGCAATCACGGCAAGGATAATGGAAATAATAAATTTATTGCCAACCAATGCCAGTATGAAAAGTACAATCGTTAAAAATCCTATCAGCAAAATATTTCCCGATAAGCCTTCGCGGTAGAGAACAAAAATGAATGCAACATAGGTAACTGCAACGCCTGTCTCATTTTGGATAATAATTAGCAACATGGGAAAGACTATCATGGCTATAGCTATCCAACGGATTTTTTTTGAGTTGGTGGTATTCTTTTCATTGCTCAAATATTTAGCAAGACCTAGATTGATAGCGAACATGCCAAGCTCTGCGGGCTGTATACCTATTTCCCCAATCCTGAACCAAGAATGGCTGCCCGCTATGTTTCTTCCCACGAATCGTACTACCAAGTCTGCAAATACAAACATTCCATAAAGGGGATAAGAGAATGCGGGGAAGAAACTTGCTTCGGAAATCATAACTAAAAATGCCATCGCGAAACCGGTCATTATCCATACAAATTGTTTCCCGTAGCGCTGCGAAAAATCAAAAATATTGGGATGAACCGGGTTGAATACCGCCGAATAAATATTTATCCATCCGATTAGCACAATGACTCCATAAAGGCCGATGGTAATCCAGTCGATGTGGGGTATAATATTATTGCGCCGGTTGCTCATTGATCAGGTTTCTTGATAGAAGCCATTCTTACGGGCTTTGTAGTATGCTTGTTATGTTTTTTCTTAGGCGCTGTTTTTTCTTCTGCGAGGTATTGAATCGTGTTACCATTCAGCATGCGTTGTTCTATCTCGGCTCTTTTGATGGTGTCTGTTAAATATTTTTCAATCATTAAACTGGCAATAGGAGCAGCCCAATCGGCACCCCATCCGCCCCGCTCCACGACCACGCTAATTGCAATACGTGGTGTATCTTTCGGAGCAAAAGCAATAAACAAGGAGTTATTTCTGCCGTTTGGATTTTGCGCGGTACCTGTTTTTCCGCACATAACCACACCGGGAATCTTACTGGCTGCAGCGGTTCCGTCGTTTACTACATCGCACATACCGTCAGCAACTACTTCGAAATATTTTGATTCTATCGGTACAAAATGCTTGGTGGTATATTTTTTAGATGCGGGTTTATCGCCGATACCTTTTATAATGTGGGGAGTATAATAATATCCCCTGTTGCCAATGATAGCAGCCTGGTTAGCCATTTGCAAAGGAGTTACACCCAATTCTCCCTGGCCTATGGCAAGTGAAATAATGGTGGAGCCTTTCCAATGTCCTTTACCATGAAATTTGTCGTAATAATTTTCGGTTGGCAACGAACCCCGGAGCCCGCTGGGTAAATCAATATCCGGACGTACTCCAATGCCAAAGCTGGTTACGTATCTTCTCCAGGAAGCAAAAGCTTCTTCGGTGGAATGATACTTTTTATTATTCATAATGCTCATAAAAACATTACAGAAATACGTATTGCAGGAATAGGCTATTGCTTTTTCGAGCTGCAAAGGGCCATGCCTTAGGTCGCAGGCAACTGTAACATTACCGATATGAAATGCGCCCGGGCAGCTATAAACGGTATTTTCATCCAGCACTCCTTCTTGTTGTCCGATAAGGGCTTCAATAGTTTTGAAGGTGGAACCCGGTGGGTACATAGCCATTAGTGCACGATTGAACAAAGGAACATCAATACTGTCCTGCAAAAGCCTGGCATAGTTTTTTGCACGCACACTTCCCACCATCATGTTCGGATCATAGTTAGGGCTTGAAATAAGAGCCAATATTTCTCCTGTCCGTGGATCGATGGCTACAATGCTGCCTGCTTTATTCTGCATCAGCTTTTCACCATACTCCTGCAACTTAGCGTCAATGCTACATGTAAGGTTATCACCGGTAACAGGCAGGGTATCGAATTTCCCGTTTTTATAATCGCCTACTTCCTTATTCATGGCATCGAACATCTCAATCTTCACTCCTTTTTTTCCTCTCAAATCATCTTCGTATGATTCTTCAACACCGCTGATGCCGATATAATCACCTTCTTTATATTCCGGGTCGCGTTCGCAGAGGTTTTTATCTACCTCACCGATGTACCCTAAAATATGAGGCGCTATTTTTAGCGGATATCTTCTTACCGTACGTACTTGAGAAGTGAACCCGTGGTACTTGTACATTTTCTCTTGGAACGCGGCATAAATTTCGGGTGTTACTTCCTTCATGAATACTGAAGCATGATATGCTGTATTTTGAATAGTCGCTTTTTTAAGCCCGGAAATAAAATCTGCTTTGGCGATACCTAAATCGGTGCAGAAGGAGTTGGTGTCAAAATCTTTTACCTGCGAAGGAGTAACTAAAATATCGTAAGCGGCTTCATTGCTAACCAATAAATGTCCATTGCGGTCAAATATGCATCCCCGCGGAGGATATTGTGTGATGTGGCGGAAGGTTTCATTACTTGCATCCAGCTTTAAGCTATCATCTATCACTTGCATATAAAAGAGGCGTACAATGCACGAAATGCAAACTACAAGGAAGATTCCTCCAATAATATATTTTCTGTTTGAAAGAAGAGCGTTCATTAAGGATTTCTGAATAAAAGACTTTGGGTTATCAAAAAGAGGATAAGTGTAGAAACACCACTTAATATAACCTTGAGAAGAGTGGTGAAAAAGTCATGCAACGAAAATGTTTCAAGGTAGAATAAAACCAGGTGATGAATAAAAATCAATGCTCCTGCATAGCTAATCATCCATCGAATCCCCATAGAGTTGACGGTAGCCGTAGCATCTCCATTGTAGTCTCCTGCAGGGGCAAATACCTTCAATACCCGTGGTCTGCAAAAGGCCATAAATGTGCAGGCAGCAGCATTCATCCCCATGGTATTATAAAACATATCAATGATTAATCCGGTTGCGAAGGCAATAATCAGTACCAGGGTTTTGTTGATGCGGATAGGGAGCATTAATATAGCGCCGACAAAAAGGAAAGGGTTGAAATAAGGACCCAAGTCGAGATGACGGATAATAGTTACCTGCAGCAGAATAAAGAATGAAAACCGTAATATGTTTTTCCCCACTTCAACCATTATTTTACTTTATCATTTAATGCATTTTGTGCGGCTCTTTCCAGGCTGTCTTTCTCAATCTTTTCTATCGTGTTTACTACATATACATACCGGATGTTTTTAAAATCGGTTGAAAGCTTTATATGCACAGTATAGAAATATAATTCTGGAATAGCTTTAAAATTATCAACAGTTCCTACCATAATTCCTTTTGGGAAAATCGTAGAAAATCCGCTTGTAACAATAGTATCACCCTGTTTTATTTTTTCACTCATCGGTATTTGATTGAGCGTAGCAAAGCGATAATCTTTATTATTGTCCCAGGAAAGGGAACCAAATGTTCCACTTTTTTTAAACATGGCGCTCACCATTGTTTTTTGGTGTAATAGCGACATTACCACGGAATAGCGCGAAGATGTTTTTACCACTATTCCCACAATTCCTGCAGGGCTTATTACTCCCATGCCTTCGCCTATTCCTTCTTCAGAGCCGGCACGCAGAGTCAAATAATTATTGGGCAGGTTGGTAGAATTATCTATCACTTCAGCCAACATAAAATTATATTGCTGACCGAATGGATTTGTCAGAGTACCTTTTTTGTAAGTAGAGGTATCTTTTGTTTTTGATTCAGCATTCAATAACTGAGCATTTTCTTCGGCTAACTGGCGATTTACACTTTGCAGGCTGAAGTAGGAGGTAACCCCTGAATATGTACGGTAAACAGTTCCTGTTATTCTATTTGATGAATTGAAATAGCCGGCTTCGTGGTAATAATTATTGGTAACAACGAATGCAATAGAAATTATTTCTAATGCTATAAATAGCAGAGAGAAATAAAATCTTCGGAAAAATGCAATTATACCGTACATGAGATGGGTGCAAAAATACTATAATCCATCCGTATTAACGACTGAGAAATAGCTATTTTTCTATAACGAGTCGTTTGTTTACTACACCCTTTTCAGAAGTTACCTGGATAATGTACAGCCCATTAGTAACGTGTGGTATGCTTATAAACAAATGCTGATCTCGTTTTTGAGAATCAACTGATGTGGAATAAACTTCTTTTCCCAGCAGGTCTATAACCCTTACGGAGCTGTATCCTGAACCGGCTAAAAGGATGTTAACCGTACCATTACTGGGTACTGGATAGATGGTAACAGTAGGCAGGTTAGGCACAGGAATAGTGTTAACAGCAGTAAACAAATTAAGCGTATCCCATGATTTTATGGTGGGAATTACATTCCACACCAACTGGTCAACGGCGGCTGTAATGGCACTATCATTTTCAGGCCTGTAGTTTAATAAGATGGCCCAGTTCATTTGGTTGCTTGCCCTTACAATTTCGGTTGAAGTGCCCGGGAGAGAGCCAGTGTGCCACCAATTATGGTACTGGTTTACCTGCCATCCAAGTGCATAATTGGCATTGGTGGCAGATGGGTGCGTCATAGTATCAATAGTGGAAGGTGAGAGGATGTCCGGCGCGGTATAATATCCATCTACTGAAACAAGTATTTTGCATAAGTCGGCAGCCGATGCTACCCACGCCCCATGTGAATCCATGGCTTCAATATTGAAGCCTGCATAGGGAAATGGTACCATAGTTACGTTATCGTAAACAGAGGGTATATAAGGTTCTCCGGGGTAGTCGTAGTAGCTTACCTCCATAGGGAGTTGATTTTTCAGCAGGTTAAAGCCTGTTTTCATATCAGTGATGCCAATAGGAATTAAAATAGTATCGCGCACATAGTTTTCGTACGCCTCTCCTGTGATTTTTTCAATCACCCTTCCAAGGATGCAAAATCCGAAATTAGAATATTGATATTGAGTACCGGGTGTAAAATCAAGCATCTGGTTGCGGAGCACATAATCAATGATAGTAACAGGTCCGGCAGGCGGAGTAACTCCCATGGCTGTAGAAATGGTCCACGATTCGAACATGGGGTCGCCTGAAATATCGCGGTTCCATCCACCGCTATGGGTTAATAGATTCCGTAAGGTAATGTTATAAACCCGCGGGTCCTTGATGTGGCTGTAATTAGTGTCATTCAATATGCCACGGGGACCAAACACGGTATCATCTAAATGGAATTTCCCTTCCTGAAATAAATGCATCAACGTAATGGAAGTTATAGGCTTTGAAACACTTGCCAACCTGAAAATAGAGTTGGGTTCAACAAGTGAATGCGTTAATGTATCAGCATATCCGAATCCACGATTGTAAATTAAACGCCCATACCGGGTAATGGCTAACTGGCCTCCGGGAACATTATATCTTTTTAACAGCCCATTCATGGCTGTATCAAAGTTGGTTAACTGGGGAATGTTAAGCCCTGTTTGGGCCAGCGTAATTTGTGTGCCAAAAAATAAGGATAAGAAAAGTAGTCTGTAAACTTTCATAGGCAAATAAATTATCGGTTAAAAAGCGTTTATGAAAAGGTTGTAATTACCAAGATAAAGATTATTGGCAGATTACTATATGCTTTTTAACAAATTAATTTACGACCTGAGCAGGAAAGGGAAGCGGTGAATGTTTTTAAGTGCGATACCAGCACCACGTGCAACGGCTCTTAATGGATCTTCGGCAATATGTACAGGAAGCTTTGTGCGAAGCGAAACCCGTCTGTCTAATCCGCGAAGCATGGAGCCACCGCCAGCGAGATAGATGCCTGTACGGTAAATATCTGCTGAAAGTTCAGGCGGGGTTTTTTCCAGCGCTTGCAAAATAGCTTCCTCAATTTTCGAGATAGATTTATCCACTGCGTGTGCTATTTCCGAATAGGATACTTGTATTTCCTTAGGTATACCGGTCATCAAATCTCTGCCGTGTACAGCATAATCCGGTGGTGGATTTTCCAATTCAGCTACAGCAGCACCTACTTCTATCTTTACTCTTTCTGCTGTTCTTTCACCAATCAGCATATTGTGCTGGCGGCGCATATATTCTTCAATATCGGCGGTAAATTCATCGCCTGCTACGCGGATGGAGTTATCACAAACAATACCTCCCAACGCTATAACGGCAATGTCGGTAGTTCCACCGCCAATATCTACTACCAGGTTACCCATCGGTTCTTCTACATCAATGCCTATACCAATTGCGGCAGCCATTGGTTCATGCAACAGGTATACTTCTTTGCCCCCCGCATGTTCTGCGGAATCTCTAACGGCACGTTGTTCTACCGGAGTAATTCCGGAAGGAATACAGATAACCATTCGAAGAGAAGGGGTAAATAATCTTCTGCCTGTGTGTATCATCCGTATCATTTCGCGTATCATGTGTTCTGCTGCATTAAAATCAGCTATTACACCATCCTTCAGCGGACGCACTGTTTTTATGTTTTCATGCGTTTTGCCATGCATTTGCTGGGCAATCCGGCCAATGGCAATTACCTTGCCGGTCATTCTGTCTATAGCCACTATGGAAGGCTCATCCACCACCACCTTATCATTGTGTATGATAATGGTGTTCGCCGTGCCAAGGTCAATGGCTATATCTTGTTGCAGAAAACTGAATAATCCCATGAGTTATATAATATTTTGTAAAGTTCGTAAAGTGGAAAGTTCATAAAAATACGAGTTTTTAAGGTTGAAAACCTTTAAAACCGAGCAATATTTTCTATTTTTAGTGTTTAAAGTGCCTCGTGCCAGTTAATACCATCGACATATTGTTCTCGTCGCAATAGGCTATGGATTTAGAATCGTTTATAGAACCACCGGGATGGATAACCGAAGTGATACCGGCATTATGAGCAATTTCAACACAGTCTGGGAATGGGAAGTATGCATCTGAGGACATTACGCTGCCATGCAAGTCAAAGCCAAAATTTCCGGCTTTTTCAATGGCTTGTTTCAACGCATCCACACGTGATGTTTGTCCTACACCGGCTGCCAGTAATTGTTTGTTTTTCGCCAGTACTATGGTGTTTGATTTAAGGTGCTTCACAATTTTATTGGCAAATTCCAAATCGATTTTTTGCTCTTCGGTAGGAGCCAGTTTGGTAACTTGTTTCATATCGGCAATAAGGTCTGTTTTCCAGTCCCTGTCTTGTTCTACCACTCCATTCAATAGAGAACGGAAATTGCGCTCGGGAAATTTAAACGGATGCGATTGTAAAAGCATTCGGTTCTTTTTCTTCTTTAAAATTTCAAGCCCGGCAGCATCGAAGGCAGGAGCAATGAGCACTTCAAAAAACAAGGTATCTATTTCCTTTGCGGTTGTTTCGTCAATGAGTGTGTTGGTAACCAATATGCCGCCAAAGGCCGATACAGGGTCACCTGCAAGGGCATCTTTCCATGCTTCCAACAGCGTGTTGCGCGAGGCTATTCCGCAGGCGTTATTATGTTTGATAACAGCAAATGTAATATCGCTGAATTCGGAAATCAGGTTAAGGGCAGCATCAATATCGAGCAGGTTATTGTAGGAAAGTTCCTTGCCATGCAGTTGTGTAAATACAGCATCCAAGTCACCATAAAAAGTAGCTTTTTGATGCGGATTTTCGCCATAGCGCAGTGTTTTGCCCCCGCTTATTTTTTTACTGAAGGATGGTCCTTCTCCAATAAAATAGGCGTTTATTTGGGTATCGTAATGAGAGCTTATGGCAAAAGCCCTTTTAGCAAGCTCTTTGCGGGTTTCTAAGGACGATTCAGTATCTTTATTTTGTAGAATTTCGAGCAGTTTGCCATATTCCTGCTTCGATGGAATTACTGTAACATGCTGGTAATTTTTGGCAGCAGCACGAATAAGGGAGATGCCACCGATATCTATTTTCTCTATTATTTCATCTTCGGGTTTGCCTTCTGCTACCGTTTTTTCAAAAGGGTAGAGGTCGACCACCACAAAATCAAAGGGTGGAATTTCGTATTGGTCTAATTCAGCCAAATCACTTGATAGGTCGCGTCGGCCCAGTATGCCGCCAAATACACGCGGGTGAAGGGTTTTTACTCTTCCTCCCAATATAGAAGGGAATGAAGTAATATCTTCTACCGGAACAACATTAATGCCTAATTGCTCAATAAATTTTTGGGTTCCTCCGGTGCTGTATATGGTTATTCCGCATTTATCAAACTGGCGTACAATAGGTTCTAATCCTTCTTTGTCGAATACGGAAATAAGAGCGTTTTTCATGTATGGGAGATAATTTTCGGGGTTTTCTAAAATTCATGCAAAATTATGGCTTTTCCTTATCACTTGAAGGGTTTGCAAAACTTATTTTTTATGAAAACGCGAACCATCTACTCCCTGCTGAAAATGCAGATATATGGTTTATTAAAGAATCTTTTAAAAGAATAATTTAGGGGAAGTGCATGCCCCATAAGGTGTGAGTATGGGGGCCATGCACAGGGTTTGCTATTGGTTAAGCAACTTGAACAATTCTGATAAATCGGGGGATAGGATGATTTCCGTACGGCGATTCTTAGCCCTTCCTTCGGGCGTGGTGTTGTCGGCTATGGGGAAGTACTTCGACCTGCCCGAAGCAATAATAGAATGAGGGTCTACACCATAATCATTAATCAGTACACGGGCTATGGCAGTAGAACGGGCTACGCTGAGCGCCCAGTTGTCTTCATATTTTCCGGTGATGGGCACTGTATCTGTATGCCCTTCCACATCAACTGTTATGTGAGGAGTATTGATCAAAACAACAGCCAATTTTTCGAGTGCATTCTTACCTTCCGGGTCAACTACGGCGCTGCCTGATTTGAATAGCAGTTTTTCCTGCAAGGAGACGTATAGTTTACCATCTTTTATATAAACACTTAATTCGTCAGGTTTAAAGTTTACCAATGCGTCAGCCACTGTTTTCTTAAGCTTATTCATCACATCTTTTTGTGCCTGTATCAGGCCTTCCATGCTTTTGAGGCGTTTAGCCTGGTCGGCAATGGTCATGTTAGAGTTAGATACCGTTGCCTGGTAACTGGCAGAAAGCTCCTTGATAGAATTGTGTAAGTCTGTTGTGTCTTTTTGCAAAAGACTGTATTGCCCGTTACAGTAGTTCAATTTGGAATGGGTTGATGTACTATCATTTTGCAAGTTGTTTACCCTCGCTTGTTCGCGTATTAAATCCTTTTTGGGAACACACCCGAAAAAGATAAGGGCACCTGATAAAATAACTGCATATTTTTTCATGATGTTTATTTTTTAGGTTAAAATTTGATACTTTTCCTAAAACAAAAGTACGTAGCGTAAAATGTTTTTGTGGGGATATTCGATATAAGATGACTTTTACAGGATAAGAAACAACTTTAGGGGGTTGAATGAAATAATAAGGTGACGGTTTATAGGCGAGAGTATACAGGTTATTCCTCAAATTTGTACCTTCGTACACCATAAAGACCAACTATTGAAAATTACATTTTTAGGCACCGGAACGTCGCAGGGCGTACCATTAATAGGGTGCGATTGCGAGGTATGTCGCTCAACAGATGAGAAAGATAAGCGGTTGCGCTCATCTCTGATGATTGAAGACGGAGGCAAGGTATTTGTAATTGATACCGGGCCTGATTTCCGGCAGCAAATGCTGCGCGAAGATGTGAAGCGGTTGGATGCAGTGATTTTTACACATGAACACCGCGACCACATTGCAGGGCTTGATGATATACGGGCTTTTAATTTCAGTATGAAATCGGCCATTGATGTATATGCCGATGATAATGTGGAAAGGGCTTTACGTACATCACTCTGGTATATTTTTTCAGAGGAAAAATACCCCGGCATACCCGAAGTAATAATGCATCGTATTGATGGATGCCCTTTCACTATTGGGCAAAGCAAGTTTATCCCTATCCGGGTAATGCACCACAAATTACCTATATGGGGATTCAGGATAAATAATTTCACCTATATCACGGATGCTAATTTTATACCTGAACAGGAAAAAGAAAAAATATATGGTTCTGAAATACTCGTGTTGAATGCATTGAGAAGGGAACAACACATTTCTCATTTTTCGCTCGGTGAAGCGCTTGAAGTTATCAGGGAACTGACACCGAAAAAAACCTATTTAACACACATCAGCCACCAGTTGGGCAAACATGTTGATGTAGAAAAAGAGTTACCGCCCAACATACGATTAGCCTATGACGGGCTTAAATTAACCATCTAAAACGGTTAATTTCTAATCAACTGAATAAAGCCTTTTAGGGGAACTGATACTATGCCAGTAACGCGTATTTCATTCACATTACATATATAGTAATATACCCCGTCAGGACAGGCTCCGCCTGAATTATCTACATTGCCGTTCCAGTTAATATAGGGGTTGGTAGTGTGATATACTACTTGTCCCCAGCGGTTATATATGTTGATATCTATGCTTTGTATGAACCGGAAGCTGGCCAGCGGAGTAAATATGTCATTTTTACCATCTCCATTTGGAGTAAATACATTGGGCAATTCATACATTGGGCAATTATCTACACACTGGGTATTTAAAGAGCTTGTTTGCCCTGCTGAATCTACTGCAACAACTGCGTAGCAACCGGCCACCGAAGTTAAATGGCTATTTACAAATACGGTATCCTCAGGGTTGTCAATAGTATCTATAATATGCATATCTCCATTTTCGAAAGGGGTGTAATATATCTGGTAGCCCACTACCTTATTAGCTTTTGGGCATTCCCTGTTAGGGTTATTCCATATAAGAGAGTCATTATATAGCACGCAATTTGCCATTACATGTAAAGGAGGTGGACATGGGGCTATGGTATCCTCCGGGGTTCCGCAGGTAGTTTCAGAAGAATCGAACAAAGGTTTTGGTACCTTGGCGGCTCCTGTATATTCACTGTACGATTCTACATAGTAGCAATAGGTAGAACCATTGTGAAGAGCTGTATCTGTATATGTTGTTTTTGTTGTTTTTCCAACCCGGTGATAACTTGGCAAGGCCGGGGGAGGATCCTGGCGATATACATAAAAGGTATCATTGGTCCAGGGTACCGATGCAGCCCAGCCCAAGTTCATGCTTTTATCTTCCCGCTCTAATCTTAAATAGATGGATGAAGCATTTCCGGAAGAGCCTATAAAAGTGCCATTTCCACCACCATTTATGTTGCC